>Ga0306922_10001996_pt1 | contig 18803 bp, 20 predicted proteins | sample sta12Cox44000082_FD_203758 | JGI IMG/M metagenome (GOLD analysis project Ga0306922, IMG submission 203758) | Lab enrichment of tropical soil microbial communities from Luquillo Experimental Forest, Puerto Rico - statoxic.12C.oxic.44.000.082 (v2)... | ecosystem: Environmental > Terrestrial >... | reverse complement strand
TTTCAAAGATTGCTGCAACGCTTGCGACGGGGCATCGGAAAGCCACGGGTGCGCGGTCTTCCAGCTTGGCAGTAAAGCGCACATGCCCGCATAACCGAGCCGCTTTTCTTTGTTTTCGTAGCGTTGCTTGTTCAACGCCAAGGCTTGGTTATAGACGAAGCGGCACGAGCCGGCAAAGCGTCGCAGGTTGCGAAGTTGTTCGCCATTCGGCAGGGCTTCGAATTGGTAGCCTTGCACCCTCAGCACGGAAGTATCGTAGTTGCTCCATGGCAAGACATCAAGACGTTTGCCACGGCAGACACTTTGTCTTCGCATTGCACGTACACTTGGTCTTCATCACAAAGTATCGGCATCGAGTATTCGATGGAAATGCGATCAAGAGACTTCGAGGGATGTTCTCCGAACTCGCTCAAATGCGTATCGCAGAATGCCCGACAGGAAAGACCTGACTTGGCGGCTCGCTATTGGAAAGGCGTGCTCTGGTCGCCGTCTTACTTCGCTGCTCGTAGCGGGGGTGCACCGATCAACATTCTGAAGGACTATATCCGACAACAGAAAACACCACTCTGAACGGGCTTATATCCCCTCCCTAAAGGACCGGGCTTTACGCCCGAACGCGCAATTCGGATTACATTCGCCGGTGGTGGCGCCGCTCTTTCGCCTGGTTCGCGGAAGCCTACGTGGCCGCTCTCCGGTGGCGCTGCTCACGGAGGGAGACGAACACTCGCCGTTTCTCGTCTTTCGCGAAGTTTTACGCCACGCGTTTCGCCAGATGCTGGCCGGTGAGCGAGGCGGCGTGTTTCACCAGTTTTGCCGGCACACCTTCAAAGACGATTTTTCCGCCTTCGTTTCCTGCGCCGGGCCCCATGTCCAGCACCCAGTCCGCGCGCGCGACGACGTCGAGGTTGTGCTCGATCACGATCACCGTCGAGCCATTGTCCACCATGCGATCGAGCAATCCGATCAGTCCCGCAACGTCGGCCATGTGAAGCCCGGTCGTCGGCTCGTCGAGAATCACGATCTCCGAAGGCTTACCCAGTTCCTCCGCGAGCTTCAGTCGCTGCCGTTCACCCCCCGAGAGCGTGTTCAATCGCTGTCCCAAAGCAAGGTAACCGAGTCCCACGTCCTGCAGTGTGCGCAGCGTCGCCAGCACCGGCTTCTCGACGAAGTATTCGAGCGCCTCCTGCACCGAGAGACTAAGCACGTCGTTGACGTTTTTTCCTCGCAGCTTCAGCGCGAGAACCTCGTCGGTGAAGCTGCGGCCTTCGCACGCTTCACAGCGCGTGGCGACGGGATCCAGGTGCTGCAGATCCGTGTAGATCAAGCCGAGCCCTTCGCACGCCGGACATGCGCCCTTGGAATTCGCGCTGAAAAGCGCAGCCTGAACTTTGTTCGCCGTCGCAAAAGCTTTTCGGATCGCGTCCGCCATCCCTGAATACGTCGCGAGATTGCTCCGTCGTGAGCCCGGCGTGAGCGTCTGATCGACGACGACCGCATCGGGATACAGCGGTGCGAGACAGCCGTGAATCAACGAGCTCTTGCCGCTGCCCGCGACGCCGGTGACGGCGGTGATCACGCCTTTGGGAATTTTCGCCGTGACATTGCGCAGATTGTTGAGGGTTGCTTTCTCGACGAGAAGATGGCCTTTCGCTTCGCGATATACCGCCTTCAACGCCGCACGGTGCGCGAGATGCTTTCCCGTCTTGGTGCCCGATTTCTGCAGCGCCGCGAACGTCCCCTCGAACACTACCGTGCCGCCTTCCTTTCCGGCGCCGGGTCCCATGTCGACGATGTGATCAGCGATGGCCATCACTTCCGGCTCGTGCTCGATGACAAGAACAGTGTTGCCTTTATCGCGCAGCATGCGGAGCACGCGGTTCAGTCGCTCGACGTCGTGGGCATGCAGCCCAATCGTCGGCTCGTCGAAGACGTACACCATCTCGGTGAGCGCGGCGCCGAGGTGGCGGACCATCTTCACCCGCTGCGATTCGCCGCCCGACAGCGTCGCCGTCTCGCGACTCATCGTGAGATAGCCGAGGCCAATCGCCACGAGATGCTCGAGCCGCTCGACGATGCGCGCCTGCAGCGGTGCCACCGACGGAGCATTCAGTTTGCTTATCCATTCGAGCAATTCGCTGATCGGCATCATTGAAACATCCGCGATGCTCTTCTTCTCGATCTTGCACCCGCGCGCCGCTTCGCCGAGGCGCGTGCCACCGCATGCGTCGCACGGACCGCGCGTCACAATGCGTTCAAAATGCGGCCGCAGGCTCGCGATCATCTTCCCCGCATCTTTGCCGAGGTACAGGCGTTTGAATTTGACAACCAGACCTTCGTACGGGCTTTTCATGTTGCCGATCGATTTTGCTTTCAGCTTGGGAGCGTCGAGGTACAGAAACTTTTCCCACTCAGCCTTGGTGTAATCGCGCAGCTTCTTCTTCACGTTGAAGAAACCGGAATTCGCGAGGATCGACCAGTGATAGCCGCCGACGTTGAACGTGAGATAAAGGATCGCGCCTTCGGCGAGCGATTTGCTCTTGTCGACGAGCGCATCGATTTTGATCTTCGACACGCGCGCGAGTCCTTCGCACTCGGGACACATGCCGCGCGGATCGTTGAACGACAGCGCGAGGGCGTGTGGCACTTTCGGCGAACCGATGCGCGCAACGAGCACGCGGAACATCGTGTACACGTCGGTTGCGGTGCCGAGCATCGAGCGCGGATTTCCGCCGAGGCGCTGCTGGTCGACGACGATCGTCGTCGAGAGATTGTGCAGCGCGTCCGCGTCCGGCTGGCCGTAGCGCGGCAGAAACATTTGCACGAAAGTCGAGAATGTCTCATTGATGAGCCGCTGCGACTCCGCAGCGATGGTGTCGAAGACCAGCGAGCTCTTCCCGCTGCCCGAGACGCCCGTGAACACGGTGATCTGCCGACGGGGAATGTCGAGCGAGATGTTCTTGAGATTGTTCTCGCGCGCACCGCGCACTTCGATGTTGCCGAACGGAGAGCTCATGCGCGCTTGTCAGGCTCGCCCGCACAGGGAATTAGTGAGAAAAGCTGTGGTTTCATCACTTTTTAGCTTTACCTAGTTTTGCTCGACTACCCCCGGGCGCTTTCCTCTTCAATTTGAGCTGATTGTACTCAACGGCGGCACGGACGAGACTTTTTAGAGCACGCTCATTAATCTTATCGCCCTCGAAAAAATCGATCGCTCGCCACGCGTTGCCTTTGAAGCCGGCGTTGAAGAGCTTATCAGGATCTGGGAGGCTCGCCCCGTGGGAAAAGGTAAGCTTCACCTTATCTTTGTGGGCGTTGCCGACTGCGATCATCCCGTCGCGAGACCACACTGGGCTTCCCATCCACTTCCATTCCTCGATTATCTCCCGGTCGGCTTCAAGGATGCTCTTGCGGATGCTGGCGAACGTTTTGCCACGCCAGTCTGTGAGCCCTGCGATCAGCTCGTCAATACGTTGCGATGGATTCATTGGATGTTTGTGCCTCCAATTGTTGTTCCGTTTTCATGCGGGTAGTTTCGCTGCCGCTTCTCGTTTCGCCGATCTCTTCGAAATAAGTCGTCGAACGACATGGCCTTTCCACATCCACAATCCCGAAAGGAGCAATACAGGAAGAACGACATACCGAACAGCGGGGGCGTAATTTGGAGTGTCCGAAGGTGAATCATAAATGTAACCGAGTATCGGAATGCCACAGGCAATGTGGATCCAGCGAAAAATCGAACGTTTGGTGGCTTCTGTCATGATGAATTTGTCCTCCTCTTATCCGTGATACCGGGTCATCTACTCTGGCCTAGCCTAGGCGGCCAGTTGGGCGTTTCAATACCGAACTGCTTGGCATACTCCGCGTTCAGCCGTTGCCAGCCGTTGAACTTCATGGCCTCGGGGCCGACGATGCGTCCAATGGGAGTTCCGCTCAGAAGGTGATCCAGAACATCGAAGCAAATGTGCCACCCGGCAGCGCCCATTGCGATGAAGCGGTGACCGATGTTGGTCCACAGCGTCAGGCGGGTGCCGCCACCAAAGGCTTCGAGTTGCCAGCGCATATCAAAACCGCCCCAGTTGTACTCAAGCACCTCGGGAGCGTCGGCTCGCGTCACTTTTGTTTCGGTAACGTGCGGCGCGGGCGCTCCCACCGTGGTGAGCTTCACCGTGGCTCCAGCGGTACCCAGACTCCCATCGGCGTCGAAGGGCGCCCACTCGCGCAGATGCACTGGGTCAGTAAGCGCCTGCCAGACTTTTTCCGGCGAATGACGCAGTTCCCTGGCGAGAATGAGCGTCCACTTGTCCCCGTCCTTTCGTACCTGTGCCCCGCTGGCCGGACCCGGTGTGTACTGCTCGCGCTCGCTCATCTTCTTCTCCTTAGCGTGAGTAGCGTGCCAGCTGGGTCAACTGAATGAGGTTGCCGCAGGTGTCCTTCAGCATCGCAATGGTCGAGCCGGTCACGTCGGTAGGCGGCATCGTGAACTCGGCGCCGCGGGCCTTGATCCGCTCGTAGTCGCCCTTGACGTCGTCGGTGAAGAACATGGCCCCAGGCTGGCCCTGTTGAAACAACGCCTGCTGATACACTTTGGCCGCGGGGTTGTTGTTCACCGCCAACTGCAGCTCCGTGCCCTCCGGCTCCTCGGGCGAGGCCACGGTCAGCCAGCGATATGGGCCGTTACTGAAATCGGTCTTCTTGGTAAAGCCCAATACCTCCGTATAGAAGCGCAGGGCCTTATCCTGGTCGTCCACGTATATGCTGGTCAATTTGATTTTCATCGCGTTTCTCCTTTGTCACGTTCGCGGTTTGCGCCGCGTCGTCCTCTCCTTGGCTTGCTTTTCCTTGGTGTTGACTGGTCCATCCGGTCGAGGTGGCGTTCGAGAGCATCCACGTGAGCCGACCAGAACCGGCGAAACGGAGCCAACCAGGCTTCCACCTCCTGAAGCGGTTCTGGCTTCGGCCGGTAGGGACGGCGCTGAGCGTCCACCGTGGATTCCACGAAACCGGCCTCACGCAGCACTCGCAGGTGCTTTGACACGGTCGGCTGCGGCATACGAAGCTCACGCTCGATCTCTCCCACCGACTGTTGGGACGAGACCAGCAGACTCAATATCGCACGGCGGTTCGGCTCCGCAATGATTTCGAACACAGATTCCATGCTCTTCGTATACTCCAAAGAGTATATACTTGTCAAGGCATATAACGCTAGGTGGCCGGGCTTGGCGACATCGGGGTGACAGTGAAGAATCTCGAACACTCGCCTACCGGAACCGGCATCCGGTTAGCGATTATGCGCCAGGGGCTTAAACTTTGAATGCCTTCCAGCGCTCCTTGGTGAGCTCCCAAACTTCCCGCTCCCTATAACCAGGGTTCACGTACACGGCAGGCTCGGTCCTTAGAAACACGGCCCCGATCTTCTCCTTCATTTGCCGCGAGGCGGGGTTGCCAACCGCATTGGCAAGAACCAGTTTTTCAAATCCAAGGACATCGAATGCGTAATCCGTGACTGGCTTCACCGCCTCCGTCATGATGCCCTGCCGCCAGAATTTTTTCCCAAGCCAGAAGCCCCTATTGCTCGGAGTACCTTCTCGCTTCAGCCATATCGCGCCGATTAATTCGTCCGGCGCAGGCTTCAAACATATGCCCCAGACCCATTGACCCATACATTGGTTGGGAATGACGGCGGTGCGGATATACTGAAGAACCCCGCTTTCCGGGTAAGGCCACGGCACAATATGACTCATAGTGCCTATCACTTCGTAATCTATAAAATGCCTCTCATAGGCCGGCGCATCTATTTCAGTAATGTCGCGAAGAATAAGCCGGGTGGTTTCAAATCCAGGAAGTTGTGCCATACACATCGGAATCTGCGTTTCGACCTTGAAAACGATATCATTGTACGTCTGACTCGCTTGTCTCCGACATTGTCAGACATTCTTCATCAGCGTGCCCCGGGCGGTCCGCTACGCCACCGACATGAGCCGGAGCGCCGCATCTTGCCCCTGAAGAAACCCGGTCGTTTTGACTGCCCCATGGCTCGGTTTCGGTTCATTGAGACCTTTTCACCCCCTCATAATCGCATTAAAGGCTTCCTTTAGACCGCCGGCGATTCCGGCCGCATCCTATTTGTCGGCAAAGGAGGCACCTCATGAATCTACCCGAAGCGCCCATTGCACACGAAGGCTTCTTCGCCACGCACTTCTTCACCATCAGGGATCAGGAAAGATCGAAGGACTTCTATGTCCGAATTCTTGGCGGGAAAGTGATCAAGCCGGAAAATCCGTGCTACATCAAGCTGGCTAATACCTGGATCATTCTCAATTCCGGCGGTGGCCCGACTCCCGGCAAGCCAGAGGTTCTCCTCGAAACACCGTCCGATCTCAACAGGGTCAATAGCTTTCTTAACTTGCGTGTCGCCGACATCTGGGCTTGTTACAAACAATGGCGCGATAAAGGCGCGTTCTTTCTTACCGAGCCACTTGACAATCACGGCTGGGAATGGCGCTGCTACATGCGTGATCCCGACGGCTACCTCATCGAGGTCGGCCAATATACTCAAATGGCCCTCGACCGCTTCAAAAACGACGGCGGTTAAGTTGCCAGACAACTTCACACCGAATGACGCGAGGATACACTCTGCAACACCTGTCAACTCGCATCACCGTCGAGCGGTCGGTACGAACGAGGTCACTTCACTGGATCACCGTATAGTTCTTTTTCCGAAATTACGGGCTCGCTAGCGAATTGCTTGCCGCCACGGGCCGCGGCTCCAAACATCGGTCCACGGGCGGGTACCACCGGCGCAAAACTCATGAAGCCAATAGGCTGTGAGACGTCGTCATAAACCGCCTCCATGCCGCCTTGCAGGAAATATGTCTCATGCCAGAATCCGGTTCCACCGGAGTCTCCTAGAAAGTCTTTCCACCATTGCCGGTGGGGGGCCGAACGCGTCCATTTGAGCAGGGAGTCGGCGTCTCTCCAGTACTGGCGAATTCCGAGATGCATGGGAAATAGGGAGTACACAAAGATTTCATGCCGCAGAAGTCCATCCGGCTTCGCCGCGGTTGACGCAGAAATCTTTGGACCAAAACCAAGAAGTGTCTTGATGCCTGCCAGGCGATTCACCCTCATCCCGAGATAGATCACGACCAGGTCTGGGTAACCCGAAAGGTCAACGGTTCGACGATTAACGCGGGTCGTCATTGTTGCCTCCATTTTGACTTGACGTTAGCACTCATGAAGCCGAAGACGCGCGCCTGCATCGTTTCGTTCGTTGCGCTGAAATTCTTGCCTTCTGAGGTTGTACCCCGCCGTCCCCAGCTTGCTGATCTTTTTGTAAGTGAGGGTAGAGACCCTTTTAGGAGTGAATGGGGCCTTCATTACGGCTACCTAGTGTGAAGGGAGGCAGGCCAGGTCTCCTGCCTCCCTCTTTTCCCCGTTAAGGGATCCCGATTAGCCTGACGGAGGGCGGCCAATCGGTCACTCCATCATACTGAGGGGTGGCATGCAGAATCTCGGTTGGAGCCTCTGCCGCCACTCAGTACTGAAGGAGTATTTGGAGCCATTGTAATTTGGTGGTGGACGTCGTCTATCAGGTAATCACCGCATTTTTTGATCATATTCGTAGTACAACCGCCGGGGCAAACACTACTGGCAGCGGAGGGCGGTCACGGGATCGACTTGCACCGCGCGGCGGGCGGGCAGATAGCTGGCAAACAGGGTTACGGCAAGTTGGACCAGGGCCGCAGCTAGAAAGGTCAGAGGGTCCGTTGGGCCTACTCCTATCAACATACCGCTCAGGAATCGAAAGCCTATGAGAGCGCACGGAATTCCGACCAGCAATCCAGGAATCGCCAGGATTAGGCTCTGTCTGGTGACCATCACCAGAACGCTCAGCTGGCTGGCACCAAGGGCCATACGGATGCCGAATTCCTGCGTCCGCTGGCTTACGGAGTAGCTCATCACGCTGTAGAGTCCGAGGACGGCGAGCAGAAGGCAGAGGACGCCAATTGCTGTAAGCACGCTGGCCGCAACTTTTTGTGCGTAGAGTGAATAGCCGATGGCGTCCGATAGTCGCATCGAATGGAAGAACCTATCCTGATTCAGCGCCGAGGCCTCGCGGCGGAGTTCGGGAAGCGTGACCATGGGATCTCCGGTCGTCCTGATGAGAAAGGAAAAATTTAGGCCAGGCGCGAACCACTGGCGGAATGGCAAATAGAAATAGGGAGCGGGCGCTTCGGCGGGCGTGTTGTATTTGCTGTCTTTGAACTCGGCGATGATTGTGGCGGTCCCGCCGTCAATATGAACATGTGCTGCAGCGGGATGTACGAACCACGTGGAAAGAATTCATCTTTTCCCAGCAGTCTCTGAACCGCTGTGACGAAGATCACTTTGGCCTTGAATTGAAATCCGGCGAATCGCACACGAGGAAATTGTCTGGAGACGAGAGTTCCACCTGCGTAGGCCCTGGTTAGTTTGAATGGACAGGTCGAGCGAGGAGCGCGTGGTGTACAAAGTTGAACTCAGCACTCGGTTCGCAGGCGCCATCGTGGGTCCGCGGTGATTGAGGAGATGCCTGAATGCCAGGGTCGCCGCTGCACGATGCAATTTGCTGGATTAGGTGTAATCTGCTGAACCGGGAATAAGCAATGCTCTCCATTCGTTCTGGCACCGCAAATGACGTTCCCTTGCTGAAGACGTTTTTCGAGGAATTTGCAACGTTTGAGCGGCTTTCCTCAGTTGTAAGCGAGGAGCAACTGCGCCAGGATGGATTTGGCGCCCGGCCGAAATTTCGAGTATTGATTGCGGAGATAGATGCCTTACCGGCAGGCTATGCGCTCTTCTTCGATTGCTATTCGTCGCTTCGAGGTCACGGCATTTTCTTGGAAGACCTCTTCGTCCGACCGGCGTTTCGTGGCAAGCGGGTGGGGAGGGCGTTGTTGGCGAATGTCGCCCGAATAACGGAAGACGCCAACGGCTTCGGGATCATGTTCAATGTTCTCGATTGGAACACTCGCGCGATCGAGTTTTACCGAAGAATTGGCGCCACATTTTTAGACGATTGGAAAACGGTCTGCCTCACACAAGGAGCGCTACATGACCTCGCGAGCGAAGCGTGAGAACCACTTCTCCGATACTTGATTCTCATCTCGTGGGAACTTGTGGCATTGCGCTCTCTTGCTCCGTTTTCTTGTCGACTCAAAACTCTCGCCTGGACGGATACATTGATAAGGCGTCCGATGGCGAGGATAAAATGTGCCCTGCCCGACAGATGCAGCAAATTCCGGGGGTCCCCACATGAGCGAACTGACGAATCGCACACCGGTTTGAATGCCGGCGTTGGAGCGGCAATCGCAATTTCTGCGGATATAATTGGCGCATGACAGAATCTGTCAGTGCAAAGCTCGCAGATGTCGTGCTGCCCGATGCCGGCGGCGATGAAATTCGTCTCAGCTCTCTCTGGGAGCGGAATCCCGCTGTCGTGGTCTTCCTGCGACACTACGGTTGAATCTTCTGCCGCCAGAATGTCGCGCAGTTGCGCGAGCATGAGCACGAGATCAAGCAAGCCGGCGCCACGCTGGCAGCGATCGGACTCGGCGACATGCACTATGCCCGCCTATTTCGAGAGGAAACCAGAATCGCCTTTCCGCTGCTTGTTGATGCGGAGCGGAAAGCATACAAAGCCGCGGAAGTGAAGTCAGGGAACCTCTTTCACATTTTCCGTCGCGACAACGGCGTAGCGCGAGCTCGTGCGCGCGCGTCCGGTTACAGACAGCACCAGCTTGGCAGCAATCCCTTCCAACTCGGTGCCAGCTTCATCTTCGGGCCCGGAAATCGCGATCTGTTCGTGCATCTGAATCGTACGTTCAGCGATGACGCCGACCCCAAGACACTGCTTTCTGTTCTGCAGGGCGGACCCGCGAGCCACGAGTCGCCTTGAGCCGATCCTTCAGGAAAGACTGCCTGTTTGATTTTGGTTGGGTTTCCGACCAGGCGATGGACGACAGAAAACGACGCGCGCGGGAAGCGATAATCGACGAGCAGAAATTTTTTGGGTTTGCCGGATAGAAAAAACCGCAGAGAAATGATTCGACAGAGAGGCCGCACACCACTATATTGACGCCAGCTGTCAGATTATTCGAGGACCGCAAGCCGATCGAGAAGCAAAACCGCCATGCCCGTGCCCATTGCGCTCGAGTTCGTGCTCGTATCCAACGACTATGCGACGGTGACCGCCGTATCGAAAGGCGTGGAAAAATACGGAGGCAAATTTGTACTGGTCCCTGAAGCAGGCGCCGCGCGGGATTATCTGAGCCGGCGGAAAACGGACGGCGTGTTCGTCGACCTGGAGGTCGCGGGTGCGCTGGCTCTGATTGAATCCATCCGCAAAGGAACCTCGAACAGCAAGGCCGTGATTTTCGCTTGCGCGAGAAGTTCCAGGGAGTACACCAGCACCCTCAATGCAGGAGCAAACTTTCTGCTGCGCAAGCCCGTCAGTCTGGACAGCGTGGCACTGCACATTACCATTTCCAAAGAACTGCTTGAGCGGGAGCGGCGCCGGTACTTCCGGCACTCTGTGAACCTGCCCGTTCTTTTGAAGGTAGGGGAATTCGAACAGCGAGCGCGGATGACGAACCTGAGTGAGGGGGGAATGGCGGTTCACACGGTGAAACCGCTAAGGCATACCGCCGCAGTGGACTTCAACTTCGAGTTGCCGATGGGAGTGAGCATTAAGGGCAAGGGGCGAGTGGCGTGGATCAACGCGCAAGGGATGGCGGGTATCGTTGCCGAGAGTTTTGATGGTAAGGCGAAGGAACACCTGGAAGGGTGGCTGGCAGCGCGAGAGCAGCTCGGTTCGGACTGAGAGAAAGTAGAGGGAGCCCGCCACCAGCTTTTCGATTCTCAGTCACAAAACCAACCGTGACCGGGCGTTGCCTCCATATCCGCTAATGGTCGCGCCTCTTCTCAACGAGAGAGCTGCGCGATAAGCCACCCCGATTTCCATCGGCCTGACGCCAAAAGACAATCTCCTGCGGGGTATCGGTCAAGGTGGGCATAGCCGGAACGGGCAGCTCAAAAACGCCTGCCCCAAAACTGCTCGTCAGGACAGCTGGCACGGTGCCTCCGAAGAGCTAGCTTGCATGGCACAGCCCTGATCTCCCAAGTCGAAGTCTGGAGGCGTACATGCGCAGCCACAAGTTCCTGCCTGTGGCCCTGGCACTTAGCGTGATGCCGCTAGCCGCAACGGCCCAACAACCGGTGGTCCTCGGCGAAGTGGTGAACAAAATATTGGCGGAGGAGAGCAAGGAGATGCAGTTGCTCCGTCAATACTCGCCGCTCGTCGAGACTTACATCCAATATATGCGACCGGACAAGCAGCTCGGTGCGGTACCAGACGGCGACAAATACTTTCTTGGCCGGGCCGTGCTAGCCAAGGGCGTGGAGCTCGAGCCGCTGCACCTCGAGCGAGGCATGGGGCAAAAGATGTTCGGAGGCTGGGGAGACTTTTTCTCGATGGAATTTGTGCCGGCTGGCTTCCTGCAAATGATCTATTTGGACATGAATGGCTTTGACCGCCAGCACTACAAGATCGAGTACGTACGACGCGAGTTTTTGGGCGACATACGTTGCCTGGTGTTTGACGTGGATCCGTTACCGAAGGCGGGCAAGCGGCGTTTTGTTGGACGCATCTGGGTCGAAGATCAGGATTACCACATCGTGCGGTTCAACGGCTCGTACGGCATGCCATCCTCGTCTAGTTATTACTTCAATTTCGACAGCTGGCGAATGAATGTGGGGCAGAATTTGTGGGTGCCGGCCTTTGTGTACGTTGAAGACGGCAGCGTGCAGGACGCCAAGGCGAGGAACCTGGGATTCAAAGCATTCCGAGCGCAGACGCGCCTGTGGGGCTACCACGTCGGGCACGTCGGGGCGGAACAAGAGTTCAGTAAAGTTCTCGTGGAGGCGCCGCGGCCGATGAAGGATCAGAGCGAAACCGGCAGCGACTTCTCGCCGCTGCAAGCTGTGCGCTCGTGGGGCCGGAAGGCTGAGGATAACGTCGCGGACCAGCTGGAGCGGCAGGGATTGCTGGCACCGCATGGCGAAGTGGATAAGGTGCTGGAGACGGTGGTGGACAATCTCGAAACGACGAATGATGTCGACATCGAACCGGAAGTGCGCTGCCGCGTGCTGATGACGTCGACGCTTGAGTCGTTCACCATGGGTCACACGATCGTGCTGAGCCGAGGTCTGATCGACGTGCTTCCCGACGAGGCCAGCCTCGCGGCCATTCTGGCCCACGAGTTGGGTCACATTGTGCTCGGCCATCGCATGGACACACAATTTGCATTCCTGAACCGGCTCAGATTCAGCGAAAAGGACACATTCCGCCACTTTGACTTTGCGCGGCCAGCGGAGGAGGAACAGTCGGCGGAGGAAAAGGGAACCGAACTGCTGAAGAACTCGCCGTATAAGGACCAGTCCGCAAGCGCCCAACTATTCCTTCAGGCGCTGAAGGACCGGTCTAAGGAGATCCCCAACCTGATCAGTCCGCACCTGGGTGACAAGGTGCCGACAAACTGGGTCCAAACGCCTAGGGCGTCGGCCACACAGCCCGCGAATGCAAAGACGGACAACGTGATTGCGGCCCTGCCGGTAGGTGGACGAATTAAGGTCGACCCCTGGAACGACCAACTGCGGATGCTGAAGGCGAAGCCGGTCGGTGCGCTGGCGAAGGACGAGAAGAGACCCTTCCAGATCACACCGTTCGAGTTCTATCTGACGCGGCAGGAAAATAGCTCGTTGACAGCTGCCCCCGCGGGCGTAGCAGCAGAGCTGAATATCGACGCCAGACCTTAGCCAAGGCAAGGTCGCAGCCAGTTGAGAAATCCAAGACCCATCCTGACAGTCAAGGGTGGGGCGGCCTGCGTTCTTCTGGTGGCCTCTCCGCTTGCCTGGTCACGTACACCTGAATGAAAATGATTCGCATGGACCGAGTCGTCTTCATTCCGGAGTCATACCTGTATGGCCGAGCGCAGTGTTCGTGAAATTCTGAACCTTTATAACCCCTCAAATCCTTTAGAAAAGGCCTGGACCATTCCGGGACCGTGGTATTTCGACCAGCGCATTGCGGAACTCGAGCGCGACAGCGTTTTCGCGGGCAACTGGCAGGTCGTTGGCCGGGTCGATCAGGTAAGAGAGGCGGGACGGTTCTTTACGATTGACGTGAACGAGGAGCCCTTGCTGATCGCGCGGGGCGATGACGCCCGGCTACGCGGGTTCTATAACGTTTGTCGTCACCACGCCGCCGCGGTGGTGCCCGTGGAGTCTGGATGTGCGAAACAGTTTCGCTGCCCGTATCACGGCTGGACCTACGGGAACGAAGGGGCATTGAAGGGCATGGTCGAATTCGAAGGCGTGCGTGACTTCGATCGGAAAGACAATGGATTGGTGCCGGTGCGCGTCGATACCTGGGAGAATTTCGTGTTCGTCAATCTCGATGGGAAGGCCGCGCCACTGCTGGAGTTTCTCGGGCAAGCGTCTTCGCTGGTTGCGTCGCTGAAAGTTACGGAGAAACTGCACTATTTTGACCGGCGCGTCTATACGCTGAACTGCAACTGGAAAGTGTACGTGGACAACTATCTGGATGGCGGGTATCACGTGCCGCATGCGCATAAAGGGTTGAGCAGCGTGGTCGAGTACACCAAATACACGATCGAGAACTTCGAGCGGTCGTGCCTGCAGTCGGGTCCGCTCGATGCCTCGGGCGCGGCAGACTCGGCGATCGGGTCGACGCGGCGGGGGCGTGCATTTTATCTCTGGGTCTATCCGAATTTCATGATCAACGCGTATTCGGGCGTGATGGACACGAACCTAGTTCTGCCGCTCGGGGTTGATAAGTGCGCGGTCATTTTTGACTACTACTTCGCAGATCTCAGCCCCGCTGCCGCACAACATCATCGGGAGAGCATCGCGGTGAGTGAGAAGGTGCAGGACGAGGACATGGCCATTTGCGATTCCGTTCAGCGGGGCCTGGCCTCGCGAGCCTATGTCGCGGGGCGGCTGTCGGTACGCCGAGAGGCTGGCGAGCACCTGTTTCACCGGCTGCTTTACAAGGATATGAGTAGTGCGCTCAGGCGAGGTCTCGCCGCCGACTAGCTGACTTTGACGGCGCCGGTGCATGTGGTGAATCTGTTGGACTTAACCCCACATGCCTCGGCCCCTCACTTTTTCGGGCATACCGACCTGACCACGGTGCCGCTGCCATCGTCTATACGGGCGGAGGTAATTTCCTATGCGTACAGGCAAGCTTCTCTCCGTGGTAGGTATCCTCATTTGGACGGCGGTCGCTCTGACGGCCTGGCCCCGTACCCTTCCGCACCGCCATGCGGTCGAGGTCGTTACGCAGGACGACAGTCCGGCCTCCAGTTGTGCTGACCTGCGCATGAGGTTCGATGACCGTGAAGCCGTCGTGCAATCCGAGGAGAGGACCATCTCCACGGCTGAGGCTTCCCCACTGCGAGTACAGGCCCATTCGAATGGCGGCCTGCAATTGGAGGGCTGGGATAAGGAAAACTACGGCGTGACGCTCTGCAAAGGGGCTGACCGCAATAGTGACGCGCATGCAGTGCTTTCGCAGATTCATCTTAACTTTCAGAATGGCGAACTGACGGTGAGCGGCCCCGGGTCTTCCGAGCGCTGGTCGGCCCATCTTCTGGTGCATGCACCGAAAGGCGCGGCAATGGAGTTAAGCGCGCATAACGGTCCTATCGGCGGGTATCAGGTCGACGGAAACCTGAAAGTTCGCACGGAGAACGGACCGATCACCGTGTCGGAATGCAGCGGGGAGCTTGAGCTCACTGCACAAAACGGTCCGGTTACGTTGCGAGGCAACAGGGGCAAATTGAATGTGAAGGCGGAGAATGGCCCGGTGACACTGTCGCTTGACGGAACAAGCTGGGACGGGGCCGGGCTTGAGGCGCGCGCGCAGAATGGCCCGGTCACCGTGAATATTCCTTCCGGCTATCAATCAGGAGTGGTCGTGGAATCGGACGGGCATGGGCCGTTCCAGTGCCGCGCCTCGGTGTGCTCGGAAGGACGGAAGACCTGGGAAGAGGACCTAAAGCGCATCGAATTCGGGAATGGGCCCGCAGTGGTTCGTGTGTCGACGGTGAATGGCCCGGTGTCAGTAGACTAGGGTAGTTCGTTCAAGCTAACAGTTTCTCAGATGCTACTCAAAGATGACGGTTTTGTTGCCGTAGAGCAGGATGCGGTTCTCGATGTGCCACCTCACGGCGCGGGACAAAACGACCCTTTCGACGTCTCTTCCCTTCTCCACAAGGTCGTCGAGCGAGTCGCGGTGGGTAATCCGCACGACTCCTTGTTCGATGATCGGCCCATCGTCGAGCACTTCGGTCACATAGTGCGCCGTCGCCCCCGTGAGCTTCACGCCGCGTTCGTAAGCCTGATGGTAGGGCTTCGCGCCGACAAACGCAGGCAAGAACGAGTGATGAATGTTAATGATGGGCTGCGGAAAATTTGTAATGAAATCGCTCGAAAGAACCTGCATGTAGCGGGCAAGGACCACGAGATCAATTTTGTTGGCGCGGAGCAGCTCCAACTGCAGCTGCTCCGCTTGAGGTTTGTAGTCCTTGGTAACCGGAATGTGGTGGAACGGCACACCGTAGAAATCCGCGTGACGCTTTGCGTCGAGGTGGTTGCTGATGATCAGCACGAAGTCGCAGGCCAGTTCGCCGTTGCGCTGGCGGTACAGCAAATCCACCAGGCAGTGATCGTACTTCGAAACAAAGATGGCGACGCGAGGGCGGTAGTTGCCCAGGCGAATCACCCAATTCATGCCGAACTTGTGCGCAATGGGACCGAACGCGCCTTCAAAGTCTTTCACGTCGAGGCTGAAACCGTCGAGGTCCCACTCGACTCGCGCCAGGTAGTAGCGCTCCTCGCCGGCTTGATGTTGTTCGAAGCGCAGAATGTTGCCGTCGTAACGGTAGATGAATTCCGCGATGGTCGCGTCGAGGCCCTTGCGGTCGGCACATTGCACCAGCAGGATCGCGCTGTTTTTCACAGGAGTCTCCTGTTTGCCGCGCAATTGTAGCCGAGGGTGAGGGAAATTTGGGGCTAAACAAGCGAGAGCGATCCGGGAGCGCGAAAAAAAAGGCCGGACGAACCTGGCCCTCTGAATTGTTCGCGAAGCGTCTGAACCCCAGGCGCCATGCTCGAATAGGAGCTTCCCGCTTGGCACGAAATGAGCGCAAAATCTCTGCCTTAAAAAGCCGGGAAGAGCGACTCCCCGCCTTGCAGACTGCGCCTCCCTGCCGGCAGGCTCGGAGGAATTCTGGTTATCCGCGAGTCGTTAAAGCTTTTCGAAGAAGTGCGCGACCTTCTTGCCGCCCTCTTCCGTGTAATAAACGGTGGTCTTCGCGGCCTTGTCGGTACCTTTACCGATGTCCTTGGCGGCATCGGCAGTGTCATGGCCAGCAACTTCAAAGGTTTGCTCGGTGCCATCTGCCCCTTTGACCACGACGGTCTTGCCGTCTTTGCCGACCTTGGTTACCGTGCCGTCGATGCTCTTGAGCCCGTCCTTGCCGACCTTGTCGACCTCGGTCGCGGTGTCGACGGCTCCCTTCTTGGTGTAGTGCGCGACAACCTCGGAACCTTCAGACAAGCCCTTGAAGCTATCCTTCGCGCCGGCGGCAGTCTTGTCGGCGCCCCAGACAGCCGTCTTGTCGACAAAGTGGACGGTATGCTCGGTGCCATCCTTGGTTTTGACGACCATGGTCTTTGTGCCGGAATCAAGCTTCGTGATGGTCCCGTGGACGGCAGAAGGGACGTCATCCGCCGCTCGTACGACGAAAACCAGCAGTGCGGCAACAACGAGAAAACGAAGCAAATTCTTCATTGAATCCCTCCCCCAAGATTTACCAATACCAAGTTCGATGGTGCGAGAAATGGTAGCTCAAGCATGCTGCAAAGCCCAGCGAAAAGAGCGCTGGAGAGGCGGCCCCGCGCAAAGGCGGCAAGCAAACAACTAAGCTACAGGCAGATTTCCCGTGATCCACGGACTCGCTCGCCCGCCGAAATGCTGCGGGTTCGTTGACCCACGCTTCACCGTCCCATATACTTTTTGTGTAGGGTGGACGGAAATAGCCCGCCGAATTGCCGCAGGGTAATTCTAGACATTCCGGCAGAAGCCGCGAGGCAAGCGAGGAATCTCGCCGCAATCCCGCGGCCGAGACCAACGCGCAAACGGACCAAGGGAGAAGACGAAATGGCGGACGCAAGTTGCCGGAGAGAACTGGAGCTGGAGATTCCCGCGGACGAGGTGTCGAAAGAGACAGAGAAAGTAGCAAAGGAATTTGCGCGCCTGGCGCGTGTTCCCGGGTTCCGCCCCGGGAAGGCGCCGATTTCCCTCATCAAAAGGCGGTTCGCGGAAGACATCAAGGGCGAAGTGCTGCAAACGCTGGTGCCGCAACAGGTTGAAAAAGCGGTCGCGGAGCAGAAACTCACGCCCGTTTCCCAGCCTCAGGTGGACAAGGTTGAATTCAACGAAGGACGGCCGGTGAAATTCCGCGCAAGCTTTGAAGTGCTGCCCGAATTTACCCTGGGGAATTACAAGAATCTTGAAATCGAGATGCCAGAAATGACAATCACCGACGCCAGCGTGGCCAATACACTCGCTGAAATGCAGCAGCGGGCCGCGACGTTTACGCCGGTGGAGGGCCGGGCTGTGCAGAATGAAGATTTCGTCCAGGTGAAGCTGCATGGCGCCCCAGAAGGCGGAGGCGACCCGGTTCAGGCCGACAGCGTCCTGTGCCATGTCGGCGCCGAGGAGACAATGGAACCCTTCAACGAGAATCTGCGGGGCGCAAATATTGGCGATCATAAGAATTTCGACGTGGAGTATCCTGCGGACTACCCCGACGCCAAGCTAGCGGGCAAGAAGTTCCATTACAGCGTTGACGTGCTGGGCATGAAGACGAAGACACTGCCGGAACTGAACGACGAATTTGCCAAGGACGTGAGCGACGCGGCGTCGCTTGAGGAGCTGAAGAAAAAAATCCGGGAAAGCCTGGAGCATGAACGCGATCATAGGCAGAAAGAGCTGCAGAGAGAGAAGGTTCTGGGGGAGCTGGTAAAGCTGCACGACTTCCCCGTACCGGATTCGCTGGTGGAGCATCAAATGGACGTGCGCCTGGAGCGGGTGGTTCGGTCTTTGGCGCAGCAGGGTGTTGATCCGCGGGCCGTCAACGTCGATTGGGTGAGCCTGCGCCGGCGCCAGGAAGAGCGAGCGCGGGACGACGTGAAAGCGGAACTGGTGGTAGACCGCATCGCAACCGAAGAAAAGATCGATGTTAGCGAGGAGGAGCTTCAGCAGGAGCTGGAGCACATGGCCAGCCACGGTGGCGAGTCTGCCGAAGCGATTCGAGCGCGTTTGACAAAGCAGGGTGCGCTCGATAGGATGAAAGCGAAGCTGCGGAGCGACAAAACGGTTGACTGGCTGGCGCAGAATGCGCGGGTCAAGACGGTTGCCGCAGCGAGCGCCAAGTGAATCCAACCCCGCGCGTACAGGCAAATTTTCTCACATGAAAAACTATGACGATCCGGTTTACCGTGGCACGACCCTGGTACCGATGGTTGTTGAGCAGACCAGCCGGGGGGAGCGCGCCTACGATATTTATTCGCGCCTTCTGAAAGAACACATTATTTTTATTGGCACGCCCATTGATGACCACGTAGCTAATCTTGCCACAGCGCAGATGCTGTTCCTGCAGGCGGAAGATCCCGAA
>Ga0306922_10001993_pt1 | contig 18815 bp, 16 predicted proteins | sample sta12Cox44000082_FD_203758 | JGI IMG/M metagenome (GOLD analysis project Ga0306922, IMG submission 203758) | Lab enrichment of tropical soil microbial communities from Luquillo Experimental Forest, Puerto Rico - statoxic.12C.oxic.44.000.082 (v2)... | ecosystem: Environmental > Terrestrial >... | reverse complement strand
TGCACCCGATCAAGGTAGGGGACCTGATCATCCTGAAGGCGCGCGTCACGTGCGCCTTCACAACATCACTCGAAGTCCAGGTGGACGTGTTCTCGGAAGAAACGCTGACAGGCAGACGTCAGCTCACGAGCCGGGCATTTCTGACCTTCGTGGCCATCGACCGAGACGGCAGGCGCGTGCCCGTGCCGCCGCTCCTCGTCGAGACCGAGGAGGAGCGTCGCGTGTGTGAAGAGGCGGCTGGCCGGCGGGAAGCGAGGCTGCAGAGAAAGGCGCTGGCGGCTACGACACGTTCTTCAGCCTCAGCACCGAACGGTCCAGATCGATCGCCACGCGGTACTTGCTGAGAAACTTGTGGCCGACGATTCCGCCAAGCTGGAACCCGAGCAGCGCGCTCGGCGCGTCGAGATTCAAGACGACCACAGGGAAGTTCTTGTACTGGATTGTGTCGAACGCGAGGTCGACACCCGGCAACAGAAACGCATCATCGTCCCAACCTGACGTGCCGTAGACCTTCAGCGCGATCCGGCGTGCGCCCTGTGGTTTGTGGAGCGCGGAGGCGGTCGCCTGGCTGATTGAGATCACCTCGCCCCCCGTGTCGACGACGAAGTTGGCCTTGTGCCCGCCGTCGATGGTGCCGCTGACCGTCGCGAGGCGGTAGAGACGCAGCGGCAGCTCGAAGTCCTTCGCCTCGTCCGGCAACGTCTTGCCGAACGTCAGCTTGTGCGTCCTGTAATCGATGACCATGGAATAGCCGAGCGCAAGCGGCGACAAGGCTTCAGTTTCCTTGACCGGAATGTCGCGGAGCGGCGGGTTCTTGATGAGGCAGGGAACGTTGCGGAGCTTGAGAGATCCGATCTCGAGCGAGTCCATGCGCGCGAGCTGCAGTCCCCGGAGGCCGATCCGGCCGACGCCCGCGCTGAGCGTGTAGGTGACTGGCGTAATGCCGAAACGCTGCGCGGTCCCGCGCGTGATCACCGTGTTCTCCGAGCCGGTGTCAATCACGAAGTCCTGCGCGGCTCCGTCGTTGACCTTCGCGCGAACCACGATCTTCTCGTTCACGAGCCGGAAATCGACGGTGTAGAGCCGGTCGTCCGCTCCTAGGTCGGTTTCGAATGGCACGCGCTGGCCGAACGACCGCAGGAAGCGAATCTCCGCACGCGACCAGGCCGCTTTCTCGCTCTGATCTTTGTTCGGGAGCAGGTTGACGTAGTTCGAGTACGCGACGGCCGCCTCCTCGAACTTGTGCATTCGCTCGAAAATGGACCCCACGGTGTGGTGAATCTCGAGATCGCGCGGCGACAGCCTGAGCGCCTCCTGCGCCTCGGTCATCGCCTCGCCCAGTCTCGTTCGTGCCGCGAGCGCCCGCGCCAGCCCGTGATGTCCCCGGGCCAGCTGGGGAGCAGACGCCAGCGCCGCCGTGTACTTCGCCTCGGCGTCCTGAAAGAGGCCCGACGCCCAGAGCGCATCTCCATAGAGCGCGATCGATTCGGGACCGGTGGGATCCGACTGGTACAGTTTTTCTGCTTCCTCGCGCGCGATCTCGAACTCGGCGACGCGAAGCGCCGAGGAGATGACGCCGACGCGCGGCCGACGCAACGAATCAGGCGGCGCCGTCTTGAGGGCGTTGCGATAGGCATCGAGGGAGTCCAGGTAGCGCCCTTCCGCAAAGAGGAGATCGCCGAGTTGCAGCTGGATTTCGGATGCCTGCGACGAGGACCGAACATCCGCCCGGGTGGCAAGTGACGCGGCAGCAACGATGCTCGCCGAGGCGGCGACGACTCGAAGACGGCTCGTCATGAAGCAGCTTCTATTCTCCGGGGCCCCTCCCCCGGACAAATGGTTCTTGGGCCTTGGTCCGTCCGTCGTCCTTGGTCCCTTCGCTCCTGGGCCTCCGGGATCCTACATCGATCGACCACCGCGAGACCCTGTTTGATTACACAGGGTCGGTTTTTCTTTCACCGTTAGGGCGACGCCGGGATACCGGTCAGACGACGCACCCATCGCGCCGAGGCCTTCCCGATCCGGGCGGACGTCCAACGGGAATCACTGCTCCCTACAAGAATCGCGCCGGCCGGAATCTGCCAAATCCTGGGCGCTGTTTGCGCCCCAGCTTACCGAAAAGGAAAGTTCAGTGCGTGTATTGTTCGATCGGCACGCCGTCGTACATCTGATCGACGCGGAGAATCTGCGTTTCCCGGCTGTAGCTTCCGAGTTCGTAGTCTTCGCTCATGATGAGCGCCTTGATCGGCTTGGTCGGGCAGACCTCCGCGCACAGGCCACAGAAGCTGCACCGTGACAGATTGAAGTCGAAGTAGTCCAGCACCTTGATCTTTGCGCCAGGCTCGCGATGCCCGCCGAGCGCGATGAGGTCGTCCGGACATGCCTTGGCGCACTGGTCGCACACGATACAGGTCTGCGCGCCCGTGCCGGGCTCCGTCTGCAGCCGCAGGACGCCGCGAAAGCGGGGCGCGGTCGGCCGGCGCTCGGCCGGATACTGGAACGTGAACGCCGGCTGGGGGGTGTATCTCAAGGTGACCCAGAGGCCTTTCAGCAGGTCGACCAGGAAGATCGTCTTGAAGAGCTTGATGATTGTCTGCATGGTATGACCGCGTGGCGCCGATTACGAGCGCTCCCCGATGATGACCGGCTCGGACTGGCCGAGCGGGATGATCCGATCCTTGCGCAGCACGGTGCCTTCCTTCCGAATCTTGTCCTGCAGGCGCATCAGACCGTACAGAAGGGCTTCCGGCCGCGGTGGGCAACCCGAGACGTAGACGTCGACCGGCACGACCTTGTCCACGCCTTGGAGCACGCTGTAGGTCGGAAACGGCCCTCCTGCATTCGAGCAGCTCCCCATCGAGATGACCCACTTCGGCTCCGGCATCTGATCGTAAAGCCGGCGAAGGACGGGCGCCATCTTCTTGGTGACCGTCCCGGCGACGATCATGAGGTCCGACTGCCGAGGCGATGCGCGGAACACCTCGGCCCCGAAGCGTGCGATGTCGTACCGTGATGCTGACGCGGCCATCATCTCGATCGCGCAGCAGGCCAGGCCAAAGCCCATCGGCCAGATCGACGACTCGCGGGCCCAGTTGAGCACGCGGTCGATGCTGGTCGTGATGAAGTTGTCCTCGAATCTGTGATCGATGAGACCCATACGGTTTCTCCGTCGCGACGAGTACGAGCTACGAGTAATATGCCGCGTTCTTCCCTATGAAATCAGTCCATTTCGCCGGCGTTTCGTCGAGGGAGAAGATGGCGTCGACCGGGCACGCCGGAACGCAGGCGCCGCAGTCGATGCACTCGTCGGGATGAATATAAAGCATCTCAGCCGCCGCGTAGTCGGCCTGGTCCTTGCGCGGATGAATACAATCCACGGGACAGACGTCCACGCAGGCGGTATCCTTGGTTCCCACGCAAGGCTCGCAGATGATGTACGCCATCACATTGATAATACTAGCGTTATCAAACTCTTGGAAAGCGGGGTGCGATCCGGCGTTTTTAGCGCTCTTTACGCCTGCGCGCTCCCAGTACGGGAGTTACGAGGTCTGTACTACGACCGAATCGGTCGAGAAGACGGCCGCCGGGCATCCCAACATCCACCTCGCCGAAGCCGAACGGCTGGAAGCACTGGATGTCTTCGGCGCCGCAGGATCGTACGACCGGTCGAAGCTGGCCTACTTGTACGGAGGGCGCCGCGCCACGGTCGTCCGCGGCTGGCGTGTTCTCAACAATCGGCTCGAGTCGCTGACGTTCATCTCACCGTATCCCGACGTGTCGCTCACGCGGCTCAATTCTGGCACGATGATCATCCGCTGGACCCTGACCCTGGCCGAATGACGAGCCATGCCCGATCGACGATCAGCCATGAGCCATCAGCCACGACTGTGGCGCTCCGAGTCACCTACCGCTTCTCCACCGTGATGGCAATGTCACCCTTGACGGCGTCCAGCGACATGACCGGATCGCCGGCGCCGATGGTCGTCTCCCCGAAGCGCGGGCCGAACGCATCCTTCATTGTCAACGGAATGTCGGAGGTGATGACACCGTTGAACGTCAGCGCCAGAATCCGTGCGTTCGCCGGGGCTCGCGCGAAGCGCACACGCAACGGCCCGTTGAACACGCGCAGCCGGAGCATCCCGCCCGGCGTGAGCGTGGCATCGCGGACGTCTACGCTGCCGATGCCGCTCTCGAGCCGGACGCGTCCTGCGAGCGCCGTCGCCTCGATCGCGCCGCGGCGGACGTCGACGTCGCAGGCGGTCGTGAGCGCCGAGACACGCACGCGCCCTTCGAACACCCGCACCGCTTGAAAGACGGCGTCGGCCGGCGCGCGAACCACGATCTCCGACTTGAGCTTGGCGTCGCGCCCGTCTTCGACCTGCACCGCGCCGATGTGAAGGGCGTCCGATCTCGTGTCGACGAGTGCCGGGTACCGGGCGAGCTCCGCCGGCGATGGCGCTCGTCTGACGATTTCGACGGAAACGTCCGAGCGGCTGGATCCAACAATCGTCACATCCGCAACGGTGGCATCGACACGGATCGGCAGTCCCGGCGGAAGCGGCACCGTCCGCGTCATCCTGTCGGTCGCGTCTGCTGCGACCGCGCGCTCGGCGTTGCAGGCGACAACGATCACCGCGATCACCGGAACGAGCGCCGCCCGCCGTAGGCGCCTCACGCAGCGGATTATAATTTGACCACGTGATGCAAGCCTGGAGCGCCGCTCGCCTTGCGCGAGCGTGCCGGTGCCTGGTTGTCGCCGGAGCGTGCTGCGCCGCCTGCATAGAATCTGCTGCCGCGCAAAGCGCCGAGTCGTGGCGCACGCTGGCGCCGGGGCCGATCAGCATGGCCGATGGCCACATCACGATCGGCGGCGATGTGTCCGCGACGTACGGATCGGACGATCCCGGGTTCTTCGACTACACCGACTACGGGTACTCAGCGCTCCGAATGTTTCGCGTGAGCGTGACCGCCCTCGTGAAGGCGAACGATCACGTGGCGGTCCTGGGCAATGTCGAGACGGAGAACTTCAGCACGATCAGGCCGTACGCGCTCTACGTGCGGATTCGTCCATGGACGACGCGCGACATCGACATCCAGGCCGGCCGAATACCGCCCACCTTCGGCGCGTTCGCGCGACGAACGTACGTGTCCGACAACCCCCTGATCGGATTCCCCCTCGCGTATCAGTACTTGTCGACGCTTCGGCCCGACGCTCTTCCGGCGTCCGCGGAGGAGTTGGTGCTGAAGAAAGGTACCGGCTGGAGGGTACGGTACTCCGTGGGCAGCCCGGCTGTTGAACACGGCGTGCCGCTCGCGAGCGCGCTCAGATGGGACACGGGCGTCCAGGCTCACGCGTCGTTCCTCAACGGACGGGCGCTGAGCGTGACGGCCTCGGTCACGAACGGCACCATCTCGAATCCGCTCTTCAAGGATGACAATGGAGGGAAGCAGGTCGCCGGCCGCCTCGAATGGCGGCCGACTCCGGGGCTTCAGATCGGGACCTCTGTGGCGCGAGGCGAATTCGTCAGCGACGCGGCGGCCAGTGCGGCGGCGGCCATCGCGCCGCGGCCGATCGCGGCGACCCCTTTCACGCAGGCGGCCTGGGGCGGGGACATCGAGTATTCGAGGGAGTACTTCCTCATGCGTGCGGAGACCATCCTCAGCCGCTGGCGCGTGCCGTTTGCCGCCGAGCCCGCGCGGACCGATCCGCTCGACGCTCTGGCCACCTTCGTCGAAGGACGCTACAAAATCACGCCCGGACTGTTCGCCGCCGCGCGCATCGATTACCTCGGATTCGGGTCGATCGCCAGCGCGTTCGGCACCACGCCCTGGGACGCGCCGGTGACGCGCGTTGAAGCCGGCGGGGGCTATTCCATCGTACGAAACCTGCTGCTCAAGGTTTCGTACCAGCACAATTCGCGCGACGGGGGACGGCTCCCCGCCCACGAAAATCTGGTCGCGACTCAGGTGGTCTTTTGGTTCTAGCGCACACTTCCGCGGAAACGATACCTGCGCGACGACAGAGCCGGTTGCAGGCCTGGGCGATCCCTTTGGCCTCCGTGCTGGCGCTCGGCTTTGCCGCTCCGCGGGTCCCGGTCTCCCGGTTCCATGCGCCACCCCCTCCCATCACCGCCGCCCGGCCCGGCTCGATCCGCGGGCGTGTGGAGCTTCGTCGAGTCCCGCTGCCCGTCGAGCGGCGGCCCAGCGTCTCCGATCTCGGCACGCCGGCTCCACGCGACCTTCCGGATCTCCTACGATCGGTCGTGTACCTTGAGTCGGCGCCGCGCGGCGCGTTCGAGGCTGACGAAGGCGGACACGCCGTCATGGATCAGCGGAACGAGGCGTTCGTGCCGCACGTGGTGGCCATCATGACCGGAACCATCGTCGATTTCCCGAATTCAGACGCCTTCTACCACAACGTCTTCTCGCTCTCGAAGACCTCGCGGTTCGACCTCGGTCGGTACGCCGCCGGGCATTCCAAATCGATCCGCTTCGACAAGCCCGGCATCGTGCGCGTCTTTTGTGATATCCACTCGCACATGAACGCGTTCATCCTCGTGTTCAGCCACCCGTTTTTCGCGGTGACGAACGCCGCGGGCGACTACGGGATCGAGAACGTCCCTCCAGGCACCTACAACGTCATCGCCTGGAACGAGGGGACCGCTTCAGACCCCAAGCCGGCCGTCGTGCCCGACGGCGCCGCCGCCGAATTGGACTTCACGCTGCGATGAAGCCCGTCACGTCATTCGGATTCTCGTCACTGGGGAGCCGCATCTTCCTCGCGAGCGCCGCGCTCGCGGTGCTCTGCATCGGCGTGGCGATCTACCTCGTCAACCAGCGCGTCACGGCCGAAGCCGAGCGGACGCTCCAGCGTGAGATGATCGCGACGGCCGCGCAGGTCGATCATTGGCGCGCCGAGCGCGCGCAGACCTTCACGCTCATGGCGCGGCTCATCGCGGATCTGTCGACGCTCAAAGCCGCGATTGACACGAACGACCCGCCGACGCTCAAGGAGATCGCCGCCGGCTACCAGGCGCAGCTGAAAGCCAACCTCGTCCTGGTCACGAACAAGAACGGCGAGGTGCTCTACTCGGCCGGCGGATCGCCGCGCGCCGCCGCAGTCACTGCGCACCAGCCGGCCATCCATGACGCGCTGGCCGGCCACGACAGCGTCAGCCTCTTGCCGCAGCCCGGCGGCATCCTTCAGACCATTACCGTGCCCGTCGTGTTCGAGCGCCCGCGGTTTGAAATCCTCGGCACTCTCAGCGCCGGCTTTCTTCTCGATGACGCGCTTGCGTCGGAGTTGAAGCGGATCACGGGGAGCGACATCGCGTTCGGCATGAACGGGCAGGTCCTGGCGGCCACGCTGCCGCGCGACCAGTACGGCGCCCTCGGCGGGTACCTGCGAACCACCTCGATCTCGCACGTGCAGATTGGCCGCGAGGACTACCTCGCCCTGCCGCGCCCGCTGACCATCGTCAAGGACGCCCCTTCGGCCGCGCCGGGCTCCGCCGTCCGTCTGAGCCCGGTCGACGCCGGCGGGTCGGACTCCCTCGGGGCCCGGGATGCCGCCGGCGCAGTCGCGTTGATTCTCCGTTCGAGCGCCGAGCAGCTCCAGTCACTCCAGAGCATCCACACCGGCCTCTTCGTCACAGCGATCGTCGCCGTACTGCTCGCCATCGGCCTCAGCTTCGCCGTCGCACGGACGATCGCGCGACCGCTCGGGGCCATCACCGCCGCGATGCGTGACGTCGCCGCGACCGGCGACCTGACCCGCAAGATCGCGCTCCGCCATCCGAACGGCTGGGACGACGACGACGCGCGGCTCCTGGCGACCACGTTCAACACGCTCACCGAGTCGGTCGCGCGCTTTCAGCGGGAGATGTCGCAGCGGGAGCGGCTCGCCTCGCTCGGCCGTCTCTCGACGGTGATCGCGCACGAAGTCAGGAACCCGTTGATGATCATGAAGGCGTCGCTCCACACGCTGCGGCAGGCCGGCGCCGACGCGACGAGCATTCACGAGGCCGTGCACGACATCGACGAAGAGGTCGCACGGCTCAACCGTGTCGTCAACGAAGTGCTCGATTTCGCGCGGCCGATCCAGTTCAACCTCGCGCGCGCCGACGTCAACGCGTTGTGCCGCGATGCCGCGGCCGCCGCGCTGGCCTCGGGCCCGGGCGTCGAGATCTCGATGGCACTCGACCCGGCGCTCGGAGCGGTGACCACCGATCCGGAGCGCCTCCGCATCGCGCTCGTCAACCTGCTCGTGAACGCCCGGCATGCTGTCAACGGGGCGAGCGCGGCGCCGGTGACCCTGTCCAGCCGCGCACGCGGCGCCCGCATGTCGATCGAAATCACCGACCGCGGCGCCGGCATCACCCCCGACACGCTCTCCCACATCTTCGATCCCTACTTCACGACCAAACGCGGCGGGACTGGACTCGGGCTGCCCATTGCGAAGAACATCATCGAGGGTCTGGGCGGAACGATCCTGGTCTCGAGCGCGCCCGGATACGGCACCGCTGTGCGCATCGACCTTCCCGTCGACAGCGCGTCGGGCGGCCCCTACGCCTTCTCATGACGCACCGCGGCTCAATTCTGCTCGTCGACGACGAAGAGAAGATCCTCAAGGCGCTCGGGCGCGCACTGCGCGACGCGGGCCACACCGTGACGGAGACCGCCTCGGCCCGCCACGGCCAGCGCCTGCTCGCTGAGCGAACATTCGACGTCCTCATCGTCGACAACATCATGCCGGAATTGAGCGGACTGGACCTGATTCGCGAGTTCGTCGCGGCGGTGCCCGAGCACGAGCGGCCGCAGATTCTGATGATGACCGCGCACGCCACGGTCGAAAGCGCGATCGAAGCGATGAAGCTCGGCGCGCTCGACTATCTGCAGAAGCCGTTCGAAATCGACGAGCTGCTCGTCGTCGTGCGCCGGGCGCTCGACCATCAGCGCCTCCGGACCGAATACCGGTATCTCGTCAGCGAGCGCGACGAACAGTTCGATCACTACGGCATCATCGGACGCAGCCGCGCCATGCAGGAGGTCATCCGTCGCGCCGAGCTCGTCGCGGGAACCAAGAGCACCGTTCTCATCACCGGCGAGACCGGAACGGGCAAAGAGCTCGTTGCGCGCGCCATCCACGACCGGAGCGCCCAGCGTGACATGCCCCTCATCAAGGTCAACTGCGCGGCCATCCCCGAGACGCTGCTCGAATCGGAGCTCTTCGGTCACGTCCGCGGCGCCTTCACCGGGGCGACGACGACGAAAAAGGGGAAGTTCGGGCTCGCCGACGGCGGCACCATCTTCCTCGATGAGATCGGGACGATGAACCCGACGCTGCAGTCGAAGCTGCTTCGCGTGCTGCAGGAGCGGGAGATCGAGCCGCTCGGGTCCGAGCGCACGGAGAAGATCGACGTTCGCGTGATCGCGGCGACGAACCGCGACCTCAGGCAGATGGTGGCCGACGGGAAATTCCAGGAAGACCTGTTCTATCGCCTCAACGTCATTCCGATTGAAATTCCGCCGCTGCGCGAGCGGCGGGACGACATTCCGGCGCTCATCGAGCACTTTGTGCGCAAGCACGCGCAGCGCATTGGTCGCCGCGTCGATAAGATCGACGATGGCGTGCTCGCAGGCCTGCAACAGTACGACTGGCCCGGCAACGTGCGGGAGCTGGAGAACACGATCGAGCGGGCCGTGGTGCTCGCGGCCGGCCCGGCGATCACGGCCCAGGCGGTGTCGGTGATCGGCGCCGTCACGCAGCAGACGACGGGCCTCCCGTCGCTGCGGCTGCGCCAGAACATCGAATGGGTCGAGCGTGAAACGATCCGCCGCGCCCTGGAGAGTGCCGGCGGGGTCAAGAAGGACGCGGCCGAGACGATGGGGATCAGCCAGCGGGCGCTGTCGTACTACCTGGCGAAATACAGGCTGGAAGCGTGACCACATTGCGGATTGCAGATTGAGGATCGAGTGTCTGATCGTGGGGGCCGCGTTGGCGTCGGCATGCGGCTCGAACGCCACGACACCGACGCCGTCGCCGTGCAGCTCGGGACCGGCGACAACGACCATCACAATCCTCAACAACGCCGTGTGCCCTCAGAACATCACCGTGCCCCCCGGATCGCAGGTGCTGTTCGTGAACCAGGACACCATCGCGCACGAGATGTACTCCGATCCGCACCCCGCGCACACGGATTGCCCGGAGCTCAATCAAGTGGGCCATCTGGAGCCTGGGCAACGGCGCCTGACTGGTAACCTCAACACTGCACGCACCTGCGGATTCCACGACCACATCCACTTCGACATAGCCGCGCTCAAAGGCACGATCACGATTCAATAAGAGCAGCGTGGTCAGTCGGTCGCGTGGGTCAGCGCGCGGTTGCCAGGCCCAGGCTGTACAACAGTCGGAAGTAGTAGTAGCCGAGGTCGATCTCCCCGGGCTTCATCGAGAATCGAGGCGAATTCTGCACGTGATGATGGTTGTTGTGAAGGCTTTCGCCGCACGTCACGATCGCCCAGCCGTTCCCCGGTAGATTGCGGGAGTGATCGGGTGTCTCGAAATTGCGGTACCCCCACCAGTGGCCGAGACCGTTGATCACGCCCGCCGCAAAGAACGGGATCCACGCCATCTCGACGAGCCACATCACGGCGCCGGCGGCCCCGAATACGAACAGATTCGTCACGAGCGTGATCACCGGCCCCACGAGGCTGAGCGGTTGGTACACACGATGCTCGACCCAGTCGGCAGGCGTGCCCTTCCCGTACTGCGCACAGATTGCCTGGTCGTGCGCGGCGGCGTGATAGAGATGCGTGCCCAGGAAGACAACGCGCCAGATGCCGAAGAAGATTGGGCTGTGCGGGTCCTGGTCGGTATCGACGTGAGCGTGATGACATCGGTGCACCGCGACCCATTCCTTGGTCGGCATCGCCGTCCGGAGCCACAACCAGGCGCGCATGGCGTGGGCGACCAGCGGATGAAACGCGATGCTGCGGTGCGTCTGGCTGCGGTGAAGATACAGAGTCACGCACGCGGTCGTGATGTGCGTGTCGATCATCGTCGCGAGCACGTAGAACAGGATGGGTGCGTGGCCGACGAGCGCGTGATCGTTCAACCACGTGATCATCGCGCGATCGTCAGGTGCATGGGGATGTCCTGGTGAGATTGAGTCTCAACTTGCTACCTGAGCATAATTTCGACCAGATCGGCCGGTCAAGCAAAAATCAGAACGTCGCAGCGGATTGGTTGAAGGTGCGTGCAGCTTAGTTGACCGGCACCTTCGCGAGCCCGATCAAGTTCGCCAGCAGCTGATACGCGCCTTCCGTTCCGGCCGGCAGCTGGCGCCACAAGCTGAGCCCCACGTAGACCCATCGTCCCTTGCCAATCCGGCCCTCGACCAGCGAGCCGAGCTGCTCACCGGGGTTGTCGCGGAACGTGTCGACCATCGAGATCAGATCGACGTACTTCGGATCTTTCTGTCCCAGGAAGTACAACCCCCGCTCCTGAACCCAGCCGTCCCAGGTCGCCTTCCCGATCTTGTTCGGGACGTTGAAGACCGGATGACCAGGCACGAGCACCTTCACCGGCGCCTCTTCATCCGCAACACGGTTGCCGCTGACCCTCGCCGGAAACGGGCCGTACTGCTCCTGGTTGAACTCGAACTTGTTGTATTGCACGATGACGGTGCCTCCCCTCGCCGCGTAGTCGAGCAGCCGCTGGTTGTAGGCGCGCAAGTCGTCGCGCCGCTCGTACGCGCGCACGCCCGTGACGATCACGTCGTACTTCGAGAGGTCGCCCCACGCGAGCTCGTCTCGATCGATGAAGGCGACTCTGGCGCCGAGCTGTTCGATCGCGGGCGGGACCTGATCGCCGGCCCCCACGATGTAGCCAACCGTCAAGTTGGGCGCCGTTCGTACATCGACGACCTTCAGCTCGATCTCGGCCGGCTTGATGATCTGGCGGCGCTCGATGTGCGGGTACTCGATCTCCTGGTAACCGCTCGAGAAGGACGCGTCGCCGGTCGCTGTCGAGGTGACGACGGCGCGAAGGGTGTAGGTGCCGGGCCTGACTCCGGCCGGGGCGGCAACCTGAAACCGCGCGGACAACGATTCGTCTTCGCGAGCAAAGCTGACGGTCGCCGTCGCGGGCGTCACCGTCCAGCCAGTCGGCGCTTCCAACCTGACGGCAGCCGGCGCGGGGCCCTTCAAGCCGTTGGTCACCGCCACGTGGATCTCGCGCACGGCCGGCCCGGGGAGCGATTCAGATGCCCCGGCCGGGACGATGACGAGCGCCGGCGTCGCTCTCACGGAGAGCGCCGGCACGACGTTCAGCTCCATCCGTTTGTCGCCACTGAAGATATCCCGCACGTACCGGAACTGGACCGGGATCTCCTTTGCAACCTCGGCTTCCCCCGCCCCCACGCGGAACGTGACGCGAAACGGCGTGGGCGCGAACGGCACGCCGAACGGCACCCCCGGCTCGAAGCGATCGATCGCGGGGTTGGATGGCTTCTTCCAGTACTCGTCGGTGAAGTAAGGGGTCGTCAGCTTCGCCGCTGCGGGCACATGGACGTCCGCGATGCAGCTGTAGACACCGTCCTGCGGCAGGCGCCCCTGTGCCGGGCGCCCCTCGTCTACGTTCCCTTGCTGCACGCCGTTTTGCTCCGCGCGCGCAGACCCGCACGTCGGCGCTCCGTCGAAGCCGGCGATGGCGACGTCTCTGATGATGACCTCCGACCGGCCACGGTTCACGACGACGAGCGAAAGCTTCACCCTCTGTCCGCCGGTCACCAGCCCATCGTCCGCAACCGCATCGAACGACAGGCCGTGCGCCGCCAGGACAGCATCCTCGTAGTCCCGCTGCTTGAGGTCGAGACGAAAATCGATTTCGTACCGTGCATTCTCGTCCAACAGCATGGAGCGGAGTTGCCCGCGCAGCGCCCGCACGGCCGCCAGACCCGCTTCGACCGGCGCGGCCACGGCCGTATCGTTGCCGCTCTCGAAAGCCTTCTGCGCGCGTGAGGCCTGATCGGCGATGGCGGCGAGACCCGCTTTGAGCGCGCCAGGAGGATTGGCCCCCGCGTACTGCGCGATTCCTGCGAGCGTCGTATCGATCCCGTCGAACATCGAGGCGTCGTCCCGCTCCATCTGCCCGGAAATCCGGCTGTCGACCAGTTGGTAGCCGCCGCCACCGAACCCCCGTCCGCCGGACCCAGGCAGCGCGGGCAGGAAGTTCATGCCCTGGCAAATGTGGTAGCTGTGGGCGTCCGCGCCGACCTCGGCGTAGCTGCGGCCGAGGAGCGGATCGTACGCAGACGTGTCGGGCCGGACCACGCGACTACGCACGGATGCAGACGACGCGCCGCCCGTGAAGTACAGCTTCTTTGGCTGCCACGGGCGAAGGCCCTCTTTGAGCTGCCCGGCAAACATCGCCGGGTTGCCGGCCGCTATGTACGCTTCGCGGACGAGAATGGTGGTCGCCTCATGCGCCCGGTCGCCGCCGCGTCCCTGAATGTTCATCGTGAGAACGACATCCGGCCGGAGGGTCCGCATCAGCCGAACGAAATCGCCGACGATCTCGTCTCGACCCCATTTGTTGATGACTTCCTCGGGATCGAACGAGTAGCCGTAGTCAATGGCTCGCGTGAAGTACTGCTCGGCGCCGTCGAGGCGATGCGCCGAGAGCAGCTCTGAGGTCCGCAAGACGGCCATGTCCTGGAACAGCTCGGGACCGATTTCGTTCTGCCCGCCATCGCCACGGTTCGTCTGCACGTCGACCGCTCGAAAGCCCATGCCGTAGCGAAACAGGGCGAACAGCCCGTTGTGCTCATCGTCGGGATGCGCGGGCGCCTGCATGAACGTCGCAGAGACGTTCAAACGGCGCAACGCGAGGCCGAGGGCGGCATGACCGCTCCTCTGGGACACGAGGGGGAACGTCATCCGGTTCTGAGCGTGAGGCACGCTGGAAACCACAAGGGCCGCCACGCACATCCCAAGCGCGAAATGGTGTCTCAACAAGGTCACGCGCCAGCGTAGCGCTCGACGATGGCTGGGGCAAGCGCCTACCAGCCGAGCACCTTCGCGAAGATCAACGGAGCGACGATGGTCGCATCCGACTCGATGACATACTTCGGCGTCGCGGCGCCGAGCTTGCCCCATGTGATTTTTTCGTTCGGCACCGCGCCCGAGTACGAGCCATAGGAGGTCGTCGAATCGCTGACCTGGCAGAAGTAGCCCCAGAGCGGCACATCCTGAAGGCGCAGATCCTGATGCAGCATAGGGACGACGCAGATTGGAAAGTCACCGGCGATGCCGCCGCCGATCTGGAAGAAGCCAATCGAGGATTGCGCGCTCGTCCGCCGGTACCAGTCCGCGAGCGCCATCATGTACTCGATGCCGGACTTCACGGTGTGAACGGACTTGAAACGGCCGGCAATGTTGTACGCGGCGAAGACGTTGCCAAGCGTCGAGTCTTCCCAGCCGGGCACGAAGATTGGGAGATCGACCTCGCTGGCCGCGAGCAGCCAACTGCCGCGCGGGTCGATCTCATACCACGGCTCGAGGCGCTTCGACCGCAGGACCTCATAGAGGAACTCGTGCGGAAAGTATCGTTCCCCCGCCAGGTCCGCCGCCAGCCAGCGCTCGAGGACGATGCGCTCGATGCGGCGCATCGCTTCTTCCTCCGGAATGCAGGTGTCGGTGACGCGGTTCATGTGGCGATCGAGCAGCGCCTGCTCGTCGCGCGGCGTCAGGTCGCGATAGTTCGGCACGCGCTCATAGTGCGAGTGGGCCACGAGGTTGAAGACATCCTCCTCGAGATTGGCCCCGGTGCAGCAGACAGCGTGGACAAGCCGCCGGCGAATCATCTCTGCGAGCGACAACCCGAGCTCGGCCGTGCTCATGGCGCCGGCCATCGCGAGGAGCATCGAGCCGCCTTCAGCGAGATGGCGCGTGTACGCGTCGGCGGCGTCTTTCAAGGCTGCCGCGTTGAAGTGGCGAAAGTGGTGATCGACGAACGACGAGACGGGTCCGATGCCGGCCGTCATGTGGCGTCTCCTGCGACCGGTAGCCGGACCACCGGTCAAGCTGGGTCGCAGCAGCTCGCCGGCGCGTCCTACGGTCGCTCGACCTGGGGCAGAGCCCCCAAGTGCGAACGACCGCCATCGGCACGCAGGGTGGCTTCGCAACGATAGAGAATCGATCTTACTAGGGGCGCGCGACGAGGGCAACGCCCCAGGGCCCTCGTCCAACGGCGATCCGCTGCCGGATCTGCATCGCCGGCGACAAGTCGATCACTGAAACGTCGTTGCCTGGACCGTTCGCGGAGTACAGCGTCGTCCCTTCCTTGGAGAGGGCGAGACCCCAGGGGCGCTGACCCGCCTCGATGGAGCCCACGACGCTGTCGGTCGCCGTGCTCACGGCGAGCACCATCTTGCTGCGTCCCGTCGATACGTAGACGTGTTTACCGTCGGCGGTCGCGATGGTCCCCATCGGCCGCATGCCGGCATCGAGGGAAATGGTTTTGAGCACGCGGAGCTTGGCAACATCGACGACGGTCAACGACGCGCCTGTTTCCGAGGGCACGTACGCCTTGGAGCCGTCGGGAAGGAACGCGATGGACCTGGGCCGCGGTCCGACCTTCACCGACCTTGGCGCCCGGCGGGTCTTGAGGTCGATCACGAACACCGCCCCGTCCTGTTCGGACGTGACCCAGACGCGTCCGCTCGATGGCTCCACCGACACGCCTTCGGGCTCGGCGCCAATCTTGTACGTCTCAACGATCTTGCCGCTCTCCACGTCGACGATGCTCGCCTGCGCCGCGTCTTCGTTGGCGACATAGACGCGTTGGCCGTCGGGACTGACGGCAACCTGCTCCGGATCGGGGCCGCTCGGCAACACTTTGAGCAGCTTCGCCGCTTGGAGATCCACGACACCGATGCCGTCCGCGCTGCGATCGGGCGGCGGAAGCGTCTTCTCGTCCACGCCTGGAGGCGCTGCCGGCGATCCGCTCAGCGCGACATACAGGCGCGATCCATCGGGACTGGCGGCAATGCCGCGCGGACGTTTCCCGAGCGGGATCGTGGTCACCGTGGTCAACGTGGCCGCGTCGATAACCGTCAGGTCACCCGAGGTCTCATTGGTCACATAGAGGCCGACGGACGGCATCTTCGGTGGACCCGGTGGCGGCGCTGGCGCCGCTCGGGCCGGCGGCGGCGCCTCAGCGCGCCCGCACGCCATCGCCGTGAGCGCCAGCGCGATCGGCGCCGCAAGGAAGATCGCCGCGATGCCGATAGTCGAAGGTCTCATAGCGGTTCGGATTCTACACGGGGTCAGGCCCTGTTGAGGTCGACCCAGACGGTCTTAAGCTGCGTGTAGTGCTCGAGCGCGTGCACGCTCATCTCGCGCCCGAACCCGCTCTGTTTGTAGCCGCCAAACGGCGCCGCGGTGTCGTAGACGTTGTACGTGTTGATCCACACCGTGCCCGCCTGGAGGCAGCGAGCCACATGGTGCGCCTTCTTGATGTCCCTGGTCCACACCGCGGCGGCGAGCCCGTACGTGCTGTCGTTGGCGCGCGCGATCGCCTCGTCGACGTCGCCAAACTCGATTGCCGCCAGCACCGGTCCAAAGATCTCTTCACGCGCGATCGTCATGTCGGGCGTCACCCCGTCGAAGATCGTCGGCTGGAGGAAATACCCTTTCCCGGTGCCAATATCCGCGCGCGCGCCGCCCGCCACCAGCTCGGCGCCCTCCTTCTTGGCTACCTCGATATAGCGGAGATCCGTCTCGAGTTGTTTCCTCGACGCCACCGCGCCGAGGCGCGTCTTCGGATCCATCGGGTCGCCGGGCACCATCTTCTTGGCGCGGGCGGCAACTTTGTCGACGAACTCGTGCTTGACAGCCTTGTCGACCAGGAGCCGCGATCCCGCCGCGCACACTTCGCCCTTGCCGTAGAAGATCCCGGTCGTCGCCCCGCGAATCGCAGCATCGAGATCGGCGTCGGCGAACACGATGTTGGGCGACTTGCCGCCGAGCTCGAGGGTGATCTTTTTCAGCGTCTCCGCCGCGCCTCGCATGATGCCTTTGCCGGTGGCCGTGTCGCCGGTAAAGGCAATTTTGTCGATGCCCGGATGCTCCACGAGCATCTGTCCGACCGTCGATCCCGGGCCGGTGATCACATTGAGGACGCCCGGCGGCACTCCGATCTCCGCTGCGATCTCCGCGAGCGCGATCGCCGTCAGCGGAGTCTGACTGGCGGGCTTGATGATGACCGTGTTCCCGCAGGCCAGGGCCGGGGCGACCTTCCACGCGGTCAGCAGAAGCGGAAAATTCCACGGCACGATGGCCGCGATGACGCCGACCGGCTCGCGCAGCGTGTAGGCAAGGTACTCCCCGCGGACAGGAATGGTCTCGCCGTGAAGCTTGTCGGCCCAGCCTGCGTAGTACTGGAAGCACTCGGCCGCGGCCGGGATCTCGATCTGCCGCGACTCGAAGATCGGCTTGCCGTTGTGCAGCGTCTCCAGGCGGGCGATCTCGTCGGCCCGCTCCATCAGCGCGTCGCCGACCCTCCAGAGAAGCCGTCCGCGATCGCGTGCGGACATCTTCGACCACGGCCCGTTGAGCGCGGCGCGCGCCGCTCGAACCGCGGCATCCACGTCCGCCCGATCGGCTGAGGCGACTTCCGCAACGATCTCTTCCGTCGCGGGGTTGACGACATCGAGGGTCTTGCTGCCCTCGCCATCCCGCCACTCGTTGTTGATGAAGAGCCGCTTGCGCATAACAGACGCCAACGTCATTGGTGCCTCACTATTTTGATTCGGGGGCTCGCTGCCTAACGCGTCGTTTCACCCGGTTTCAACTCGAGCACCTCCACGCCGCGGGGCGCCACGAGCTCGCGCAGCTCGGCCGGCGTGCCGGTCAAGACGGGGAAGGTTCCATAATGCATCGGGACCACCTGCTTGACGCCCAGCAGCTCGCACGCCTTCGCCGCCTGTTCCGGGCCCATCGTGTAGAAGTCGCCTATTGGAAGAAACGCAATAGTCGGGTGATACATCTCGCCAATGAGGCGCATGTCGCCGAAGATCGACGTGTCGCCCGCGAAGTAGATCGTCAGGCCGTCCTCGAAGATCACCACATAGCCGGTTGCCACGCCGAGGTACACGACCCGTCCGTCTTCCTCTATGGAGCTGCTGTGCGCCGCCGGCACCATCGTGATCGACAGACCGAGCGCGCGGAGTGTTCCGCCAGGATTCAGGCCGGTCACCTTCTGGAGACCCTTGCGCTGAAGCCAGACGGAAAGCTCGAACGGCGCGACGACTTGAGCACCGCTCGACCGCCCGATCGATACGGCGTCGCCCGTGTGGTCGCTGTGCCCGTGCGTGATCAAGATCAGATCCAGGCTGCCGATCTTCTTCCCGGACTCAGGCGTCAAAGGGTTGCCGGTGACCCACGGATCAAACAGAATGCGCTTCCCGGCCGGCGATTTCAGCAGGAAGGCCGCATGCCCCAGCCACGTAATCGAAAGCTTGTCCATGACTCGTTGCTCGTGGCTCGTCGCTCGGGGCTCGTGGGCTCGTAGCTCAGGGCTCAGTGCTCGTGACTCGCCGGCCTAAGCCTCCGTCCTGACGTACTGAAAATCGACCGGCAGCTGGTTGATCCCGCGGCGCGGGGGCGCGATATAGTTCGCGAACTTCCCGGGCTCGTAGATCGGCTCGGCCATGATACTGAGAAGATACTCGCTGTCCGCCTCGGACGGCAGCCACTCGAGCTTGCGACGTTCCCACTCTTCCGTCGACAACGCGACGCCACTCGGATCG
>Ga0306922_10001990_pt1 | contig 18826 bp, 17 predicted proteins | sample sta12Cox44000082_FD_203758 | JGI IMG/M metagenome (GOLD analysis project Ga0306922, IMG submission 203758) | Lab enrichment of tropical soil microbial communities from Luquillo Experimental Forest, Puerto Rico - statoxic.12C.oxic.44.000.082 (v2)... | ecosystem: Environmental > Terrestrial >... | reverse complement strand
ACGGGAATACATCAGGAAGCAAGAAGAGGAGGACAAGCGCCTCGAGCAGATGAACCTGTGGCGTTGAGCGGCTACCGTTAGGTAGCCAACACAGACCGGGGCCGCGTCCGCGACCCCACACAGCCGCTTCGAGCGGCTCACACCCTAAAGCCCCCGGCTCTGCCGGGGGATGCTTACTTTTGAGGCTGTAAACGCGGGTGGAGGCGCCTATGTCGAAAAGATACGTCAGCATCGCAGTCGCCACGACCATCTTCATCGGATGGGTGACCGGCGGCGCGACTGCGCAGGACGCGATCAAGATCGGGATGAGCTTCGCCATGACGGGCGCCGGCTTCAATGCGGCGGGCAGGCAAGCGGCGGCCGGTGCGCGGCTCTATGTGCAGCAGCACGGCGAGACCGTCGCGGGCAAGAAAATCGAATTGATCCTGCGGGACGATGCCGGCGTGGCCGACAACGCGCGGCGCCTGGTCCAGGAAATGATCGTCAATGACAAGGTCAACATCATTGCCGGTGGCATCACGCCGACCGTGCTCGCCTACAGTCAGCTCTTAAACCAGGCGAAGCTGGCCACCGTCGTGATGATCTCGGGCGCTTCTGTCACGACTACCGCATCCCCCTACTACGTGCGCACCAGCTTTATTCTTTCGCAATCGTCCTGGATCATGGGAGAGTGGGCGGCCAAGAACGGCAGCAAACGTGTTGTGACACTGGTCAATGAATGGGCTCCCGGTACGGAGGCCGAAACCGCGTTTAAGCAGCGATTCGTCGAGCTTGGCGGCCAGGTCATCGACTCAATCCGAATTCCGCTCGCCAATCCGGATTTTGCGCCTTTCCTGCAACGCGTTCGCGATCTCAATCCGGATACCGCTTTCATCTATTTTCCCGGAACACAGGCCGGCATTTTTGCCAAGCAGTTCGCCGAGCGAGGTCTTGCCGGCTCCGGAATCAAGATTATCGGTCCCGGCGACCTTACCGACGATGACGAGCTCAACACGATGGGCGACCAGATGATCGGCATGGTGACGGCGCACGACTACTCGGCGGCGCATGATTCTCCTCTGAACAAGACATACGTCGAAGAGTTCAAGAAGGCGAACGGCTTCCGCCCGAACTTCGTCTCGCTCGGCGGCTATGACGGCATGCATCTCATCTATCAGGCGCTAACGAAGACTGGTGGAAAAACAGATGCCGATCTGCTGCTCGCGGCCATGAGGGGCATGAAATGGGAGAGCCCGCGCGGGATCATGTCGATTGATCCTGACACCCGCGACATCATCCAGGACATCTACATTCGCAAGGTCGAAAAGATCAATGGCGAGCTCTGGAACATGGAGTTCGCCAAATTCGCGGACGTCAAGGATCCGTTGAAACTGAAGAAATAGCTCACACCGGCAGGTTGTCGATCAGTCGCGTGCTTCCGAGCCGGGCGGCCACGAGCAGACGGATAGGGCCGTCAGCCGCCGAGGTTACCGGTGCGAGAGTTTCAGCATCGCGCGCCTCAAGATAATCGAGCAGGAAGCCGGTCTGCTCAATGGCACGGGCACCTTCTTCCAGCACCTGAGGCAGGGGCTCGCCGCGCGCAATCTTGCCGGCGCATTCTTTGAGCACCCGGTTGAGCGCAGGCGCTATTGCACGCTCGCGTGCCGATAGATACGCGTTGCGTGAGGAGAGTGCGAGACCGTCTTTTTCCCGCACGGTGGGAATCGCAACGATCCTGGCGGAGAGATCAAGATCTTTTGCCATCTGGCTGATGACCTTGAGCTGCTGATAGTCCTTTTCGCCGAACATTGCGTAATCCGGCGCACACTGTACGAGCAGTTTGGTAACTACTGTCGCTACGCCCTCGAAGAAATGTGGGCGAAACCTGTCTTCGAGCCCGGCGGCGGCAGGACCCGCTGGAACCACGCGCGTTGCAAATCCGGGCGGATACATCACGTCCGTTGACGGTGCCCAGATCAGGTCGGCCTCCAGCCCGGTCAGCATTGCAACGTCGGAGTTGAATGTCTGTGGGTAGGTCGTAAGGTCTTCTTCCGGCGCGAATTGCGCGGGATTGACGAAGATTGATACCACAACGCGGCGCGCCCGTCGCCTGGCTGCGCGCACCAATGCGCCATGGCCTGCATGCAGCGCGCCCATCGTCGGTACCAGCGCCAGCCGCTCGCGGGCCGCTCGCCACCGCAGCACTGCGCGCCGCAATGTCGGTACCGTGCGCGCGACACGCAATTGATCGCCCATGGCTCCGACTCGCTCGGCTGACGCGGCTGCATCAGAGTTACCAAAGCGCGGACCTCTTGCCTATTCACCGGCTGATACGGCCGGCGGTGCTCGACCCGAACCGAATTGGATGTCGCAGGAGCGGAGCTTACGGGGTTGGCGCCATGCCATGACAAGCCTGCATCCTCGCAGGACGTCGAGGCGGAAGTCGACATTCCCGGATTCCGACCGCCGGTCCTCGGATGGTTATGCTCAGAGTGGGCATTGCGTCCTTCGCCGGGCAAGCCCACCTTAGTGGCGCAAGAGATGCGTTTCGAAGTGCCTGTCTTATGTCGCATGATCGCAATGCCAAGCCACCGGCACCGGCGGGCAGCGGGCACACGCCGGCGGCGCAATCGACGCATTCGGAGATCAACGAATTCCTGAGCAAGGTAAAGAACCTTGCCCCCGCAACCCGGACCGGCCAGCGGGGCCGCCTCATCTTTGCGCTGGATGCAACCATGAGTCGTCAGCCGTTGTGGGACACGGCATGTCAGCTGCAAGCGGACATGTTCCGGGAGGCGGGAGCGATCGGTGGCCTTGACGTCCAGTTGGTCTACTACCGCGGCGTCGGGGAATGCCGGGCTTCCCAATGGGTATCGCGGGCCGAGCGGCTTGCATCCCTGATGGAGCAGATCGATTGCCGCGGCGGCCATACCCAGATCGGCAAGATCATCGCGCACGCCAAACGGGAGACGCAGAAAAGCAAGGTGCAGGCCCTCGTATTTGTCGGGGATGCGATGGAGGAGAAGCTCGACGACCTTTGCCATGGGGCGGGGGCGCTTGGGCTGCTGGGCGTTCCTGCCTTCATGTTCCAGGAAGGCGGGGATGTGATTGCTGGCCGGGCGTTTCGAGAGATCGCGCGTCTTACGCGCGGGGCCTATTGCCGCTTTGATCCGGGTGCTGCCCACCAGTTGGCCGAGCTGTTGCGCGCCGTGGCCGCCTACGCTGCTGGGGGCTTGCGCGCGCTTGCCGATCTCTCCGCCCGGCGCGAGAATACGGGTGCCATCAAGCTCCTTGAGCAGATGAGGTTCTGATGGCCCCGCTCATCTTTGGGCTGGTGGTGCTTGCGCTCGCGCTCTGGGCACTCAACGCGTTTACCAAGATCAATCCGCATACCGCTGCCGCGGTTCTCAAGGCCGGTGGCGGGTTGGGCGCGCTTGCGCTCGCCGGCGTGCTGGGCGTGCGCGGCAGGCTGGATGTGGCGATTCCTCTAGGCCTTACTGGACTTGGCCTGCTCGGATGGCTGCCCTGGAGCATTCCGGGCCTCGGTGCCCGCACCCAAAAAAGCGCGAGCCAAGTGTCACGAGTGCGTTCAGCGTTCCTGGAAATGCAGCTCGACCACGATACCGGCAGCATGAGCGGCCGGATTCTGGCCGGACCGCAGGAAGGCATGACGCTCGACGCTCTCGATCTGGCGACGTTGAGCGGGTTGTTGGGGGAGGTCGACGAAGAAAGCCGCGCGCTACTTATGACGTATCTCGACCGCCGGGAGCCCGGCTGGCGTGAGCACGCACAAGGCGATGCTGCAGCGGGGTCGGGCGGCTGGCCCCGGAGCGGCAAAATGACGGAAGAGGAGGCTTATCAGATCCTTGGCGTGCAGCCGGGGGCGAGTGTCGATGAAATCAGTCGTGCCCACCGGTCGCTGATGAAGAAACTGCATCCCGACCAAGGGGGGTCGACGTACCTCGCGGCTCGCGTAAACGAAGCCAAGGACGTTCTTTTGCGCCGCCATCGCTAAACTCCTTTACTCGACACACTTTTGGCGGCTCCTTTCCGACGCAGTTTCCTGTTTTCGCTCGACGTCAATTTTTGATGGTGACGCATTCGACGTCGTTGCGCTTGAGATACTTGCAGGCAGCTTCGGCCTTGTCCTTGTCGAGACCGGCGAAGCGCGCGCGGTAATAGGTGGTCCCTCCCTTATCGAAGGTTTCGGTGAACGGGTCGGCGCCCGTGAGCATCTTGGAGGCCTTGCTCTGCACTGCCGAGAGACGTTGTTTCGCTTCACGCTCCGCTTGGTAAGCGCCAACTTGAATGATCCAGCCGCCGCGCAGCTGTGATTTGGTCGCTGGCGCAGCCGGTAGTTCCTCCCCTGGGAGTGATCGCGACGGAAGTTCGTTCGCGGTCGCCGCCGGAGCAGCCTCCATGGCGGCCGCGCGCGTCGGCGGGGCGATCGGGGCGGGCGCAGGCGAGGCTGCGGGCATCGCCGATGGCCCCACCGTTGCTGCGGCAAGCGGCGAGGGCTGTTGCTCGACCGTGATGGGCTCGGCGCTGGAAGGCGAAGAGGTGTGGAGCGGCGAAACCGAAGCGGTCTGTGTGCCGGCCCTCACTGTTAGCGTTTTTACCAACACGGGACGGATTGGGTCGGTCGAGCCGACGGCAGGGCCCGATTGTGTAGCCGGGCTTGTCGAAGGTTCCGCTGCCATGACCGCAGGCGAGACCGAATGCGAGAGATCCACCGGGATGCTGGCGGCGCTTGCGACCTCGAAGCGAGGCTCCGGCTGAGTTTCGGCCTCAGGATCGGTCTTGGATTCGGTCTTGGATTCGGTCTTGGATTCGGTCTTGGATTCGGTCTTGGATTCGGTCTTGGATTCGGTCTTGGACTCGGTCTTGGAGTCGGCTTTGGACGCGATCTTGGGCTCGGGTTTGGGCGGGCTCTTGGACGCGGTCTTGGACGCGCTCTTGGCCTCGATCTTGGCGGGATGTTTTGCTTCTTCCGCCTCGGACTTGGCCACGACCTTGGGTTCTCCTCTGGGGTCGGAACCCCGGCTCGCCTCCGCGATTACTGGCGCGGTTCGCCTGGTTGATGCCTGGGCGATCTTCTCGCTGATCAGCTCGCGCATGCGCGAGTCGCGACTGCCAGAACTGCTGCCGCCCAGAACCACGGCTACGAGATAGCGATTCCCGCGGTGAACGGAGGTGACCAGATTGAACCCGGAAGCGCTGATATAGCCGGTCTTTATGCCGTCAACGCCTTCGACGCGGCCGAGCAGATTATTGTGATTGCCGATGGATTGGCCGTGAAAGGTAAATGAGCGGGTCGCGAAATACTTGTAGTACCGTGGGAAGCGTTCCTGAATGGCACGACCCAGGACAGCTTGATCGCGCGCGGTGGTCACCTGCGCATCATTGGGAAGGCCGGAGGCATTCCTGTACACCGTGTGGGCCATGCCGAGGGCCTGCGCCTTGCGGGTCATTAATTTGGCGAATTCACTCTCGTCGCCGGCAATCGCCTCGGCAACTACGACCGCAGCATCGTTGGCTGAGCGCGTGACCATTCCCTTGATCGCGTCCTCGACCTGGATGGTGCTGCCGGACTTGAGACCGAGCTTGGTCGGCATCTGAGAGGCGGCTTCGTTGGACACGTTGAGCGGACTCTCCAGCTTGAGCTTGCCGCTATCGAGCTGCTCGAACAGCAAATAGAGTGTCATGATCTTGGTGAGGGATGCCGGATGCCGAAGTGCGTCGGGATTGGTTTCGTGCAGCACATTGCCGGAATTGGCATCCACAACGATATCGGCATAGGGCGCCGCCCGTGACGGAGTGCTTGTCAGCGTCAAGAGCGCGGCGAGCAGACCGTATGCGCTTAAACGAAGCCCTTGGGGGGCCCCGATTCCGATCCGCAGCATGGTATTCCCCCGTCCTCGATCCCCGTCGGTACTCCATCGGAGCACCGACCCCCTGACGTACCGAGCCGAGATGATTGGATGGGGCAAAAAAGGCGGTTTTCTGAAGTTTTTCCGGCCTTTTTGGCATTGTCCCTTTCAATCCAGGCACATTGTCGGGGATCCTGGTCTGGGGGGCCCCTTGTCAGAGAATCGATAGAAGTTAACTCAGGGGCGATTGCAAAAGCGTAAAGGGGGGATTCAAGTCTGGATATTGCAATGCAAAAAGGTTCTTGACTTTATTGTGCACCGCAATATATGAGCGGCGTTCGGCAATGAGGCCGAAAAAGCGCGCACGGGAGAGATCGATCCCGTAACATCGGCATGAGTGCCGGGAAAGGGCAATGGACATGGTCAAGAATATCGAAGACGTTCAACAGCTTGGAAAGGAAAATATGGATGCAACCCTGAAATCGGTTGGTGCGTGGTCGAAGAGCATGCAGGCAATTGCGATCGAGATGGCCGACTATTCCAAGCGAGCATTCGAGCAGGGCACCGCCGCGACCGAGAAGCTCATGGGCGCGAAGTCGCTCGACAAGGCCTTCGAGGTGCAAAGCGACTACCTGAAGAATTCCTATGAAGGCTTTGTGGCGCAGGCGACCAGGATTGGCGAGCTCTATGCCGATCTTGCGAAGGAAGCTTACAAGCCCTTTGAAAGCCAGTTCGGCAAATTCGCTTCGGCGAAGTAAGTAAGTAAGCGAGCTTTGAACTCCGACGAAAGCCCGGCTCGTTAGCCGGGCTTTGTTTTGGAAGAGAGACTGTCGTTTTAGGGGGAACTGGCGTCGCGCAGGAAGACCGGTTGCGCCCAGGCGGCCGAGATTTGCCGAGTGAACGCTCTTGGCGCGGTTAAGCGGCCCAGAGCGGATCCCATCACGTTCTACTTATCGTTGAATCAGTGTCCTTCGATGGTTCCGCCTGGGGCGATGCTCGTAGGGGGCTGTTGATCGCCCGTCCAGCCCAACGCGCCTCAACAGAGATTCTGGAGATTTTCGCCGTGCCCGCCGCGAATTGTCCGCAATTGAGTCGCGATCAATACGGCGGGGGCAATCGGGCTGGCGGTGCTGGCGTGCCGCGATTAACTGTAATATTCCGGGGAAGGTCCCTCTCGAGCCGGAGGCAGCCGCCTGCGACCCCGCCCGGATGCGTGCCCCGATGCCATGCCGAGACTTTGAATTCATGAGCCGAATACCAACCGAAACGAATGCCGGGATTGGAGCAACGGTGCCGGTGCCGCGGCTCGCGGATGACGATCACTCCAAACCTCGCACGCCGGGGACACCGGGCACTGCCGTCATCACCAAGACCAAGCCCCACACCAAGCGTCCCAGCCTATACCGTGTGCTGCTCCTGAATGACGACTACACGCCGATGGAATTCGTGGTGCACGTGCTTGAGCGCTTTTTCAACAAGGATCCCGAAACCGCCCAGCGAATCATGATGCATGTGCATCAGCACGGGATCGGCGAATGCGGGATATATACCTACGAAGTGGCAGAGACAAAAGTCACGCAGGTTATGGACTTTTCCCGCAAACACCAGCATCCTCTGCAGTGCGTGATGGAAAAAAAATAAATGCGCTGGAGCAAAGGGAACGCCGGAACCATATAACGCGTTATTACGGGACCTGACATGCCTACGTTTTCGCGCAACCTCGAGCAATCCCTGCACCGCGCTCTGGCGCTGGCCAATGAGCGTCATCACGAATACGCCACGCTCGAACATCTCTTGCTCGCACTACTTGATGACCAGGATGCCGCCGCCGTCATGCGTGCGTGCAACGTGGATCTGGATAAGCTGCGACGCAGCCTCACGGCCTATCTCGAGAGCGAGCTTGAGAACCTGGTCAGTGATGGCAACGAGGATTCCAAGCCGACGGCCGGATTCCAGCGCGTCATCCAGCGCGCCGTCATTCATGTGCAGTCGTCGGGCCGTGAAGAAGTCACTGGGGCAAATGTACTGGTTGCGATTTTCGCCGAGCGTGAGAGTCACGCGGCGTATTTCCTGCAAGAGCAGGATATGACCCGTTACGATGCGGTCAATTACATCAGCCACGGTATCGCCAAGCGCCCAGGCATGTCTGAGGCACGCCCGGTACGCGGCTCCGAGGACGAGACCGATACCAAGACCGGAGATGACAGCAAGAAGAAGGGCGACGCGCTCGATGCATACTGCATCAACCTCAACAAGAAGGCACGAGAGGGCAAGATCGACCCGCTGATCGGCCGTGGGGCCGAAATCAGCCGCACGATCCAGGTGCTATGTCGCCGCCAGAAAAACAACCCGCTGTTCGTCGGGGATGCCGGGGTGGGCAAGACTGCGATCGCCGAAGGTCTGGCGCGAAGGATCGTGCACGGGGAAGTTCCGGATGTGCTCAAGAACGCGACCGTATTCTGTCTCGACATGGGTACGCTGCTGGCTGGGACCCGCTACCGCGGGGATTTTGAGGAACGGCTCAAGCAGGTAATCAAGGAGCTCGAAGCCTATCCCGGTGCGATCATGTTCATCGATGAGATCCACACCGTGATCGGCGCCGGAGCCACCTCCGGCGGCGCAATGGATGCTTCCAACTTGCTCAAGCCCGCATTGGCGTCGGGGACGCTGCGCTGCATCGGATCGACGACCTACAAGGAGTACCGGCAGTATTTTGAAAAAGACCGCGCGCTGGTGCGTCGCTTCCAGAAAATCGATGTGAACGAGCCGACGGTGCCGGACGCGATCGAGATCCTCAAAGGGCTCAAGCCTTATTTCGAGGATTATCACAAGCTCAAATACACGACCGAGGCGATCAAGGCGGCAGTCGAGCTGTCCGCGCGCTATATCCACGACCGCAAGCTTCCGGACAAAGCCATAGACGTCATCGACGAATCGGGGGCGGCGCAAATGCTGCTGCCGGAAGCCCGCCGCAAGAAAACGATAGGCATCAAGGAGATTGAAACCACCATCGCCACGATGGCGCGGATCCCCCCGAAGACCGTATCTAAGGACGATGCGGTGGTGCTTCAGCACCTCGACCAGGCGCTCAGGCAGGTCGTGTACGGTCAGGACAGGGCGATTACGGCGTTATCTGCTTCCATCAAGCTCGCTCGCGCAGGACTTCGTGAACCGGAAAAGCCGATCGGCTGCTACTTGTTCTCCGGCCCCACCGGCGTCGGCAAGACCGAGGTGGCGAAGCAACTCGCAATCGCGTTGGGCGTGGAGATGATTCGCTTCGACATGTCCGAATATATGGAGCGGCACACGGTGTCGCGGCTCATCGGCGCGCCTCCCGGGTATGTGGGTTTCGATCAGGGCGGTCTGCTCACCGACGGTGTCGACCAGCATCCGCATTGTGTTCTTCTGCTTGACGAGATTGAAAAGGCCCATCCCGATCTGTTCAATGTGCTATTGCAGATCATGGACCACGGGAAGCTCACCGACCATAATGGCAAGCAGGTCGATTTCCGTAACGTAATTTTGATCATGACCACCAACGCGGGCGCTGCCGATCTTGCGCGTCAGGCCTATGGGTTTACCCGCATCAAGCGCGAAGGCGACGACCTGGAAGCGATCAATCGTATGTTTGCGCCTGAATTCCGCAACCGTCTGGATGCGATCATCACGTTCGCGCATCTCACGCCTGAGATTATTGCCAAGGTGGTGGAGAAGTTCGTGCTTCAGCTCGAAGCACAGCTTGGAGACAGGGACGTCACCATCGAGCTCTCCGAGGATGCCAGCAAGTGGCTCATCGAGCATGGCTATGACGAGCAGATGGGCGCGCGGCCCATGGCCCGCCTCATTCAGGAAAATATCAAGAAGCCGCTTGCCGATGAAGTGCTGTTCGGCAAGCTAAAGCGCGGCGGGCACGTTCGTGTCATAGTGACCGAGGATGAGGCGGCCGCAATCAAGCTCGGCTTCGAATATCTCGACGGGCCAGTGACGCCAAAGCCGGAAAAGATTCCCGAGCATGGCGGCAAGGTGAAACGCCGGACCGGCGCTCGCCGCAAGCCATCCGGTCCACGCGGCGGTGATGGTCCATCCTCTCCGCGCGGGTCGGTGCCGAAAGTGCCGCTGGTGAAGGTGTAGGCGCCTTTTTGCGCTTTGCTGGGTTCAGCTGGCTGCTGTGAATTGCGGCAGCGGGGTCCTTTGCAATTGCGGTCCCGGATGAGCCCGCATATTCGCAATTTTCCATAGCAGCCTTGCTCCCATCCCGAGCATCGGCAGAACCGATATGGGAAGCCCGGCAATGCCCAGAGCCACAGTCATGAAAGGCGTGGCCCAGACGGCAAGCATAAGACCATGGTCCCAGGCATTATTGTCGATGCGGTCCATGAGCTTGACGATCACCCAGCCGAAAGCCACCATATCGTAGTTGAAGGCATAGGGCGTCACCACAAAAGTGGCGGTCACCAGCAGCGCGTTCGACAGGTCGGCATCCCGACTGCGGCGGAATGTCCAGACCACGGCCGTTACCGATGCCAGCGAGAGCACGGCCTGCAAACAAGCTGCCACCGGGAGAGAGAGGCCCGCCACCCTCGCATTCATGAATGCGGTTGGCATGTGAGTCATGAAATTCTCGTAGTCGCGAAGAAACACGTTGGTTTGCACCGGCATCGCGTCGTGCAGGTACGCGGTCCAGACGCTTGCTCCGAACGCGAGTGTTGCAAGCGCCAATAGGATGGCAACCGTCATTGCGGCGAACAGGATGGCGCGCCACCGCGCCGTGAGCACAAGCATGAGGGGCAGCAGCACCCCCAATTGCGGCTTGATGCTGAGGACCCCGAACAGGACTCCCGCGACGGCCGGACGACGATCGAGCTGAACAAGGCCGCCGATGAGCAGCGCCGTCGTCCAGAAAGCGTTCTGTCCGCACCAGATATTGACCGTCACCGCCGGCGCCAGCGCCAGGAGCACGAGGTGGTCGATGCGGCGTTCACCGTCCGCCACCACGACGAGATACACGAGCATTCCGGCCACACAATACAGGACATAGGCCGTCATGTAGGGCATGAGCGCGAAGGGCCAGGTAAAAAGCAGAAAATGCGGGGGGTATGACCAAATATGCAGCGGATAACGACCGCCGAACTTCTCTGCCAATAGACCGTTGTAGGCGTCGACCGCGAAATGGGCCTGCGGCTCGCGCGTCAGCGCAAGTTCACCTCCCACCCACGTGTTAACAAAGTCGCGGCCGACCAGATAGCCGACCGGATCATAGGGGAGGGGCGAATAGAGCAGATAGCCGACCTCCAGCCCGACCACGAGCACGCCAATTGCCAAAGCCAGCTTGAAAAAGCTGTCCCTCGCCGCCGTATGCGGAGCTGTCGCAGGCAGAGTCATATCTGCTCAATTTTCCCGGATCAGATGTGTGGTGCTTTGCTGCGCGAGAATGCGCAGGGAGCATTGCGATCTGCTTAACCGTAATCGAGATCGTCCTTTCCCCTGTGCGGGATAAAGGCCGATTTAACAAATCCCTGAGACAAATCTGGGCTGGGGGAGCGGCTGCCCGTCATGGGGCGGCGCGTTGCCGGGCGGCCGAGCGGCGTCCGGCTATGGGACCAGCGGCAGATGACCATCAAACTTGCCTCGAGTGGCTGTTACCCGGCCGGCGCAGGAGGCAGATGGCCCCGACTGCGCGCGCATCGCATGTCGCGACCATTGCGTTTTCTGCTGGTCGGAGGCGTCGGGTTGGCTGCCGACATCGCCCTTTTCACCTTGATGCTGATGCTGGGGCTTCATCCGCTGTTGGCTGGTCTGGCGGCACTTGTCGCGGCCACCGTCCTCACATGGCGGCTTAACCGAATTTTTACTTTCGAACGCACCGGCCGCGGTCAGCGCGACGAAGCCGTGCGCTATGCCGCAGTGACGGTCGCGGCGCAGAGCACGAGCTACATCGTGTTCGCTGTCTTCGCCTCGACGGTGCTAGCCGGCGTGCCGCAGGTTGCGATCCTGGTCGGAGCCGGCGTCGGGGCAGTGGTTTCGTACAATGGCCACCGCCTGTTTGCCTTCGCTCCACTCAAGCCGTGCGCCGGCACCCTGCGATCCTGATCGCATCACAAAAGTGTCTTGCATCATGTCGGTTGACTTCGAAGTGCTCATAATTGGTGCCGGACCCGCGGGGCTCACCGCCGCCTACTGCCTGGCAGAGAAAATTCAATCGGTGGCCGTGATCGAGAAAGACCCGATCTACGTCGGCGGTATCAGTCGCACCGTGATACAAGGATTTTCTGTTCGATATTGGCGGTCATCGCTTCTTCTCGAAAGCCAAGTGAGATTGTTGATCTATGGCGTGAGATTCTGCCCGATGACTTTATCGAACGGCCGCGGCTGTCGCGCATCTTCTACGAGGGGAAATTCTATTCCTACCCGCTCAAAGCATTTGAGGCTCTGACCAATCTCGGCTTGGCCAGGAGCGCGGCCTGCATGCTCTCCTTCGCATATGCCAAGGCATTTCCGATCAACGACGCACGCTCTTTTCACGACTGGGTGCGCAACCAGTTTGGGGAGCGGCTGTTCTCGATTTTCTTCAAGACCTATACCGAAAAGGTGTGGGGCCTTTCGTGCGATGAAATATCGTCCGATTGGGCAGCGCAACGGATCAAAGGGCTCGATCTTGGTGTCGCCATCATCAATGCTTTCAAACGCACCCTCAAGCTTGCACCAGCAGGGCGAAAATTCGGAGGGCCGGTCGTCAAGACCTTGATCGAAAGCTTTCAATACCCCCGCAAAGGGCCTGGAATGATGTGGGAAACGGCCGCGCAGAAGATCCGGCAGCGCGGCGGAAACATCCTGATGGGCAGAGAATTGGAGGCGCTGTCATTCGATCAAGACCGCAGGATATGGCGCGTAGAAGTATCGAGCATGAATGGCGAGCGACGAAGCTATACTGCAAGGCACGTCATCAGCTCGGCGCCAATTCGCGAACTGATGGAAAAAATATCGCCGCGGCCGCTGTCCTATTTCCATGCGCAGCAATTGCGCTACCGTGACTTCATCACCGTTGCGCTGATGGTGAATAAGCCTGATCTGTTCTCGGACAACTGGATTTATGTCCACGATCCGTCAGTCAAGGTCGGACGCGTGCAGAACTTTCGCTCCTGGTCGCCGGAAATGGTCCCCTCCGGGATGAGTTGCCTGGGACTGGAATATTTCTGTTTCGAAGGCGACGAGCTGTGGGACGCGGCCGATGCAGAGCTTGTTGCGCTCGCCAAGTCGGAGATCGCCCGCATCGGCCTCGTCGAGTCCAACGATGTTGTGGATGCCTGTGTGGTGCGCCAGGCGAAAGCCTACCCGGTCTATGACGAAAGCTACCGGGAGAACGTGGCGATGATTCGTCTTGATCTTAAGAGCAGCTATCCTACTCTTCACCTCGTCGGCCGCAATGGCATGCACAAATATAACAATCAGGACCATGCCATGATGACTGCCATACTGACCGCTCGCAATATTCTGGCCGGCGAGCACATTTATGACATCTGGGAAGTCAACGAGGATGCAGAGTATCACGAGGCGGGAATATCCGGTACCCAAAAGGCCTTACAAAGCGAGCGCCTCGTGCCACAGAGAATAAAGCGCGCTGCAATCGGACGGTGACGACCTGCCTTCAACGCCTCGGAAAGGAATGGGGCTTTGAACCGGTCGGGCATTCGACAGATTAATGAGGATCGATATCAGTGCCCAGCATGCCCCCTGGCACGGTGACCTCCGGACGTCCGCAATCGTTTCGGCTGACTGGCTCGGTCGAGTTGATCTGCTTTGCGCTCTGTCTCGCGCAATGCGTCTATCTCGTCGCCTCGTTGTTTCAGGGAAGCTGGATTATTGATGCGAGCGGACAACGGATCGCAACCGACTTCGTCAACGTCTGGGCGAGCGGACGGCAGGTCCTTGCCGGAGATCCGGCGGGTGCCTATGACCCCGCGATTCACAAGGACGCGGAAGTTGCGGCTATCGGACATCCATTCGCTGGTGAGTACCCCTGGATTTATCCGCCCACGTTCCTCTTCGTGGCAACCTTGCTTGCCGCGCTTCCGTTTGTTTCGGCCCACGTAGCCTGGATCGTTCTGACATTCCCCGTTTATGTGAGCGCTGTGCGTGCGATCATCGGGCAGCGCGCAGGGATCGTGCTGGCGTGCGCTTTCCCTGGCGTTTTATCCAATGCAGTCGTCGGACAGAACGGGTTTGCCACCGCCGGCTTGATTGGGGGGGCGTTGGTCTTGCTGGAGCGCAGTCCAATGCTTGCCGGTTGCTGCATCGGCCTGCTTACGTTCAAGCCGCATCTCGGCATCCTGTTTCCGGTTGTCTTGGCGGCAGGCGGTCATTGGCGCGCCATGGCCTCGGCGGCGACTGTAACGGCGTTACTGGCGCTTGCGTCCTGCGTCGCGTTCGGCGTGGAATCGTGGCATGCGTTCCTGCAGTCTCTGCCGGCCGCGTCGCAAGCGGCATTGACGCAAGGGCGCGCGGATTGGGCAAAGTTGCAGAGCATATTTGCCGTGGCGCGGCTTGCGGGTGGAAGCGTGGCGCTCGCGTGGACCTTGCAACTCGTCTTTGCGTCGACAGTCGCAATCCTCCTGTATGCAATGTGGCGCAGCAAGATTTCATCCGACCTCAAGGCGGCAGGGCTGGCGACGGGCGCGCTTCTGGTCACGCCATATCTGTTTGTTTACGATCTGCTCGTGCTCGCCCTTCCCATGGCATTCCTCATTCGGATCGGCGGATCTGTGGGCTTTATGCGCGGTGAAATGCTTGCGATCGGTTTTGCCAGCTTTCTTGTTCTCATATTTCCGTTGGTTACTGCCCCGGTTGGTCTGGCAGCCACCCTGCTGGTCGCCCTGGTGATTGCCCTTCGCGTGCATCGCGCGCTCGCCGCCCCGGTCGGTTCGCCGGAGTACTCCGGTTTGCCGGTTTTGCAGCATGAGCTGCGCGGCAGCTGATACGGCCGCCGGCGCGGCAACTGCCGTCGCGGACCCCGCAATCAGGATGACCGTGTGAGCGCCATCGTCAGCTTCTTCGCCTGTTGCGCGAGGATGTCGGGCGCTTCTTTCACGCTGGCCGGCGGCTTCATTGCCACGCCGTTTTGGCGTGGAATGACATGTACGTGAAGGTGAAAGACGACCTGGCCGCCGGCGCTCTCGTTGAATTGCTGAATAGTGACGCCGTCGGCGCCAAACAGGTCCATGCTCGCCCGGGCAATCTTTTGCGCGGTCGTGATCACATGAGCGAGATCGTCGGGCGCAGCGTCCAGGATATTACGCACCGGCGCCTTGGGCAGGACGAGAGCATGACCGGGAGCGCGCGGCATGATATCGAGAAAGGCGAGCGTCTTATCGTCTTCATACACCTTATAGCATGGCATTTCACCACGCAGGATCTTGGCGAAGATATTGTTCGGGTCGTACGCGGCCATAAGCTTCTCCGATCTTGGATTGCAGGTGCCGTGGCCTCCGAAGCCTGCGGCAGAAGCGGTTGTCATCCCCGGCGAAAAGGCGCCATCTCTGCGAGCTCCTCGCCCGCTGCGGTCATGTAGGCGCGCTCCCGCTTGAGAAAATCATCGATCGCCCGTCGGAACCCCGGGTCGGCGATGTAATGCGCCGAATAGGTCGTGGTCGGCAGATAGCCACGCGAGATCTTGTGCTCGCCTTGCGCTCCGGCCTCGACGCGCAAGAGCTTGTTCTCGATGACGTACTGGATGGCCTGATAGTAGCAGAGCTCGAAGTGCAGGAATGGGTGGTGCTCGACGGCGCCCCAATGCCGGCCGAATAGCGTATCGGAGCCGATGAAATTGATGGCGCCGGCGATCCATCGGCCGCGGCGCTTGGCCATGACCAGGAGGATGCGGTTGTGCATCTTTGCACCGACGAGCGAATAGAACGAGCGGGTAAGATAAGGTCGGCCCCATTTGCGTGATCCGGTCTCCATGTAGAACTCGAAGAAAGTATCCCAGATGCTTTCCGTGAGATCGGAGCCGCTCAGCCAATGCACGCTGATGCCGCCCGCGAGGGCTTCCGCACGTTCGCGCCTGATGGTTTTTCGCTTGCGCGATGACAACGCTCCGAGAAAGCTGTCGAAGGTGTCATAGCCTGCATTTTCCCAATGAAACTGCTGATGCGTTCGCTTGAGGTAACCGTGCGCGCCAAACAGATCCCATTCCGTCTCGGTTGGAAAGGTGACGTGCACCGAGGACGCGGCGGAGCGTCGGCAAATGTCGATCAACGTGTCGGCCAGCAATGCACGCACGGTCTCGGCCGTAGGCCCGGGCCGCACCAGAAGGCGACGGCCCGTCGCCGGCGTAAACGGAACTGAAACTTGCAGCTTTGGATAGTAGCTCCCGCCGGCGCGCTCATAGGCTTCAGCCCATCCATGGTCGAAGACATATTCGCCACGCGAATGGGACTTCGCATAGCAGGGAACCGCGCCAAGAAGCAGGTCCTGCTCATCTGTGGCGAGAATGTGCATTGGCTGCCAGCCGACCCGTGGCCGCACCGACTCCGATAATTCCATGGAGGCAAGAAAATCGTGCGATATGAATGGGTTATATCCGCGGCCCAATCCGAATCGGGATCCGTTCTTGCAGTCCGCGTCGGCGGAAGCAGGATTGGCACAAGCGTCCCAGGCCTCGGCGGAAACCTCGGCGATCGAATTGACTACCCGCAGTCTGAGCGCGGTTGAAGCCATCCTTGGTTTCCCGGTAACGCGCCTCTAGGGCCGGAATCCTTCAAAGATCATCTGGTCGGCGTGCCGCCTGGCTTTTTCGCGTTCGATCGTGCCGCGCACGGTCCACGCCAGAATCGGCAGCTGTAACAATCTGCTCGCAACGAAGGTCATTAGGGAAGGCAGATCGTTCACAGCGTATGCGATGAATTGCGGCCGCATCCTCAGCAACCGCTCGCAGTAGATGGGGCCTCCCCCATGGCGACTCTCGGCAACTATTCCGCGCCGCAGGGTCGGCGCGATCTCACGCAACGCAGCGATCTGCCAGGGGTCAAACGACATGACCGCCGCCGGGCCGCGATAGCCTGATAACACATCCGCGGTCCTGGCTGCCAGACGATGGTCGCCATTGAAACGACTTTTCAGCTCGATGACCAGCGTGCTTCTGCCCGAGACCAGGTCGCACAATTCGCCCAGCGTGATCATTTTGTCGCTGCTGCTCCTGAAGGAGATACGCTTGAGTTCCGCTGCCGTCATGGCATCGAGGCGGGCGTTGCCGTCGGTCAGCCGGCCGAGCGCATCGTCATGATGAACCAAAGCCTCGCCGTCGGCGGTGATTTGCAGATCGCATTCGATGCCATAGCATCCTGCGATGGCTGCGACAAATGCCGAAGGAGTGTTCTCGATGATGGACTTGCCGTCGTGTAACCCGCGATGCGCAACGGGCCGCGCGACGAGCCAGTCAATATCCGACACTGCAGTTCATGCGACCTCGAAAACGGCGTCCACTTCGACTGCAGCATCGCCCGGCAGCGCGGCCACCCCGACGGTCGTGCGGGAATGGCGTCCCTTATCCCCGAACACGGCAACCATCAGATCGGACGCGCCATTCATCACCTTGGGAGCTTCGAAAAAGGTCGGGTCGGAGTTAATGAACCCACCGAGGCGAACGACGCGCGCCACCCGGTCGAGGTCGCCGACTGCCGCCTTCACCTGTGCCAAGACATTGATGGCGCATGCGCGAGCCGCCTTTTGCCCTTCGTCCAGCGAGACACCAGCACCGAGCTTACCCTTGGCGACGAGCTTGCCGCTCGCATCGAGGCAAACCTGACCTGATACGAACAGCAACGTGCCGGAGCGCACAAACGGCACATAATTAGCGAGCGGGCTTGCCGGCGTCGGGAGGGAGATTCCAAGCTCGGCAAGTTTCCCTTCAACCATCTTGGCCATGATGCGCTTCCTTCCGATGCGAAAAAGGTCACTAGCCCGCGTAATGGGCACTATACGTCCCGGCAGCGCAGCCGGGTTCTCGCTGTCTTCGCTTATCAAGCAGCCTTATGCAAGTCGGGTTGCACGGTGGGAATGACAACCCTATGTTTGCACCGCGGCGGGGGCGTGGAGACAATTTCCGATGATCATCCTCGGCAAGCCTATGCGCGGTGCAGCGGCGGCTGCTCTGGCCCTTATTCTCCTGTGCAGCGGCATTGGTGCGAGGCGCGCGACGGCGGCCGAGCCTGCACTCGAATTTGCGTCGCACCGGGCAATTTATGAGCTCAAGCTCGCCCAGTCGCGTGGAAACTCTTCCACGATTGGCGCACGTGGGCGCATTCTCTATGATTTCTCCGGCAGTGCCTGCGAGGGCTATGCGCTTCAGTTCCGGCAAGTATCGGAACTCGACAACGGCGAGGGAAGGACGACGCTTAGCGATTTGCGTTCGACCAGCTGGGAGGAGGCGGCGGCTAAGCGGTTCATTTTCAAGTCGCAGAATTACCTCAATGAGACCTTGATCGATACCGTGGACGGCGTCGCCGAGCGCGGCGCGGACAAGGTCACTGTCAGCTTGACCAAGCCGGCCGACAAAAAATTCGATCTGGAGCCGATAATCGCGTTTCCGACCGATCACATGCGTCGCATCATCGCGGCGGCGCGCGCAGAAAAGAACATCCTCGAGGTGCCCCTCTATGACGGCTCGGATAAAGGCGACAAGGTCTTCAACACTTTGACGGTCATCGGCAAGGTGATCGCGCCGCACGAGCGTCCGCCGTCCGATGCAGCGGCAGGCAATGAGTTGCTTGCCGCCCTTAAGCGTTGGCCTGTGACGGTGAGCTATTTTGACCGAGATGCCAAGTCCGGCGATCAGGCGCCAGTTTATGCCATCAAATTTGAGCTTTATGAAAACGGGGTCTCGCGCGCTTTGATGCTCGACTACAACGATTTTGCCATCAGCGGTGAACTCGCCTCACTCGAGATCAGGGACAGCAAGTCGTGCAGATGACGGTTTTTTGACT
>Ga0306922_10001985_pt1 | contig 18844 bp, 13 predicted proteins | sample sta12Cox44000082_FD_203758 | JGI IMG/M metagenome (GOLD analysis project Ga0306922, IMG submission 203758) | Lab enrichment of tropical soil microbial communities from Luquillo Experimental Forest, Puerto Rico - statoxic.12C.oxic.44.000.082 (v2)... | ecosystem: Environmental > Terrestrial >... | reverse complement strand
CTGGGCCGCTTCAACGAGCCCGTCGTCGCTTCTATCGCGCTCCTTGCATTGCTTGTAGCAACCCTCAACACCAACGTCGCGGCGAACGTCGTTTCTCCTTCCAACGATTTTTCCAATCTGAACCCGCGCCTCATTTCTTTCCGCAGCGGCGGCTTGATTACCGGCGTGATCGGCATCCTAATGATGCCGTGGAAGCTTCTCACTGACTTTCAAAGCTACATTTTTGGCTGGTTGGTTGGCTACTCCGGGTTGCTCGGCCCGATCGCCGGCATCATGATCGCCGACTACTTCGTGGTGCGCAGCCGCTCGCTCCACCCTGCCGACCTCTACAGGCGTGGCGGAACCTATGAATACTCGAAGGGCTTCAACTATCGGGCCCTGGCCGCGCTCGCGGCGGGCGTCATCGTGGCGTTGGTCGGCCTGCTGGTCCCATCGCTCCGCTGGCTCTACGACTACGCCTGGTTTGTGGGCTTCCTCGTTTCCGCCGTCGCCTACACCCTGCTCATGGGCAAGGCGCCGCAGGAAGAACCCGAACCCGCGCCCGCAAACGCGCTCGAGTCCTAGAAAATTCACGGCCTGCAGGAAAACCCGTAGAATAGAGGCACCTTGAGGAGACGCGCATGTCCAACCCCACCATGACCCCTTTGAATGTTGCCGAAATCACCAAACGGTTGAACTACGGCACCTGGCGCTTCCAGAAGAGCTGGAATCCTCCCCACGTCGTCGACGCCGAGGGCTGCTATTTTGTGACTGCCGACGGCAAGCGCTACCTCGATTTTTCTTCCCAACTGATGTGCGTCAACCTCGGCTACAAAAATGCCGCCGTCATCAAGGCCATCGAGGAGCAGGCGCGCACGCTTCCTTATATCGCTCCTTCCTATGCCACCGACGCTCGCGCCCGGTTGAGTGAGCTCCTGCTCGCAGTCTTGCCTAAGGGCCTGGAAAAGTTCTTCTTTACCACGTCCGGTACCGATGCCAACGAAGCCGCGTTCAAGATTGCCCGCATGTACACCGGCAAGTCCAAAATCATCGCGCGCTATCGCTCCTATCACGGCTCAACCACGGCTTCGATTGCCGCCACAGGCGACCCGCGCCGCTGGGCCATGGAGCCTCTGGGCAAGGGCCAGGGCTTCCTCTTCGCCCCCGAAGTCAACTGCTATCAATGTCCCATCAAGCACACCTACCCATCCTGCGGAGTTGCCTGCGCGGACTACGTCGAGCATATGATCTCGAACGAAAGCAACGTCGCGGCGGTCGTCGCCGAGCCCATCGTTGGCACCAATGGCGTCCTGGTCCCGCCCGCAGAATATTTCCCGAAATTGCGCAAGATTTGCGATACGCACGGCGTCCTGCTGATTGCCGATGAAGTCATGACCGGTTGGGGCCGCACCGGCGAATGGTTTGCCATGAACCACTGGAATGTCCAGCCGGACATTCTCGTTACAGCGAAGGGAATCACTTCGGCTTACGTGCCTCTCGGTCTCTGCGCCACCACCGCAAAAATCGCCAAACATTTTGACGATCACTACTTCGCCCACGGCCATACCTACGAAGCGCATCCTATGACGCTCGCTCCGGCCGTCGCCACCATCCACGAAATGCAGCGTCTCCATCTCGTAGATCGGGCCAGGAAAGTCGGGGCCTATCTCGGCGACCAATTGAAAGCGCTCGCCAGTAAGCACCCCTCGATCGGCGAGGTGCGTGGGCTCGGCATGTTCTGGGCCGTCGACCTTGTCAAGAATAAGGACACCAAGCAGCCGCTCAATACCATGCAGGACAAAATCTCCGGCACGCCCTTGGTCGTCGATCAGGTAGCGGCCGAGATGATGAAGCGCGGCGTTAGCGTACAGGCGTGGATCAGCCACTTTGTGATCGCGCCGCCGCTCATCATCTCCGAAGCCGAGATTGACCAGGGAGTCGCGGCATTGGATCAGGCGCTGGGCATTGCCGACGCGGCGATCGCCAGCTGAGAGCCCTCCCTTTCGAGATGTGCAGGCCGTGCTTCGGAACGGAGGACGGCCTGGTTGCCTGGGTCCGTGGGGCTACGCGGCCGCTTGCGAGCGGTCGCGGGCGACGATCGCGTCGACGACCCGCTTGGCGTCGCGCGAAACGCCCACGATGGTCGCCGACGTCATCGAGTAGAGATAGTGGAGGCCGACAAAGAACAGGCCGGGCGCGCGCGCGACGATTCCACGATCGTGAACCGGATCGCCATTCGGTTCAAAGATGGGCAGGTCAATCCAGGAAAAACCGGGATGATAGCCGGTGCACCAGACGACGTTTTGCACGTCGAGCGTGCGGCCGTCCGCAAGGACCGGCAAGCCGTCACGGACATCCGCCAGGCGAGGTAGGCGCTCGACTCCCGCGGCGATGAGGTCGGCGGGCTTCACGCGAACCAACGGCGCCGAACGATGAAGCATTTTCGGCCGCAGCTTGCGGCCAATGGGCGTGGCGAGCGACAGCATGTAATGTCCCAGGAAACGCACAAAGCGTATGGCAACGAAGCGAAAGAAGAAGCTTTCGATGGGAAAGGGAACGTAGCCGGATTCCTTTCCGGACATCAGGGTGGTGTGTGTACGGGAAAGTTCGATCGCGATATCGGCGGCGGAATTTCCCGCGCCGACGACGAGGACTTTGCCTGGGCGGAGCTGGGACGGGTTGCGATAGTTGGCCGAATGTACCTGCAGGATTCCGGGGTCGAGATTCTTTGCGAAAGCCGGTAGGCGCGGCTTCTGATAGTTGGCCATGGCTACGACAACGTTTTCGGCCTGGAACTGCTCCGCTCCGGCGGAGACCAGGAAATGATCGCCACGGCGCGAGACGCGCTCGACGCGCACACCAGTGCGAACGGGAAGATGGAAGCGTTGCGCGTAGGCCTCGAGATAGTCAGCCAGCTGGTCCTTGGTCGGGAAGGAGTGGCCAGGAGCGGGGAAACCAAGGCCAGGAAGCTTCGCGTAGCGCGCTGGCGTGAACAGGCGCAGCGAATCCCAGCGGTTGCGCCAGGCATCGCCGATGCGATGGCCGGCGTCGAGAATCAGGAAGCGGACGCCGCGGTGAGCCAGGTGGTAGCCGACGGCGAGGCCGGCTTGTCCGCCGCCGACGACGATGGTGTGGATTCGTTTGGGACTTGAGGTTGGCATGATGTTTCCCCTTTCGGTTTTTGGGTGATTGCAGAGTAGAAGAAAGGCTCGCAGCGCACATCGGGCGGAATACCCATGCCACAAGAAAAGTCGAATGGGTAGATTTATGCAGCCAGAGAGTGCTCGCCTGCGGCCGCTGGGGCTCGCGTTCGACCGAACGATTTCCTATACCAGGCGATGCTCGTAGGCGTAAGCAGTGGCGGCGGAACGGGAGTTGAGGTCCAGCTTGACGAAGATGTTGCTGATGTGGCGGGCGACGGTTTTTTCGCTGAGAGAAAGTTTTTGCGCGATGGCGCGATTGCCGGCGCCGGAAGCAACCAGGCGGAGGACTTCAATTTCGCGAGGGCTTAACCGCGAGTCGCGCGGCGCTTCGCCGGGTGAGAGCGCGGCCAAGCGGGTCAGTTCGGGTTTTGCTCCGAGGCGTTCGAAGGCATTGCGAGCCCCGGCCAGTTCGAGAGCCGAAGCATCGCAGTCGCCGAGCTCAAGGCAGGCCCGTGCAGCCAGTGCGCGGGCGCGGGCTGCAGGATAAGGGGCCTCGAGTTCAGTCCACAGCGCGCAACCGCGACGCAGGGCGTGGAGAGCGCGCCGGGCATCCCCTTCGGCGAGAAAAACGGCGCCTTGCGCACAAGCCGCCATGGCTTCAAGCAGTGGCACCCGGAATTTCAGGGCGAGCTTACGCAGGGAGCCAGCCGATCGGCGCGCCCCCTCCAGATCGTTCTCCGCGAGCGCAATTTCAAGGCACGCTTCGAGAAGCTCGGCCTGGCCGGGCGTCGGGCCGGGAGTTCCGACTGCTTCGGCGTGCCGGCGGATCGATTTCGCCGCGTCTAGAAGCCGCCCTTGCGCGAGACGCAGCAACGCGAGCCCTGGCTGTGCCGCGTGTCCAGCCTTGGCAGCCGAAAGGTAGGCGTCTTCCGCTTCGGCAAATTCCCCGCGAAGGCGGTGGAGTTCCCCGAGTCGATAAAGGGCGGCGGGCAACGCAGGCTTTGCGGTGGGCTGCGAAAGGCGTTCACGCGCTCCTTGGGTCTCCTCGAGTGCTTCGCGCCAGGAACCGCGCAGTTGGAGCAGTTCGGCGCGGTAGAGAAGGCAATGGCCGCGATAGGGGACAAGTTCGGGCTGATCGGCGCACCAGCGGTCGAGAGCGCTGGTCCACTCTTGGGCGCGGCGCACGTCGTGCGTCTCGCGGCAGGCCTCTAGGACGCTGCAGTACACTCCGCCCGCAACGATAGGCGAAACTTCGCCGGCGATCACGGCAACCATGGCTTCATCGAGCAACTTGTTGCCTTTGGCGTGTTCGCCGCCGCGAATGAGCGCGCGGCCATGGCCGTTGAGCGCCATGGTCATGAGATCCTTATCGCCGAAGCTTTTGCCGATTTGCCCGGCTCGAATAAACGCGGCGGCGGCAGCCTGAATTTCGCCGCCGCGCGCGGCGCGGATGCCCGAGGGAATCAGCAGGTAGCCGCGTTCTGGGCAGGCTTCCTGGCCTTCTAGTAGCCTGCTGGCGCGAGCCAGCCAGCCGTTTGATTGCGCATACTGGCCATCGTTCAAGGCGATAAAGCCCAGCCAAAAGGCAAAGCGCGCGGCGCGGCGAACGTTGCCGGCGTCGAGATGCGCTTGATGGATGCGAGCCAGGAGTTCGAGCGCGCGGCTTTCATTCCCGCTGAGGTGGGCGGCAATCGCGAGAGCTTCGAGTTCATCGCCGGTGAGGGCTGCAGCCTGGTCGGCGTCGGAAAGCAGTGAGAACGCGGCGCTCCATTTGCGGTCGCGCAACGACTGCAGGCCCTGCCTTCGAGCCAGAGCTCTCTGGTCAGAGATTTTTTCGAGCTTGGGACGGCTCATGATTCGCGAGCGGCGGAGCGCCTGAACCTAGGGTTGTGCTTGCCCGAGGGCGGGGAATCACCGCATCAGGTGACGCAAATGAGTATGACGCAGGAAGAGAAGCGGTGCAACGCAGGCGGCCAAGGGCCGCAACAGGAGCGCGCGAATTACCAAGTGTTGTAGGCGGTGCCTTCAAACGGCGAAACTCTATCGGATGCGGAGTGGACATTCGTAATGCCGGAGCCGGCCTGATCCGGGCTCAAGACCACCGGCTCGACGTCGGGCACCCAATCGTTAGTCTGCGTCATCGGGTCCTTCGGAATCGAGCGCAGGTAGTCGGGGACGAGTTCGTCGAGAGACTGCGGAGCAGCCTGCTTGTCGAGCGTATAGTTGTCGATGGCCTTCCGCATTTCGACCAGATCCTGCTTCAGGACGGTCTCGTTGGCCCGGATGATCGTCCTCCGGTAGTTGGTCGCGGCCATACCCACAAGAATCAGAATGATCGAAATAACGATGAGCAGTTCGATCAGCGTGAAGCCGCGCGATTTACGATAGCGACGATTCTTCTTCATAAACTCACCAATCGGAGTATTTGGTTCCGTCGAGGGCTGTGGCCTGCGACTTCGAATAGACATCGAACACGTTCTTGCCGCACCAGCTCTGCGAGTCAGCGTCATCCGAGACGCAGCGCATGCCCCAATCGGCCTGGCCGGTCATGGGGTCAACCGGAACTTTACGCAGGAAGCGGACTTTTTTGTCGCCGGTGCCAACCTGCACTCCTTTTACGAGTGTCTCGAGGTCCGGCGGATAGCCTTCGCTGCCGACTTCGACGCGGATCTTCTGCTGGTCCGCCAGATCCTTGTAGCGGTCGATGGCGTCTTTCATCTCGCGCAAGTCGCGACGCAGCTCAGTTTCTTTGCCGCGGACGATCGAGTAGCGGGCCACCGGCAGTGCCGCGGAAGCAAGAATCACCAGAATCGAGCAGGCGATAATGAGCTCGATCAAAGTCATGCCGGATTGGGGATGGACGCGTTTCATGATTGCGAATGCCGGACTTCGATGGCCGTAATCCCGACTGATTCAAATATAGCGCCAAGCCGACACGCAATAAAAGCGGCAGCTTTCAGAAAGTCACTCCAGGTAAACCAACGCTCTTAAGATGCTACTGCGGCTTCACCTGGATGCTGGCCTCGGTTGTGATCAGGGGCAGGGGCTTTTGCTGGGAATCCTTGGCATTGACCTGAACAATCGAAATGTTGCTGGCGCCGGCGCCGACCGCCCTGACTACAATACCGAGCAATGTGCCGCTGCCGCTGACGCCGGGCGTGTTCGGCTGCCGGGTCGCGGCGATCATGATCTGTCCCTTGGACTTGTCGCCGCCTTGCACGATGGCGATCTCCTGATTGCCGCTTGACAGGAAAGTGCCGTGCTGGATGTCTTCGACGCTGATGACGGCCGGATCGTACTGCAGCATCATCGGAATCGAGTAAAGATCGTTGACGTTGTCTACGGCGACGCCGAGGGTCGCGGTTTGCCCGGTTGCCAGCGTCAGAGCCTGCGGATCAAAGCGCAGGCGCGCATTTTGCCCGGACGCGGCGGCCTGCGGATTGGCGGCTTGCGGCTGAGCGGCCCCCGGGGGCGGCAGAGGAGCCGGCTGCGGTTGAGCAGGAGCCGGCTGCGCAGGCGCTTGGGTTCCCGGCGTGCGAATCTCGCTTTGCCTGCGTACGGTGATGTTCTGCTCGACGCCTGAGGAGATCGGCCTCAGGTCGGCGCGGGTCCAATCCGGCAGGCGCACGATGCGGGGAATCAGAACGATCAGGATGTCGTTTTCCTGGCGATCGGTCTTGTTTTCGGAGAACAGGTACTTCATCAGCGGAATCTGCGCGAGTCCGGGCCAGCCGTTGACGGTTTTGCTGTCGGTTTTGGAAAAGAGGCCGCCCAGAATGCTGGCTTCGCCTTCGCGCAAGCGGATGTCGTGTTCAATCTTGTTCTGACCGATGACCGGCTGTTGGATGCCGCCGATGGTCTGGAAGCTCGTGACCTGCGAGACCTCGAGGGCGACCTTGAGACTGACTTCGTGGTTGGGGTGAATGCGCGGTGTGATGTTGACGTTGACGCCGACGTCGATGTAGGTGAATTGCGTGTTGACCAGCGGGTTGACCGAGGTGGTGCCCACGCCCACGCCGGCCTGGAAGCTGCCCGTTGCGATCGGCACACGGCTGCCTATATTGAGTTTGGCGGGCTGCCCGTCAATCGAACGGATTTCGGGATTTTGGATGATCTTGCTCGCGGTGTCGGTAAGGACGAAGTTCGCGGTCGCGCCAGGAAGCGTGATGGTGAAGTCGCCTGCGCTGAACGAAAAGCCCTTGAGCGGTGCGCCGGTCGTCGTTGAGTTTGAGCCGGTACTGCTTCCGCTTCCCGAGGTACCGGGGGTAACGGTCGTACCCGGAGGAGTAAACGCAATGCTGGCGGTCTGGCCGGGTAAGACGCCCAAGTCGCGGAGGCGGTCCAAGCTGGCAGAAAGAACTTCGACCTGAATGACGACTTCGGGCTTGGCTTTGTCGATGTCCTTGAGCAAGCGGCGGGCGATGGCCAGCTTGTCGGGGGTATCGCGCACGATGATTGCGTTTTGTGAGTTGAGCTGCTGAACCTTGGTGAGGTTCAAAACCTGCCGCAGGCCGTTGGCAATTTCGGTTAGGTCCTGGGACTGAACCGTGTTCGAGAGGTAGAAAGTCTCCACCATCTGTTCGTCGTAGTCTTTGTGCTTTTGCGTGGTGTCCTGGGCGACGAAGATGATGTTTTCAGTGACTGGCTTCCAGAAGGTCTTGCTCTGCATGCTGACGATATCGAGAGCCTGCTGGAGGGTGACGTTGTTCAGCTCGACCGAGACGCGGCGGGCGGGAAAATCCGGGTCGTAGATGACATTAATGCCGGCCTGTTTGGCGATGGTGTCAAAGATGACCTTAACGTCGTTGACCATTTTGAGGCTGACGGGCGCGTCGGACAGAGGCTTGAGTTCGGGAGGGCCTGCGGCCAAGTCGGACTCGACCGTATTGTTGGGACCGGCGGCCGCTTCATCCTGCTTACGTGCCAAGTCGTTGATCTGGTCAACCGTATTGCGTAATTCCTGGACGGCGACGGGGCTCCCGGGGTCGATGGTGGCGGCGTGCTGGAATTCGGCGGCGGCGCCCTGAAGATCGCCCTTCTCGCGCAGGTCCTGGCCCTTTTTGATGTGGTAAGCGCCGGCCTCAAAACGCATCTGGTTGTACTTGATGCGGTAATCGGCGTTTTGCGGATCGGTTGCGAGCGCTTTCTGATAATACTGCAGTGCGGTGTCGTAGTCCTGAAGGTCTTCCGCTTTGCGGGCGGCCTCGTAGTGATCGTGGCCCTTTGGGCAGCCAGCGGCTAGCAGGCCTAAAAAGGCACACAAAATCAAAATCCGTCGACTACCCATGCGCTCTCCGTGTACGTTAGCCGGGCCGCGACCAAAAGCTGTACCACTCTAGCATTGGCTTAGAGGCGCGACAAGAAGCGATGGGTTGGCTGTCGTGCATATGCTAATGGCCTTTAGAAGGAATGCTATATTGGGTTGTTATGGCCAGGGCGGCGGGCAAACAGGGTCGAGACGTCAACAAAAAGGGAGAGCAGATCGTCGCTCAGAACCGGGCGGCGAGCTATAACTATCACCTTCTGGAACGGCTGGAGGCGGGACTGGTCCTGCACGGGACGGAAGTGAAGGCCCTGCGGGAAGGCAAAGCCAACATTCGCGACGCCTTTGTGGACTTTAAGCCCTCGGGGCCCTGGCTGGTGAACGCTCACATTGCCCAATACATGGCGGGCGGACCCTGGAATCACGAGCCGCTCGGAAACCGGAAGCTGCTGTTGCATAAGAATGAGATTGCCAAGTGGGCCGGGCGCACCCAGGCGAAAGGTTTAACCGTCATACCCCTGCGAATCTATTTTCGCGATGGAATTGCCAAGTGCGAGATCGCCTTGGCGCAGGGCAAAAAGCAGTGGGACCGGCGCCAGGACGAACGCACGAAAGAAGCTCGTAGGGAAGCGGAAGCAGCGATGTATCGCAATCGGAGGCGATAAAGCGTCATGCAAATCACGATCGAAACCAAGCCGTACGCGACACTTGAAACCGAGGCGCTGGTGATACCGGTGTTCGAGGCGGAGAACCCCATAGAGGGCCGGGTGGCGGAACTGGACCAGCTGCTGGGAGGCTTGCTGAAGAAGCTGGCCACAGGCGGCGAGCTAACGGGCAAGAATCTCGAATTCACGTTGCTGCACCAGCCGGCCGGGCTCAAAGCGTCCCGCCTGCTGTCGGTGGGGGCAGGGAAGCGCGAACAGTTCGGCAATGCTGCGCTACGCAAGGTCGCGGGAGCCGCGCTCCGTTCGCTCAAGAGCAAAGGGGTAAGAACTTTTGCCTTTCTTGCCGCCGGGACCTTGTCGGCTAGCGAAGAGGCACAAGCGCTCACTGAAGGGTTCATTGCGGCGGACTTCGAGACCGACAAATACAAGACCGATAAGAAAGAGAAGAAGATCGAAACGATTCTCCTGGCTGGCTTTCCGCGAGGCGAGGTTTCTGCCGCGGAGAAGGGACTTCTGACCGGAATGATCATTGCCGACGCGCAAAACTTTACGCGCGATCTGGTGAATGAGCCTTCCAACCGGCTGACGCCGCGGATGCTGGCAGAAAAAGCGGAGGCGATGGCCAGAGAAGCTGGTCTCGCCGTCGACATTCTGGACGAGAAGAGAATTGCTGAACTGAAAATGGGCGCGCTGCTGAGCGTGGCACAAGGCAGCGTCGAGCCGCCGCGGATGATTGTGGTGACCTACACTCCGGCGAACGTAAAGCCCCTTGCGCCGGTGATTGGCCTGGTAGGCAAGGCCGTCACGTTCGACACCGGCGGCATCTCCATCAAGCCGGCCGACGGCATGGAGAAAATGAAGTACGACATGGCGGGCGGAGCGACCATGCTGGGCGCGATCCGCGCGCTGGCGGCTCTAAAGCCCGGAGTCAAAGTGATTTGCGTCGTGCCGTCCACGGAAAACATGCCGGGGGGCAGGGCGCAGAAGCCTGGAGACATTCAGACCGCCATGTCCGGCAAGACGATCGAGGTACTGAATACCGATGCCGAGGGCCGGCTGATTCTGGCTGACGCCATTACGTACGCAAAACAGTTGGGCGTGACGCATATCGTGGATGCCGCGACACTCACCGGAGCGATCGTGGTGGCGCTCGCCAATGTGAACGTGGGCGTGTTCGGATCGAATCAGGAGTTTACGGACAAGCTGCTGGCTTCCGCCAAGGCCGCGGGCGAGAAAATGTGGCAGATGCCCATGGATGACGAATATCGCGAATTCATCAAGGGAAGCTTTGCCGACCTACAGAATATCGGAAGCGGCAAGGGCGGCGGCTCGATTACCGGCGCCTGGTTCATTCGCGAATTTGCTGGCGACACGCCCTGGATTCATCTGGACATTGCCGGCACGGCGTGGAATGACGATGCCAAGCCCTGGCTGGCGAAAGGGCCGACGGGAGTCGCGCTGCGGACGCTCGTGAATCTGGTGCAGACCTATTGAGGTTGATCAATCCGCGTGGAGCTTGCCGCGCCCGGTCCTTTTTGTGAGCGGACTTACATCCGTTCTGGCGCGGCGATCCCCAAAAGCGAGAGCGCCTGCACCAGTTGACGTTCGACAAGTTCGGTGAGGCCCAGCAGAAAAGCGCGTTTTTCCAGGTCAGGCTCCGAGAGAATATGGTGTTTGTGATAGAAGTTGTTGAATGCCTGCGCGAGCTGGAACGCGTATTTGGCGACGAAGGCGGGCTCCTGCGCGGAGATAGCGGCATCGCTGGCGTGGTCGAGCATTCCGGCCTGCAATAGCAACTCCCAAAAATCAGCACTTTGCGCGTCATTCAGATATTTGGCGGCGCCCTCGGGAGAGACGGTTGCGTGCCCTGTTTCGGCGCCTTTGCGCCGGATTCCTCGAATTCGGACGACCGCATAGAGGCAGTAGGGGCCGGTTTCGCCTTCAAAGCTGAGCGCGTCCTCGAAGTCGAACGCGATAATGGTGTTGCGCGTGAACTTCAAGAGGAAAAAGCGCAAGGCGCTGACGGCAATGGCGTGTGCGGTTTTCTGCTGCTCGGCTTGCGGCATGTCCGCGTGGCGATTTCGCACTTCCGTGAGCGCGGCTTGTTCAAGTTTGCTGATCAGGTCGTCGGCCTTAACTCCAAATCCCTTTCGCCCGCTCATATCGATGAACGGGCGCTTGGCATCCTCGGCGGAAAGCTCGTAGCCCAGCTCGGCGGCGCAGCGGGGAGTCAGTACCACAAAGGCGTAGGACAAGTGGATGGATTTCTCGGCGGCTTCGGTGTGCCCGAGTCGGCGAAGGCCTTCGGCGACTACGTCTTGCACGTACGACTGGCGAGCGTCAATCACATTGTAGACGGCGCTTGCCGGGTCTGCGAACCGCGGTGCCGTCGCGTCACTTAGGCCGCTGGTCGTGGCCCAAAGCGTCTCACCCTCCGGGGCGTCTAGCCACCTGCGGTAATGAAAGTCTTTCCCCAGCAAGCCGAACTTCCAAAGCTGATACGCAATGTCCTTGCCAACGTAGGTCACCGTTCCATTCGACCGCACAATAATCTTGTCCTGCTCATTCTCCTGGTCAGGTCCTGCCGTCACTTTTCTCTCTGCGTCCGCAACGTTTTCGGGTGTTGCTTGGTCCTCCTTTTTCCACGGCAGCACCCAGCATCCCGCCATCTTTCCGGTGTCCACCCGATGAATCGCGCCCGACTTCTTCAACATCTCAAACGCCGCATCCCAAAACTTCAGGTGCAGAATCTCGCTTTCTCGCGCCAGCAGTTCGTAGGAAATACCCAGCCGCGCCATGGTCCGGAGGTGGAATCCAACGATGGCATCGGCGATCACCGTGCCCATTTCGGCCGCTTCGCCGTGACCTTCCTCGATGGCTTTTAGCGTGGCCAAGCGCAGGGCGGCGGCGTTTGCCTGGTCTTGTTCGTAATATTGCGTGACGTGCGCGTATAAGTCCCAGCACAGATAGTCGAAGCCCGGTTTCGCGGCCAGTTGGCGAACGACAGCGATGGATTTCTTTTCCATGTGCCGGAAGCCGATGACCACGTCGGCGACCTGGACGCCCGTATTGTCGATGTAGTTTTGCACCTGCACGAGCTCACCGGCATGGCGCAGAATGCGCGCGATGGTGTCGCCCAACACCGCATTGCGGACGTGGCCGATGTGCGCGGCTTTGTTGGGATTAATGCTGGTGTGTTCCACGATGACCTTTTGAGCCGGCGTGCTAGTGCCGCGTGAAGGCGGCGCAACTGCCGTTCCGAGCGACTGCCAGAAGGTGCCCCGGTCAAAAAAGGCATTCAGATAGCCCCCGCCTGCGACTTCAAGGCGAGCGATTCCGCCGAGCGGCGGAAGATTCGCGGCAATTTCCTGAGCAATTTGGCGGGGAGCGCGCTTCAGTCGTTTCGCCAGTTCAAAGCAAACCGGAGAAGCGGCTTCGCCGAGCTCAAGTTTTGGAGGCTTTTCCAACACAATGGAAACGTCAACCGAGTATTTCTCGCGAATATGGTGCGCGAGAGCGTCCTTGAGCTGCTGGATTAGTTGGAAATACACGTAGCCTCAATTCGTCCGGTTAGAAACGTCCAGTATAGAAAACGGCGTCAGGAACGGTCAAAAGCCATGCCGGCGCGTGCCTACCGGGTAGGGCGGTAGCTAGGCGTAGCGCGTCAGTCCGGTTGCCCGAAGAGCTCCAGGAAGAAGCTCTTGATGGCGACCCTCGAGCGGACATCTGCGGCATGGTTATAGGCCACGCCGGGCATCCGGGTTGCACCCTGGTGCGTAAAGCCGTGCATCGCGCCGCCGTAGACCATGAGCTGCCAGTCGGCGCCGGCTTCCCTCATTTCCTCGACGAAGGTCGTAACGTGGGACATCGGAACATGCGGGTCGAGCGCGCCGTGGCAAACCAGAACTTTGGCGTTGACCGCACCAGGAGCAGCCGGCTGGACCGTGGCGAGGCTGCCATGAACGCTGACAACTCCAGCCAGCGCCATGCCGCTTCGCGCCAACTGGAGCACGGTCATACCGCCAAAGCAGTAGCCAATGGCGGCAAGGCGGCCGTCAACCAGGGGATGCGCCGACAGTACGTCAAGGCCTGCGCGCGCGCGCGCCACGAGCTTTGCCGGGTTGTCCCGCATCTCCACCAGCAGCGCCGTGGTTTGTTCGCGATGGCCGGCGATTCTCCGGCCGTACATGTCGCAGGCAAAAACGATGAAGCCCAGTTCCGCGAAAGACCGCGAATGGCTCTTCGCGTGATCGTCGAGCCCGCCTCCGTGGTGCACTAGAAGCAGCCCCGGCCTCTTTCCGGCCTGGGCCGGGTCGGAAAACAGCAGCCCGGATAGCTGGGTGTCTCCGTCGCAGTAGTCGATCGTCTGGCTCATGGTGGCCATGTCTTCACCTCTTTGCGTTGGGTTGACGTCGCGAGGTCAAACTGGGGGGCACAGCCGGTTCCAGCAAGGCTCGCGCATGAATCCCCGTTAATAATTATACCATAAAATTGACATTTATGCAAGGAGCTGCTTGCGGGTTTGGCGCGACGTATTTGACAGCAGTTTTCCCGGTTCCTAGGATGAAGCGTTCTTACAGCTTGTTGGAGGTGGACCTCGATGGCCTTCGCTCGATTCCGTCCGGTATTCTGCGCGTCGCTTCTGGCTGTAGGCTGTTTTCGGGCGTTACCGCACAAAGCCTCAGCGGAAGAAAAGCTCGATGCGACGCAACTGATCGCATTGGCCAAGGCCGCAAGCCCGCAGCTGCGTGACGCCATTACCGCGTCGTTTGCGGAAAAGGAGTTGCAGGAGGGCACATCATGGGCCGGCCGTGGGCCGGACTTCTTCTTTGCCCTCGAGGCAGAGGCCAAACCGGAGTTGATCATCGACGATGCCGCAGGACCTACGATGCAACCGCTTGCCGGTTCAAACCTTTGGTACGCGACGGCTCGCATCGAACCGGCTGGCACCTTGCATTCGTTCCACTATCTGGTCCAGGGCCGCAAATTCGGCGGGAAGCGGGACCTCCCCGCATTCACCGCGCTCTCTTACCTGCAGCCCGGCGTTCCCTCTGGCAAGCTCTCGGACCGGATCACGCACGTCAGCAAGATCTACGACGGCATGAAAAGCGAATACTGGATCTATGTGCCGGCGCAATATGACGCCAAGACGCCCGCGGCGGTGATGGTTTTCCAGGACGGCGGATGGTATACCGACCGCAATGGCAACAACCCCGCGCTCAATGTGATCGACAACCTGATCGCGCAGAAAAGAATCCCGCTGATGATCTGCATCTTCATCAATCCCGGCGATATCAGCGATTCGCCAGGCACGCCGACCCACACCTTCGTGAAAGCCTATTCGGAGAAGTGGCAGCGGACGCTCAAGGATTCCATGCGCAGCACGCTCTACGATACGGTGAGCGACCGTTATCCCCGCTTCTTGCGCGATGAAATTCTTGCCGAGGTAGGCGCGAAGTACAACCTGCGCAAAGATGCCTACAGCCGTGCCATCACCGGGCTCTCCTCGGGCGGGATTTGTTCGTTCAACGCAGCCTGGCAGATGCCCGATCAGTTTGCCCGTGTGATCTCCTGGATCGGCAGCTTTTCCGCGATCCAGTGGAAAGAGGATCCGGCGGTTAGAGACGGCGGGCAGGACTATCCCGACAAGATCTTGCGCGAACCGAAACGCAATATCCGTGTTTGGCTGCAGGATGGCGCCGAGGACCTCGACTTGCGCTATGGCAATTGGCCGCTCGCGAACCTGCGCATGGCCAATGCCTTGAAGGCAATGGAGTACGATTTCCGCTTCAGCTACGGGAAGGGAACGCACAATTCGGGGCACGGAGCGGCCGAGTTCCCGGCGGAGATGATTTGGCTGTGGCGGGACTATGATCCGTCGAAGACCGAGCAGAAGTTTGCCATGGAGGCCGCGGAGAAAGTGAAGCCGATCTTCCGTGTTTCGGTCACAAACCGCGACGCGAACTGACGCCTGCCACAAGGCTGTTTCCCCGCCGTTTGACAGCCATTTTCGCGGCCGATAGTATCGACATAGCAGGGTTCGCTCGATGAAACTGGCCTATTTTGATTGTTTTAGCGGGATTAGCGGCGACATGACGCTCGGTGCCGTGGTGGACGCCGGCTGCCCGCTCGAGACCTTGCGCGACGGATTAGAGGGGTTAGAGGTTCCGGGCTGGACGATATCCGCGGAAAAAGTCTGGAAAAACGGCATGGCGGCCACTTTCGTCCGCGTGACGACCGAAGACCAGACCAAGCACCGCAGCTTGTCGGCAATTCTTGAAATTCTGGACAAAGCGCCGCTTCCGCAATCGGTAAGGCAAAACGCTTCGGCCATTTTCAGAAAACTGGGCGAAGCCGAGGCCAGTGTCCACGACGTACCCATTCAGAAAATTCACTTTCATGAAGTTGGGGCGGTCGACGCAATCGTCGACATCGTGGGCGCCTCGATCGGTTTTACGGCCCTCGGAATCGAGAAGTTTGCCTGCTCGCCGCTGAATGTGGGCGGGGGAACCGCCAGGATGGCGCACGGCCTATTGCCCGTGCCGGCGCCGGCGACCGCCAAACTGCTCGAAGGCAAGCCCACCTACTCGAACGGTGTGCAAAAGGAGCTCGTGACGCCAACGGGTGCCGCGATTGTGGCTGCCCTGTGCGATTCCTTCGGGCCGCAGCCTGCGATGAGCGTTTCTTCCATCGGCTATGGCGCAGGTGCTCTGGACCTTGAAGGGCAGCCGAATGTAGTCCGCGTCATGGTGGGCGAGGCAGCGGAAAAGCCGGTTCCCGGGTTTGACGAGGAGATCGCCGTCATCGAAGCCAACTTCGACGATATGAACCCGCAGATCTACGGCTACTTTATGGAAAAGGCTTTGGCGGCCGGCGCGCTCGATGTGTACACCACACCGGTACAGATGAAGAAGAATCGCCCGGGCACGCTGCTGACGCTGCTTTGCAGGCCGGCGGAGACCAACGTCCTGATGTCGCTCGTTTTTGCCGAAACCACGACGCTCGGCGCAAGAACCTACCGGGCAGAGCGGCGCACGCTGCCACGCGAGACCGTCAAGGTGCATACGCGATTTGGCGACGTGCAAGTGAAGCTGGCGCGGGTCAACGGAGCCATCCGCCATGTTGCGCCGGAGTACGAGGATTGCCGGAAGCTCGCAGCCGAGAAAAACGTCCCCCTCCAGCAGGTGATCAACGAAGCCTTGCGCAGCTTCGAACGAATGTAGGCGGTTTCGCGGCGCGGGCGCGTTTCTGATAACGTTGCAAAGTGCAATTTGGGAAGGGTTTGCGGGAAGCAATGCCGACAAAAGAAAAATTCTATTTGACGACGCCGATCTACTACACCAACGGCCTGCCCCACATCGGGCACACCTATACGACGGTTGTGGCCGACGTGGTTCGCCGCTTCAAGCGGATGCGCGGCTACGAAGTGGTGATGACCACGGGAACCGATGAGCACGGCGTGAACGTCGAACGCGCGGCGAAGAAGGCCGGCATTCCCGAATCCGAATTTGTCGCGCGCATGGCGATCGAATGGCGCAGTTTGTGGAACGAACTGGGGCTCAATGCCGATGAATTCGTTCGAACCACCGACCTGAAGCACGTTCGCACCGTGCAGTGGCTGTTCAAGTTGTGCCGGGAAAACGGGTATGTCTACAAGGACCACTACACCGGTCAATACTGTATCTACGACAACGCCTTTGTAACGGACGCCAAGCCGGGAGACAACTGCCCGGACTGCGGTCGCCCGACCGAGACGGTCACGGAAGAGAATTACTTCTTCAAGCTCTCGGCCTTTCAAAGGCCGCTTCTCGACTTTTACCGGAAGAATCCGACGTTCATTCAGCCGGAAACGCGCAAGAACGAGATTGTAAGTTTCGTGGAAGGCGGACTGAAGGACTTGAGCATCACCCGCACCACGATTCGCTGGGGCATTCCGGTTCCCGGCGAAGAGCCACACGTGTTTTACGTCTGGTTTGACGCGCTTACCGCGTATCTGAGCGCCGTCGGTGGCCCCGAGTACGAGCGCCGCGGCATGTGGCCCGCGGACCTGCATCTGGTCGGCAAGGACATCATTCGCTTCCACACCGTGTACTGGCCTGCCTTCTTGATGGCCGCGATGCTGCCGGTGCCGAAGCAGGTGTGGGCGCATGGCTGGTTCCTGATGGACGCCAGCAAGATGAGCAAGTCCAAGGGCAACGTGGTGCTGCCGCGGCCTATCGCCAACATGCTGGGCATGGACGCGCTGCGCTATTTCCTGCTGCGCGAAGTGGTGTTCGGACAAGACGGCAACTTCAGCTATGAAGCGCTGGTGACGCGGTACAACTCCGACCTGGCGAACGGGCTCGGCAATCTGGCCAGCCGCACTGCGGCAATGATCGAGAAGAACTTTGCGGGCAAGATTCCGAAACCCGGTGCGCGTGCGCCCGAAGACGATGCGCTCGCGAAGGAGACGCAGTCCGCCATTGGCGAAGTGCTCGAGCGCTATGAAAACATGGAGTTTGCGCGGGCGCTGGAAGCGATCTGGGGCATGATCGGCGCAGCCGACAAGTACCTGACCAGCGGACAGCCGTGGGCGCTCAGCGATAGCGAGGTCGACACACAACGCAAGGCGGCCATTCTTTCCACCACTGCCGAGCTTCTTCGCATCGTCACCGTCCTGGCGCATCCGGTCCTGCCCGACAGCACGGCGAAAGTCTGGTCGCTGCTTGGCCAGCCCGGCTCGGTTTCTGACGTCGAGCTGGATGGACTGCGCTGGGGACAGCTCGCCGCGGAGGTGCGGCTCGGCAAAGCCCAGGCCCTATTTCCGCGCGTGGACAAAACGGAAGCAATTGAGAGGATAGAAGCCATGGCAAACGAAGAACAGAATCCGCAAGCAGCTCCGGCAGCGGCACACGCGGCAGCAGCCGCGACCGCTGCAACGGGCGCTGCAGCCGCCCCGGCTGTGTCGGAAAGAATTGGCATCGAGGACTTCGCCAAGGTCGAAATGCGCGTCGGGCAGATCAAGACCGCCGAACGCATCGTTGGCGCGGACAAGCTGCTCAAGCTCAGCGTCGACATCGGCACGGAGATTCGCCAGATCTGCGCGGGCATCGCGCAATACTACGAGCCCGAAGCGCTCATAGGCCGCAAGGTGGCGGTGGTGACGAATCTCGCGCCGCGCAAGCTTCGTGGTGTCGAGTCCAATGGCATGATCATCGCGGCTTCGGTCGGCCCCGAAGGACGCCCGGTCCTCGCTGGCTTCCCTGAAGATGTGGAGGTCGGAGCGCGCCTCAAATAGCCCAGTTCTCAACTCATGGATCTCATCGACTCGCATGCTCACATTGATTTTCCGCAATTTGCCGAAGACCGCGAGGCGATGTTAGCGCGCGCCCGCGAAGCGGGAGTAAACACGCTGCTTGCCATCGGGACCGGACCGGGGCCGGAGAAGCTGGATGCGGCGCTCCCCTACGCCGAAGGTTACGATTGGATCTACAGCAGCGTCGGCATCCACCCGCACGAGGCCAAGGAAGCGACGCCCGGGCATTTCGACCAACTGGCAAGGCTTGCACGGCACCGCAAAGTGATCGCCTGGGGCGAAATCGGCCTCGACTACTTCTACGACCATTCGCCGCGCGATGTGCAAGCCAGGGTCTTTGGCGCGCAAATGGAACTGGCGCACAGGGCGCGTCTGCCCGTCATCATCCACTGCCGCGACGCCTGGGATGATTGCCTGGACATGCTTGCCGAGCATTGGAAGCCCACCGGCCTCGGCGGAATCCTGCACTGCTTCACCGGCACACTCGACCACGCGCGCC
>Ga0306922_10001980_pt1 | contig 18863 bp, 18 predicted proteins | sample sta12Cox44000082_FD_203758 | JGI IMG/M metagenome (GOLD analysis project Ga0306922, IMG submission 203758) | Lab enrichment of tropical soil microbial communities from Luquillo Experimental Forest, Puerto Rico - statoxic.12C.oxic.44.000.082 (v2)... | ecosystem: Environmental > Terrestrial >... | reverse complement strand
GGTCCTCCGTGGGCGAAAGCATGAGTCTTTTCCGAGAGCCGGATGCGGGAAATCTGCCAGTCCGGTTCGATGAGCGGGAACAGGAAACAGGACCAGGCCAACCGGACTGAGGGGACGAGGCGAAAGCAGAGTCACATACCCACCGGGAGACTACAGTCACTGCGCCTGTTCTCGACTCTACTCGCCTTATCACAACCGATCGCGGTGGAGCAGGATAGTGAGTGTAATGGGCTGTGGGTGTTGAAAAAGTCACTGTGATTTGCAGGTAAGGCGCGGTACAAGGAAGCATTCCTTCCATGTATTGCCTGATGCTCATCCTCGGAGGCCTGTTGATCATGATGGGGCACCACGCTCGTTCCGAAGCGCTTTTCTATTACTTCCGTCTGGAAGATCAAGTTCCTGAAACCCATCTGCTCCGGCTCATCGACAAGCACATCAGTTTCGACTTTGTGCGGGAGCAACTGAAAGATAGTTACAGCGAGAACGGAAGGCCGTCGATTGATCCCGAACTCTTGCTGCGCATTCTGCTGATCGGCTATCTGTACGGTATCACCAGCGAGCGCAAGCTGGTGGAAGAGCTGCGCATGCATCTGGCTTGGCGATGGTTCACGGGCCTGGGTTTCGATCAAGAGATTCCACACCATTCCACGTTCTCTAAGAACCGCCACGGACGATTTCAGGAGTCGAAGCTGTTCGAGCAACTGTTTGAGCAGATCGTGCAGCAGTGCGTGGAAGTGGGATTGGTGCAGGGGACACATTTGTCGGTGGACGGCAGCTTCGTGGAAGCCAATGCAGCAAAACAGAGCCGCATTCCGCGTGAGCAGTTGGTCGAAGTGGCAGAGGTCCATCACACGGTGCGTCAGTATCTCAAGGAAGTGGAAGAGCAGAACCCGGTCGAAGAAGCCATACCGCAGCAGGATCAGGTTTCGACCACCGATCCCGATTCCACCTACCCCACCAAGGGCGGCACACCGGCGCGGCTGGGGTACTACGACAACTATCTCGTCGACAATCACAGTTGCGTGATCGTTGGAGTCCAAGCCACCGCGGCACGCATGAGTCAGGAGACGATCGCTGCACAAGACATGATCTCCCGCTTTGTCCAGCGGCAGGGACGAGAGCCGGCCTCGATAGCAGCCGATGCGACCTATGGTAATGGGGAGTTTCTGCAATGGTTGCTGGATCGCGGCATCACGCCTTATATGCGCACGCGGGACAATGCTCTGAGAAAGAACAATCCCGGCTATGGGCCGGAGCGATTCATCTATCTGCCCGAGAGCAATAGCTACCGTTGTCCTGCAGGCGAGCAACTGAACTACGTGGGCCTAAACGTTCGCAATCGTGCCCATGCCTACATTGGCAGCGCGAAACGCTGTGGAAGCTGCTTACAAAAAGCGCAATGCACGAGTGGCCGATATAAATATCTTGCCATTCATATGCATGAGCCGGCACGACAACGAGCCAGAGAGCTTGCCGCGACCCCTGCCTTCGCCCATGCGCAACGTCAACGAAAGAAAGTGGAGGCGCTGTTCGCCGAGCTAAAGAACCAGATCGGATTGCGCCGCCTGCGCCTGTGCCGCATGAAGTTCGTCCGCGAACAGTTCTGCCTGGCTGCGGCGGCACAAAACATCAAACGGCTAGTCCGGTTCTTGAGTAAAGTACCGAGTCCCAATCTTGCTGCTACAGCGTAGTTAGTCCCCCAGAGAGAAGACAGAAATGAGTACAACTTGGAAACAACCGGGCGAGTATCTTCTCAACCGAAGGGACTTTTTCAACACCCACGCCTGTTTACAACAACAGTGCGGGCGTACTATACATGACCTCCCGAGCTACAGCTGGTGTGAAACTCGGCTGCGACGTGCCGCCGGAATTCTTGCGGCCGTCGAAGTCACACAAGCGGGTGATTGAACTCACTGCAAAGTGTTTGGACGGCGCCTAGGCTACTCTTAGGGTGCTTCCATGGGCTCCTCCAGGTTGCCGCTGAATTCGTTTGAGCGTCTACTTTTTAGAATTGCCCTGCTGCTGGGTGCGACACTCCTCGTGTGCCGCTTGGGAGCCATGATGCTGGTGTCATACCTGCACCACATCCGGTGAATCCGGCTCACGATCAAAAGCCGCTTGCAACTGTCGCCCTCCTTTGTTTGAATTCAATTGCAGATGAGCGCCACATCCTCAGCCTGAGAAATAAATATTGGACTTTTTCAGATCAATTTGAGGGCGGATCGTGTCCTTTCGAACGGTTTTTGTTGCGGTTGTCATAGCTTTTGCTCTCGTGTTGGCGGCTTTTCTGGTGAACCGTGCACGTCCGAAAGGCGAGACCGAGCAGCCCAGCGCCGAGTTTGTCCGGGCCACCGGCAAATGTGCTGAATGCCACTCCCGTACCCAATATTCCGTAGTTCACGAGTATGAGCTGAGCAAGCATGCCAACAAAGGCGTGACTTGTCTTGATTGCCATCAGCCGACTGCCGGGCAGGACAAAAAGGACCATCACGGGTTTGTGATTTCCGCGAAACTCACGTCAGGAAACTGCCGCAGTTGCCACGAAGCGATCTACCAGCAATTCCTGCACAGCCGGCACGCCGGTCCCGCTTGGGCAGCCGTGTATGGAGAGAAGGGTCTAACCAGTGAACAGGTCAACTTCTCGGAACAATTTCAACCTGGCGGAACTCGCAGACCACCAAACCCAATTGCTCAGCTGGAAGGTTCATCGGCGATGACCAGCGGCTGTGAACAGTGCCACAGTGTCGGCAAACCGAACAGTGACGGCACGATAGGTTCCTGCACGTCCTGCCATACCAGGCACATCAGTTCTGTTCGAATAGCCCGCCTGCCAAGTACTTGCGCACAATGCCACATGGGACCGGACCATTCGCAGATTGAGATCTATGAAGAATCGAAGCATGGAGTAATGTTCCAGGCGCAGGAGCACCTGTTGAATCTGGACGCGGCGCCCAAGACGCTGACCACCCGCGACATGTTCGTTCCCACGTGTGCCACTTGCCACATGAGCGGTATCAACGGATTGGGAGTGACGCACGAGCCGTCAGAACGACTGTCGTATTATCTGGCGAATGCGATCACTGAAAAACGGCCGAATTACGCCGCCGCGCAGGCAAAGATGAAACAGATCTGCTCCCAATGTCATACGGCACCGACATACGATCGCGTTTACAGTCAAGCGGAACAGGTGGTCGAAAACACAAATGCGCGAGTAAAGAGCGCTCAAGACTTGGTAACCGGCTTGCAGAAGGGAGGTGTTCTTACGGGGCCTCCATTTTCGCATCCGATCGATTTTGTTTATTTCAATTTTTGGCACTACGACGGCAGAACCAGCAAACATGGCGCTTTTATGGGGGGAGCGGATTTTGTGCAGTGGCATGGCAATTACCCAATGCTGGAGAAAATGGTTCAAATGAACTCCATGGCTGCGGAACTACGGAGGGAGCATGGCCGCTCCCGATGAATGTTGGTGGAATCAGCCCCAGCTTTGGGTTGAACTGTTTGCAATCCTGAATATCGGGTTTTTGACATTCGACATTTACCTGGCCCACAACGTCAATCAATTTCGGAATCCGGCAGAATATATCCCGTTCTTTTTTTCCATCAGCTCGCCTGCGGTGCTGATCCTCGCTCTCTGGTTTCGCAACCGTCGGCCCTTGATTTGGAAACTTCTCGGTCACGTCGTCGGCTGGTCAGCCATTCTGGTAGGGCTGACTGGTGTCATCTTGCACTTGCAGAGTCACTTTTTTTACGAGCGTACTTTGCGTAGCCTCACTTACTCAGCGCCATTCGCCGCGCCCCTAGCTTACGCAGGCCTCGGTTTTCTGCTGATCATGAATCGTATGGTCGATTCGGAATCAGTCGAATGGGCACAATGGGTTCTGTTGTTTACGCTGGGCGGTTTCGTCGGGAATTTTGTTTTCAGCGTGGCCGATCACGCGCAAAACGGATTCTATTACTCGCTCGAGTGGGTGCCGGTGGTGGCAAGCGCACTGGCCGTAGGCTTTCTGACCGTGCCACTGATAACACGGGTATCGCGCAAGTTTATCGAGTTGTGTGCCGCTATTCTCCTGCTGGAGGCATTCGTCGGGTTATGGGGTTTTATCTTGCACACCAAAGCCAATCTGCATGGCCCCTCAATTCGTGCCCTTGACAACTTCGTTTACGGTGCGCCGCCCATGGCACCACTGCTATTCCCCAATCTGATGGTGCTTGGCATCATTGCGCTGTGGCAATTGCGAAATAACAGGATGTACCTCGCGAGGTCTACTCTTGGTTAGCAATGTGAACAAAGTCCCCGGGATTCTGTTCGTGCAATCGAGCTGCCGTCGAAGCTTTGTATCCGAGCAGTTCCCAGACAATTCTGAGCGCTTTGGAGGTGGCCGCGAAGCTCGGGGCTGACGTCCACAGCTCGACTGACCTCCCACAATCCCGTCTGACCAACTCCCGGATGGCCGACGACTCGCTGGCAATCGCTAGCCGCACTTCGGTGCTTTGAGCGTTATACGGCCAGATGAGAGGAAAGCATTCGTAAACACTGGCCGACTTATCGTCACCAATCCGGCTAACTTCCTTGAAGCCTGTTTCCGGATAGCCGTCAATGCAATTGTGGCTCCTGACTCCTGAATCGCGCTCAACCTCGCAATCGCCAATCGCCCTTATCGAGCAATCCCATTTGCGCGAGCTTAGATTTCATGTCCTTAATCGGAGTGCGCCCCGTGCTTCCGCTCCCAATTCGACCAGATTTGTTCGCACTCGGTCCCCAGCCTGCGCGCTTTTTAGCGTCGCAAGGAATGTTTTCGTGAAATCCTGTTGCAGATGAAAATCCTGTGCGGCTTGTGAACTGTAGATTTCGTAAAAAACAAATGATTGGCATCGTCCTTTCGCACGGTCAGGTAAAACGCCTCCACGCCTGGTTCGGCCCGCACGAGCGGCAGATATTGAAGGGGCGGCCTCGACAAGCTCCGCACGGCGCTGCGGCTGAATCTTTGCTTCAATCAGCGTGATTACTTTTCCGTTTGTCATTTGCGACTGCTCCTTCCGATTTTCGTTCGCCGGGTGGCGGTTAATCCAGTCCAGCGAGGTTTGAACGTTGTTTTGCCGTACGGATAGGTTAGTTCTTTGCGGCCTTGCTGCTTTCATCTCGGGCGTAGTAATGTCACGCATTAGGGTGGAGACCCGTGCGAAATTCATACAGACAAATTGCGGTGAGGAGCCGAAGTCCGACTTTTCGAAGGTCCTGTGCGCCTCACCGTTTCCTGTGTCTTACTCTGTGAAATCCGGTTTCGGTGAGCGCACGAAAATCAAACCAGACGGAAGTTACGCTCCACAGTCTTTATCACCGAGTCCAAGCGGCCCGAAAGCACTTGTCTCGCAACGCTTAGCGTGTACCCCTCTGCTGTGTGGAACGGCACATGCGACGGCAACTCAAGGGCGTATGGGTCCACCACTGCATCCACGACGACCGGTCCGTTCTTATAGGACAGAGCTTCAGCGAGAGCGTCCTTAGCATCTGCAGGGTCCTCCAGACGTACCCCCTTGGCCCCCATTGCCTCAGCCACTTGGGCGAAGTTTGGATTATTGAATCCGGTACCGAAGGGGACAAAACCGCTTTCCTGTTGTTCTATGTTGACGAAGTCGAGCGCTCCATTATTAAAAATGATTTGAACGACAGAAGTTCGGTGTTCGACTTGGGTCAGCAGATCGCCCAACGCGAGCATCGTGAATCCGCCGTCTCCGCATAGGGCGATCGTCTGCCGTCCTGGAAATGCAAGTTGGGCGCCGAATGCATTCGGTGCAGCATTGGCCATGGATGCCCACGAGAATGATCCGAAGATTCTCCGATTCCTGCCGCCCTTCATGTGGCGCGCTGCCCAGATCACGGGTGTTCCGGTATCGATGAAGAACATCGCGTCGGGAGCTGCAAGATCGCTTAGCGTGGCAGCCAAAAACTCGGGCCGGATGGGCTTGATTCCTGGGCCCTTGTCGACGTAGTGCTGCAGAAGTTCATGGAAGTCCTTGGTTTCTTCGAGGTGCTTGTTGAGAAATTGTTCGTCGCTTCTTTCCTGGATGGTCGGCAACAGAACTTTGAGGGTTTCTTTGACATCGCCGACGAGCCCAAGATCAACGGCGGTTCGGCGGCCGATGTGTTTTGGGCGCACGTCAATTTGAACCTTCTTTACGTTGTTGCCGGGGAGAAATTCAAAGAATGGAAAGTCTGTGCCGAGCAGCAATACCAGGTCGGCGTTGTGCATTGCTTTGTACGCTCCTCCGTAACCCACAAGGCCGGTCATACCGACGGCATAAGGATTGTCATGTTCGAGCCACTGTTTGCCTCGGAAGGAATAGCCGACAGGCGCCTTGAGCTTACTGGCCAGCTCGACGACCTCGTCATGAGCGTATCGGCTACCCTCGCCGCCAAAGATCGCGACATTCTTCGCCTCGTCGATCATCGCCGCGAGCTTTTCGACATCCGAATCGGAGGGGCGAAAGACCGGCTTCGCCGGCAATCCGAGCGGACGGAAGGGTTCCGGTGCATCGGACGCCGCAACGTCTCCAGGCAGTGAAATTACAGTGGGGCCCTTCTCGGTAATGGCGGTCGTGATTGCAGTCGAAAAAATTGCACGCGCTTGTTCGGGATTTACCACGCGCCCAATGTACAGCGCAGCGCTATCGAAGAACTTGTATGGATTGAGCTCTTGCAGAGACGACGTGTCGATCAGCTTCGTCTCTACGTCGCCAGCGACGGCAATGACAGGCGCACCTTCCTTAAGCGCGTCAAACAGTCCATTGATCAGATGTGCGCTGCCTGGACCAGTAGTACCGCATACAGCAACAGGAACGTCTGTCAGGTAGGCATCGGCAACCGCCGCGAACGTGCCATATTCCTCGTGCCTGACATGAACGAATTCGATCTTCCCATTTCGTCGGAGCGCCGCGATCGTCGGATTCAGTGCATCTCCCACAATGCCGTAACAACGCTTCACTCCTGCGCTCTCCAGCATTTCCCAAAGTACATCTGCTATGTTTTGCGCCATGTCGATCGATCTCCACTTCATAATATTTTGGTTTTTGGTTTTGTTTCGGCGACTTCGGTACAGATTTCAAGCCACCAGCAACACTTCCCAATACCGCCCTTTTCTGCCGCGGCTTGCCCCTCGCCGGCCTTGCTGAGCGGCAGCCTGCGACCTATCGGAATGACCAGCTTGCCATTTAGGACGGCATCAGCCATGAATTGCAACACGTTGACGTTCAGCGTGGCGAAAACTGGCACGACCTTTACCGATGGATATTTTTCCGCATTCCGAGGAGGCTGCTTTAACACCGAGGCAAACACACCGCCATGCTTGAGCTTGGCGATCAGCTTTTCGGCGGTGCTGCCGTTGACCGTATCGGCAACAGCATCGAGCGGCGAAAGATCCGAAAAAGCATCGTTGTCGTCTGTTGCGACTACCTGGTCCGCACCGATTGTCTTCGCTTCTTCCGCTTGCCTCTTCAAAACACCTGCAATCACGGTCGCTCCGCGTTCTTTCGCAGTAACACTGCCGAACGTCCGACGCCTCCTGCGGCGCCCGTGACGAGCACCGTCTGGCCCGGTTTGATTCCCGTCGCCGAAATCAATTCGTTCCCCGTTGTTGTCACCAGCGGCAAAGCCGCAGCGTCGATAAGATTGAGTCCCGCAGGAACTTTGGTCAGGCTCGCTGCCTTTACGACGCACAGTTCGGCGTACGTGTCAGTCGCCATCGCGAAGACCTGCGCGCCGACAGAAAAGCCTTCAACGTCAGGGCTGATCTTGATTACAGTACCCGAAACATCCACCCCTATCTGCCCCGGGAAATTGATCGGCTCAAAGTCTTTCGTCAGCCCAGCACGCCGCTTGTAGTCGATTGGATTGACGCTGCTGGCTACCACTCGCAGCAGCACCTCGCCTGGACCCGGCACCGGATCAGGGTACTCCTCAAATTTCAGTTCCTCGGGACCGCCGTATTGGTGTACAAGGATAGCTTTCATGACGTATCTCCTCATCATTTGCTGCACGAGCGAGCTAAACACAAGAGCCCAGGATTGCGAACTTGGCATCTGCAGTAATGGCGGAACCGCGCAAGAACTGACGGCGATCTAGTTTTTCTCCGTCAGACATTTACCTACCTCCGGTTTGATTCTCAGCAGGTGTGCCCCTGGCGAGTTGCCGGCGAATTAAGCGGCAGCTTTGGTCTCACCGAGAGAGGAGATCGAACCGAGGGCTTCACTTGTGGTCACGATGACACTGGCGTAGTTCGGGAGATTGATGTCGAGAGCGGCGTGCATCTCATCGTGCGAGTAATCCGCGGTTGCGTCTCTTACCATCGTGACCTCGTAGCCAAGTTCAGCGGCGAAGCGAACTGTGGACTCCAGGCATGTGTGTGCGATCATCCCGATGACAATGAGTTTATGGATGCCATGGTTCTTCAGCAGCAAATCCAGATCCGTATTTGCAAATCCACTGGAGCACCAATGCTCCTGGGCCACGATTTCACCTGGCAGAGGTGCGAACTCAGAGCGGATCTCGCCACCCCACGTGCCGTATTCAAACGTCTTATGTGACCAGGCCGCCTTTTGTATGGGCGCGATGTACTTCCAGGTCTCGTAGTCGCCTGAACGGTATCGATGATGCAGCGCATAGAAGACACGGAGTCCAACCTGGCGCGCGGCTGCCAGGAGTTGCGACATATGAGGGACGGTATTCGTTTCTTCCGCAACATGCTTAATGCGATCCCATATTTTTCCACCCTCGGAAATGAAGTCGTTGTACGGATCAATCACAAGGAGTGCTGTGGTCTCTTTGTCGAAGTTCAAATTCGTCATGTTTCTTGCTCCGGTTTCGCTAAATTGAAAGTTAGATCAGTTGCTTCGGTTTCCTCTTCGCCTTGTTTGTCCCTGTGATACCAGCCGTCCCAGGTGTTGTCTTCATGCAGCCTCGTCTTCACTCGGTTAATCATTTCTTGCTTTCAATCGCCATTGACGCAGCAGCTGAACCCCGGTCTTAGCACCTTGGAGACGACGCAGCAGGGTGACGTAGTGGGCTCCCACAGGCTAGCGCCAGGAGCAGATCCGGAGGGAGTGATGCCGCAAATTCCAGCTGGGTTGCACGAAAAACCGCATTCTCTCTGCAGGTAGCTTATGTGGAAATGCAGCCGGACTGGGCGCTGCTCCGCATTCTCGGATTTGCCTTCGGAATGCGCCCTCCGGCAAAATTCTCCGCTAATTTTCGCCTACCTGATTAGAGAGGAAAACAGGCCCAAGCGGAATCAGCGACCCACCACCGCCTTCCACGGAGGCTGCCGGCGCGATTGGTTCACATTGACGTTGTCGTGATCGGGAGACTGAAAAATTAGGAGAAGGCTATGAAAAACAGTTTGAAGCGGATCTCAAAAGAGTTTGCTTTCCCAGGAGACTCGGAGTCCATGGTGGCGGCGCGCGAATTGGTGATGGACTTTATCCGGCCTCACTTTTCCGGCGATCTTGAGGAGATCGATGTTCTTGTCGCCCTCCAGGAAGCCTTGGCCAATGCCGCGCTGCACGGGTCCCAAAACGATCGCTCCAAGACCATCCACTGTTCAGTCGCGATTGACTCTTCTGCTTTCACGATATCCATCCGCGACCCCGGACCAGGATTCGATGTGGAAGGGGCGACGCAAGCTACCAAGGCTGGCGCCAACGTCACGACGCACGGCCGAGGAATCTGCCTGATGCGAAGCTTGATAGACGAGGTCATCTACCGGCACGGAGGCGCGGAAGTACAACTGCGAAAATTGCGTGCCGTGCCCTCCAGCGTCGCGTAGCGCAGTTTGGCACAACATTCTCTCCTCCAGTGAAGAAGTGAAAAACGCCAGGCGTCTCTACCGTCGGCAGAACAAGACACGACCGATTGGGGAATAAACAACGCTGGCGAAGGAAAGCAGCGGGATCTCTCCAGCGTGAAGGTTAGCCCTAAGATTTTTGTTTCCTTCCGCAAAATCCTCCCCTGATTTTCGCCTACCTGATTAGAGCGCAATCTCAAACCGCACGGTAGAAGAGGACCTCAGATCCAGAGAGGATTCGTCAGGCCCAGACCCGCGACCACTAACCCAGCAGATTGGCGCTGCGCGGTCGGCTGGCGCACCTGAACAACGACGGTAATTCTTGACCACACGCCACCGACGCACAGAGACCGAGAGAGCCAAGAACAAAGCACCAAGGACTAAAAACCACAGCGTAAATGACAAATCAAAGGAGGAATTCAAATGAACGACAAGCATCAGAGAAAGAGCTACCGCCTGCTACTTTGCCTGGCCCTCTGTGGCCTGGCGCTGACCCCGTTTGGGACTGCTCGGGCGGCCACGATCACCACAATCGATGCTCCCGGCGCCGGCACTGGCGTCGAACAAGGCACAATCGCCAGTAGCATCAACGACTTGGGGGCGGTCACGGGGAACTACGCAGACGCGAGCAATGTGAGCCACGGCTTTCTGCGCGCCCCTGACGGCACATTCACCACGTTCGACGCTCCGGGCGCAGGCACCGGCCTTGCTCAGGGCACCGTGCCCTTCAGCATTAACTTGGGGGGGACGATCACGGGAGAGTACATTGACGCCAGCGCAGTGCGGCACGGCTTCGTGCGCGCTCCTGACGGCACCATCACCACATTCGACGCTCCGGGCGCGGGCACTGGCGCCAAGCAGGGCACCTACGCCTCTATCATTAACCTGCCTGGGGTTATCGTTGGGGCTTATATCGATGCGAGCAATGTGATTCACGGCTTCGTGCGCGCACCTGACGGCACATTCACAACCTTCGACGCTCCCGGCGCAGGCACAAGTGACGGTCAGGGCACCGGAGCCGGCAGCATCAATTCTGCGGGGACAGTCTCGGGAAGCTACATCGATGCGAGCAATGTGATTCACGGCTTCGTGCGCGCACCTGACGGCACTATCACCACGTTCGACGCTCCGGGCGCGGGCACTGGCGCCAACCAGGGCACGCTCGCCGCGGACATCAACTTGGAGGGGACGATTACGGGATCGTACTTTGACGGAAGCGATGTGCTCCATGGCTTTGTGCGCGCTCCGCATGGCAAAATCACTTCGTTCGACGCTCCCGGCGCGGGCACCGGCATCGGCCAGGGCACTACTGGCGACAGTATCAACAAAAAGGGTGAAATCACCGGCTACTACTCAGACGCCCTTGGGTACCACGGCTTCGTGCGCTCTCTCAACGGCAAAATCACCACATTTGATGCTCCGGGCGCAGGCACAGGCGGGATCCCTCAAGGCACGGCTGGTTTTTCAATCAACTCAGCCGGGTCCATTACGGGATACTCTCAGGACGCGAACTCTGTGAACCACGGCTTCCTGCGAACCCCATAAGCCCTCTCCCGTCGCCCGCAGCGATCCAAGTAGCAAGGTACGCCGAGCCGTTCTACGGCTCCGCGCCTCGGCTGGCGCACCTGCAACAACTGCAGTAGTACCGAGCTCCGATTTCAGCCGAATCACCCACTGGGTAGTCACCCTCAAAGTGCCTTGATCACCACGATGTCTCCACCAATTGGACACTGGTTTTGAAGTGGATGAAGTTACACTGGAAGGTTCACCGGTGGCGAACGCCCTGACCACCTCACCCCGGACGGACACTTACTGTGATCCACGACGGAATCAAGAGTCAGTAAGCGTTGACTCTTGCTGTTGGCTGTCATCCCCACTTCCCGCGAACCAGCGGAAAGTGGGGCTTTACTTGAGACGCTATCTTCGTTGTTCGAGAAGATGCGCATAGTATTTTTCCTGGTAGCCGCAAAATGGTCATTCCGTTTTCGCATATCTGAATAGAGGCGGATCGTGGATCCGCAATCCAGAAAAATGAGGAGTGACCATGATGCGAATAACATACGCTAACGCTGCGCACCAGGAGCGCAAGACGACGAAACTTTGGATTCTAGTAGCAGCTATCAGTGGCATCCTGAGCTGGGCAACAGCTGCAGCTGCCCAAGTGCAGGCGGTACACGGCAGCGGCACAGCCGGTACCATCCCGGTATGGGTCAACAACTCGACGTTGGGCAATTCCATGATGTCCCAGTCGAGCGGCAACGTGAACGTGAGCGGAGGGATGTCGGCAAACGGGACAGTCACAGCATCCAGCTTCAGCGGCAATGGCTCTGGGCTCGGCAACGTAAACGCGGCGACCTTGGGGGGATTGGGATCAGGCGCCTTTGCGCAGGTTGGGGCGCAAAACACCTTCACGACAACTCAAACCATCGAAGGCAATCTGAACCTGACGGGCTCCATCAATAAAACGCTGACCTTGCAAGGCAACCTGAACGGCTCACTCGGAGATATTGGCGCCAACCTGATTGGCGGGTTCGGCGGCAGCAGCAGTGTCCCGGGGAACAGCGTGGCGAGCGGCGTGCTTGGTGCGACCATCGCTGGCGGCGGGGGCAGCCACCCCGCACAATTTGGATTTGTGCCTAACACCGTCACTGCCAGTTGGGGCACAGTGGGCGGCGGAGGTCTGAACACCGTCGGCGGCCTCTTTGCGACGGTGGCCGGGGGACACAAAAACACCGCCACCGACTACGCCGCGACGGTGGGCGGGGGATTCCAGAACTTCGCCGAAGGCACTATCGCAACGGTTTCGGGTGGAACCCTGAACCAAGCCAACGGCATGGCCTCGGTGGTGCCCGGCGGGTATAAAAACGTAGCCAACGGAGACTATAGCTTCGCCGCCGGATTTAATGCTACCGCCATCAACGTCGGCAGCTTCGTCTGGGGCGATGGCCAGGGTTTAACCACTGATACAGGTCCGTATCAATTTGTCGCTCAGGCCTCGGGCGGGTTTACGTTCTACACCGCGTCCGGCTTCCCGGTGGGCGCCACGCTGCCTTCCGGCTCCGGTTCATGGTCGTCATTGAGCGATCGCAATGTGAAGGACAACTTCAGCGCGGTTGATGGCACGGCGCTCCTGGCGCAGTTGGCAGCGTTGCCCATTGCAACCTGGAACTACAAAGCGCAGGCGGATTCGATCCGGCACGTGGGACCCACGGCGCAGGACTTCCGCGCGGCGTTCGGCTTGGGGGAGGACGACCGCCACATTTCGACGGTGGATTCGGAAGGCGTAGCGTTGGCGGCGATCCAGGCTCTGTATCGGCTTAGCCAGCAGCAAGCGCAGGAACTTACGCGTCAGCTGAACGAGCTACAAAACCAGGTCGCTCGGCTCACTTCGAGCCGGTAGGTTTCCGCGGCTTTTCCCGGCGGTTGCCAGCCCAGCAGTAAGGGCGGTGCGGCCGCCGCGTGGACAGCAGCATGTGGAGTAGGTGGGCACATAAGGTGTGCAGTGAACAGCGAAACGGACAAAGCCGCGGAGCCATTGAACCTCAGGGTTCCGATGAGCACCGCCAATCGCTTTATGACGGTAGTTTGTTTGCAGAAGAGCGTGCGGCCGGAATGGCGACGCAGAACATCTCATGTTTCGTCTGGTCGGGTTACCGCAACTGATGTGCCGAGAGTCACCAGAGAATTTTCTTCCTCATCGTGCGAATCCTCCCTTGGTTTTCGCCTGCCTGAATAGAGGCGGACTTTGAAGCCGCACTTCAAGCACAGGACACGAGGAGAACAACAATGAGATTAGGAGTGACTCAGAGACCACGGAGCGCGGCAATGCTACTGCTAACGTTCCTGGCCGCTTCCATGGCCTTCGACCAAGTCGATCCGGGCAGCAAGCCTGCCCAACGTAACAATCCAGGTCCACCTTTAACACAGGTCCTTGTGGTAAATGGTACCGGTTCGCCTGTTCCCACCGCCCCGCAGGGCACAACCAACGTTGCCGGCACGGTGAACGTTGGCAATACGCCGAACGTCAACGTCGCTAACACGCCCAACGTGAACGTCGCGAATACGCCGAGCGTGAACGTGACCAACTCTCCCACGGTACAGCTCGGAAACTCTCCGTCCAGCCCTATACCGACGTGGGCCCTGGACGAGCCCGGACGGATTCCGTTCGTGGCATATTCTTCCAATACCTGCTCCGGAACCGGTTGCGATTACACTTTTCCCACTCTGCGGGCGGGACACCGGGTCGTGCTCCAACATGTATCGGCGAGCCTGGCGTTCCTCGCCCCCTCGCCGACAGCTCTATTTGCGGCCGTCGACGGGGGCTTTGGTGCCATTTTTTCAACGCGCCGCCTCCCCCCGGCTCCAATTTAACTTCGTTTGATCACGCGCTCCAGTTGTACTTTGATGCGGGTCAAACCCCATTAGTCCAGATCAATACCAACGGGCGTTCGATCCTAGCGCTGGGCAGAACCTAACCCTGGTCGGCTATGAACTGGATTGCAATGTGGCTCCCTGCGCGGCGATAACCAATCAGTAGGGTTGGCCGCCACGGAGCGATAGCCATCGTGCGGGGTGCCCGGGCCAATTGCTGGCTGTGTTGTGGCCCAGGGCTCCCCGGGTTCAGATTTCAGAATCCGTCGCGAAAAGAAAAGCGAATCAACATCATGGTAAAAGGAGAAACGCTGATGAGTTACAAATCGAAGTGGATGTTTGCAGTGTCTGTGTCTGTATTGGCCGGCTTTGTGCTGATTGCTCTTCCGGCAGTCGGGCAAAGGGATGTTCTCGTGACAAATACGCCGGCGCAGCCAGTTCCGACCGCCCCGCAGGGCACAACCAACGTTGCCGGCACAGTTAACATCGGCAACACGCCCAACGTCAACGTCGCCAACATGCCCAGCGTGAACGTGGCGAATACACCAAGCGTAAGCATCTCCGGAACGCCAACGGTCAACCTGGCGCCGGGAGGCAGCACCAACGTCACCAATCCGCTGGACGGCCAGAACAACCCAAACCCACTGGCTGTGCTGGAGGCCATCCAACCTTACGAAGACGGGTGTTCCATGAAAATCTCCTCCACTAACGACGGGAGTTGCACCTTCCAGCAGATTCCGGCAGGAAAGCGGCTCATCATCGAGGAATTCGATGCCTATGGCTTTATGGACACGGGTATCAAGCCGATCCAGTTGACCCTGAACCCTGCAGGTTTCGTGGTTCACAACTTTCCGGCGACATTTATGGGCAGCAACGGCTTGGTCTCCAACGACAATTTCGCTACGCACCAGGCAACCCGAATTTATGCTCCTCCGACCGGGCAGCCGAAATGCGGGGTAGTCCTGTCGGGCAATCCGACCGGGGCCACCTATTTTTGTGCATTGGCCGGCTTCCTGGTGGATGTGCAGTAGTTGGGATAAGCCGCCACGGGTTGGCCTGTAGCGGAAGCCGAATCCAGAACCACCGATCAACTCGTGCAATTGCCGAACCCCACTTTCCGCGAACCGGCGCGAAAGTCGGGTGTTTCTTAGAACGCCGTACTCGTTCTCTGCCATCCGCGGCCGTCGCTGCGGGAAAATTTTCTTGACTCGCGTAAAGCGTCTCGCTGATTTTCGCTTACCTGATCAGAGAGCAAACCTCAGGGGCGCTGGCGCAACGGAGCGAAGTGCCGTAATGAAGGCTGCGGGGCTGCCAGTGTGTGACGACGGTCGCGCTCAGGCTCCCGAGGTTCAGGTCTCTGAATCCGTCGCGAAAGAAAGCGAATCGACATCAAGTTAAAAGGAGAAACGCTGATGAGTCACAAATCGAAGTGGATGTTTGCAGTGTCTGTGTCTGTATTGGCCGGCTTTGTGCTGATTGCTCTTCCGGCAGTCGGGCAAAAGGATGTTCTCGTGACAAATACGCCGGCGCAGCCAGTTCCGACCGCCCCGCAGGGCACAACCAACGTTGCCGGCACGGTGAACGTTGGCAATACGCCGAACGTCAACGTCACTAACACGCCTAACGTGAACGTCGCGAACACTCCGAGCGTGAGCATCGCCGGCACGCCCACCGTCAACCTGGCGGCAGGTGGCAGCGTCAGCGTCACGAATCCGCTTGACGGCCAAAGCAATCCCAGCCCTCTGGCGATAATGGAAGGCTTCCAGATCTATGAGGACACCTGCTCTACCCTCTTCGGTGGTAGTAACAGTGCGAAATGTAGTTTCCACGCTCTGCCCGCAGGCAAACGCCTCGTCATTCAGGAGTTCGATTCTGACGTTCTTGTAGAGCCGGGAACAAAACCGGCCAACATTCTACTGAATGCCCTATCGGTTGACCACTACTTCCCAGCTACACTGATGGGCAATTTCAACGGCGACCAATTCGCAACCCATCAGGCCACTCACATTTACTCGAGCCTGGGAGCGACCCCGTTCTGCTTTACGACGCTCAGTAATTTCAGCAACGGTTCCTTCATCTGCAACATTTCAGGATTTCTGTTGGACCAATAAGGACCGCCAGTTGCTAACCGCTGGCCATTCTCACGGCTGCACCCCACTTTCCGCGAACCGGCGCGAAAGTGGGGTGTTTCTTAGAACGCCGTACTCGTTCTCTGCCATCCGCGGCCGTCGCTGCGGGAAAATTTTCTTGACTCGCGTAAAGCGTCTCGCTGATTTTCGCCTACCTGAGTAGAGGCGGATCGTGGATCCGTAATCCAGAACAATGTGCGAAGACCAGCAACTGCGACCCCGACGACTGCCTCTTGATCGTGGTGTGCAGGACGGAGCGAGGCAGTTCAGGGCATCTTCTCCTGGTTAGGTTGGCGCATCTCAATTCAACAACTACGAGCCTGTCGCCGGATCGTTAAATATCCGTACCTGTGGCGCAATGAAGTGCGTTCGGCAGCGGCAGATCATCGAAACGCCAGGGAGAGCGAGTAAACGTCATAGCGCCCATGCTCGCGCAGCAGGATCACCGACCCATCCGGCGCCACCGTAAATGGCCAATCAGCCAGGCGGAACGGTAGTTCCAGGGCCTTTTCTTCCGGCCCGTCGGGGACACGAACACGTAAGATCGAATTGACTCCCCATCTCACAAAGTAAATGTATTTCGAATCCGGGGACCAGGTCGGCCATGCCGCCGGGCCGGCGATCTGAGCCCGCTTGCCCGCCTTGAGGTCGACGAGGAAGAGCCGGTCGTCGGAGGCATCCACTGCCGCCAAGTAACGACCGTCCGGCGACCAATATGCGCCGTAAAGGCCATCGCTGCCAGGAATTTTTTCGCTGTGCCCGGACTGCCGATCAAAGAGGTAAAGACCGGGATTTTCGTCGGCGTATTCACGACTATAAGTAAGCGCGTCACGGCCCGGCATCCAGTCAGGAGAGGACACGGGCAAGTCCGATGGAAACGGCTCTGGATTTCCGCCATCCGCCGAAATTATGAAATTCTTAAACGACTGCCCATGTTGCCTAGCGTGAAAGGCAATCGAACGACCGTCTGCAGACCAACGTGGAGCTCCAACCTCCAAAGGCGGAAACGTAAGCTGAAGCTGCTCCGTGCCGTCACTGCGGGCGCGCCATAGGGTCCCCTCCGGATACGCCACATAAACGAGCCATTTTCCATCGCGGCTGAAGGACAGGTGGGACAGGGAGCGTCCCTCGAGAAAGCGTTCAAAATCTTTGCGCTTCGGGTTGTAGCGGACGAGCTCACCTGCGTCCTGAACTCCGATAGCAAATATGCTCTGCCCGTTTCGGCTCGGTGCCGGCCGATCGTAGTTCAGGGGGCCGAATGTCAACTGCACTGGGTTGGGGTTGCGCTGGCGCCACCAGTTTGATTTTTCTTCCAGCATCCAGAGGTTGGAATTGCCCTCGCGTCTCGACTCGAATATGAAGTAGCGACCGTCAGGCGTCCACTCGCCACAACATTCCATGGCAGTGCCCGGCCAGTTGAAGCGCAGCTCGTGCAGGTTGCGGCCATCCGCGCCGACTTCCCAAAGGGCCCGTTGGGTCGGAAATACGATGGAACCTCTTGGCCCCACGCCGATAAGGGTGAACCGGAGTCGGCTATCATCCGGCGACCAGCGCACGTGCTCAATCTGTGGGGAAATTTCCGGGACAGTCGACGACCAGTGCACATGGCTCTGTGCAGATGCTTCTGGAAGGGTAGCCAGCAATCGCGATGATGTGTCCCCGGCACTGGCCCGGAAAAGCTGATTGCCTTTGGAGTAAGCGAACCAATTGCCGTCATGGGACCAGGCGATGTCGTCGGCTACGAGATTGCCGACGCGCCGTGGCGAACCGCCTCCCACTGGTAGCGTCCAGACGGTGGATTGGCCCTCCGTGTGAGAGATTGCCACGAATTCGGCGTTATCGGGCGAAAGACCACGAATGCGAACCATTCCCGCGGGAACCGGAACACGCGTATCTTCATCGCCATTTAGCAGGACTTGCCGGAGCTGCCAATCCGCCGATAGAGGACCAACAGACTCGTAATAAACCCGTGGACCGTCGGTGTAGAGGGGTTCGTCAGGCCGGGCTCCGCCGGACTTTGTGAGTTGCACAACGCGGCTCACATGCCGTGAGGGCATAGCCGGTCGAACCCGATACGCGAGCACCAGAAGCACTGCACATGCAGCGGTGACGATGACGGTGGAGCGGCGGCGAAAAGCCTTCTTTTGTACCGCAGCCGCAAATCGAGCTGCCTTGCGCCGAGGCCGCTGCCCCGCTTCCTCGACGGGCACTCCGGGCATCGCCGAGTCGGAAAGCGCCTCAAGCGCAAAACCCAAATCCGAAGCGGATTGAAATCGTTGCTCCCGGTTCTTTTCCAGACAGCGGCGCACAATCCGGTGCAACGCGGGCGGAGCACCGGGCAAAACCTGCGCAAGATCGGGCGGCTCCTCGTTGAGGATCGCGCTGATCGTGTCTGCCGCGGTGGGCTTCGGAAACGCTCGCTCTCCGGTCAGCATTTCGAAGAGAATCGCGCCGAACGCGAAAAAGTCCGTGCGTTGGTCGGTGACTTGGCCCCGCACCTGCTCGGGCGACATATAGCCGACCG
>Ga0306922_10001974_pt1 | contig 18885 bp, 18 predicted proteins | sample sta12Cox44000082_FD_203758 | JGI IMG/M metagenome (GOLD analysis project Ga0306922, IMG submission 203758) | Lab enrichment of tropical soil microbial communities from Luquillo Experimental Forest, Puerto Rico - statoxic.12C.oxic.44.000.082 (v2)... | ecosystem: Environmental > Terrestrial >... | reverse complement strand
TAACAGCATAGTGTGGCGGCCTGAGCGCCGACCACGGACAGAAGCGTGAGCTCGGCGGCGTGACGATCACTTGGGGAGACTTGACATCACCGGGCCCATTACAGAAGGGCGTCTACTCATAGATCATCCAGCCGTGTCCGCTGTCGGGCCAAACCGGACATTGAACCGACATCGCGGAATAAGGCAATTCGAGGATCGGTTTAAACGCATCGAAAGATGCGCGAGGGGTTGTCAATGACGCGACCACGTCAGCTCAAGCTCGCAGCCTTCATGCGCCCGGCAAGTATCCATACCGGAGCATGGCGGTATCCCGGCGCTTTCCCGGACGCCAATTTTAACTTCGCACACCTCAAACGCTTTGCGCAGACGCTCGAGCGCGGCAAGTTCGATGCCTTCTTCATGGCCGACCATATGGCCGTGCTCAACATGCCACTCGATGCGTTGAAGCGCAGCCATACGGTCACTTCGTTCGAGCCGTTCACGCTTTTGTCAGCATTGTCACAGGTTACGGAGCACATCGGTCTCGTCGCCACCGGCTCGACCACCTTCGACGCGCCGTACCACATCGCACGGCGCTTCGCTTCGCTCGACCATCTCAGTGGCGGGCGCGCCGGCTGGAACATTGTCACCACCTCCAATCCGGATGCGGCGCTGAATTTCGGAATGGAGGAGCATATGGAGCATAGCGAGCGCTACGCTCGAGCGCGCGAGTTTTACGATGTCGTGACCGGCCTATGGGACAGCTGGGCAGATGATGCGTTCGTCCGCGACGTCGAAAAGGGCTTTTACTTCGATCCCGACAAGCTGCACGTGCTAAACCACAAGGGCAAGTATCTGTCGGTGCGCGGCCCGCTTAACATCGCGCGGCCCATCCAGGGTTGGCCGGTCATCGTCCAGGCCGGCGCCTCCGAAGCCGGCCGCCAACTTGCGGCCGAAACGGCGGAAGCGGTGTTCACTGCGCAATCGAACCTCGCCGTCGGCCGAGAGTTCTATGCCGACGTGAAAAACAGGGCGGAAAAAGTCGGACGGTCGCGCGACCATCTGAAAATCCTTCCCGGCTGCTTCGTCGTAGTCGGTGATACCGTGGAGGAGGCGCGCGCCAAACGGGCGAAGCTCGACAGCCTCGTGCACTACGCAAACGCCATTGGCTCGCTGTCGATCGCGCTCGGCCATGACGCGTCGAAATTCGATCCAGATGGGCCGTTGCCTGACATTCCAGAGAGCAACGCCTCAAAGAGCGGCCGGCAGCGCGCGATCGATCTCGCGAAGCGCGAAAACCTCACCGTGCGGCAGCTCGCGCAACGGCTCGGCGGCCATTCCGGACTTGCAATGGTCGGCACTCCCGTAACGATTGCCGACGAAATGGAGGAATGGCTAACGACCGAAGGCTCCGACGGCTTCACGATACAGTTTCCATACCTTCCAGGGGGACTTGATGATTTCGTCGACCGCGTGGTGCCGGAATTGCAGCGGCGCGGAATTTTCCGTCGCGAGTACGAAGGCAAGACGCTGCGCGACAATCTCGGATTGCCAAGGCCCAAGAACAGATTTTTTTGATCGGGTACCGAGGCCGATCCGTAACGCCCGTGCTAGAGAACGCGTTCTGTCAGGCGGGCGGCGCCGGCAACCGGGGCAGCACGGTTTCGAGCGCAAGCCCAATCGCCAGAAGCTGATGGTCGCTTTTTTCCGGCGCGTCGATTGCCATTCCGACAGGGAGCCCGGCTTTGGTCATGCCGGCCGGCAAACTAAGGCCGGGGATACCCGCAGCGCTGCCAGGGGCGAGGTTGCGGATAAAAGTGGACAACGTGGACACCGGCACACCGTTGAGCATGACCGTGTCATCCTCGCCGATCCTCGCGGCCGGCAGCGGCGTTGTCGGGAACAGTAGCGCCGCGACACCGCGCTCGCGGAAATAGCGGCGGTACGTCTCCTGCAGCGCCGGGCGATGTTTGGTGAGCGCCTCGCGATAGCTGGCTTCGGACACCGCGTCTGCGCCACGCAGGCTCGCGAGCGCTTGCTTGACCGACGGGCTCTTCACTTGTGCCATGAGGCTGGCAAAGTCGAGGCCGGTTTCATGCTCGGCCAGATACCGCTCGAGCTCGATCACGGTCTCGTAGAGCATGATCGGAAAGCCGGCAGCGGCGTCGAGCGCGGCGACATTGGCAACATCGCCCTCGACCAGCACGACACCGGCCTCGCGCAGCCGTGCCAACGCTGCTTCAAGGATCGCGGCGAGCTCGGTATCGAGATTTTCCCAGAAATAGCCGCGCGGCAGCCCGAGGCGCAGCCCTTCGAGAGGAGCGGGCGTGACCTCGGTCGGACCGCCGGTAATGACGCCGTCGAGGAGGGCGCAGTCGGCAACATGACGCGCCATCGGTCCGGCGGTGTCACGAGTATGCGAAAGCGGAATGATGCCGGCTTGTGCCCAGCGCAAGGTGGTCGGGCGCATGCTCGTGATGCCGCAAAGTGCGGCAGGGACGCGTATGGACCCGCCGGTATCCGTGCAGAGCGCGGCCGGCGCGAGGCGCGCTGCGACAGCGACGGCGCTACCACCGCTCGAGCCGCCCGGGATGCGCGCGGGATCGTACGGGTTGCGCGCCGGACCAAACGCCGCGTTGTTGTTGGTCGGACCATAGGCAAGCTCTTGCAAATTGGTTTTGCCGAGCACGATGGCGCCGGCATCGAGCAAGCGCTGCACGATCGGTGCGTTGCGTTTCGGGCGATGCGCCGCGAGCGCGGGCGTTCCGCCGGTTGTGGGAAAATCGGCCGTATCGATGTTGTCCTTGAGGGCGAGCGGCACCCCATGCAGCGGCCCGAGCCGCTCGCCGCGCTGTCGCCGCTGGTCGGTGGCCCGTGCCGCGGCGCGCAGGCGGTCCCCCTCAAGGCTGATGAACGCATTGAGCGGCGACGCCGCCGCGCAGCGCGCCAGCAGCGCCTCGGCCAGCGCTTCTGCCGTTTGCTCGCCGTTGCGGAGCGCGTCCGCTGCCCGTCTGGCACCGAGTTCAAACAATGCCACCATACGATTATCGTTTCCTGGATTGCTTCGACGCGATTGATGGGCAACACGCAGGGATTTGCTCGATTCAACTCAGCTGTCACAAGCAAAATTGTCGCGCTGTCTACTCGTGGGTTTTCCTGCCATCGCCGGTTACCTATACTGCTGCGATCTATTCGTCAGCCGGGAGATCAAGATGAGGCGACGCGATTTTCTCATGGCCGCTGCGGTAGGAAGTCTGCTGCCGCAGACAATCGCCCGCGGCCAAGATGCCTGGCCGCAAAGGAATATCACGATCGTGGTGCCGTTTCTGGCGGGAGGATCGGCCGATCTCGTGGCGCGCTTGTTCGCAAACCATTTTCAGGCGAAGTACCAGGTATCCGTCGTCGTCGAAAACAAAGGCGGAGCGGGGGGCAGCATCGGCACGGGCATCGTGGCGAAAGCGCCGCCTGACGGCTACACCCTGCTGCTCGGAACGGTAAGCACACACACTATCAATCCCGCACTGTACAGCCGGCTCCAATATGATCCGGAACGAGATTTTGCACCGATCTCGCCTCTCGTGCGCTTCCCCAATCTTCTGGTGGTGCGCAATCAATTGCCGGTCAAAAGCGTGCAGGAGCTCATCGCTTATGCGAAGGCGAACGACGGTAAACTGAATTACGGGTCGTCCGGTAACGGAACATCCTCCCACCTTTGCGCGGTCATGTTCTTGCGCGCTATCGGCACCACTATGACGCACATTCCGTTCCGAGCCTCCTCGGACGAGATGGCCGCCATGATCGGCGGTCAAATCGATCTTGCTATCGACAGCATGACGACCATTTGGCCGCTGGCGCAGGGCGGAGAAGTGCGCGCGCTTGGCGTAAGCACGGCAAGTCGTGTTGCCGCAGCGCCTGACTTGCCGGCGATTGGTGAGACCCTGCCGGGCTTTGAGGCAACCGGTTGGCAAGGTCTGTTTGCCCCGTCCGGCACGCCGCAGCCGATCATTGAAAAGCTCGCCGAAGAGGTCAATCGCATCTTTCTGCTGCCGGATGTCGTGAATTCCCTGCGAAAAGTTGGTGGCGACCCACTGCCCATGCGTCCCGGCGATTTTGCACAGTTTATTCGCACCGAACGGGTCAAATGGGCGGAAGTCGTGAAGAGTGCCGGCGTGCGTATCGACTGACATGGCCAATCTGCGTCTGACATTCGCCTGCGGCCCGTTCGATCGCACTCAGGCTCTTCGCGACGGCGGCGCGCCCCACTGAGCGAAGGACAGTTGGTCTGATACTCCGAGCAGCCGCGACAGGCGCATCATTGCCGGCGTTCGGGGATCTGGATGAGGTCGGCGATCTGCATCGGCGAGAGCGGCGTATTTAAGAATTTGAATGTCACGGCATCCGCCATCGCCTCGGGAATGCCGGAGATGCGGTCGGGATTGGTCGCCTCCCGCGGCAGAAATTCCGTAAGCGCTCGGCGTGCGATCCTTTCGCTCAGACCGGAAAAGGCGGCATAGGCTTTGAAGCCCTCGGGCGTGTTGTAGATCCAATCGAGCGTGTCCCGATAGCCGCGCATATAACGCACAAACCTATATGGATGCGCCTTCAAGATCGTCGCATTGGCGATAATGACGCGCGCGGTTTGCTTGTCGAAGTCGGGCGCATCGGATGATTTCATCACCAAGCGGATCTTTCCTTCCTCGAGCGCATCGATGGCAAAGGGTGCGCCCGCCCAGCCGACGTCAACCTGTCCGCTCATGGTCGCGGTGAAGGTGGCAGTGCGTTGCCTGTTGGTGTCGGTTTGAGTGCGACTTTGAAGTGCTTTTGCAAGGCCAAGAGCCCGACTTGGCTGGCGGAACTGTTGTTGGAATAAGCCACGGTCTTGCCGTCGAGGTCTCGCGGCTGCTTGATCGAGGAGGATGCCGGCACGTACCAGAAGACCTGTCGACCTCCTGTGTAGGAAGCCCCGATGATACGCACCGGCGCGCCCTTGGAATAAAGGGAGAACGCTCCGAGGAGCCCCGACGTGACACCGATCTGCGCGCTATTGGACACCACCGCCTGCTGGGTTTCGCCACCGCCATCGGTATAGACAATGTCGAGCTTCAATCCGTGTCGCGCGAAGATTCCAGCGTGCCAGCCGATCTCAGTGACGCAGCTTTCGCCGATGCCCCGGCCGCCGACGGCGACCGTCATTGCATCCTGTGCATGCGCATGGCCGACGATGAGGGCAAAAAGCGCGGTCCCTAGCACGGCGATGTTTGAGCGGAGTGCCAAAGTCCCACCTGCGAAGACATTTTGAACATGAGATGCTCGAGGGTATAGCCCAGCCGGGCTTGCACCGGCAACGGCGGTGCGACATCATCGCGCGCTGGCGATTTCGATGCGCGCGAGCGCTTTGCATATTGGTATTATCCGCGCGCGAGTTGAAAGATGCGGTGAGCCGCCGACGCCACGCCGCTTCTAGGAGCCTCGGCACATGTCGAGCAAATCGAGATCGAGACGACAATTCCTGTGTCAAGTCGGGGTTGCGGCTGGGCTTGCGACTGTCCCGCTTGGGCGGCGCGGGCGTGCGCAAACGAAGCGGCAAGTGACCATGCGGCTCGACTGGCTCTACCAGGGGCCAAATGCCGGTTTCCTGGTTGCGCAGGATAAAGGCTTCTACGAGCAAGCCGGTCTCAACGTCGAAATCGGTCCGGGCAAGGGATCGGGGAGCACCGCCCAGCTCGTCGCCAGCAAGGCGACGCAGTTCGGCTTTGCCGACGGCTTTGTCGTCGGCAACAGCGTATCAAAGGGGATGAGCATCAAGATGGTCGCGGGAATCTTCCGGCGTAATCCGACCGCGGTCGTGGTGCTGGAGGACTCGGATATCAAGACGCCGAAAGACTTGGAGGGAAAGACCGTTGCCATACCAACGGGGGCGACCCAGTTTCAGCAGTGGCCGGCTTTCGTAAAGGGCTGCGGGCTCGATGCCAGCAAGATTCGCGTCACCAATATCGACCCTGCTGGAAGTCCTCCAGCTCTGATCACCGGACAGGTTCCCGCCATAGCCGGCTACGCGCAGGGCTATGTGCCGAGCGTCGAGATCCGCGGCAACAAAAAGGCGCACATTCTTTGGTATGCCGATTGCCGTGTGACGGCAGTGAGCAACGGCATCATTGTTCATAGCGACCTCACCAAGGAGGATCCCGAGCTCGTCCGCAGCTTCGTAGCGGCCAGCCTGAAGGGCTTTCTCTATGGACGCGCGCACATCGAAGAGATGGTGGCCATCGTCAAGAAATTCTCGGAAGCAACCGTCCCTGCCATATCGCGACGGGAGGCGGAGTTGTCGTTCAATACGTGGGTCACACCCAATACCGCGGGCAAGCCGCTCGGTTGGATGTCCGACAAGGATTGGAATGAGACCGTGGCGGTGCTCAAGCAGTATGGCGGGGTCACAACGCCGCTCGAAGCCACGCAGCTTTACACGAACGAATTTGTCCCGACCGCTGGCGAATTCGTTCCGCCGCAAACCGCACCCGGCAAGACTTGAAGCGAAACTCCGTTGCGGGAGCCGTGATGGCGGATTCCGACGAGTTGTTGTCGACACTGGCGCAGAAGGTTTCGCCGGCCCATGCCGCGCTGCTGGTGATCGATGTGCAGAACGATTTCGTGGCCAATGGGGGATTTTTCGATCGGGTTGGCGCCGACGTGAAGGCGATTCAGAGGGTAATTGCACCACTGGCGCGATTCGTCGATTGCGCTCGCGAGGCGGGGGTGCTCGTTGTCTTCATTCAAGCAATTTACGATGCGCAATACCTATCGGCTCCAATGCGTGAGCGCGATCTGCGTGTCGGCCGCCGAATGCCGCGCTGCTTGACTGGTTCGTGGGGCGCCGATTTCCATGTGATCGCACCGCGTTCGAACGAGCCGGTCGTGATCAAACATCGCTATAGCGCCTTTACCAACCCGGAGCTCGACGATTTGCTCAAGCGCCGCGGCATCCGCAGCTTGTTGCTCGCCGGCGTTGCCACCGACACCTGCGTCGAATCGACGGGGCGGGATGCCTACTTCATTGACTACTACGTGACGTTAGTGGCGGATTGCTGCGCGGGAGCGATTGAGCGCGACCACCGCGTAGCGCTGGAGCGTTTCGAGCGCGACTACGGTGTGGTCGTCAACTCTGCCGATGTTATCGAGGCGTGGCAATGCAGCGACACGTCGGTGAGGCGTCCTCTCGCAGCGCGCATGGGTTGAAATCAATTGGCGCGTCCTGCCGGGATGCAGATGACGTCGTTTTCGTCGGGCGCGGACGGGGAAAGGGCTTATCTCTGCGTGCAAGACCTGAGTAAGGTCTATGCCACGCATGACGGGCCAGTCCGCGCGCTCGAACAGGTCTCGGTTCGAGCACGACGCGGCGAGTTTCTTTCCGTGCTCGGACCGAGCGGCTGCGGTAAGAGCACTCTGCTCATGATCGCAGCCGGACTGCTGCGTCCTTCAAGCGGTGCCGTCAGCATTGACGGTGCGCTTGTCACCCGGCCGCGTACCGATATTGGCATCGTGTTCCAGAGCCCCGTGCTGCTGGAATGGCGAACGGCACTTGGCAACGTGATGCTGCAAGCCGAGGCGAAGAAGCTCGAACGCACAGCGGCAAGACGGCGTGCCCGCGAGCTCCTGAGTTCCGTGGGCTTGAGCGGTTTCGAGGACAAGTACCCGCATGAGCTGTCCGGCGGCATGCGCCAACGCGTTTCGTTGTGTCGCGCGCTCATCCACAACCCAAATCAGCTCTTGATGGACGAGCCGTTCGGCGCGCTCGACGCACTCACTCGCGACCAGTTGGTTCTCGACCTCCAGCAGATCTGGAACGAACGGCGTATGACCGTCCTGTTCGTTACTCACAGCGTGCCGGAAGCGGTGTTTCTCTCCGATCGCGTCATGGTGATGACCCCACGACCGGGAAGGGTCGATCGCATGATCGATATCGAGCTGCCGAGGCCGCGCACCCTCGCCATGCGCGAGACGCCGGAATTTGCGAGTTATGTCCGCGAAATTCTCGACCTGTTCCTTGCCCGCGGCATTCTGCGCGAGCACTGAGATCGTGTGATGGCCGAAACGGAAAACCCATTGGCCCAGTCGCAAGGCGTCGACATCGCGGAGCTGGAGGCGAGGATGGAAGGCAGCCGCGCGCGGCGGGAGCGGCGCGCACGATTCCGCCAAATCTTATACCCGTTCGGCGTCGTGATTGGTCTGCTCGTCGTCTGGGAGGCGGGAACGCGCATCCTTGACGTCCCCGCCTTTCTCTTGCCGCCGCCCAGCGCCATCGCCGTTTCCTTCATCGCGAATTCGTCGCTTCTGCTGTTTCATGGCTGGATAACCACGGCGGAGATCCTGCTGGGTTTTGCACTCAGCATCATCGTCGGTATCCCGCTCGCGCTGGCGATCTTCGTGTGGCCGGCGTTTTCTCGCTCGATCTTGCCGCTCCTGGTCTCTTCACAGGCCATGCCGAAAGTAGCGGTCGCCCCGCTATTTCTCGTCTGGTTCGGTTTCGGACTGCTGCCGAAAGTCCTCATCGCGTTCCTCATCGCCTTCTTCCCGGTCGTTATCAATACCGCGGTCGGACTCGCGTCGATCGAGCCCGAGAAAATCTATCTAGCTCGCTCGATGGGCTTTGGCGCCATCACCACATTCTTCAAGATCCGCCTTCCCAATGCGCTGCCCGCCATCTTCGGTGGACTGAAGATCTCAATCACGCTGGCAGTGGTCGGAGCGGTGGTGGGCGAATTCGTCGGTGGGGATGCCGGCCTCGGCTATCTCCTCATGGTGGCGAACGGCAGCATGGATACGCAGCTGCTGTTCGCCGGCATTGTCGCGCTCACGGTCTTGGGTGTGGCCCTGTTCCTATTGATCGAGCTCGCCGAGCGCCTCGCGCTTCCACGGCACATCATCGCAGGCGATAAAGCAATTCGAGATGCCGCTTAGATTGTATTCCAATTAAATGATCGGCAACCACTCCGGTGCGCTAACCCATCATGGCTCGGCAGAGGCGCGACTTTCCTGCGAAGGAAAGTTCAGGCGAGCGAAATGAAGCGCAATGTAACGCTTATGTCGTTGCCGATTGCCACTTTTCCCACGGCATGAGCACGCGCTCGGCTAAGACGACAAAGCCGTACAGCAAAAATCCGAGTATCGATAAGCTGAAGAGGGAGACGAATGACATCGACGTTCGTAACTCCGTATTGGCGATGATGATGAGATGACCAAGTCCTTCGCTGCCGCCGACGAACTCTCCAATGACTGCGCCGATCACGGACAGGGTGCTTGCGACTTTCAGGCTGCTGAAAAGGTACGGCAGTGCATTAGGAAGCCTTACTTTGGAAAATTCCTGCCAGCGCCCCGAATGCAGGATGCGGCAGAGATCGAGCAATTCCTCCTCGATCGCGAGAAGTCCGGTGACCATGTTAACGACGATGGGAAAAAACGAGATCAAGAGGGCGAGCAATACTTTCGATGTCAGCCCATAGCCGGCCCAAATCAACAGCAGCGGCGCAATGGCGACCTTTGGGACTATCTGCAGCACGACGATCTGGGGATAGATCATATTGCGAATGACGCGCGAATAGACGATGACCACCGCCAGGAACACCCCGACCGCCGCAGCGAGAAGAAACCCGACGACCATTTCATAGAAGGTAATCCACGAGTGGTAGAGATAAAGCTGATAACGGGTCACCGCCTCGAGCACGATCGCCGAAGGCGCAGGGAGGATGAATCCCGGAACATGAAAGATGCGGATCAGCACCTCCCACACAGCCAACGTCGCTACGATTGAGAGGATTGTCGTTCCGATATCAGTCTTGCTCATTCCCATCGGGGACTCTCGCATTCGGCATCCGGCGCAAGCCTCAGATATAAAGTAAGCCGATCTTGCGGCCGATCATGCGCACGCACTCAATGAAGCGGGGGTCGAGCTTGGTTTCCGGCATCCGGGGCCGCGGCAGCTTCACATCGATGATGTCCGCGATCATGCCTGGTCGAGGAGTCATCACGATCACTCGGTCGGCCAGAAGCACGGCCTCGGAAATGCTGTGGGTGACGAGGAGCGTGGTCTTGCGTCGCTCACTCCAGATGCGCAGGAGTTCAAAATTCATTTCTTCCCGCGTCATCAGATCGAGCGCGCCGAATGGCTCGTCCATCAGCAGCAGGGATGGATCATGGACCAATGCGCGGCAGATGGCAGCGCGTTGCTGCATACCGCCGGAAAGCTGCGCAGGATAGTGATGGCGAAAATCCGTCAGGCCGGCCAATTTCAGGAGATCGAGGGCGCGTTTCCCGCCCGCTGGTCGCGGGAGATGCAACATTTCGATCGGCAGCATCACGTTGTCGAGAATAGTCCGCCACTTGAGAAGTACGGGACGTTGAAACACCATGCCGACATCGGAAAGCGGCGCGGTGACGCTGCGGCCGCGAACCGTCACCGAGCCTGAGGAGGGAGCTAGCAGGCCGGCAACAATCCTGAGCAGCGTGCTCTTGCCGCACCCGCTGTGACCAACGATTGTGACGAATTCCGCGTCAGCGATCGCGAAAGACACATCCGATAGTGCCTGAGTCGGTCCGTCCTGACTCGCGTACACCTTGCTGAGGTTGCGGACGTCTATTGCGACCCGGCCGTCCTCCTCGCCCGAGTCCGATATTTCCATGACCCAGCGTCGTGAAGTCCGTGCGGCGCTAGAATGGCGTCTCCTTGGGAAAGAGCTTCGGTATGAACTGGTTGGTATACACGTCGTCCGCTGAAACTCCCTTCACGTTGAAAGATTGCGATACGAAATCGATCGTGCGTTTCATCTTTTCGGCATCGATGTAGCCGATGCCATCGCGCTTGGCGGTATCGGTCAGGAGATGCTTGATCGCAATGCGGAAGTGCTCCCTTGCCTGATCGGGATCAACGGCAGGATTATACTTGAGGAAGATCGCCAGCGCCTCCTGCGGATGCTCGATCGACCAGGCCCATGCCTTCATGGTGGATTCGACGAACCGCTTGACCCGATCCGGCTGCTTGGCGATGAGATCGTCGCGCACCAGCAAGCCGTGGGAGTAGAGATCGAGCCCGTAGTCGGCATATGGAAAATCCTTCCAATGTTTGCCGGCTTCCTTCGCCTTGGCGGAAAAGGTGGGCGTTTCAGTCAAAAACAGCACGACCGCGTCCACTTGCCCTAGAATAAGACTGGCCGCGCGCGCGGGCGGCGTCATATCGATCCACCGCACCGAGTCGGCATCGATTCCATTAAGTTTTGCGAAGGCCGGAAACATGACTCGGCTGGCGTCACCGACGCTTGCGCCGATCCGCTTGCCTTTGAGATCCTGCGGCGTTTTGATGTTGTTCTCCTCCAGTGTCCCAATGGCATAGAGCGACTTGTCGTGAATGATGGCTGCGACTTTGACCATCGCGCCTTTGGAGCGCGCCAGAATGAGCGTGGGCGTATCTGAGAATGCGAAATCGATCGTGCCGGCCGCATATGAGGAGATTGTCGTCGCCGATCCTTCACCCTTCACAATGGTCACGTCAAAGCCGGCGTCCTTCCAGAAACCCTTGTCGAGGGCGGCGAAGAACGGCGCATGCTTGCCGTAGGGCGTGAAATCCAACAGAAACGTGATCTTCTCAAGGGGACGGCCGGTCTGCGCCTGTGCGACACGGACCGACGCCGGTGCGTCGTTCGAGGCGAGCGGCGAAGACGGCGTGTAACTCGTACCGCCACCCACAACCGGCAGTCTCGCAGTCTCTTGCGCCGAGGCTGCAACTGAGCTTCCAATGACGGCAGCAGCAGTGATGAGGTGAATGGCGGCAATGGCACAAAACGTTCTGCGGACGTTGCACGAATGGCGCATCGACATCTCCATGATTGCGATAGGGGCTCACGCCGCATCACAGGCCGCCTTTGCGATGTCCCCGTGCCTGCTCGCAACGCTCGCGGGAAACTCGCTCCGGGCCCCAAGCGAAACAGCCCTGCCAGCGAGTGTCAATGCTGATGAAGTCGCACTCTACGGCACTCGGCGCCGAGCGGCGCCACTGTTAGGTGCGGAAGCTAGGATCGCTCAGCCAGAGCGCGCGTGTCCCAGAACATCGCGCGCATTTTGTCCGAGGATTTTTTCGCGTTGAGCCGACGGCAATTGCCGAAGCAACGGCAGCGCGATCGCCCCGTCCGTATCGCCGATCTCGTAGGGAAAGTCGGTACCGAACATGACGCGATCGGCGCCAACAAGGTCGATCAAAAAGCGTAGCGAAGCCGGGCTTGCTACGACCGTGTCGTAGTAAATCTGGGAGAGATAGTGACTTGGCGGCTTGGTGATGTTCGCCCGACAGGCGGGGTTCGCCTCGTGCTTGGGTGCGTGATAGGCCAGATCGAGACGCCCGGCGAGATAAGGAAGCGTTCCGCCTGCGTGGGACAACACCAACCGCAGCCCGGGATGGCGCTCGATCACGCCGGAAAAGATGAGGCGTGTGGCGGCGATCGTCACCTCGGTCGGCCAGGCAATCACTGTGTTGAGGGTGTACTCGCCGAGTGTCTCGCGTGTGATCGCGGTCGTCGCATGCATGAAAACAAGCAGCCCGAGTTCCGCCAGCGTCCCCCATACGTCCGCAAATATCGGCAGGTCGAGCGGCTTGCCAGCCGCCGACGTGGGCATGCAGACGCCTTGAAAGCCGTATTCCCCGACCGTCCGGCGGATCTCATCGGCGGCCTTCGCCGGCTCGCCCAGTGGGATGACCCCCATGCCAGCAAGCCGGCCGCCGCCGCGCTTGACCAGATTCGCCGTTTCCCGATTCATCAGACGCGCGATCTCGATGCCGATGACGTGCTTATCGTCGGAGATCGTCCGTGGCGATGGTGAGATGAGCTGCAAATCGATCCCGCGACGCTTGAGACGCTCGAGTCGCCCATCGAGATCCCACATCAGCCGGTCCATTTCGCCGTAGCCGCGGGTTGCATAGCTACCGTCGGGCCGAACCTCGTAGGGCATGCCGTAGCTCGGCTTCGACGCCGTCTCTCGGATGAAATCCTCCGAGGCGGCGTGGGCATGAACGTCGATGATCATGTCGTGTCTTGGCGAACCTAGGTTCTACTTGTAGACGATTATGCCCATCGATGTTGGCTTCCATCCGTTGCACGGATTGCGCTCCTGCGGGCAGTTCGAAATGCCGATCAGCAAATCCATTTCCGCCCGGAGATCGTAGTAGTCGCCGGGTACCGAGGTCGGCTCCCGGATTTCCATGCTGCCGTTCTCGTCCACCTCGACGTTCATGAAAGGAACGAAGGCATTGGGAATGTCACGATAGTTGAAACCCCAAGGACCTAAAGCCATGGCGAGGTTACCTCGGCAGTTCGGCGTGTTTGGGACGCCGTAACGAATGCGATTGACCTCTTCGCTGCACATCGGCCCGTACGAGTAGCTCAACGGATTGGAATAGCCGGTGATCGTCATCATCGGCCGGCAGCGGATGGAATAAATCACATTGCCCTTTATGAATTCGCGTCGCTTGTTTATCAGCAGCGAGTTCCCCATGTTGATCGCTTCGCCGAGATCCTGCGCGTTGAAACAGACCAGATCGGGCACTTGCTTGCCCTCGATGTCGACAAAGCGCAGAACTTGATCCTTCTTCATATGAAAAGCGGCATAGCCCCGCGCAGGAATGATCCATTCCTCGACGATCGTGCCGGGCACCGGATGCTTATGCAAAATATCGTTCTGCGATGACATGTCATCTCCACGATCACTTGCTTCAACTGTGCTGCAAAAGCAGAAAAAGACAAGCATGCTGCAAATTGAGCGTCAAGGCAGCGAGGCAGCGACTTAGACATTCAGTAAGTCCATTGATTAAACCGCGCGCGATATTCCGGTTTGAGTGCGAGCAGCGCGGGGTCATTGACCCCCAACGGCATCTATGGAAACCTTCAAGTGATGCCAAACGATGGGTCGCCCTCCAGGCGTCGATTTCTCCGTAGTGCCGGCATCGCCGTGGGCCTCGCCGCGGTGCCGCTCGTGCGCACGGCGCACGCGCAGACCAAGCGGCAGGTTACGTTGCGTCTCGATTGGATCTACCAAGGGCCGAATTCCGGCTTCGTGGTGGCACAGGAGAAAGGCTTTTACGACCAAGTCGGTCTCAACGTCGAAGTCGGTCCCGGCAAGGGGTCCGGAAACACCGCCCAGCTCGTTGCCAGCAAGGCGACGCAATTCGGCTTCGCGGATGGCTATGTGGTCGGCAACGGCGTGTCGAAGGGGATGAATATCAGGGCGGTCGCGGGACTATATCGTCGCAATCCGACCGCGGTCGTCGTCCTTGCCGACTCCGACATCAAGACGCCGAAGGACCTCGAGGGCAAGACCGTCGCTATTGCGGCTGGATCCACCCAATTCCAGCAGTGGCCGGCTTTCGTCAAGGGTTGCGGGCTCGATGCCAGCAAAATTCGTATCGTCAATATCGATCCCGCAGGCAGCCCGCCTGCGCTGATAACGGGGCAGGTTCCTGCCATTGCCGGCTACGCACTGGGCCAAGTCCCAAGCGTGGAAATTCGCGGCAACACGAAAGCGCGGGTCTTCTGGTATGCGGACTGTGGCGTCACCGCGGTCAGCAACTGTATCGTCGTTCACAACGATCTGATCAAAGAGGATCCCGAACTGGTCCGGAATTTCGTCGCTGCCAGCCTCAAAGGATTTTTGTACGGGCGAAAGAATCTCGACGAGATGATCGCCGTCGCTAGGAAGTACTCACCCGCGATCGAGCCAGCCATCGCGCGTCGCGAGGCGGAAATGTCATGGCAAAGCTGGATCTCGCCGAACACCGAAGGAAAGCCGTTCGGCTGGATGTCGGAAAAGGATTGGGAGGAAACCGTCGAGGTGCTCAGGCAGTACGGCGGCATCACCGCGCCACTCCGGGCGCAGCAGCTTTATACCAACGACTTCGTCCCCACGGGCGCCGAGTTCATCCCGCCGCCGGCGGATGCGGACAAAAGATAAAGTCGAACGCTTCCTCGATATCCTCGGCGACGAACGCCAAAAGGCCGCCCGCGATCGAGGACGAGAGTAAGCGCGACAGTCGTCATTTCTTCCTAGGAACGACCGCCCAAGCCTCGATCTCCACGAGCATTTCCTTCAGATCGATGCCGACTCCTCTGAGCAGCGTGGCATTCCTGGGATGTTGCCGCAGATCCGGCTCGAATTCCTCGAAGAAGCGGTACATCTCGTCACGCATGTCAAAGACGTCTTCCCGGCGCGGCAGATAATAGCGAAACATCACAATATGCTTGAGAGAGGCGCCCATCATCTCAAGCGTGTTCTTGATGTATTCCAAGCATTGGCGCGTCTGCTGCTTGACGTCGTGGGACATCACCTTGCCCTTGCCGGCCCGCTCTTCCTCTGGAGTTCTGCACGGAGCATCTTCAAAAGGATCACGCCCCGTTTGGCCGGACAGAAACAGAATGTCCACGTCCCCTTTTGTCCTGAACCCTCCGGCCCAGTTCATCTTCTCCTTGTGGTAATGCGGCCATAGCGTGCCCCAGTCGTACTCGACCTTGTTCTGCTTCGCGAGCTCCAGTGCTTTCGGGTTGGTGGGCATGATATCTCCCAGTTATGAAAAGCTTGTTTAGACCTGCGTTGAAACATTCACACGCGCGTTCCGAGGGGTCAAGTTGATCCAAATGTGCTTACATCCAGCAGCGTGGGCGAGTAACAGCAGCGCTTAGAACACAACTTTTCGGCGGCTCAAGCGTTTTTCGCGCCGCGCGCATTCACATAGAGCGCATAGAGCGAGTGACTCGCGGTCATGAAGAGGCGGTTGCGTTTGCGTCCGCCGAAGGCGAGATTGGCGCAGCGCTCCGGCAGCGCGATGAAGCCGATCGGCTTGCCCTCGGGATTGAACACCTTGACTCCGTCGAGCTCGGCGTTGCCCATACCCCAGCCGCACCACAGGTTGCCGTCCATGTCGACACGGAAGCCATCGGGTGTGCCATTCGGCTCCGCAGTGATGAGGATTCGCTTGTTGACGAGGCGGGTGCCGTCGTCGACGACATCATAAGCGTAAATCGGGCGCGGGTTTGGACCGCTGTCCTCGATGTAACATTTGCTCTCGTCGGGCGAGAGCTCCACGCCGTTCGGCAGCGCGAGCGTGCCCTCCACCACGGTAGCGCGTCCGGTCTTCGGGTCGAGACGATAGATGTTGGATGGCAGCTCGGACGGCGCGATGTTGCCTTGATAATTGGTGCGAATGCCGAATGGTGGATCGGAGAACCAGATCGAGTCATCCGACTTGACGGACACGTCGTTCGGCGAGTTGAGCCGCTTCCCCTCGAACCGGTCCATCAGCACGGTGACCGACCCATCGTATTCGGTGCGCGTGATGCTGCGCGTCTCGTGCTCGCAGCTGATGAGGCGACCTTGGCGGTCGCGCGTATTGCCATTGGCATGATTTGCGGGCTTGCGATAGACGCTGACCGCACCGGTTTCCTCATCCCATCGCATCAGGGCGTTGTTGGGGATGTCGCTCCAGATCAGGCAGCGCGCGTCGCCGAACCACGCCGGCCCCTCACACCAGCGCATGCCGGTCGCGAGCCGCTCGATGCTGGCGTTGAAGAGGCGGTACTTGTTGAAACTCGGATCCAGACTCTTGATCGCTGGATCGGGATAGCGCTCGCTCGGCTCCCATCCACCGAGCGCAGTGCGTGGAAGCGTCATCGCGGTGGCAGCGCACGCCGCGCCAAACATGTCGCGCCTCGTCATCTTCATCGCAAGCCTCCGGGTTGTCGACCACGATCGGCAATGATCGTCATCGACTTGATAATTAGCACAGCCGCAAACCGGATGGCCCATGCTGCTCGCTCTCGCCGACGAGGTGCTCGAACACAACGTCGGTTTGCTGCGGTGCATTAGGACGTGATTGGCGGCCGACACCGATGGGGCCTGCCGCGGTTTGTCTGCTTTTGGCGGAAAGCTGAGATCGGCTTGATGTTAAAAACGCAGACCGGATCTCGTGGGCCTCAACTGGATCAGTTGGGCGACAAGCCGACCTGCTCGATCAAGCGCGCATACGCTTTTCCATCTTCCGTCAGCTGCCTGGCGAACTGCTCGGGCGTCTTGCGCACCGGCTCGATGCCTTGCTTGGCCAGCGCCGTCTGGACGTCGGGCTGCGCCGCCGCTTTGTTGAACGCCTGGTTGATGCGCGAAACAAGCTCTGCAGGCGTGTTGCGCGGCGCCGTGATGCCGAACCAATTGGAGAGCTCGACGCCCGGGAATCCAGCTTCGGTCGTCGTCGGCACGTTCGGCAGCGTGCTCAGCCGGTGCGCCGAAGCGACGGCCACGATCCGGATGAGGCCAGCTTCGGCGAGTGACGCCACGCCCGCTTGCGTGGCCAGGGTAACCTGGATGTTGCCAGCCGCCACCTCCTTCGCCGCATCGGCGGAGCCACGGAACGGCACATGCACCATCTTGGCGTTCATGGCGTTGCCGAGCACCTCGCCGCCGAGATGCGGCACCGAGCCTACGCCCGGCGACCCATAGTTGAAGCCGTTTGCATCCGCGCGCGCGGCGGCGGCGAACTCCTTAAGCGTCCTTGCCGGAATCTTGGAGTTGATAGCCACAACTTCGGGTGCATCGGCAATCAGCGCGACCGGGGTCAGATCGGTGAACAGATTGTACGCAAGATCCTTTGTCAGGAATTGATTGATGAGCTGCGTCGTCGTGGCAAGCACGAGCGTGTATCCGTCGGGCTGGCTGCGTGCAACGGCGAGGGTGCCGATATTCCCGGCGCCGCCCGCGCGGTTGTCGATCACCACAGGCTGCCCGAAATCGCCGGCGACATGCACGGCAAGCAAACGGGCAACGATGTCGGTCGCGCCGCCTGGAGCGAACGGGACGACGAGTGTGATCGGTCGCGACGGAAACCTCTCGGATTGCGCTGAGGCAACGTTCGTCTGCAGCAATGCTGCAAGGAGGAAGCTGAGCGCGCGCATGCACGTGATGGCCTTGCTTGTCATCGCAAATCTCGGAGCTTCCCCGCCGCCGACAATCGCTATCCGACAGCTTGATGATATTCGTCTATCCAGACGCGAAATCGCCGCGCCTTATGGCGTTCCGCCTTGGCGGGCGGCGAGCACCCGGCGCAAAGTCGCGACCAGTCGATCGAACTCGATGGGCTTGGTGTCGAACTCATCGCAGCCGGCGGCCAGCGCCTTTTCCCGCTCCCCGGCAAGCGCGTGGGCAGAAAGCGCGATGATCGGTATGTCGCGCGTCTGCGCATCATCCTTGAGCCGCCGCGTTGCCTCCCACCCGTCTACCACCGGCATCTCCAGATCCATCAAGATGATGTCGGGGCGTTCGCTCAACGCCATCGCGCAGCCCTTCTCGCCGTTCTCCGCAGTCAGAACCTCGAAATCGTCCAGCAGCTCGAGCCGCATCTTGAGCATGTAGACGTTGTCCTCATTGTCCTCGACGTAGAGCACTTTGGTCACGGCGCTGCTTCCATTCCGCTATCGCGCGCAGTGGCATTGCCAGCTTGCGGCGTGGTACTTTCGCTTGAGCTTGTTGCCAATAGGCCGCCATCCGCCGGCAGGCGCACGGTAAACGTCGAGCCCTTGCCCAGCGCGCTTTGCACGGTCACGTCGCCGCCCATCATATGCGCGAGCTTGCGCGTAATGGCGAGGCCGAGCCCGGTGCCGCCGTAGCGTTGCGCGGTCGTGGAATCGGCCTGGGTGAATTCCTCAAACAGCTTGGCCTGCTGCTCCGGTGTCATGCCGATGCCGGTGTCGGCGACCGCGAACTCGATCCAGTTGCGTCCGTCCACGGTTTTGCGCACCCGCAGGGCGACTTCGCCCTGTTTGGTGAATTTGCAGGCATTGCTCAGGAGATTGAGCAGGATCTGCCGCAGCCGCATGGGGTCCACGGTCA
>Ga0306922_10001965_pt1 | contig 18920 bp, 15 predicted proteins | sample sta12Cox44000082_FD_203758 | JGI IMG/M metagenome (GOLD analysis project Ga0306922, IMG submission 203758) | Lab enrichment of tropical soil microbial communities from Luquillo Experimental Forest, Puerto Rico - statoxic.12C.oxic.44.000.082 (v2)... | ecosystem: Environmental > Terrestrial >... | reverse complement strand
TGGGGTACAGATCGGAGCGCGCAGCGTGCTGCAACCCGGCGCGGTGATCGGCGCTGACGGCTTCGGTTTCGCGCCCGACAAGGGCACCTGGCTCAAGGTGCCGCAGGTGGGCAGCGTGCGCGTCGGCGCGGACGTGGAGGTCGGTGCCAACACCACCATCGATCGCGGCGCCATCGATGACACGGTGATCGAGGACGGCGTGAAGCTCGACAACCTCATCCAGATCGCCCACAACGTCCGCATCGGAGCGCACACCGCCATCGCGGCGTGCACCGGGATCTCCGGCAGCACCAGCATCGGCAATCGCTGCATGATCGCTGGCATGGTCGGCATCGCCGGGCACCTCAGTGTTGCCGACGACGTGGTGATTACGGGCGGATCGAGGGTGAGCCACTCGATCACGACGGCGGGCGTATACTCCAGCACGCTTTCCACTGAGGAAGCCCACACCTGGCGGCGCCTGGTCGCGCGCTTCAAGCGCAGCGGTGTGCTCGAGGAGCGGCTGCGGCGGCTCGAGCGCGCCTCGGGAATGAAAGCCGCGCCGCCGGAGGCGCCCGAACAGGATCATGACTGAAGCGGTCCAACTCGACATGCAGGCCATCCTCGAGCGCCTGCCGCACCGCTATCCGTTCCTGCTGGTGGACCGCGTGCTCGAGTGCCGGCCGGGCGAGAGCATCCGCGCGCTGAAGAACGTCACCTACAACGAGCCGTTCTTCCCGGGGCACTTTCCAGCGCGGCCGGTGATGCCGGGCGTCATGATCCTCGAAGCTCTGGCGCAGGCCGCCGGCATCCTGTGCTTCGTGACCGCCAACGTGATCCCCGACCACAAGGCGCCGCTCTACTTCGTCGGCATCGACAAGGCGCGCTTCCGCCGCCCGGTGGTGCCCGGCGACCAGTTGCTGCTGAACGCAAAGCTCGAGCGCTCACTCAAGGGCATCTGGCGCTTCGCCACCGTGGCGCTGGTGGGCGATGCCGAGGTAGCCCATGCGGACATGATGGTGGCCCCGGAGACCGGTAAGTGATCGACGCGCGCGCCATCGTTTCCCCGCAGGCGCAGCTGGCCCCGGATGTGACGGTCGGTCCCTTCAGCATCATCGGTCCGCAGGTGCAGATCGGCGCGCGCACCGTCATCGGACCGCACGTGGTCGTGAACGGCCCGACGACCATCGGCGCGGACAACCGCATCTTCCAGTTCGCTTCCATCGGCGATGCGCCCCAGGACAAGAAATACCGCGGCGAGCCGACCCGGCTCGTGATCGGCGACCGCAACGTCTTCCGCGAGAGCTGCACCATCAACCGCGGCACCACCCACGACAAGGGTGTGACGACCATCGGCAGCGACAACCTGTTCATGGCGTTCTCCCACGTGGCGCACGACTGCGTGATCGGCAACAACACCGTGTTCGCCAACAGCGTCGCCATGGGCGGTCACGTCGAGATCGGCGACTGGGTGATCCTCGGCGGCCTCACCGCCATACACCAGTTCACCAAGATCGGCGCCCATGCCTTCCTCGGCGGCGGCGCGATCCTCTCGCGTGACGTGCCCCCGTACGTGATGGTGGCGGGGAACCCGGCCGTGCCCCACGGCGTCAACGCCGAGGGCCTCAAGCGCCGCGGCTTCAGCGAACAGCAGATCCGCAATATCCGCGAGGCCTACCGCATCCTCTATCGCTCGGATCTGAAGCTGGCGGACGCGCTCGAGCGTCTCACCGCCCTCGCCGCGGAGCAGCCCGAGATCCGCGCTCTCGTCGACTTCATCCACGGTTCCACGCGCAGCCTGGTGCGATGAGCGCGGTGGACGTGCGCACCGCGGTGGCGCCGCCGCTGCGCGTCGGCATCGTGGCGGGTGAGCATTCGGGGGATCAGCTCGGCGCGGCGCTGATTGCGGCGCTGCGCGAGCGGGCGCCGGCCGTGGAGTGCTTCGGTGTCGCCGGGCCGAAGATGATCGCACAGGGCTGTGAGGCGTGGGCGCGCTCGGAGGAGCTCGCTGTCATGGGACTCACCGAGGTGCTGCGCCATCTGCCCCGGCTGCTGCGGCTGCGCTCCGGGCTGCGGCGGCGCTTTGCGGCCGCGCGGCCCGACGTGTTCGTCGGCATCGATGCCCCGGAATTCAACCTGCCGCTCGCGCGACAACTCAAAGCCGCGGGGATCCGCACGGCGCAGTACGTCAGCCCGCAGGTGTGGGCGTGGCGGCAGGGCCGCGTGCGCACCATCGGCGGCGCGTGCGACCTCGTGCTGTGCCTGCTGCCGTTCGAGAGCGAGTTCTACCGCCGCCACGGCGTACGGGCGGAGTTCGTCGGACACCCGCTCGCGGATGAGATCCCGCTCGTCGTCGATCGTGAGGCCGCGCGGCGGGCGCTCGGGCTCGATCCGCTCACTCCCGTCGTGGCGCTGCTGCCCGGCAGCCGCATCGGCGAGGTGTCGCGACTGGCGGCACCCTTTGCCGCGGCCGCGGCGCGGATCGCCACACGGCGCCCCGGCTGGCAGTTCCTCGCGCCCATGGCCTCACCGGCCGCTCGTGAAGCATTCGTGAGAGAGATCGCGCAAGTCCCCGATGTGCCTGCCATTCGCGTGCTCGATGGCCAGGCGCAACGGGCGCTCGCCGCCGCCGAGGGGGTGATCGTAGCCTCCGGCACCGCGACTCTCGAGACACTCCTCACCGGTCGGCCGATGGTGGTCGCTTACAGAGTGAGCGCTGCCACCGCCTTCCTGTTGCGAACCCTGAAGCTGGTGAAGGTGCCATACTTTTCCCAACCGAACCTGCTCGCCGGCCGACGCCTCGTGCCCGAGTTCTTCCAGGAGCAGGTGCAGGGCGCGGCGCTCGGCGATGCACTGCTTCAGGAGCTCGAGGACCACGACCACGTGCGTGAGCTGGTCGACGCATTCGCTGATATCCATCGCAGCCTGCGCCGCGGTGGCGCGGCCCGCGCAGCCGCGGCGATTCTCGAGTGCGCCGGCCGCGCCACCGGCGCGCTCGCCACCGGGCGGGAGGCGGGTGGGTGAGGCGCAGGACTGCCGCCTGGGACCTCGCGCGTGTTGCGGGCGTGGATGAGGCGGGGCGGGGCCCGCTCGCGGGCCCGGTGGTCGCGGCGGCCGTCATCCTCGATCGCCGTCGGCGCATCCGCGGGCTCGCCGACTCGAAGGTCCTGACGCCGGCCGAACGGGCGCGGCTTGCCCCGATCATTCGCAGTCGCGCACTCGCCTTCGGCATCGGCTGGGCCGACCGCGACGAGATCGACTGCCTGAATATCTTCCAGGCCACCATGCTCGCCATGCGCCGCGCATTGCTCGCGCTCCCGGTCGCCCCGACGCACGTGCGCATCGATGGCAATCGCTGCCCGGATCTGCGCGATCTGCCCTTCGGTTGCACCTTCGAAGCGATCGTCGGCGGGGATGCGCGCGTTGCGGCCATCAGCGCGGCCTCGATTCTCGCCAAGACCTGTCGCGACGCCATGATGCAGGCACTGGATGCCTGTTACCCGGGCTTCGAGCTGGCAACTCACAAAGGTTACTGCACGCCCGCGCACCTCGATGCGTTGCGCGGCCGCACACCTTCGCCGCTGCACCGCCGCTCCTTCAGCCCGGTGCGCCTGAGTCTCGGCGCCGAGTATGACGATGAGGCGCTGCTGCAGCTGCTCGGGATGCAAGAGCAGGAGCCCGGCTGATGTCCCAGGGCTTCGTCCACCTGCGGCTGCACACGGAGTACTCACTCAGTGACAGCGTGGTGCGGATCCCCGAGCTCGTCACGGCGGTGGCGGCGGCGGGCATGCCGGCGGTCGCGGTCACCGACCAGAGCAATCTCTTCGCGATGGTCAAGTTCTACCGCGAGGCGCTGCGCAGCGGCGTGAAGCCGATCGTGGGCATCGATCTGTGGGTAGCGGAGGAGGGTGAACGCGCGGCGCCCTCGCGCCTGACGCTGCTCTGTCAGTCGCAGGAGGGTTACCGCAACCTCGCGCGGCTCGTGACCCGTGCCTATCTCGAGGGCCAGGAGCGCGGCGTGCCGCGCATCGAGCGCCGCTGGCTGTCGGTGGCTGCGCTCGAGGGCCTGATCGCGCTGTCCGGCGCCCAGGAAGGCGACATCGGCCGCGCGCTCGTCAACGCGCGCGAGCCGGATGCCGAACGCTCGCTCGCTGCCTGGCTCAGCCTGTTGCCGGGGCGTTTCTATCTCGAGCTGCAGCGCCTCGGCCGGCCGTTCGAGGAGGCCTACATCGCCGGCGCCGTGGCGCTCGCGGCGCGCCGCGGCGTGCCGGTGGTCGCCACCAACGACGTGCGCTTCCTCAAGGCGGCCGAGTTCGAGTCGCACGAGGCGCGCGTCTGCATACACGAAGGCGCGCTGCTCGCGGACGCCGGGCGCGTGCGCCGCTACGCGCGGCAGCAGCACCTGCGTACGCCGCAAGAGATGGCGGCGCTGTTCGCGGACGTGCCCGAGGCGCTCGCCAACTCGGTGGAGATCGCGCGCCGCTGCAGCCTGGTGCTCACGCTCGGCGAGGCGCGGCTGCCGCAGTACCCGCTGCCCGCCGGGGTGTCCACCGAGGAGTTCCTGCGTGCGGAGGGCGAACACGGACTCGTGGCGCGCTTCGCAGACGGCGCGGGTCCGCCCGCGGGGCACCGGGAGCGCCTCGCGCGCGAGCTCGATGTCATCTGTCAGATGGGCTTCGCGGGCTACTTCCTCATCGTCGCCGACTTCATCCGCTGGGCGCGCGCCAACGGCGTGCCGGTAGGACCCGGACGAGGCTCGGGAGCGGGTTCGCTGGTCGCCTACAGCCTGGGGATCACCGATCTCGATCCTATCCGCCATGACCTGCTGTTCGAGCGCTTCCTCAATCCGGAGCGCGTCTCGATGCCGGACTTCGACATCGATTTCTGCATGGACGGGCGCGACCGCGTGATCGATTACGTGGCGCAGAAATACGGTCGCGAGCGCGTCTCCCAGATCATCACCTACGGCACGATGGCGGCCAAGGCGGTGGTGCGCGATGTCGGACGGGTGCTCGGCATGCCCTACGGCTACGTCGACCGCATCGCGAAGCTCATTCCGTTCGAGCTCGGCATCACGCTCGATGGCGCACTGGAGAAGGAAGCGGAGCTTCGCAGGCTCTACCAGGAAGAGGACGAGGTGCGCAACCTCATCGACCTGGCGCGCTCGCTCGAGGGCCTGACGCGCAACGCCGGCATGCACGCGGGCGGGGTGGTAATCGCCCCCTCGGTGTTGACTGATTTCGCGCCGCTCTACTGCGATGCCGCCGGCGGCAACGTCGTTACGCAGTTCGACAAGGACGACGTCGAGGCGGCGGGACTGGTGAAGTTCGACTTCCTCGGGCTGCGGACGCTCACGATCATCGACCGCGCCGGGCGCCTCATCAACCGTTCCCTGCCCAATGGCAGCGCGCCGCTCGAGGTGAGCGCACTTCCCATGGACGACGCGCCGACTTACGCATTGCTGCGCTCGTGCCGCACCACCGCGGTGTTCCAGCTCGAATCGCGCGGCATGAAGGATCTCATCCGCCGCCTGCAACCCGACTGCTTCGAGGACATCGTGGCGCTCGTGGCGCTGTTTCGCCCGGGGCCGCTGCAGTCGGGCATGGTCGATGACTTCATCAGCCGCAAGCACGCGGGCGGCGCTGCTGCCATCGATTACCTGCACCCGAGCCTCGAGCCGATCCTCAAGGCCACCTACGGCGTGATCCTCTACCAGGAGCAGGTCATGCAGATCGCGCAGGTGCTCGCCGGCTACACGCTCGGCGGCGCGGATCTGTTGCGCAAGGCGATGGGCAAGAAAAAGCCCGAGGAGATGGCCCAGCAGCGCTCGGTGTTCGTGGACGGCGCCGTGGGGCGCGGCGTACCGCGACACACCGCGGCCCACATCTTCGACCTGATGGAGAAGTTTGCCGGCTACGGCTTCAACAAATCGCACTCTGCGGCCTACGCGCTGCTCTCCTACCAGACCGCCTACCTCAAGGCGCACTACCCGGCACAGTTCATGGCCGCCGTGCTGTCGGCGGACATGGACCACACCGACAAGGTGGTGACACTCATCAAGGAGTGCAGCGACATGGGGCTCGCGGTGCTGTCACCGGACGTGAACGCCTCGCGCTACGAATTCACCGCCTGCGGCGAGGACAGCATCCGCTACGGGCTGGGCGCGGTGCGCGGGGTCGGCCGTGGCGCGGTGGAGGCACTGATCCTCGAGCGCGAGGCACACGGCGCCTTTCAGAGCCTCGAGGATCTGTGCCGGCGGCTCGACCTGCAGAAGGTCAACCGCCGCGTGCTCGAGGCGCTGCTGCGCTCGGGCAGCCTCGATGAGCTCGGCGCGAACCGCGCGACGCTCATGGACCGCCTCGCCTCGGCCATGCAGCTCGGCGACCAGAGGAGCCGCGCCCACCAGGCGGGGCAGAACGATCTGTTCGGGCTCGCGAGCGGGGAGCGTGTCGAGCTTCCGGATTTGCACCGCGCAGCGGCGCCGCTGCCGGAGTGGAGCGAGGCGGTGCGCCTCGCCGGCGAGCGCGAGACGCTCGGCTTGTATCTCACCGGACACCCGCTCTCACGCTTCGAGTCGGCCCTGCCGCGCTTCGTCTCGCACCGCATCGGCGATCTGGTGAGCGACCGCCCGCTGCCGGGGCTCGAGGCGGGGCGCTTCGGGGGCGGCAAGCCGGTGACAGTCGCCGGTCTCATCGACGAGGTGAAGAAGCGCGGGCCGCGCGTCATCCTGACGCTCGACGATCGCACCGGGCGTATCGAGGCCACGCTGTTCGAGGAGACCTGGCTCAAGCACCGCGACCTGATCGCCAAGGACGCGCTGGTGGTGGTCGAGGGCCTCCTGCGGTTCGACGAGTTCAGCGACGCCTGGCGGCTCGCTGCGCGGCGCCTCACCGAGCTCGACAAGCTGCGCGAGCAGGAGGCGCGGCGCGTGGTGATCCGCTGCACGCACGGGGAGATCGGGCGGCTGTTGGAGCGCCTGGCGGCGCTGCTCGCGCCGTGGCGCCCCGGACCGTGCCCGGTAACGGTCGAGTATGCCGGCAGGGATGCGAGCGGCGCATTGAACCTCGGCGAGGAGTGGTCGGTGCGCGCCAGCCGCGAGCTGCTGGAACAGCTCGAGGGGCTGCTCGGACGCGCGGCGGTGCAGGTGCTGTACGCGCCCCCGGCGGCAGCCGCCGGCGCCGCCTTCTCCGCCGACCAGCGGTAACACGCAATTTCGCGCGCTGGCCAGTTAGGTTAGGCTTTGTCCATGGCTGTCTCATTCCTCGATTTCGAACAACCGATCGCCGAGCTCGAAGCGAAGATCGAAGAGCTGCGCCACGTGACCTCGGACTCCGAGGTCAACATCCAGGACGAGATTGCGCGGCTGCAGGCCAAGAGTCGTCAGCTGACCTCGAGCATTTTCGCCAACCTCTCACCCTGGCAGATCACGCAGCTCGCGCGCCATCCGCACCGCCCCTACACGCTCGACTACGTGAGTGCCATCTGCAGCGAGTTCAACGAGCTGCACGGCGACCGCATGTACGCGGACGATGGCGCCATCGTCGGCGGGCTGGCCCGCATCGACGAGCGCACGGTCATGATCATCGGCCACCAGAAGGGCCGCGACACCAAGGAGCGGGTGCGGCGCAACTACGGCATGCCGAAGCCCGAGGGCTATCGCAAGGCGCTGCGGCTGATGCGCCTCGCCGAGCGCTTCGGCCTGCCGCTCGTGACGCTCATCGACACCCAGGGGGCCTACCCCGGTGTCGGTGCCGAGGAGCGCGGCCAGAGCGAGGCGATCGCCCGCAATCTCTTCGAGATGTCCGTGCTGCGTATCCCGATCGTCACCGTGGTCACGGGCGAAGGCGGCTCGGGCGGCGCGCTCGGCATCGGCGTGTGCGACCGTCTGCTGATGCTTCAGTACAGCACCTATTCGGTGATCTCGCCCGAGGGCTGCGCCTCGATCCTGTGGAAGAGTCAGGATAAGAAGGAGGCGGCAGCCGAGGCGCTCAACCTCACGGCCGACCGGCTGCAGAAGCTCGGCCTGGTGGATGAGGTCATCGAGGAGCCGCTCGGTGGCGCGCATCGCGACGCCGCGCTGATGGCGACGAGACTCAAGGCGGCGCTGATCCGCCATCTCGATGAGCTCGATGCCGTGCCGCGCGATCAGCTGCGCGCGGCGCGCGCCGAGAAGATCGCCGGTTTCGGCGTGTTTGCCGAAAACGCCGCGTAAAGCGCACATGGCACGCGCACGGCGCGGCAGCCCATCGAGCTTCGGCCCGCCATGGCTGCAGCGGCGCCTCACTGAGCTGCTGCCGGGCTTCCCGGACGTGGCGCTGTGCGTTGCCTTCAGCGGCGGCTGTGACTCGACCGCGCTGCTCGCCGCTCTCGTCCAGCTGCCACAGGCCCCGCGCGCGCTGCGCGCGCTGCACATCGACCATCGCCTGCAGCCGCACTCGCGGCGCTGGAGCTGGCACTGCCGGCGCATCGCCCGCCGCCTGCACGTCCCGCTCACGGTACGCACGGCGAACATCGCGCGCGCACCCGGCGAGTCGCTCGAGGCAGCGGCCCGCTTGGTGCGCTATCGCCTGCTCGGCGCGGTGCTCGCAGCAGGTGAAGCGCTCCTCACCGCGCACCACCAGGACGATCAGCTCGAGACGGTGCTGCTGCAGCTTCTGCGCGGGGCGGGTGTCGCCGGGCTCGCGGCGATGCCGGCGCTCGCTCCGTGCGGGCGCGGTGTACTCGTGCGCCCGCTGCTCAGCGTGCCACGCGCCGTGCTCGGTGAGTGGGTGCGATCACAGGGACTCACGTGGGTGGAAGACGAAAGCAACGCACAGTTGCGGCCGGACCGTAACTACCTGCGCGCGCGCGTGGTGCCCTCGATCCGCGAGCGCTGGCCCTCCGCAGCGGCCACGGTCTCGCGCAGCGCACGCCACCTGGGCGAGGCTCAGCAGCTGCTCGACGCGCTCGGTGAGGCCGACGCCGGCCGCGCGAGCTCGGGCCCCATGCTGTCGGCGAAGGCGCTGCGGCGGCTGCCGCCCGAGCGGCGGCGCAATGCGCTGCGCTTCTGGATCACCGCCGCGGGGCTGCTCGCCCCGCCCGCCAGCCGCCTGGAGGAGCTCGCCGGGGCGCTGCTCGCGGCGCGTGAGGACGCGCAACCGCTGGTGGCCTGGGAAGGGGCAGCGGTGCAGCGCCAGGGCGATCTGTTGGTCCTGCGCGCCGGCGGCGGGGCGCAGGACCACGCGCCGGGGTTGCCGGAGCTGGCGTGGCCGTGGCGCCGGCGGCGCACCCAGGTGCTGCCGCCCCCCTTCGGGGCGCTCGTCCTCGAGCCCGATGCGCGCGGGCCGCTTGATCTCGATGCACTCGGCCCCACGTTGACGGTGCGTGAGCGCCGCGGCGGGGAGCGGTTGCGCCCGGTCCGCGGTGGACCACGACGCGCGCTCAAACAGCTGTTGCAGGAGGCACGCATGCCGGTGCCACGCCGCGCGCAGCTGCCGCTACTGTTCGACCGCGGGCGGCTGATCGGCGTGGCGGACCTGTGGCTGGATGCGTCCGTGCAGGCCCACGCGGCGAGCCGCCACCGCGCCCGCCTGCGGTGGCGGGTCGAGTGAGGCGCGCCTGCCGCCTTCGGCGCGCACCGCGACCGCCAGTTGTGCTACCCTGCTGGCCCGTCGTCGCACCTGGCAGTTTTCGGGTAGCGGCCTCTTACGACGGGAATTCCTCGAGCCTCATATGACGCGTTTTGTCTTCGTCACCGGCGGCGTCGTGTCCTCGTTGGGCAAGGGCATTGCCGCCGCGTCGCTCGCGGCGATCCTCGAGGCCCGCGGCCTCAAGATGGCCATGGTGAAGCTCGATCCCTACATCAACGTCGATCCCGGGACCATGAGCCCGTTTCAGCACGGCGAGGTGTTCGTCACCCAGGACGGCACCGAGACTGATCTGGATCTCGGGCACTACGAGCGCTTCGTGCGCACCACCACCGGGCGCAACAGCAACTTCACCACCGGGCGCATCTACGAGCGGGTCATCGCCAAGGAACGCCGCGGCGACTACCTCGGCGCGACCGTGCAGGTGATCCCGCACATCACCGACGAGATCAAGCGCTGCATCAAGCTCGGCGCCGACGGTGCGGATGTCTGCATGGTCGAGATCGGCGGCACGGTGGGCGACATCGAGTCGCTGCCGTTCCTCGAGGCGATCCGCCAGCTCGGCGTCGAGCTCGGCCGCAACAACTGCGTGTACATGCACCTGACGCTGGTGCCGGTCGTGGGCGGCTCGGGAGAGATCAAGACCAAGCCGACGCAGCACTCGGTGAAGGAGCTGCGCGGCATCGGTATCCAGCCCGATGTGCTGCTGTGCCGCTGCAAGCATCCGCTGCCGGAGGAACAGCGCCGCAAGATCGCGTTGTTCACCAACGTCGAGGAGCGCGCGGTGATCTCCGCTGTCGACGCGGACGATATCTACCGCATCCCGATCCTGCTGCACGAGCAGGGGCTCGACGACATCGTGGTCGACAAGCTGCGCCTGGAGGTGCCGCCGACGGATCTCGCCGAGTGGCGTCACGTGGTGAGCGGCAAGGCGAACCCCGACGGCCAGGTCGACATCGCCATGGTCGGCAAGTACGTGCAGATCCGCGACTCCTACCTGTCGCTGCACGAGGCGCTCATGCACGGTGGCCTGAAGAGCCGCACGCGCGTCAACATCCACTACATCGAGTCGACCGATATCGAGCAGCACGGCACCCAGATGCTGAAGGGCTTCGACGCCATCCTGGTGCCGGGCGGATTCGGCGAGCGCGGCATCGAGGGCAAGATCCAGGCGGTGCGCTATGCGCGCGAGCACGGCGTGCCCTACCTCGGGATCTGCCTCGGCATGCAGGTGGCGATCGTCGAGTTCGGCCGTCACGCACTCGGTTTCGGCGATGCCAACAGCACCGAGTTCAACCGCGCCACCCCCCATCCGGTGATTGCGCTCATCTCGGAGTGGCAGGACCAGGTGCACGGCGCGCAGACGCGCGATGAGGGCTCCGGCAAGGGCGGCACCATGCGCCTCGGCGCCCAGGAGGTACTGCTCGGTGCCGGCACGCGCGCCCGCGAGATCTACGGGCGCGACCTGATCATGGAGCGCCACCGGCATCGCTACGAGTTCAACAACAACTATCTCGATCGCTACCGCCAGGCCGGCATGCGCTTCTCCGGGTTCTCGCGCGATGGCCTCGTGGAGGTGATCGAGGTCGCCAGTCATCCCTGGTTCGTGGCGACGCAGTTCCACCCCGAGTTCACCTCCACGCCGCGTGACGGGCATCCGCTGTTCACCGGCTTCATCCGTGCCGCGCGCGCACAGCGTGCGTCGCAGCTGCCGCGGGCGGCCGGCGCCTGAGGGCGCCGCCGCTCCCCGTTCGCGGCGCAGACGCTCCCATGAAGCTCGCCGGACACGAAATCGGGGCGGGCCAGCCGTTCTTCCTCATCGCCGGGCCGTGCGTGATCGAGAGCCCGGCGCTCACGCAGGAGATCGCCGGACGCCTCAAGGAGATCACCACGCGCCTCGGCGTCCCTCTGATCTTCAAGGCTTCCTACGACAAGGCGAACCGCTCCTCGCGCGCGAGCTTCCGGGGTCCCGGGATCGAGTCGGGCCTGCGCGTGCTCGAGGACGTGCGGCGCACCATCGGCGTGCCGGTGCTCACCGACGTGCACGAGGACACCCCGCTCGCGGAGGTCGCGGCCGTGGTGGACGTGCTGCAGACGCCGGCATTTCTCTGCCGGCAGACGAATTTCATCGTCAACACCGCCGCCCAGGGCAAGCCCGTCAACATCAAGAAGGGTCAGTTCCTCTCGCCGTGGGAGATGCAGAACGTGGTCGACAAGGCGCGCTCCACCGGCAACGAGCACATCATGGTGTGCGAGCGTGGCTTCTCCTTCGGTTACAACAACCTCGTCTCCGACATGCGCTCGCTCTCCATCATGCGGATGACCGGCTGCCCGGTGGTGTTCGATGCCACCCATTCGGTGCAGCTGCCCGGCGGTCAGGGCACGGCCTCCGGCGGACAGCGCGAGTTCATACCGGTACTGGCACGGGCCGCGGTCGCTGCCGGGGTCGCGGGGCTCTTCATGGAGACGCATCCGCGGCCGGAGGAGGCGCTCTCGGACGGACCGAACGCCTGGCCGCTCGGTCGCATGGAGCCGCTCCTCGCGACGCTCACCGAGCTCGACCGCGCGGTGAAGAAAGTCCCCTTCGAAGAGTCACTACTGCAGAGCGCCGGGTGAGCCCGGTGACCCCCAGGGACGCCGCCAAGGACGCACGACGATGAGCCGCATCACTGACATCCGCGGACGCGAGATCCTCGATTCGCGCGGCAACCCCACCGTCGAGGTGGACGTGATTCTCGACTCGGGCGCGCAGGGGAGGGCAGCGGTACCTTCGGGCGCCTCGACCGGTACGCGCGAGGCGGTCGAGCTGCGCGATGGCGACAAGACACGCTATGGCGGTAAAGGTGTGCTGCGGGCCGTCGAGAACGTGAACACCGCGCTCAAGCGCGCGCTGCTGGGCGAGGATGCACGCGCGCAGGCAGAGATCGATCGCCGCATGATCGAGCTCGATGGCACGGAGAACAAGAGCCGGCTCGGCGCCAACGCCATCCTCGGGGTTTCGCTCGCCACCGCGCGCGCGGCCGCCGCGGACGCGCGCCTGCCGCTGTACCGCTACCTCACGCAGCTCGCAGGCAGCGCTCGCGAGCCGGTGATGCCGGTGCCGATGATGAATATCGTTAACGGCGGCGCGCACGCCAACAACAGCCTCGATATCCAGGAGTTCATGATCCTCCCGGTCGGGGCGCCGAGCTTCCGCGAGGCGCTGCGCTACGGCGCCGAGGTATTTCACGCGCTGCGACAGCTGCTCGGCGCCCGCGGGCTCTCGACGGCGGTCGGCGATGAGGGCGGGTTCGCCCCGAGCCTCGAGTCGAACGAAGCGGCCCTCGGCCTGATCCTGCAGGCGATCGAGCGGGCCGGCTTCCGCGCCGGGCACGATGTGTATCTTGGGCTAGACGTCGCCAGCTCGGAATTCTTCCGCAACGGCCGCTACGAGCTCACCGGCGAGAAGCGCAGCTTCTCCGCCGCGGAGTTCACGGCGTATCTCGCCGACCTCGCCGCCCGCTACCCGATCATCAGCATCGAGGATGGCATGAGCGAGGCGGACTGGGACGGCTGGGCACAGCTTTCCCAGGCACTTGGCCAGACCATACAACTGGTGGGTGATGACGTGTTCGTCACCAACACCCGGATTCTCCGGCAGGCCACTGCTAAGCACATCGCCAACGCCATCCTCATCAAGCCGAACCAGATCGGCACGCTCACCGAGACGCTCGAGTGCATCGACATGGCCGAGAAGGCGCACTACGCCGCAGTGGTATCGCACCGCTCCGGCGAGACCGAGGACAGCACCATCGCCGACATCGCCGTCGCCACCGCCGCCACCCAGATCAAGACCGGCTCGCTGTCGCGCTCGGACCGGATCGCCAAGTACAACCAGCTGCTGCGTATCGAGGCCGAGCTCGGCACAGTGCGTTACGCGGGGCGCGAGGCGTTCCCGGTGAAGATCTGACGCGCGCCAGCGACCGCGGACCTGCGCGTCCCTGGCACCCGCCGCAGGCGCTGATTCACGCCCTCAACCGGCCGCCGGCACGTTGGTCACGATCACGATCGGGCCCGTCGGGCTGCCAGTGGGTGATCCGCCGAACGGCTCGACGCTGACGGCCACCTTGTCGGCTGCGAGCAGTGCCGTGCGTTGCCGCTCGCTCAGAGTACGCTCGGCGCTCCCTGCGGCTGGCAGCACGCCGAGCGAAACGGGCGCTGCGCCGCGCGGCAGCGCCCATAGCTCGTAGGACTTGCCTGCCGCCTCCGGCACCGTGCCGACGACCTCGATGGTGAGCGAGGTCAGTGGCAGCCGCCGCTCGAGCCGCCACACCGGGTGCGCGGTGTCGGTGCCGAGGACGGCGAGTGTCTGCAGCGGGGGCGGCGCCGGCTGGCGCACGATCAGGCCGACGACCAACGCGACCGCGACCAGGCCCGCCGCGGCTGCAAGCTGCCAGCGGCGCCAGCGCCGGACGCGCGGCGCTGCGGGAGCTGCCGCGTCATCGCCAAACAGGCGCCGGCGTACAGCAGCCCACGCCTGCGGAGAGGGCTCGACGGGCTGCACCGTGCGACTCAGGACGCTCCAGTGATCTTCCCAGCGATAAACCGCGCTGCGCGCCGCGGCGCTGTCGGCGCACAGACGCTCGAAGCGGCGACGGGCGCGACCGCGCAGCGTGCCGAGGGTGTACTCGGCGGCGAGACGATCCAGGAGCTCCGCTTGCTGGTAGTTCATGACTCCAGACACCGTCGCAGCGCGATGAGGCTGCGCCGCACCCAGCTCTTCACCGTACCGAGCGGCTCGTTTACCGCACGGGCGATCTCGCTGTGCGTCAGTCCTTCCTCGTAGGCGAGCATCAGGCAGCGCCGCTGTGGCGCTGCGATCTGCTCCAGGCAGCGCACCAGCAACGCACCGGTGCCGAGCATCTCGCTGCTCTCGGCCGGACCCTGTGACTGCAACTGCGGTTCGAGCGTGCTCACCTCGCTCAAGGCCACCGCCGGCCGCGTGGCGCGCTGCAGGTCGATCGCCCGGTAGCGCGCCATGGAGACGAGCCATGCGAGTGCGCGGCCGCGGATCGGGTCGAACTGGCGGGCGCGTTGCCATACGCTGACAAACACGTCCTGCAGCGCGTCCTCCGCCGCGTCACGCCGCCTGAGGATGCGCAGCAACACCGCCAGCAGGAGCGGCGCTACGCGCGCGTAGAGTGTTTCGAGCGCGGAACGGTCGCCGGCGGCGCAGCGCGCCAGCAGCGCTTCGAGCTCCGCGCCGTCCGGCTCGTTGCGACTCATACGGTCATCCTAGGAGGGCCGGCGGGAGGTCGCAATCATCCGAGACCCGCGCGCGTCACGCGCACCATGAGCCAGTAGCTGGCGAGCACCACGATGGCCGCGGAGCCCGCCGGCATGAACGTGCGCCGATAGAGCACGGTATCGCGCAGCAGAAACGCCAGCGGCAAGACCGCCAACACGATGAGCATCTGACCCATTTCAACGCCGACGTTGAATCCGAGGAGCGAGAGTGTGAGATTCGCGCCGTGGAGCCCCAGATCCGCGAGCACCGAGGCGAAACCAAGCCCATGGACGAGACCAAAGCCGAAAGCCACCGCCCAGCGTCGCCGGACGATCAGGGGCTTCAGGTTGTTTAGCGCACCGAGGAGCACGGTGAGCGCGATGGCGCTCTCCACCCAGCGCGCCGGCAGATGCACGAGACCCAGTACCGCGAGCGACAGCGTGAGGGAGTGCGCGAGGGTGAATGCCGTAACGACCTGCAGCACCTCGAGTGCCGCATCGTGCAGCGACGCGCGCGGCTCCCAGCCGCGCCCGCTGTAGCGCACGACCGCCGGGAACAACAGTGTCAGGAGGAACAAGACGTGGTCGTAGCTCTTGAGTATGTGCCAGATACCCTCGCTCAGGAACGCACCGAGCTGCTGCCAGCGTCCTGGGGATGAGACACTGAGGCTCGCGCGGGGTGCGTCGCGGCTCAGCACTGCAGCCTGCTCGCCTCCGGCGCCGATGACCTGCAGCAGGCCACGGTGCGTCGGGTCGACCTCGAACAGCAGCCGGTAATGCACCGCCAGCTCGGTCGGCCGCAGACCACAGTCGGCGCTGAAGCGCAGCACTGCGTAGTGGCCGTCGACGTGTTCATCGACCAGAAGCCCCGTGAGCCGCGCCGGGCAGGTGCTGCGATCGCCACGGCCTATGCCCTCGAGCGCCAGCCGCGTAAAGGCATAGTCGGCGATGCGGCTGCGGGCGGCCTTCAATTCGCCCCAGGTGATGGCGCCGTCGCGGTCGGCATCGAGACCGAGCACAAAGTCGAGATCGCGGAGGGCGATGTCCCACTGGCCTGCGAGGACGCCGCCGGATGCGGGTACGCGGACGGTGAGATAGCTGTCGCTCGGCTTGTGGGCGTGTGCTGCAGGCACCCATGCAGCCAGCAGGACCGCGAGCACGCCCGCGAGCCGCACGCCTCGGCGCTGCCTCACGGTGCCTCCTCGAGCGCGCCGCACGCGATGAACGCACAGAGCGAGCGATCCTCATAGCGGGTCTCGCGCAACCAGCGCGCAATCAGCGCGACATCGGCGGTCGCGTGCGTCCGCTCGGCGGCGCGCGCATAGACACGCAGGTCAGCAGGCTCGCGCTGCGCAGCCCAGTTGCGCCTGGCAGACTCGAGCGCCGCGGCAGCGTCCCCGTGCACCTCCAGCAGATACATGGCCTGCTCGCGCAGGTGCGTGTTGTCGTGGTCGCGCTCGGCCGTGCGCAGCCGCTCCTCGTAAGCCTGTGTCCAACGGGCCGCCTCGGGGCTCCTGAGCCGATGACCGGCGATGGCGAGCCGCAGCAGCAGCGGATCCTGGGCCTCGCTCCCGGCGAGCAGCGCGATCACCTCGGGCGCGCGGCCCGTGCGCAGCAGCAGATCCGCGTACGCGGATTTGACATACGGGTCATCGGTCGCCGCTTGCAGCGCGGCGCGCAGGTGCGCTTCGGCAGCACGATCATCCCCGAGCCGCTCGGCCATCTCCGCTACGACCGACAGGTGCCAGGCGCGCAGCGCCGCGGGCAGCCGTGGGCCAAGGTCAGAAGACGCCAGCAGCGCCCGATAGCTCGCCGCCAACTCACCGTTGCGTCCCGCGACGCTGCCGAGGCAGATGAGGGCGGTGAACTCATCGGCCGCGCGCACCAAGCGCGCACAGGCGAGCCGAGCGCCTCGGTAGTCTCCCCGGAGCTCGAGCAGTGTGGCGCGCGTGAGCCACGCCTGGGCGTCGAGCGGTTCGAGGGCAAGCGCCCGCTCGAGCAGTGCCAGCGCCGGATCGAACTGGTGGAGGTATTGCAGAGTGATCGCCTCGAGTACCAGCACACGCTCGGGCGGGCGCGGCCGCGACAGCCACGGCGAGAGCGTCGCCTGCGCATGGGCGATGAAGCGCGGATCACTGTTGCGGCGTCCGATGCCGATATAGCCGGTTGCGAGTGCGAGCGATGCCCCGAGGTCTTCGGCGTCAGCGGCGACTGCGGCGCGCAGCGGCGCGAGAAGCTCGAGGTCTGATCGCTCGGGCACTCGCTCGAGGATGGTGGCGTCATCCGCGGGGAGGTAGGGCCCTGCGGTCGCCATGCCCGCCGCGAGTGCCAGCCCCGCGGCGGCCATGCGCACGAGAGATGCGCACGACCGCCGCCGGTGTCGCAGCGCTCCAGGTTGCCGGCTCACGGCAACAGCGGGGCGCCGTTGGGCGAGCCTGGGAACGGATCGAGCAGGTACGGGAAGCCATCGAGATAGAAGTCATCGGGGCTTACGGCACCGCTTGCATGGGCATGAGCGGCGTCGGGACCCGCGGCGCGCGCACCGTCGGTATACGGCTTGCCGCCGTTCGGATCGCGCGTCTCACTGCCGCAGTTGCCGACCGCACCGCACAAAGCGCCCATGGCCGCGCGCAGCGTGATGTCGACGACGTCATCGAAGGGACGCCGGCCGTTCGGGAACCCCGCGAGATCGCCGCCGAGCACGCCCAGATCGCTCTGCGCGGCAGGCGCCCTCAGTGCGACCGAGGTGTTCAGGCGCAGCATCTCCGCGGGGCTTACCCGCAAGGGCTGGTTGAGGCCCTTGACTCCGGTCAGAAAGACGCTCACCAGGTCATCGCGCGGTGTCTCCGGCGGCAGTGCCGCGTTGCCGAACAGCACGTTCAGCAGCACCGGCAGGCTCGGATGGGTGACGTAGGTGAGGAACTGCGCGTCCTGATGCGGCTCACTGGCGTTGAAACGATCCTTGTCGGGTAGCCCGATGACCACCTCGTTGACGAGCGGCATGCCGAGCCGGGACACCTGCGTCCAGCCGTGGTGCCGGCGTGCGCCATCCTCAGCGTCGGCGTTGTCACGCTCGGAGTTGCGGGCCTCCTCCGCCGGCACGCTGGCCGTGGTCCACGCGCCGATGACCGGATCCTTGTGCACCAGGCAGCTGATCGGCACCTCGAGCGCGATCGAGGTCACGTTCTTGTCGGCGATGGTGTTCGGGGCTGCATCGCGCGGGCCGACGGGATTGAGGTTCACGAGATCGAAGATCTCGCCGAGGTTCACCACGAAACCGTCCTTGCGCTGGCCGACGAACACCCGTCCCGGTGTGGCGCAGCCAGGGATCGCGGCGCTGTAGATGAAGTTCGCGGCATACGCCGGGTAGTTGTCGATCGATTTGTTCCCGATGTTGTCGACCGGCTTGAAGAATGTGTGCCCGCCGAGCGTGGCGTTGGTGACCGCCTCGCGCTCCCCGTAGCGCGGGTCCCCGCGCACCAGCTCGATGGTGTAGCTCTGGATCACGTTGAGGTTCGCCCCGGCCGCGTTCACCGGACCGATGTTGGTGAGCGGCACGGCGACGTTCCGGCCGCCGGCATTCACCGTCAGGTCCTTCAGCGTGTTGGTGAAGCGGAATTGGAAGGTGAGGTCGGGCCGGGCATCGCCGTCGTTGTCGATGCGGATCTCGTAGAGCGCTTTCGGGTCGAGCGTGAAGTAGTTGGGTCCGCCGTAGGCGTCCTGCAGCGGGTTGTAGTTGGCGATGAAGGTGACGAACTGTTCCCGGCCCGGCTCGTAGCTGCGGAACATGTAGAAGTCCGTGCCATCGACCTTCGGCTGCCCCGCGATGAAAGGTGCCTCGCGATGGCTGGAGGCGAGCGTCGCGAGCGGCATAGCGGCGGCGGTGCACGCCAGCACGCCCCAAATAGTCCTGCGTTTCATGGTAGTCATCCCCTCAAGTCAGGTGGTGTACACGCTGCTCTACGAGTCAGCGGGCCAGCTGGATGCAGCGGCCATGACTTGCATCCACGCGGCCGCCCCGGCCGTAGCAGCCGGAATGACAGGCACTGC
>Ga0306922_10001962_pt1 | contig 18939 bp, 20 predicted proteins | sample sta12Cox44000082_FD_203758 | JGI IMG/M metagenome (GOLD analysis project Ga0306922, IMG submission 203758) | Lab enrichment of tropical soil microbial communities from Luquillo Experimental Forest, Puerto Rico - statoxic.12C.oxic.44.000.082 (v2)... | ecosystem: Environmental > Terrestrial >... | reverse complement strand
GCGGTGTCGAGCCTGATCGACGCCGCCAATCAGGCCGGCGGCACCGACAACATCACGGTGCTCGCGCTTCAGTGCGCGAACTAGGCGGCCGGCGCCGCCACATCGCGCCTACCAGGTAGAGAGTCAGCACCGACATCGTCAGCGTCAACGCCGCGCCGGTGAGCGCGTGCAAGATGGCGAGCCCGCCGCCCGCGTAGCGGACGATCCACGGCGTCGCGAGGTGGGCGAACACGCTCGCCGACGCAGCGACGATCCACACGATCTTGGCGCGGTCGCCGAGGCCCGTCGCCAAAAACAGGTGCCCGACGATGAGCAGCACCACCGGCATCGTGAACAGGTGGAAGTGCGTCACCTCGAGCAGCTTGCGATAGCTGACGGCGACCACCAGCGGCGTGTGTGCGCGCTCCGCGTCCTCGGGGACCTCGATGGCCGGCCCGGTGGTCGGCGGAGCAGCCGAGACCGCGTCGTCCCCCTCGCCAGCGTAGTAGCGCCGGACGCCACGCGTGCCGGCGCCGACCAGATCGCCGTAGTAAAGGGCGGAGGAGACCACGCCGAGCAGCGTGAGCAAGCAGAAGGCGGTGTAGAGCACCTTGGCCGCGAGGCCCAGGTTCCAGAGACGAAAACCGGTGGAGGCGAACTGGCGCATGATCAGAAGGAGAACGCGGCCGCGAAGCCGACCAGGGTCTTGCCGCGCGCCGACTCGACGACCCAGCTCGGCAGCGGCCGGGGAACGCCGGGCGCGTTCGGCACCGTCACGGGGGCCGCGGGGGTGAGCTCCTCGGCCGCCAGCGCCACGCGCACGTCGAACTTGAACGCGACCCAGCCGGCGGGACGGTAGTCGATCCCGCCGCGCACGAACGACTTCGGCCGCGACGGCGCGTCGGGGGGCAGCTGGCCCGTCGCGGAGATGGCCCCCGGGTTGAAGTTGTAGGGGGACATCCGGCTGCGCGGGTTGACGTTCTCGTACCCGGCGAAGAACACGAGCGCCTGGCCCGTCGGCGCGGAGCCGAGGCTGAGCACGTCGTAGCCGAGCTCGGCGTAGAGACCGCTCCCGCGCGCCGGGACCTGCTGCTGGCCGAGCAGCCCGAGATAGTCGTTGACCTTGTACGAGTCGACGATGAACAGCTCGGCGGCCTCCGCGCGGAGGTCGAAGCCGGCGCCGCGCAGCCGCGCGTCCACCTCGGCGACGCCGACGTTCACGCCGGCGAGCTCGGAGTGGCCGCCGCTGGCCCCGCCCCAGTAGCCGCCGCCGCCCAGAACGGGCCCCTCGCCGGCGGGGCCGATCTCGAGACGTCCCACGAACGCCGCGTCGTGCGCCGCGAGCACGCGGCCGTTGCCGCGCCCGCCCCACAGCGGCGCGTCCGCCGAGAAGCCGGCGGCGTCCAGGCCCGCGACCACGAGGGCCTGGTAGCGCGCGTAGGCGCCGAGCGCGCCATAGAGCCCGGCGCCGACCTCACGCCACGTCGTGGGGATGATGAGCCGGTCGGTCAGCGGGCGCTCGACGGTGAGGAAGGTCGTCGGGAGGTGCCACTGGTTGATGATCCCCAGCGGCAGGAGGAGGAGGCCGGCGCGGAAGCCGATGGCGGGATGCGGCTCCAGCTCCAGGTAGAGCTGCTCGAGACCGAAGGTGTGGAGCTCCTCCAGCTCGGCCGCTGCATAGAGCCGGAGCCAGGTGGTCGGGCGGTGCTCGAGCCAGGCGGCCAGCCAGGGGACCGACGGGGACACCTCGCGCGCGCGGTCGATGGTCAAGGTGCCTTGCCCCCACCCCCCGACCGACGTCTCGGGGCGGCCCGATCGACCATCCACAACCGAGGCCGCCGCGATCGGCGCGACCGGCGACACCGGAGAGACGGGCGCCGGCTGCGGACCCGATCCCGGCACCGTGGGCCAGGGGTACGGGCCTTGCTCGACCGGCGTGACGGCCCACGGCTTGGGGGGCGACGGCGGGGGCGGCGCGGCGACGGGAGGATCCGGGAGGACGTCTTCGGCGGCGGCCCACGCCGACCGGCCCGCCCAGCCGACGAGCAGCGCGGCCCAGAGGCCCGCGCCGACCTGCGCGGCGCGCCGCCTCACGAGGCGGTCACCGGCTGGCCGTCGGCCGCCGGGCGCCGGACGGCGCGTCCGGCACGGAGGCGACCGTGGAGAGCCCGAGCGCGAGCTCCTCGACCAGCACCGCCGCGCGGTGCACGCCGGTCGCGAGCGAGGCCGACGAGACGGTCGCGCCGCTCACGGCGTCGATGTCGCGGCCGAGGCGCAGCGGATCCTGCGCGGTCTTCCCCTCGAACTGCTTGCGGAAGCGCGGGTCGCGCACCTCGTCGCCGCGCGGCTCGCGGTAGACCATGATCTCGACCCGCTCGACGCTCCCGCGCGAGGATAGCCGGGTCGCGAAGGTGATCGGCTGGTGCAGCCCCTGCTCGTCGTCGACCACCGCGTAGCCGTCCACCTTCCCCTGGGTGGTGGCGACGAAGATCGTGTAGCGGTCCCGCGCCGGCGCGTAGCCGAGGCGCTGCGCGAGGCGCGCCCGCACCGGCGCGTCCAGGGTGAAGGTCCGATAGGTCACCCGCTCGCTATGCGGGAAGAACTCGGCCAGCATGCCGCGGGTCGTGTAATAGCTGGCTTCGGCGCGCGGCGCGCTCTCGGCGCCCGCGGGCCGGGCCGCCGCGAGCAGCATCAGGACTCCGGTGATTTTGATAACGGTTCTCAATTTCACTCATACAAATAGCGCACCCGCGGGGCGGGTGTCAATGCCGGGTCCATCCCCCGGACGATGACGCGGCCGCTAGGAGCGGGCCCGCCCGTGGCGGTTCTGCTCGGCCGGGCAGCGGCCGTCGGGGATCCCCCGGGCCTTCTCGCACAGGCCGAACAGCTCGTGGCGGTGGCGGAGCACGTTGAACCCCAGGCGGCGGGCCGCGTTGTCCTGCAGGGCCTCGATCTCGTCGTTCTCGAACTCGGTGATGAAGCCGCAGCTGTCGCAGATGAGGTGGTCGTGGTGGGCCCGCCCCTCCGCCACCTCGTACAGCGTCTGCCCCGGGCCAAAGTGCCGGGCGGCGGCGATCCCCGCCTCCTCGAGCAGCTTGACAGTCCGGTAGACCGTGGCCAGCCCCACGCGGGGGTGCTTGCGCCGCGCGGAGGAGAGCAGGTCCTCGAGGGCGACATGGCCAGACGTACGCAGGAAGGCGTCGACGATCGCCTCGCGCTGCTGAGTGGTCTTGAGCCCCTTGCGGGCGAGGTACGCCCGCCAAGGTGCCTTCGCATCTTTGGGGTCCTTGCGCAGCCGGGCCGCGCTGACCATCACGCCGCCTGCGGTCGCCATTTGATCGAGCACCCCATCGACGGCCGCTGCTGCCCGGCCGGCTTGCCGCCGGCGACGAGCGCCGCCAGCGCCTCTGCGAGCTCCCGCCGCTTGACCTGCGTCTCGTCCTTCCACGAATCGTCGATGCGCCCGCGGTACGCGAGCCGCCGATCCTTGTCGTAGACGAAGATGTCGGGCGTGCAGACCGCGCCGAAGGCCCGGGCCACGTCCTGCGTCTCGTCGTGCAGGTAAGGGAAGCCGTACCCCTTCTCGCGCCAGCGGACGGCGAGCTTGTCGAACGCGTCGTCCGGGTAGGTGTCCGCGTCGTTCGAGCAGACGCCCACGAGCTGCACCCCCTGCCCCTCGAACTCCCGGGCGAGCGCGATGAGCCGCCCCTCCACCGCCTTGACGTACGGGCAGTGGTTGCAGATGAACATCACCGCCAGCACCGGCTGAGCCGCGAAGTCGTCGCGGGCGTAGGTCTTGCCGTCGACGGCGAGGAGGCGAAAGTCGGGGCACGGGGCTCCGAGCTCAGGCGGCGGCGTTTCGACGGCCATGGGGCGCAATTCTAGCCCACATATCGCCGAGCGGAGGGCGGCTTTGAGGCTGGAACCCCGCGGCGCTTCCGGGTAGAAACCGACCATGGCGAGCGACCCCAAACCCGAGGGGAAGGCCGAAGGGTCTCCGCCCCCCGAGCGGTTCGAGGACATCCTCGGCCGGCTGCGGGGCCTCGTCGAGCGCCTCGAGGCGGGGAACCTGCCGCTCGAGGAGAGCCTGCGCGCGTTCGAGGAGGGAATGGAGCTCTGCCGGCGCGGGACGCTCATCCTCGACAGCGCGGAGAAGAAGGTCGAAACGCTGCTCGGCAGCGCCGGGGGCGTGCCGCGCACCGCCCCCTTCGAGATGCCCGAAGGGTGAGCGCTCCCGACGCCAGCCTCGAGGGGTGGATCGGCGCGCGACGCGCGGAGATCGACCGCGTGCTCGAGGCGCGGCTGCCGGTCCCGCCCGAGGACCCGGGCCGGCTCGTCGAAGCGATGCGCTACTCGCTCTTGGCCCCGGGCAAGCGCATCCGGCCGCTGCTGGCGCTCGCCGCGGCCGAGGCGGTGGGCACTGTCGACGACGACGTGCGCCTGGCGGCGGCGGCCGTGGAGCTCGTCCACTGTTACTCGCTCGTCCACGACGACCTGCCGGCGATGGACGACGACGACTTCCGGCGCGGGCGGCCGAGCAACCACAAGGTGTTCGGCGAGGCCGTGGCCATCCTCACCGGCGACGCGCTCTTGACGCTGGCCTTCGCCTGGATCGCCGAGGCCGGCGCCCGCCGCCGCGCGGACGCGTTCCTGCGCGCGGCCGCCGCCTTGGCCCGCGGCGCGGGCGTGACCGGCATGGTGCGCGGTCAGGCGCGCGACCTCTGCGAGCCTTCGCCGACGACGATCGCGGCGCTCGAGACCCTGCACGCCGAGAAGACCGCCGCGCTGTTCGCGGCCGCGCTCGAAGTGGGCGCGGCGGCGGCTGGGGGCGCGCCCGAGGAGATCGCGGCCCTCGGTCGGTTCGGCGTCGCCTACGGCATCGCCTTCCAGCACGCCGACGACCGGGCGGACGAAGAGCACGCAGACCACGCCGAGGCGGCGCGCCGGCGCCTGGCGGAGCTCACCGCCGACGCGCTGGCCCTCATCGCCCCGTGGGGCGATCGCGCGGCGCGCCTCGCCGGTCTCGCCCGCGCCCTCGCCCGCTGAGATGCCGCCCTGGCGGCCCGGCGCACCCGCCGCGCCCGCGCGCGGCCGAGGTCACCCGTGGTAGGATGGATACTAGGGGAAAGTCGGATTGGCTTTCGACGAGCGCACCCAAATATCGGCGACGCTGCCGACCGGAGACGTCAAGCGTGACCGCGCGTACCTCGTCGTCCTGGCCGGCGCCAGCGTGGGCGAGATGTACAAGCTCGAGTCTGACCAGACCATCATCGGGCGCGGCGGCCGGGCGCAGATCCGGCTGCTCGACGAGGGGATCTCCCGCGAGCACGCCCAGATCTCCATCGAGGCGGGGCGCGTCACGCTGCGCGACCTCGGGTCGACCAACGGCACCTACTGCAACGGCCTGCGGGTCGAGAGCCGGGACCTCGTCGACGGCGACAAGATCCTCGTGGGGTCGACGACCATCCTGAAGTTCACCTACCACGACAACCTCGACGAGATCTTCCAGAAGCAGATGTACGAGTCGGCCCTGCGCGACGGGCTGACCAAGGCCTTCAACAAGAAGTACTTCACCGACCGGCTGGAGAGCGAGTTCACGTTCTCGGTCCGGCACGCGACGCCGCTCGCGCTGGTGCTGTTCGACATCGACCACTTCAAGAAGGTGAACGACACCCACGGCCACCAGGCGGGGGATCACGTGCTCACGGAGATCGCCGCGCTGCTCACCTCGACCCTGCGCGCGGAGGACGTCTTCGCCCGCTACGGCGGCGAGGAGTTCGCGGTGATCTGCCGGGGCTCCGACGCCGGCCAGGCCCAGGTGGTGGGCGAGCGGCTGCGAAAGGCCGTCGAAGGGCACAGCTTCGTCTACGAGAAGACCCACATCCCGGTCACGATCAGCGTCGGCATCGCCGTGCTCCCGGACGCCGCGGTCAAGGACGCCAGCGACATCGTCGCGCTGGCCGACCAGGCGCTCTACAAGTCCAAGCACGCCGGCCGGAACCGGGTCACCCTGCACGCCGCCGGCTGAGCCTCCCGCGGCCGATCTGCGGAATTTTGCAACCGGGTCAAACGGTTCGTACCCTGTAGATGTTGGTCTCTCGCGGTTTTTCCCTGGGGTTGGGCGCGGCGGCGCTCGCCCTCTTGCTCGCGCCCCCTCTTCGCGCCTCTCCCGGCGATGACGACGAGGAGGCGCGCCCTGTCGAGGGGCCCGTGGCGCCCCCGAAGCCGGGGGGTAAGCCGGTCGCCTTCGATCGCGGCTGGCTGGAGCCGTTCTTCAAGCACACCGCCGCGAGGCAGGCGGCGGAGGCCTTCCGCGGCGAGGACTGGGCGACGGCCGAGGCCGGTTTCGCCAAGGCGGTCCGCGCGCTGCCGCGCGGGAGCGAGGAGCGGTTCGCCGCCACCTACATGCTGGCCCTCGCGCGCGCCAACCAGTCCGAGTGGGCGGACGCCGGCAAGCTGTTCGAGGAGCTGTTCGAGAGCTACCCGCGACTGGCCCCGTATCACGCCTACAACGCCGCCCGCTGCCGGTTGCGGCGCGGGGACGCCGCCGGCGCGGTCGAGTGGGCGGAGCGGGTGGCGCGGGGGTCCGTCCCCGAGGCCGAGGCGGAGCTCGTCCGCATCGACGCGCTGCGCGCGCTCTTCCGCTGGGACGACGCGCTCGGAGCGCTCGACGGCTACCTCGCCCAGTTCCCCAACGGGCCCCGCCACGCCGAGGCTCTCTACAAGAAGGCCGAGGCGATGGAGAAGGCCGCCGGCGCGCGCGGGGGCTCGCCCGACGCGCGGCCCGCGGCGCCCGACGCAACGGCCATCTACCGGCGGGTCTGGGCGGAGGCGCCCCTCGAGGCCTGGGGCGACCGCGCCGGCGAGCGGCTGGCGCAGATCGCCGGCGGCCTCCCCGCCGCCGAGGCGGCGGTGGTGCGGGCGCGCACGGCGGGCGAGCTCGTGACCCGCGGGACCTCGATCTTCGACCACAACCGGAACCAGGAGTCCGAGGCGGCGTTCGCGGCCGCGCTGGGCGCGCCGGGCCTCGACGCCGACCTCGAGTGCCGCGCCCGCTTCTTCCGCGCGCAGTCGGTCTGGAAGGCGCGCCAGCGGCAGCGCGCGGCGCCGCTCTTCGACGAGGCGGAGGCCGCCTGCGCGCGGGCCGGCAACCGGGATCTCCACGCCAAGGCGCTCTACCAGGGGGCCCGCTGCTACGCGACGACGGGCGACCGCGACGGCGCGGCGGCCCGTTACGCGCGCGTCGAGAACGAGCACGCCGACCACACCTACGCCGACGACGCCCGCATCCGCATGGCCGAGCTCGCCAGCGAGGCGAACGACGAGGCGACGGCGGCGAAGATCCTGATGGAGGTTCCGGTCCGCTACCCGAAGGGGGACCTGCTCAACGAGGCGCTCTGGCGGCTGGCGTTTGGAGCTTGGCGCGCAGGAAGGCTCGACGAAGCCGCCCACTGGCTCGACGAGAACCTCCGCCTCGTGCCGCACGAGGAGATCTGGTACGCCGAGGGGCGGGCGCTGTATTGGAAGGCGCGCGTCCTCGACAAGCAGGGGCACCCCGACGAGGCGCGCGCCTGGTACGAGCGGGCCGTGCGCGAGTACCCGCTGTCGGTCTACGCGCTGCTCGCGGTGAGCCGCCTGCAGGCGACGGCGCCCGACCGCGCGAGCGCGCTCGTGACCGAGCTGCGCAAAGGGGTCCACGACGTGCCGAGCTGGTCGTTCCCGGCGCGGCCCCTCTACGGCGACCCCGGGTTCCTGCGCGCCGTGGCGCTGGCGCGCATGGGCCAGGGGGGCGACGCCCGGCGCGAGCTCGCGCGCCTCGGGCTCGCCACCTCCGTCGACAAGCACGCCCCGGGCGCGGCCCGCGCCGAGGACGAGGACCTGCTCTGGATCACGGCGGTGCTGCTCGATCGGGGAGGTGTCTGGAGCGCGTCGCACTCGCTGCCGCGCTACGGGGTGACGAACTATCGCCTCGAGTACCCGAGAGGGCTCGGCGAGGCCAAGTGGCGCCTCGCTTACCCGCGGGCCTTCCCCGCCCTCGTGGCCAAGAACACGCGCCTAAACCAGCTCCCGGAGGCGCTCGAGCTCGCCATCATGCGCGAGGAGAGCGCGTTCTCGCCGCGCACCGAGTCCTTCGCCAACGCCATCGGCCTCACGCAGATGCTGATCAGCACCGCCAAGAAGTACGCCAACGGCACGACGGTCACGCGCGAGGTGCTGATGGACCCCGCCAAGAACCTGGAGATCGGTGCCCGCTTCCTCGGCTTCCTCTGGAAGCACTTCGGCGCCGCCGCCCCGCTCACCATCGCCGGCTACAACGCCGGCGAGCACGCCGTCGACAAGTGGCTCGGTGAGCGCGGCGACATGGCGATGGACGAGTTCATGGAGACCATCCCCTACGACGAGACGCGCAACTACACGAAGCGTGTGCTGGCGTCGTACTTCACGTACTCGTGGCTCTACGACAAGAAGCCGGTGCCGAAGCTGCCGCTGGAAGCGCGCGGGACCGCCCGCGACAGTGACTCTGGAGACAAGTCCAAGTCCAAGATCGAGAAAGGTGACCGCGCCGGCCGCACCGTCACCTCGCGGCGCTGACCGCGCTTACTTCTTCTTCTTGCGGCGGAACAGGCCGCCGCCGCGCTCCGGGTTCACGTGCTGGCCGCCGGCCGCGGCGTAGGCTCGCAGGGCAGCCTCTTCCTCGGCGCTGAGCGCCGAGGGGACGACCAGCTTGATGTGGGCGACGACGTCCCCTTTGCCGCGGCCGTCCATGCGCGGCATGCCCCGGCCGCGCAGCGCGAACGTGTCACCGGCCTGGGTGCCGGCCGGCAGCTCGAGCAGCATGGGCCCCTCCAGCGTCGGAACCTCGACCTCGTCGCCGAGCGCGAGCTGGGGGAAGCTGACCGCGATCTCCGTGTGCAGGTCGGCGCCGTCGCGCTCGAACCGCTCGTCCGCCTTCACGCGCAGGACGACGTAGAGGTTGCCGGGCTGCCCGCCCCGCGGGGCCGCCTCGCCGCGTCCAGGGATCCGCAAGGTCGAGCCGTCCTCGACGCCGGCCGGGATCGTCACCTGCAGCTCGTCCTCCGCCTCGACCACGCCGGCACCGCTGCAGGTCGGGCACGGCCGGCGCACGATCTGCCCCTCGCCGCGGCAGACCGGGCAGGTCGAGGAGATCATCAGGAAGCCCTGCGCGTGCATCACCTGGCCGCGCCCGCCGCAGTGCTCGCACGGCTCGGGGCTCGAGCCGCGGGCGGCGCCGTTGCCGCCGCAGACCTCGCACGCGGCGTGGCGCACGATGCTGACCTTCCTCTTGATGCCGGTGGCCGCCTCCTCGAGCGTGAGGACGAGGCCCGTCTCGATGTCGGCGCCGCGCGGCGGACCGCGCCGGCCGCCGCCACCGCCGAAGATGTCGCCGAAGATGTCGCCGAACGCCGAGAAGATGTCGTGGACGTCGTGGAAGCCGGCCCCCATGCCCGCGCTGGGGCCTGCGTGCCCGAAGCGGTCGTAGAGGCTCCGCTTCTCCGGGTCCGAGAGGACCTGGTACGCCTCGGAGGCCTCCTTGAACCTGTCCTCCGCCTGCTTGTCGCCGGGGTTGCGGTCGGGGTGGAGCTCCATCGCCAACCGACGGTAGGCGCGCTTGAGCTCGGCGGCCTCGGCGCTGCGGCCGACGCCCAACACGTCGTAATAGTCTCTACGCTCGGACACTGAGGTTCCCCAACCGTACGGAGCAGCCTTGAGTGTGTCAAATGCCGGCCCGAACGTCCGGAGGTTTCGGCTGGTATCTTACGATGATGCACCACAACCCCGGGTTCCTGGCGCTGGTCGACGACGCGAAACGCCGCGTCGCGACCTGCAGCATCGCCGACGTCCGGGCCCGCCTCGACCGCGGCGAGCGCTTCGCCTTCGTCGACGTCCGCGAGGACGGCGAGTTCGCCGTCGACCGGGTCCGCGGCGCCCGCCACATCGGCCGTGGGGTGCTCGAGCGCGACATCGAGACGCTCATCCCGGACAAGGCGGCCCCCATCGTCCTCTACTGCGGGGGCGGCTACCGGTCGGCGCTGTCCGCCGACAACCTCCAGAAGATGGGCTACACGAGCGTCGTGTCCATGGACGGGGGGATCCGGGCCTGGCGCGAGGCCGGGTACCCGATCGAGCGCGGCGACAACGCCTAAGGTGACCTGAGGTGGCCAAGCCTCCTTCGCTCGCCGCCGCCCGCGCGGCGATCGTCCGCTGCGAGGATTGCCCGCGGCTCCGCAGCTATTGTGCCCGCGTCGCCGCCGAGAAGAAGGCCGCCTACCGGGACGAGACCTACTGGGGGAAGCCCGTCCCGGGCTTCGGCGATCCGGACGCGCGCCTCCTGCTCGTCGGGCTGGCGCCTGCGGCGCACGGCGCGAACCGGACCGGGCGGATGTTCACGGGCGACGGTGTGGGCGGCTCCGGCGACTTCCTCATGACCGCGCTCCACGCGACCGGCTTCGCCAACCAGCCGACCTCGCGCCACCCCGACGACGGGCTCGCCCTGCGCGACGCCTTCGTGCTGGCGGCCGCGCGCTGCGCCCCGCCCGACAACAAGCCGGCGCCCGAGGAGATCGTCCGCTGCCGGCGCCACCTCGCGGCCGAGATCGCCGCTCTCCCCCGCGTGCGCGTCGTGGTCGCGCTCGGCAAGATCGGTCACGACGCCTTCCTCGCGTATTGGGCCGCGGCCCACGGCGTCCGTCTCCGACCCCGTCCCGCGTTCGCGCACGGCAGCGAGGCGGACCTCGGCCCCGGCCTGCCGATCCTGCTCGGCTGCTACCACCCGAGCCGCCAGAACACGAACACCGGCAAGCTGACGCCGCCCATGATGCGCGCGGTGTTCGAGCGCGCGCGGGCGCTCATCGCCGCCCGCGGGTCCGCCTCGACGCCACGCCGCGCGGAAGGTAGCATCTCGCGCGCGTGAGCAAGGACGGCGACGGCGACGACACTATCGGCAGCTTGCCCGGCGATCCGGCCCCCTGGAAGGTGCTGTCGCGCGAGTATCTCTCGCGCAAGCTCTGGTACACGGTGCGCGTCGACAAGGTCGAGCTCGCGAACGGCACCGTCATCCCGGAGTACTGGATCAGCGAGTACCCGCCGTGGGTCAACGTCGTCGCCTTGACCGCCGACGACCGGGTCGTGCTCATCCGGCAATACCGGCACGGCATCGGCCAGGTCCACTACGAGATCCCCGCCGGCACGACCGATCCCGAGGACACCTCGCTCGAGGAGGCGGCCCGTCGCGAGCTGCGCGAGGAGACCGGCTACAGCGGCGGCCGCTGGTCGAAGCTCATGACGCTGTCCGCGAACCCCGCCCTGCAGAACAACCTGACGCACACCTTCCTCGCCGAGGGGGTGACGCTCGACGGCCCCGCCGCCCCCGAGGCCAGCGAGGAGATCACGGTTCACCTCGTGCCGCTCGGGGAAATCGAGGGCCTCATCGAGCGCGGCGGCTTCCTGCAGGCGCTGCACACGGCGCCGCTCATGCGCCTGCTTCTCCAGCGGCGCCGAAAGACCGGCGGCTGACCATGCCGATGCCCGACGAGATCGTCGGCCTGCTCCGCTCGACGATCACCATCAAGTGGGCCGACGGCCACGAGAGCAAGTTCCGCGCGCGCGACCTCCGTCTCGCCTGCCGCTGCGCGAGCTGCATCGAGGAGATGTCCGGCCGCCCGCTGCTCGAGCCGTCGAGCGTCCCCGAGAACGTGCGCGCCAAGGCCATCAACCTCGTGGGCCAGTACGCCATCGGCATCGACTGGAGCGACGGCCACACCACCGGCATCTACAACTTCCGCGACCTGCGCGCGAACTGCCCCTGCGACGCCTGCGTGGCTACCCGCCGACCAACCCCGCGATAGTGCCGGTCAGGAACGTCGCCAGCGACCCCGCGACGATGGAGCGGATGCCGAGGCGGGCCAGGTCCTTGCGGCGCTCGGGGACCATGCTGCCGACGCCGCCCAAAACGATGGCCAGCGACCCGAAGTTGGCGAAGCCGCAGAGGGCGAAGCTGGCGATGCGGATGCTTTTCGGCGACAGCGCGGCGGCGTGGCTGGTCATCGCCTGGTAGGCGATGAACTCGTTGAGCATGGTCTTGGTGCCGAGGAGCTCGCCCACGAGCGGCGCCTCGCGCCACGGGACGCCCATCACCCACGCCAGCGGCGCGAGCGGCGCGCCGAGCAGGCGGCCCATCGACCAGCCGGGGTGGCCGATCCAGCCGCCGACGGCGCCGACGGCCTTGTCGCACATGCTGACGATGGCCACGAAGGCGACCAGCATGGCGCCGACGTTGAGGGCCAGGTGCAGCCCCTCCGAGGCCCCGCGCGCGGCCGCGTCGACGACGTTGACGTCGAGCCGCGGGACGGCGACGCGCGCGGCGCTCGAGGTCTCGGGGACGCCGGTCTCGGGGATCATGATCTTGGCGAACATCACCGCCGCGGGCGCGCTCATGAACGACGCCGTCACGAGGTAGCCGGCGTCGACGCCCATGGCCACGTAGGCGAGCAGCACGCTCCCCGAGATCGTCGCCATCCCCGCGCACATCACGGCGAAGAGCTCGCTCTCCGTCATGCGCGCGACGTAGGGGCGGATGAGCAGCGGCGCCTCGGTCATGCCGAGGAAGATGTCGCCGACGGTCGACAGCGCCTCGGCGCCCGACACGTGCATGGTGCGCGCGAGCCCGCGCGCCAGCAGCGCCACCACCCGCTGCATGATCCCGAGGTGGTAGAGCACGGCCATGAGGCTGGCCATGAACACGATGATGGGGAGCACTTTGATCGCGAGCACGAAGCCGACGCCGACCGACTTCATGCCCGTCGCCGCGGGCGTCTGCACGATGGTGAACGCCGGCCAGTCGCCGAACACGAACTTGATCCCCGCGTCGGCGAAGCCGATGAAGTCGTTGGCGACGTCGTTGGCCCAGACGAAGAGCCGCGTCCCCACCTTCGTCCGCAGCGCGAACAGCGCCATCGCGAACTGGAGCAGGAACCCGAGGCCGATGATGCGGGCGTTGACGGCCCGGCGGCGATCGTTCGACAGCAGGAACGCGATCCCGAGCAGGACGGCGATCCCGACCACCCCCATCAATCCATCTCCAGCGGCGGGCGGTGGAACCGGGCCCGCAACCGGTTGATGGCACCCAGCACCCGCGGGTGCTTGAGCACGCGGCGCTCCAGGCCGCGCTTGCCCGGGAAGTCGAGCAGCGTGAGGCCGATGATCATCGTGAGCACCCCCTGACCCGGGATCCCGGGGAGAGCCATGACGAACCCCAGGACGAGCAGCACGAGCCCGGCGAGGTTCTTGCCCACGAGGCCGAGCCCCCGCACGACCGGGTGGCGCTGCGACGGCCGGGGGCCGTGGGTGAAGCGCGTCGGGGGCCAGGCGACGATGACCGCGGTGGCGAGGGCGAGGCTGCCGATCGCCAGCGCGACCGAGATGCCGACCCCCCACCAGAAGCCGCCGCTCTCGAGGAAGCGAAAGACGGGTGCGAGGTTGCGCCGCCAGGTGTCCGCCATCCGCTTCCCGTCACTCTTCCACGGCGGGCCCGGGCTGGCCAGGGCCCTGCTAGTCTTTCAGCCATCGACCTCAAGATTGTAGAGCGCATCGGCGACGTCGCGGCCGACGAATGGGACCGCCTGGTCGGCCCCGGCGACCCCTTCCTCGAGCACGCTTTTCTGGCCGCGCTCGAGGCCTCGGGGAGCGTCGGGGCCCGCGCAGGCTGCGTCCCGCGCCTGGTCACGGCCCGAGACCGGGGCGGCCGCCTCGTCGGCGCGGTCCCCCTCTACCTCAAGACCAACAGCTACGGCGAGTTCATCTTCGACTGGTCCTGGGCCAACGCGGCGCACCGATCGGGCATCCGTTACTACCCCAAGCTGGTGGCGGCGATCCCGTTCACGCCCGCGACCGGCCAGCGGCTGCCGGTGCTCGACGCGCCGGGCGTGGACGCGGCGGCCGTGACCGGGGCCCTGCTCGCCGGGGTCGCCGAGGTCGCAGACGCCGAGCAGGCGTCGTCGACCCACTTTCTGTTTTGCACCGAGGCGGAGTCCCGGCTGCTCGGCGGCCACCGTTACCTCCCCCGGCTGTCGATGCAGTTCCACTGGCACAACCGCCCCGAGCGCCCGTTCGAGAGCTTCGACGACTACCTCTCCACGTTCCGCTCGCGGAACCGCAAGCAGGTGCGCAAGGAGCGCGAGGTGGCCGCCTCGCACGGCCTCGAGCTCCGGACCGCCACCGGCGCCGAGCTCGAGCCGCGCGACTGGAAGGCCCTGCGCGGCCTCTACCGCGAAAATGTCGCCCGCCACGGCGGCATCGCCTACCTCCGCGACGCCTTCTTCGAGATCGCGCGCGAGACGCTCGGCCATCGCCTGGTCGCCACCCTCGCCTACCGCGGCGCCGACGCCGTCGCCGGCACCATCAACTTCGAGAAGGGCCCCCACCTCTACGGCCGCTACTGGGGCTGCCTCGCCGACTACCAGATGCTGCACTTCGAGCTCTGCTACTACCGTCTCATCGAGCGCGCGATCGAGCGCCGCTGCACGCTGTTCGAGGCCGGCGCCCAGGGCGAGCACAAGCTCAAGCGCGGCCTCACGCCGGCCCTGACCCACAGCGCCCACTTCATCCGCGATCCGGACTTCGGAGAGGCCGTGGCCCGCTTCATCGCCGCCGAGGCCGAGGAGGTCCAGCAGGAGGTGCGCCTTTACGACGAGCACTCCCCGTTCCGCGCCGCGAACGAACCTCCATGATCGAGGCCGTCTACTTCTTCTTCTTTCAGGCGACCGCGATCAACATGGCCTACATGCCCGCGCACCTGCGAGCGCTGGGGCTGGGCGGGCGGCAGATCTCGACGGTGTTCGCGGTGGCGCCGGTGCTGTCGCTGGCGGTGCCGCTCGGCTGGGCCTGGCTCGCCGATCGGACGCGGCGGCACGACCGCGTGCTCCGGATCGTCGCCTGTGGGGCGTGGCTCGGGTACGCGCCGGTCGTGCTGGCGCGCGGGTTCGGGCCGGTGCTGGCGGGTTACTTCGCGTACGCGCTGTTCAACGTCGGGATCGGCGGGCTCACCGACGCCCTCGCCGTGGCGCGGGTCCGCGCCGGCGCGATCTACGGGCGGATGCGGCTCTGGGGCTCGCTCGGGTTCGTGCTCGCCGCGCTCGTCGCGGGCGCCCTGCTCTCGAAGGGGCTGGCGTCGCCCGCGGGCGTGCTCCCGCCGCTCGCCATGTGGGTCGCGCTGGGCGGGACGTTCGCCGCGACGCTCAAGCTGCGCGGTCCCGGCGAGGAGGCGGTCCGCCCGCGCGCCGCCGACATCCGCGCGCTGCTCGCCGACACGCGGCTGCGCCTGCTGCTCGTCGCGGGGGTCCTGCACTGGATGTGCATGGCCCCCTACAACATCTACTTTGGCATCCTCCTCGGGGACCTCGGCCTGCCGCCATTCACCTGGGGGGTGAGCTTCGCGGCGGGCGTCATCGCCGAGATGCTGGTCCTGCTCTGGTTCCACCGCCTCGGCACCCGCTTCTCGCTGGACGCGCTGCTGGCCGTGGCCTTCGCGGCGAGCGCGCTGCGCTGGCTCGCTACCGCCACCCTGCGCGTCCCCTGGCTGGTCGTCGGGCTGCAGGTGTTCCACGGCCTGACGTTCGGGCTGTTCTGGAGCGCGGCGATCGCCTTCATCGCCGGCAACGTCCCCGCCTCGCTGCGCGCCACCGGCCAGGCGTTGCTCGTCGTGTCGATCAACCTCGGCAGCGCGATCGGCTACCCGCTCACCGGGCGCGTGTTCGACGCCGTCGGGCCGCGGGCGCTGTTCCTGCTCGCCGCCGTCGGCGAGCTCGCGCCGCTCGCCGTCGTGCTCGCCGGGCGCCGCCGCTTGCGCGCCGCCGGCTAACTGCCTATCGTCGGGCGCCTGGAGGTCCGCCCCATGAACCGAGCCGCCCTCGCCGCCAGCCTGCTGATTCTGGCCCTCGGTGCATTCGCCTGCACGGACAACAGCGGCGGCAACAACGCCACGGGGACCGCCGGAACGACCGGGGCCGGCGGCACCACCGGCAGCGGCGGCACCACCGGCAGCGGCGGCACCACCGGCAGCGGCGGCACCACCGGCGGAGGCGGCACCACCGGCGCCGGCGGCACCACCGGCAGCGCCGGCACCACCGGCAGCGGCGGCGCGGGCGGTTCGACGTCGGGCTTCACCGCTGTCGATCCCTGCTCGACCGAGAGCAGCTACACGACGACCGGCACGACCATCACGTTCGGCGCCACGGCCGACATCAGCTACATGCCGAAGTGCCTCAAGGTGTCGGCCGGCGCCACCGTGACCTTCACGGGCGACTTCGTGAGCCACCCGCTCATGCCGTCGGCCAAGCGCGGGACCCTGACCGGCAACCCGATATTGCCCACGGGCAACGGCACGACCACGAGCTTCACCTTCCCCAACGCCGGTTACTTCGCCTACTACTGCGACGTCCACGGCGCGTCCGACGGCGCGCTGGGGATGGTGGGCGTGATCTGGGTCGAGTGATCGGCCGGGCCGCCGGGCTCGCGGGCCTCCTCGTCGTCGGTGGCTGCGCCGACGCGAGCAGCGGTTACGCGGGTCCGGCCTTCGGAGGCCGCGACGCCGGCTTCGAGGCGAGCGCCGCCGACGGCAGCTTTCTGGCCGTGGCCCCCTGCGCCGCCAGCGGCGACTACACGTCCGGCACGACGACGATCGCGTTCGGCGGAACGACCGGCTACGCCTACGCGCCGCGCTGCCTCGCCGTCCCGACGGGAACGACGGTCACGTTCGCGGGCGACTTCAGCCCGCACCCGCTCAGCCCGTCGGCGCTGCGCGGGACCCGCCCCGGCAACCCGATCACGAACGTCAGCGCCGGCTCGTCGGCGAGCTTCGTCTTCTCGACGCCGGGCCTCTACGCCTACTTCTGTGCCTTCCACGGCACCCTCGACGACGGCACCGGCATGGCCGGCGTCGTGTGGGCCCAGTAGCCCTCGCTACGCGAAGGTGCCGCTACGCGAAGGTGAACGTCACCTTGTCGTCGGCGGCGTCCACCCGGACGGTCCCGCCGCTGACGAGCTTGCCGAACAGCAGCTCGTCGGTGAGCGGGCGCTTGACCTCGTCCTGGATGACGCGGCCGAGCGGGCGGGCGCCGTTGAGCGGGTCGTAGCCCTTCTTGGCGAGGTACGCGCGCGCCGCCTCGGTGAGGTCGATCTTCACCTTGCGCTCGGCGAGCTGGGTGGAGAGCTCGGCGATGAACTTGTCGACGATCTGCCCCATGACGCGCGGGTCGAGCGGCGCGAAGTCGATCTTGGCGTCGAGCCGGTTGCGGAACTCGGGGGCGAACATCCGCTTGAACGCCTCGTCGGTGTCGCCGAACCGCTCGCCGCCGGCGGCGCCGAACCCCGGCATCCGGCGCGACAGCTCCCGCGCGCCGACGTTGCTGGTCATGATGAGCACGACGTGGCGGAAGTCCGACTTGCGCCCGTTGTTGTCGGTGAGCGCCCCGTGGTCCATCACCTGCAGGAGCAGATTGAAGAGGTCGGGGTGCGCCTTCTCGATCTCGTCGAGCAGCAGCACGGCGTGCGGCGTCTGGTGGATGGCGTCGGTGAGGAGCCCGCCCTGGTCGAAGCCGACGTAGCCGGGCGGCGCGCCGATGAGGCGCGACACCGTGTGCCGCTCCATGTACTCCGACATGTCGAAGCGGATGAAGCCGACGCCCATGATCTCCGCCAGCTGCTTGGCGAGCTCCGTCTTGCCGACGCCCGTCGGGCCGGCGAACACGAAGCAGCCGATGGGCCGCTGCGGCGCGCCCAGGCCGGCGCGGTTCATCTTGATCGCCTGCGCCACGCGCGAGACCGCCTGATCCTGGCCGAAGATCTTGGCCTTGAGGTCCCCCTCGAGGTTGGCCAGGCGGGCCTTGTCGTCGGCGGCCACCCGCCGCGGCGGGATGCGGGCCATGGTCGCGATCACCGCCTCGATCTCCTTGGTCCCCACGCGCGGGCGCCCGCTCGGCTTCGCGCCGTCGCCTCCGTCGGGTGCGGCCTCGACCGCCTCGCCCGGCTGCGGCGGCTGGCCGGCCTGCGAGATCTTCACGCTTTTCTTGAGCTTGAGCGCGGCCCCGGCCTCGTCGATGAGGTCGATGGCCTTGTCGGGTAGCCGCCGGTCGTTGAGGTAGCGCGCCGACAGCTCGGCCGCCGTCCGCAGCGCCTTGTCGGTGTAGTCGACGCCGTGGAACTCCTCGTAGCGGGCGCGCAGCCCCTTGAGCACCTCGATGGTCTCATCGACCGAGGGCTCCTCGACCTCGATGGGCTGGAACCGGCGGGCCAGCGCCCGGTCCTTCTCGATGTAGCTGCGGAACTCCTTGTGCGTCGTGGTGCCGATGCAGCGGAGCTTGCCGCTCGCGAGCGCTGGTTTGATCAGGTTCGAGGCGTCCATGGCGCCGCCGGAGGCCGCGCCGGCGCCCACGATCGTGTGCAGCTCGTCGATGAAGACGATGGCGTTCTCTTTCTCCTCGAGCGCCTTCATCACGGCCTTGAACCGCTCCTCGAAGTCGCCACGGTAGCGGGTGCCCGCCACGAGGGCCCCCATGTCGAGTGCGTAGATCGTCGCCCCGGCCAGCGTCGCCGGCGCCTCGCCGAGCTCGATGCGGCGGGCCAGCCCCTCGACGATGGCGGTCTTCCCCACCCCCGCGTCGCCCACGAACAGCGGGTTGTTCTTCCGGCGGCGGGCGAGCACGTGCAGCGCCCGCTCGATCTGCGGCCCGCGCCCGATGAGCGGATCGATCTCCCCGGCCCGCGCGCGCTCGTTGAGGTTCACGGCGTAAGCGGCCAGCGGATCGACCGCCGCCTCGTCGCCGTCGTCGTCGCCGAGCGGCCGCGCGCCCCCCTGCCCCGGCGTCCCGTTGGTCTTGGCCGGCAAGAGCTTGGAGATCCCGTGCGAGATGTAGCTGACGACGTCGAGCCGGCCGATCCCTTCCT
>Ga0306922_10001958_pt1 | contig 18946 bp, 14 predicted proteins | sample sta12Cox44000082_FD_203758 | JGI IMG/M metagenome (GOLD analysis project Ga0306922, IMG submission 203758) | Lab enrichment of tropical soil microbial communities from Luquillo Experimental Forest, Puerto Rico - statoxic.12C.oxic.44.000.082 (v2)... | ecosystem: Environmental > Terrestrial >... | reverse complement strand
ACGCCCAGCAGCGCCAGCACGACCAGGCCGAAGAACGTCCAGTTGGTGAAGTTGAGCCCATGCGCGTTGCCGGCGGCCCACTGCGAGAAGCTCCACGGGTTGACGGCGGCATGGTGACCACGAGCCAGGAAGACCACCCCGCTCACGAACATGGCCAGGATGGCCAGCCCGTAGAGCGCGAACACCACGTTGACCATGTTCTGGGTGACCCGGAACCGGAGCACGGCCAGTACGCCGGACAGCACGATCACCGCCACGATCACCAGCCCTTGCACCTGTATCGACCAGGTGCTGACCGACGGGAAGGCATAGCCGAGGAAAGCGATCGCCAGGGTGCCGGTGGTCACCATCACCAGCACCCCCGGCCACCAGGCGCAAAAGCCCGCGAAGAAGCCCCAGAACCGGCCGAATGCCTTGTGCGTCCACAGGTAGATCGAGCCCTCGCCGGGGAACATCACGCCGAGCTGGCCGGTCGCGATGGCGCACGGGATGAGGAACACCAGGAACCCGATGAGCCACCAGCCGTAGGCGGCCGGGCCGGCCGGCTGGATGGCGGCGGAGTTGGTGATGAACAGGACGATCGCCACGAAGATGGCGACCATGTCGAAGGTTGTGAGCACCCTGGGCAGCATGCCGCCGGCTACCCGCTCGGAGATCAGGGTGCTGCTGCTGGTGGTATCGGTCTCGGCTGCCATGGCCATCCTCCTGTTTCCGGCCGTGGTGGGATAAGGACCGCTAGAACTTGGTGAAGTGCTCGAAGCACTCGTAGCTGGCATCAGTGCCGGCGAACGCCGCCACCTCCGACCGCTTGACGGCCAGGTAGGCGCGGCGCCGCAGGTTGCCAAGGGATGCCAGCAGCAGGTCATCGGTGGCCAATGCGTCCAGCGCCTCGGCCAGCGAGGCAGGCAGCCGGTGGGCGCCGACTGCCAGCCGCTCGGCATCGGACAGGGTCGCCGGGTCGACGTTGACGGCTTCGCCCGGATCGAGCTTGCGGCGGATGCCGTCCAGGCCCGCCTGGATGGCCGCGCCGAGCGCCAGGTAGGGATTGGCGCTGGAATCGGATGGCTTGATTTCCAGGTTGACGGAGGCGGCCGGGTCATCCCGCATGGGCGAGCAGATCCGGATCGCCGCCTCCCGGTTGTCCATGCCGTAGATGGTGTAGGCACTGCTCCACATCTGCGGTGCCAGCCGGCGGTAGCTGTTCACGCTGCCGCAGGTGAGCGCGGTGAGTGCGGGCAGGTGCGCGAGCAGGCCGCCGATGAAGTGATAACCGGTCTGTGACAGCAGATACCGGTCGCCGGGATCGTAGAAGGCGGGCTGGCCGCCCAGGTCGGTCAGCGAGATATGCAGGTGGGCGCCGTTGCCCGCCTGGTCGGCGATGGGCTTCGGCGCCAGGCTGGCCCACATCCCGCGGCGGAACGCGGTCCCCCGCACGGTTTCCCGGAACAGCACGTGGTTGTCGGCGGCCTGGAGTGCGGGCACGTGCCGGATCGACACTTCCTGCTGGCCGTGGCCAAGCTCGGGATAGTAGTGCTCGACCGTCATCCCCTGCGCCTGCAACCCCTGCAGCAGGTCGGTGGTGAAGTCGTGGGCAAGGTGGAAACCGGTGGCCGAGTAGCACAGGCTGTCATCGTTCGGCACCAGCCGGTCGGGCCCGCCGTCCGGTCCGGCCTCCCGGCGGCCGAGGGTGAACTCCGGCTCGAACGCGGCGGTGGCCGCGTAACCCTGGCTGGCCAGTTCGGCGACGGCCTGCTTGAGATAGGTCCGGGCACACGCGTCCCACGGCTGGCCGTCCGGGTGGACCAGGTCGGCGAGCATGGCAGCGGCGCCAGGTGCGTAGGGAAGCTGCACGAAGGTGGCCGGGTCCGGCATGATCCGGACTTCCCCCACCGGCCCCAGGCCAGCGACCGGCTGCAGGTGGTCCAGCATCGACATGGCCATCATGGCGACGGTGTGGCCGATCCCGGTCACCATCCGGGCCGGCAGGGTGGCGGCCGAGGCGGACTTGCCGCGGATGATCCCGCCGTGATCAGCGTAGAGAAACCAGACCAGCGAGACGCCGGCCGACTCGGCACGGGTGGCGGCCGCCGCGATCGCCTCCTGGCGGGCCGCATCGCTCGCTGGTCCCGCGTCGGGGTTCGGGTCCATGTATAAGGCGTAGCATGATCACCCTCTTCCCGCCTAGAGCGTCGGCGGCCCGGTTTGGCCGCCGGGAGTGCGGGCGCGCGAGTCCCGGCAGTGCGTTGACACCCGCGGCGACTGGTCCTAGATTCGCCCTGTTCGTGGTAAGAACCACCGTGCGCTTACCGCACAAAACTGCCGGTCAAGGAGGCGCTGTGACGTTCCTGGATGAAGCCACCTGGCGGGGACGGATCTATTCGGGCGGCTGGCAGCGGGCAGCCGGCGGCGAGGCCGCGGTTAACGAGCCCGCCACCGGCGGGGAACTGGGCCGGGTGGGCATCGCCTCGCCCGCGGACATCGCGTCGGCCACCGCCGCGGCCGCCGCCGCCCAGCCCGCATGGGCCGCGCTCCCGCACACCCAGCGATCGGCCATCCTGCGCCGGGCCGGTGAGATCTGGCTGGCCAATGCCGCCGAGATCGAGCAGTGGAGCATCCGCGAGGGCGGCAAGATCGGCCCGGCCGCGCAGTTCGAGACCCACGTGGCCACCGAAGAGGTGTTCGAGGCGGCCACCTTGCCGTCGCGGCCGCACGGCGAGCTGCTGCCCAGTGAGCAGCCCAACCTCAGCTTCACCGAGCGGGTACCGGCCGGCGTGGTGGGGGTGATCGCCCCGTTCAACTTCCCGCAGATCCTGGCCATCCGCTCGGTGGCGCCTGCGCTCGCGCTGGGCAACGCGGTAGTCCTCAAGCCGGACCCGCGCACCGCGGTCTGCGGCGGCGTGGTGCTGGCCCGGGTGTTTGAGGAGGCAGGCCTGCCGGACGGGCTGCTGCACGTGCTGCCAGGGGGGCCGGACACCGGCGAGGCGCTCATCACCGACCCGCTGGTGCGGGTGATCTCGTTCACCGGCTCCAGCGCGTCCGGCCGCCGGGTCGGCCAGCTGGCCGCCGCTCACCTCAAGCGCTGCCACCTGGAACTGGGCGGCAATTCGGCGCTGATCATCCTGCCCGATGCCGACCTGGACAAGGCGGCCTCGGCCGGCGCCTGGGGCTCGTTCCTGCACCAGGGCCAGATCTGCATGACGACCGGCCGGCACCTGGTGCACGCATCGGTCTACGACGCCTATGTCGAACGGCTGGCAGGCAAGGCCGCGCACCTGCCGGTTGGCGACCCGGCCACTGGCCAGGTCGCGATCGGCCCGCTGATCGACGAGCGGCAGCGGGATAAGGTGCATGCCCTGGTCACCGGCAGCGTGGATGCGGGCGCCCGGGTGGCCGCCGGCGGCAGCTACCAGGGGCTGTTCTATCAGCCGACGGTGCTGGCCGAGGTGGCACCGGCCATGCCCGCCTACGCAAACGAGGTGTTCGGCCCGGTCGCGCCGGTGGTCGCGTTCACGACGGCGGACGAGGCGGCCAAGCTGGCCGGCGACAGCGAGTATGGCCTGTCACTGGGCATCCTGACCCGGGACGTGATGGCGGGCCTGGATCTGGCCCGCCGGATCCCGACTGGCATCGTGCACATCAACGACCAGACGGTGGACGACGCACCGAACACCCCGTTCGGCGGCATCTTCGCCTCCGGCACGGGCGCGCGCTTCGGCGGCACCGCCAACCTGGACGCCTTCACCGACACCCGCTGGGTTACTGTCCGCGGGGACATCGCCCCCTATCCCTTCTAGCGGCGGCGCGGCCAGCGCCGGGATCCGGCACGGGAGGACATGCGCACTCAGGTAGGCATCGTCGGGGCCGGCCCGGCCGGGCTGATGCTGTCCCACCTGCTCGCGCAGCGGGGCATCGAGTCGGTGGTGGTGGAGATCCGCAGCCGTGCGCACTGCGAGGCCAGGCAGCGGGCGGGGCTGCTGGAGGACGGCACGGTCAAGCTGCTGCGCGAGGCCGATCTCGCGCAGCGGCTGGACACCGAGGGGCTGGAGCACGGCGGCATCTACCTGCAGTTTGACGGGGAACGCCAGCACCTTGATTTCCGCGACCTCACCGGCGGCCGCACGGTCACCATTTACGCGCAGACCGAGATCGTCAAAGATCTCATCGCCCGGCGGCTGGCCGACGGCGGGGCGCTGGAGTTCGACGTGACCGGCACCGCGGTGGCCGGCCTCGACACCGACCGGCCGGTGCTGTCCTACACCACCGCCGGCGGTGAGCGGCGTGAGCTGATCTGCGACGCGATCGCTGGCTGCGACGGTTTCCACGGCATCTGCCGGCCCGCCATCCCGGCTCAGCTGCTCACCGTCCGGGACCGCGATTACCCGTATGCCTGGCTGGGGATCATCGCCGAAGTCCCGCCGTCCACCGACGAGCTGATCTATAACCACCACCCGGACGGCTTCGCCCTGCACAGCATGCGCACCCCCCAGATCAGCCGGCTCTACCTGCAGGTCAGCCCAGACGAGCGGATCGAGCAATGGCCGGACGACCGGATCTGGGCGGCGCTGCAGCACCGGTTTGCGCTGCCCGGCTGGGAGCTGAAGGAAGGCCCGATAACCGACAAGGCGATCACCCCGATGCGGAGCTTCGTCAGTTCGCCGATGCGTTACGGGCGGCTGTTCCTGGCCGGGGACGCCGCCCACATCGTGCCGCCGACCGGGGCGAAGGGGCTGAACCTGGCGCTCGCTGACGTGACCGTGCTGGCCCAGGCGCTGGACCGGCTGATGCGCGGGGATAGCCAGCCGGCCGACAGCTACTCGGACGCCTGCCTCGGCCGGGTGTGGCGGGCGACCCACTTCTCCTGGTGGATGACCTCGATGCTGCACTCCGCGCCCGGCGGCGACCCGATGGACATGGACCTGCAGCTAGCACAGCTGCGGTACGTCACCATGTCGCGGGCGGCGGCCACCTCGCTGGCCGAGAACTACACCGGCTATCCCCCGCTGCGCTGACCGCCGGGCGGCCAGGCCGGCCGCCTCATCCCACCCGCCGGCGGTAGAGGATATCGCCTCGCTGGTCCCGCATCACCAGCACGAAGTGGCTGCTGAAATAGGCCTGTAGGGCCCGGGTCCAGGCAATCCGGCGGCTGCTGTAAGCCGAGAACCAGGCGTACTGCGCGAGCGCGAACTCCTGCCGCCAGGCCGCCACCACCGCTGGGTCCCGGGCCGCCCCGGTGGCGGGTGTCCCGCCCGCTGAGAGCGCCAGGTCGGTGCCGGTGCCATCCAGCATCGGCGAGCAGCCGGGCACGCTAGTGACGAACCGGTCGGCCACGATGAGCAGTGACACTTCGTCGGTGGCGACGCAGCTGCCGGGCGGGACATGCCGGGCGAAGGCGGCGATGCTGACCGGCCCGGTCGGCGCCAGCAGCGCCTTGACCCGCCCCTCGGCCCGGACCTGGAAGATGGTGAACACCACCAGCACGACCGCCGCCGCGGCGGTGACCACACCCGGCAGCCCCCGCCAGGGGCTGGCCTGGGCAGGACGGCCCAGCATCGTGACCCGGGACAGCGGCAGGCCGATGGCCATGCCGAGGAACGGCGCCAGGAACGCCGGGAAGTGATAGTGGAACTGGCTCGGCAGCAGGAACACGATCCCGATCAGGAGCATGCTGACCACTGCGAACGCATCCAGCGGCGGCGGCGGCCGCCGCGTTATGAAGATCACCACGGCCATGCTCCCCACCGAGAGCACCAGCAGGATCACCAGCGTGAGGAAGATCGTCGACTGCAGGTACAGGAACACGCCGGTGACCAGCAGGTTGGCCCGGGCGGGCAGAATGACGTGGCTGAGCCCGGTCATCTCCCGCAGCCGGACCCAGATCGATACCCGCAGCGAGGCGGCCCGGTGCCCCAGCTGGGCGGTGATCAGGCTCTGGTAGAAGCGGTGCGGGGCCAGCGCCGCGAACGGCAGCGCCGGCACACAGAACCCCGCCGCCACCCCGGCCACGAAAGCAAGCGCCCGCCGGGTCCAGGGCAGGCACAGGGCCGCCGCCACCACCACCGGGATGATGGCCCACGACTCGATCGCGCCGGCGAACCCGAAGAGCACCCCACCCCAGACCAGCCGCTGGCGGCTGGCGGTGATCCGGTCCCGGTCGAACACGGCGACCGCCGCGGCCAGGCAGAACAGCGTCAGCCATGGCTCGACCAGCACGGTGCGGGCGGCGGCGATGCTGTCCGGGAACAGCGCGGTGACCCCGCATGCCACCAGCGTCGCCAGCACCCCCCGGTGGCGTACCAGCAGGCCGACCAGCACCACCGCGGCCGCGCTGGCGAGGGTGGTCAGGATCCGGCCGGCCGCCATCCCCGCCGCGGTACTGGTGAGCTTGGCCAGCAGCGCGGCCGGCGTCATCAGCAGCGTGATCCCGGGCGGCTGGACGAAGATGAAGTCGCGGTAGGGCAGCGTGCCCTGGAGCAGGTGGACAGCGCTGCCAAAGTACGACCCGTCGTCATACTCGGTGAGCCCGAGCAGCACCCCCGGCCGGGCGAGCTGGTAGATCCGCAGCCCCAGGGCCAGCACCGTGGTGGCCCCGATCACCAGGCCCACCGCGTTGCGCCGGATCGCCGCCAGCCGCGGCCGGGCCGCCCGATCACCGGTGGGCGCGGGCGGCACCGGGCCCACCGTCGTTTCGCTCACCGTCGGATTCTAAGGGCGGTATTCAGTCCTTCTCGTACCGGCCGGGGAACTCGCACCCATCCGGGTCAGCCGCTTCCGGGCCCCGCCAGCTGGGTCAGGACGGCAGGCCGGTAGCGGCCGGCAGCTCCGAGTCCGCGTCGTCCTCGTCGTCCTCGGGGTGGCTGCCGTGCCACCGGGACGGCATGAACAGCGGCACGATCATGGCCGCCCCCAGCACCGCCAGCGCCCCGCTGGCGAGCAGCAGCCGGAAGCCGGAGCCGAACGCATGGCCCGCCAGCGGCACCCAGCCGAGGGCCCGGTGCGGGCTCACCGCGAGCAGTGCGGTCCAGGCCAGCAGGCCGAGCCCGGGCAGGCCGGTTGCCAGCGGCGAGACCGCCCGTACCGCGAGCAGGATGCCCAGGAACAGGCCGGTCCCCACCAGCGCCGACAGCTCCAGCAGGCCGGTGGTGCTGATCAGCACATGGCCGGGGGTGACGGTCACATACAGATGGGCGATGCCCCAGCCGGCCGCCAGATACAGCGCGGCCGCGAGGGCTATTGCCAGGATGAAGCCAATCAGATGACGCATTGTCGTCGGTTGGTCCCTACTCCCGCTCCTGGCCGGTTACGCGTCGGGAGTGACTCTACTGGAGCCAGCGGGCCGCACCCGGGCATTCCGGCCAGCGGGGTGCCCGGCCTCCGGAGCGTCAGCTCCGCCGCGTAGGCTCGGCGACGTGCACATCGACACGATTTTCCGGGGAATCGGGGCGTTCACGGTCCGGTTCCGTTGGCTGATGCTGGTGATCTGGGTGGTGGGCGCCTTCGCCGCTGCGACGCAGCTGCCGTCGCTGAACAGCGTCACCCAGAACAACAACAGCAAATTCCTGCCGGCCAGCGCGCCCAGCGAACATGCCGTCGAGCTGGCCGCCCCGTTTGGCATCGCTGGCCTGGTCCCGATCCCGGTGGTGGCGGCGCGTGCACAGGCCCCGCTGACCCCGGCAGACGCAGCGGCTCTGACCACGCTCCAGCACACGCTGCACGGGGTGTCTGGCGTCGCCAAGGTGCTCGACGCCGGCCGGTCCGCGAACGGGCGCGCTGAGCAGCTGGTGGTGCTCGCGCAGCAGGGCGGCCAGAACCAGAATTACGCCGTCGACCTGATCGACGGGCTGCGCGCGAAGATCGCCGCGGCCGGGCTGCCGGCCGGGCTGCAGGCGCACGTGGCGGGCGACGTCGCCGCCCAGGTGGACCAGCAGAAGGCGTCCGGCAACACCGGCAACAAGGTCCAGTACCTGTCGCTGCTCTTTATCATCGTGCTGCTGGTGGTCATCTTCCGGTCGCTCACGCTGGCGCTGGTGACGGTGATCCCGCCGCTGCTGTCGGTCACCATCGCCGGGCCGCTGGTGGCCGAGGCCGCCCAGCATGGCCTGCAGGTATCCCCCATCGCCCAGCTGCTGCTGATCGTCCTGGTGCTGGGCGCGGGTACCGACTACGGCCTGTTCCTTGTCTTCCGGGTACGCGAGGAGCTGCGCAGCAGGCAGCACGGCAAGGCCGGGGAGAACTACCCGGGCACCAACGGCCTGGGCCGCAGCCTGCTCGCCGACTTCCTTCATCCCCGCCCCCCCGCCCGGGACGCGATCGTCAGCTCGTTCACCCGGGTGGGCGAGTCCATCACCTTCTCGGCCGCCACGGTGATCGCGGCGGTGCTGACGCTGCTGCTGGCCAGCTTCTCGTTCTACTCCGACCTTGGCATCCCGTTCGCGATCGCCATCGGGGTCATCCTGCTCGCGGCTCTCACGCTGCTGCCGGCCCTGCTGTCGCTCCGGCTGTCCCTGCTCGCCCAGAAGCGGTCACTGTTCCTGCGCTTCTTCGGCAAGCCCAAGCTGCTGCCGTGGAACATCCAGGGCAGCGGCAAGACCGGCACCTGGGGCCGCGTTGCCGGGCGGATCGTCCGGCATCCGGTGCCCACCCTGGTGTCGGGCCTCGTGCTGTTCGGGGGGCTGGCCTTCGCGGTGTTCGGCTATACCGCGGCCGGTTTCGGCGGGAACACCGCACCGCCGGCCGGCAGTGACTCCGCGGCCGGGCAGGCACTGCTGGCCAGTTATTTCCCGCAGTCGTCGGCGAACCCGACCAATCTCCTCTTCCGGTTCGACACGCCGGTCTGGGACAATCCGGCCCCGCTCGCCAACGCTACCCGGCAGCTGTCGGCAAACCCGCTGTTCAGCCAGGTCAGCGGGCCACTCAATCCCGGCGGGGCGACCCTGACCCCAGCCGAGTACAGTGCCCTGCACGCCAAACTCGGGCCGGCCGCCCTGCTCCCGGCGGTGCCCCCGGCCGGGACCGGGGTGCCGCTGCCCGCCTACGAGGTCTACCGCGCCACCGGAAACCTGGTCAGCGCGGACGGCAAGACCGTGCAGTTCCTCACCGGCCTGCACGCGGGCGACCCGGGCGGTACCGCCGCGATGAACGCCGTGCCAGCGGTGCGGGCGGCCACCGCCGAGGTGGCCACGTCGATCGGGGCGTCCGATCACGCCGTCGGTGGCGAGGCCCCGGCCCTGTACGACATCAGCAGCATCTCCAACAGCGACCTGAAGCGCATCATCCCGGTCGCGATCATCGCGATCGGGATCCTGCTCGCAATCGTGCTGCGCAGCCTGGTGGCCCCGCTCTACCTGATCGCCTCGGTCGGCATCTCCTACCTGGCGGCGCTGGGCCTGTCGGTGCTGATCTTCATCGAGATCGGTAACAGCGGCGGGCTGGTGTTCTTCATGCCCTTCCTGATGTTCATCTTCCTGCTCGCGCTCGGCGAGGATTACAACATCCTGATGATGACGCGCATCCGGGAGGAGGCACAGCGCCGGCCGCTGCGGGAGGCCGTCACCCGGGCGCTGGCCGCGACCGGGACCACGATCACGTCGGCAGGCCTGGTGCTGGCGGGCACCTTCATCGTGCTGACGGTGGTGGCCGGCAGCGGCTCCGGGGGTGACCAGATCCGTGACATCGGGCTGGGCCTGGCACTCGGGGTGCTGATGGACACCTTCCTGGTACGCACCCTGCTGGTGCCCTCCACCGTGGTGCTGCTGGGCAGGTGGAACTGGTGGCCGTCCAAGATGAGCCGCCGGAGTGCCGAGCTGCCCGCAGGCAGCGGGCCGGACGGCCAGGTGGCGGTCCCGGACACCGTGACGCCGGGCGGTGATGAGGCACCGCTTGGCCAGCACCCGGCCTGACCGGTCACCCGGGCAGCCGTATCCGCCCGTGGTTGCCCGGCCAGCCGGGAGTGCGGGGTCGGGGTGCCGCCGCCCGTGCTTGCCGTCCTAACCATTCCGGTGATCTGCGGGACATGCCGCGCGCGGTGCTGGCCAGGACCCATCCCGACCGTCACACTCGCATGAGGGAAGTCCGAGCGACGCCCTCGCGCGGCATCAGGCACGCCGGCCTGGCCGGCGGCGCAGAAGGGACGCCGATGCAGGAACTGCGCCTGGTCGCGGTGAGTGAGGATGGCACCTATGCCGTCCTGGCCGCACCGGGGCGCAGCGGCCGCTTCTCGCTGCCGGTCGATGACCGGCTGCGGATCGTGGCCCGAGGGCAGTTCTCCCGGCTCGCTCAGTACGAGATCGAAGTGGAGAGTCCCTTGCGACCCAAGGAGATCCAGGACCGGATCCGGGCCGGTGAGACGGCGGAGGACATCGCCGACGTGGCGGGGGTGCCGATCGAACGGGTCCGCCGCTTCGAGGGGCCGGTACTGGCGGAGCGCGCCTACCGAGCCCAGGAGGCGCAGGCGGCGAGCATCCGCCAGCCGGGGGAAAGCGGGCCAGGGCGCCCGCTCGGCGATCTGGTCACCGAGCGGCTCACCAGCCTCGGTGCCGGCACCGGAGGCGCCGAGTGGGACTCACGCAAACGGCCCGATGGCAACTGGCTGGTATCACTGACCTTCACCGCGGGCGATCTCCCGCGGCTGGCCGAATGGATCTTCGACCCCCGGAGCAGGCACGTCAGCCCCGTCGACGACACCGCCGCCGGCCTGTGCCTGCCCGATGCCAGCCTGCCGCCCGCCCTGGCCCGCACGCTGGGGGCCGCCACAGTCACTCCCATCGGCAGCCGGCTCAGCCAGCTCGCCGCCGGGCCCGAGGGACGCGCCCAGCCAGGGCCGGCGCGTGTCCCAGCACCGGCCGGGCCGGCCGCGGAGCAGGAGAGCGCCCCGGCCGCGGCCGCACAGCAGGCTCCGGCCCGGCAGCGCCCGGTCAGGAAGGCAGCGGGCGGCCGCTCGCGGCGCGCGTCGGTGCCGTCCTGGGATGAAATCATGTTTGGCACCTCCCGGCAGCCGGACTAAGTACCTCCCTGGCAGGCCGTACCATCAGCAGCGGACGGTTACGGCGGGAGAGGTGCGGGTGAGCCGGTTCAGGCAATCAGTTGGCCGCTGGCTGGCCAGGGCTGGCCGGCCACTCACCGCCGGTGCCCTCCTCGCCCTGCTCGGCGGCTGCGGCCTGGTGGGCGGCCCCAAGACAGTGCTGGCAGACGTGCCCAACACGATGACCGTGACCAGTCCGGACGTCAGTCAGGGGGTGATGGGCTCGGACTTCACCTGCCACGGGGCGGGGAAGAACCCAGGGCTGCACTGGTCCGGCGCGCCGGCGCGGACGAAATCACTAGCGGTGGTCATGGATGACTCGGCCGCGCCGATCACCCCCTACATCTACTGGATCGTTTTTGATATCGGCCGGCAGACCACCAATATTCAGGCCGGGGAGATTCCGGCGGGTGCCCGGCAGGCCCGGAATAGTAAAGGCACCATCGGTTATGATCCGCCCTGCCCGGTGGGCCACGATCATTTCTACCGTTTTACCGTTTACGCCCTTGGGTCGGTACTCCACCTGGCTAACGGGGCCAGCCTGAAATCGGCCTGGTCTGCGATCGCCGATGCCGCTATCGCACGCGGGCGGCTCCCTGCCAAGGCCACTCCGTAATCGTACAGTTACAGTACGTAAACGACACGAGTTTAAAAATTCGCTAAATGCATGACAGCGGCTAGAGGCGTCCGCCAGAATCACTGACCAGGAGTTCAGCCTTGGACTGATCCAAGGTGCTAGCGACACAGGGGAAGGTCCGCGTCGATGGCCGCGTGTACCTCGCTAGCGCCGCCCACGTGGCCACGGCTCTCTGGGTGGTGGAATGAAGCTGCTGCTGCTGGTTGGCCTCGCAGCCGTCGTCATCGTGATCCTCATCGCCGTCTTCCTGAGCATCCGGCTCGGGCGTGGGGACGACCATGAGGAGCCGGTGAGGCCCGGCAGCCGCGATCGCGGTCGCCGGGACGACAAGGATCCACGCTGGCAGGACGCTGAAGAACACGACGCCCGCCGGGCCACAGCTGCCAGCCGGACGGGCGGCAGCGGCCGCTTGGCCCGGGACGAGGCCGATACCTCCCGCCATCAGGACGGCGCCGAGCGCCGGCCCTCGCGCGAGCAGGCGTCCCGCGGGCGGGACCGCGACTACGACTACCCGGACCACCGCGACACCGGGCCGCTGGAGCATCCGAGCAGCCCCCGGCGGGCCGCGGCCAGGAATGGGCGCCCGCCCAGCGGCCGCGAGTATCGCGACCGGCCCGCTGACGGACGCCGTGACCAGCGCGGCGCCGGCCAGCCTGACTACCCGGACTACCAGTCCGGCCCGCAGCGCGGCTACGCCGGCGGCCACCCGTCTGGCCCGCTGCCAGTGCCGGACTTCCATTCGGGTGAGTACCCAGCGGCCGACTACCCGTCGATGGATTTCCCGTCTGGCCCGCTGACGGCCGCCGACTACCCGTCCGCGGACTACCCGTCGATGGATTTCCCGTCTGGCCCGCTAGCGGCCGCCGACTATCCGTCCGGCGACTATCCGGCCGCTTCGGCCAGCGGCCACCCGGGCAGGCGGAGCCGGTCAAAGTCCGAGAAGGGCAAGAATGGCGCCAGCCGACCGCAGCCGGAGTCACGGCGCAAGCCCGCCAAGTCGCAGAGCCCGGCCAAGGGACGGTCGCGGAGCAGGCGCGATGACGATGACTGGCCAAGCACGGAGTGGGACAAGCTGACCGACGAGCAGTACTGGGCCGAGCTCTCCTCCGACAAGCCGCTGTCCACGAGTGCCCGCCCCGCACAGGCGCCCACCGAGCCGGCGGCCGGCAACGGCAGATCCCGGACCGCGAACGGCAAGCCTGCGGCCGCCCAGGGCGCTCCCGCGCCCATGCCCCCGGCAGGGCCCGGCCGTGACCTGCCCAGCCGGAAGGCGCCTGGCCCGCCGCGGCAGCCAGACACCGAGCGTCTCCCGGTCCGCGCGCGGCCGCAGCCGCCGGTACCGGCCCGGGTCGCGAATGGATCCCCCATCACCAGCCGGGCCGAGGCGAGCCTCCCCCGGCCGGCCGAGGAGCCGAGCCTCGCCGTGCTGAGCAGCCTGGCCAGCAGTGCGCCAGCCCGGCCGTATGGCGCGCTGGATGAGGATCCGCTGACCAGTCCCTCATTCTCCCGGCCGGCCAGGGACAGCCGCTCTTACCACCGGGCCAGTGCGCCGCCCGGGGGCTCCGGCAGTCACCGGCGGCCAGCCGCCAGCCTGGCCAGCGCCAGCTACGACATGGGTGGCTACGGCACTCCCAGCGAGCGGCGGGACAGCTACCAGCCGGGCCCGGGCCGCCACCCCAGCCTGCCCTACCCGGCCGGCGACTACAGCGGCAGTGGCATGTACAGCGCCCCGCCCGCCGGCCCGCCAGCTGACGGGTACCAGCTTCCCGGGCAGGCAGGCCCGGGCTACACCTACCAGGCTGCGCCGCCGTCACCGGGCCACCCGGCGAGCTGGCACCGGGCACCGGACGAGCCGGTTCCCGCACAGGGCAATCCTTACGGCAGTTACGTGACCCCGGAGCCACCCAGTTACCAGGCCAGCCCGGCGATGTACGCCGATTCCCACCCGAGCGGCGGCCCCGCCTATCCGGCCGACCCTGCGCGCGGCTACCCCCCCTACCAGCCCGCGATTGCGGCAGCCGGTCATTCCGCCGACGCCAGGCACTATCCGGCGGCCGGCGGTTACCCGCAGGGCGGCTACCCCACTGATGGCGGCTACGGCTACGAGCAGCACGCCAGCCAGGCCGTTTACCCTGCCCCGCCGGAAGCTGCCAGCTACCCGCCGGGATACACCAGCGGCTACCCCGGCGCCTCATATCAGCACAACGGGTACGGTTACCCAGCCGAACAGGGTTGACATACCCGTAGGCCCGCGGCGGACAATATCCCGATCGCGACACAGGAGCAGGGGAAGAGTTGGAACGCCCTCGGGATCACGCACGCAGCTATCACCTGCACCGGCTGGCGACCGCCCTGGACACCCAGGGCCTGCACTCGACCGTGCAGACCACCTATCCGGCCGCGCTGCATATCTTCACACCTGGTGCGGCCATGCTCGCCGAGAGTATCGACTGTATTCCGGGTACCGACGACAGCGGCCGCCTGCACTGGTACTACCGCTGGTCGTGGGGCGAGCTGCTGCACGACGTAGACGACCCATCGGCCGCAGCCGCGAAAATCGCCGACGTTCTGTCCGCCCGCTGACCGGCTAACTGCGGACCGGGGAAAGATGCTCGAGCGCCCGCGACGCATAGGCGAGAACGTGCGGCATCAGCGGGAAACGCCGCAAGTCGTCCCTGCTGAACCAGTGATAGGCACGGGCGGCGCGGTAGTCGAGGGAGACTTCACCGCCTACCACCTGGCAGAAATACACAAAGTCCAGGTACTCCGCTGACGGGCTGATCCGGATTTCCTGGATAGACACTGGCATCGGCAGCGGGGACGCGGCCTCGTCCCTGACCTCCATCCCGCCGCCGCTGACCACCGCCACCGACAGCCCGGTCTCCTCCTGCACCTCCCGGATCAGCGCTTCATGCGGGTACTCCCCCGATGCCAGTTCGATCCGGCCACCGGTCGGAACCCAGCGGGACAGGCCGCCGTGCCACAGCAGCAGCACCCGGTCGTCGCGCACCACATAGCCGCCGGCCACATATGTCGCATCGCGCAGGTACTTCACCGGTCGTCACCGCCCGTCTCCGGCTCGAGGCCGCACATGGCGATGACGATGTCGACCGTTTCGTCCACGGACATCTTGTCGGTGCGGATTACCACGGCGTCCGCCGCCACCCGCATGGGTGACGCCTCCCGTTCCCGGTCCATCCGGTCGCGATCGGCCAGCTGCAGCTCCACGTCGGCCTGACTGCGCAGTTCCTCGGCGCTTTGTGCCCAGAGTTTGCGGGCCGCCCGCTCCTGCAAGCTGACGTCGAGGTACAGCTTGAGATCGGCGTCCGGCGCGACCACGGTGCCGATGTCCCGGCCGGCCAGGATGGTCGGCCCCTCGGACAGCACCCGCCGCTGGATCTGCCGCACGACTTCCCGGACCCGCTCGAAGCGGGCTACCCGGGGCACGGTCGTGGTGATCTCGTCGGTGTGCAGCCGCATCTCCGACAGTGGGCGCCCGGCCACCCGGATCACCCCGCCTCCACCGGCCCGGGTGGTCTCCACTGCTTTCAGCACGCGCGCCGCGACCGTGAGCACCCCGTCCAGATCATCGGGATCGGTGCCGTCGTCCAGCACACCCCTGGCGATGAGCCGGTAGATCAGCCCGGTATCGACCATCGCGTAGTGCAAGCGTGCTGCCATGGCCTGGCCGATGGTGCTCTTGCCGCTGCCGGCCGGCCCGTCGATGGCGATCGTTGCTGGTCGCACTGTCTCTCCTTCGGCAGGCGGCACGGGCCGGGCATCGCAAACACGTCTGCGCAAGTGTAGACCGAGGCCGGCCGCCGGCTGCGGGCAAACCTGGCCGCGGGGAGACCCTGGCCGCGGCCCCGTCCCGGCCGCCGCTGCCGCTCAGGCCAGGCCGAACAGCCGCCGGGGTTGGTGACTGCGACTGCCTGGACTTCGTGGTCGGTCAGGGCGGCGGCCAGGGTGCCCACCGGGCTGGCCAGTGCCATGTCGAAGGGCAGGTCGGTGCCCAGCACCACGTGGTCCAGGCCTACCCGGTCGACCAGGTAGCGCAGCGCCTGACGGTCGTGGGTGATCGTGTCGAAGAACAGCGCGCCGAAGAAATCCCAGGCATCCTCCGGCGCGTCCGCCAGTTCGGGCCGGACCCGGCGGGCGTGCACCAGCCGGCCAGTCTGGTACGGCAGGAAGCCGCCGCCGTGCATGAGCACCAGCCGCACCCGGGGATGGCTGGCCAGCATCCCCGCGCAGATGAGCCGCTCCACCGTGATAGTGGTCTCCAGCGGGTTGCCGATCGCGTTCTGCAGGTACCACGCCGCGAGCGCGGGGTGCGGGCAGTTGAAGGCCGGATGGATGAGCACCGGCCGCCCCAGCGTGTCCGCCTGCTGCCAGAACACGGCGAATCCCGGCTCGTCCAGCCTGCGGCCGGCGATCGAGGTCCCGATCGCCGCCCCGACCGCGCCGGCCGCGACTGCCTCGGTGAACATCCGGCCGGCCACCGGCGGGTCCTGCATCGGCAGGTTGGCCAGCCAGTGCAGGCGATCCGGTGCCTGTGCACAGAAATCGGCCATGCCCTCATTGCTGGCCTGGCAGAGCGCCGCGGCGGGCCTGCTGGCCAGGTCGTAGCCGAACAGCACCGGCGCCGGCGAGATCACCGCCCCCCAGAGCCCGCGGCCGGCCAGGTCGGCGAGCTTCGCAGCGGGGTCGTGGAAAGCCGGTACCAGCGGGAACGGCACGTGATGGGGGCTGCGGAACTCGCCGCCGGTGGCGGACAGGCCGAGCCCGCTGGCCCGCTCAGCCAGCCGGAGCACCGGCACCGGGATGACATGGTTATGGACGTCGATGAACACCCAGCCTCCTGGCCGCTGCCACGGTCGGTAGTCATGCCAATCTTGCCCAGGCTCGCCTGATCGGTGGCGGACCGGGGCCAGTTGCCGGGTTCGGCGTCGGCGGTAACGTTCCCGGAAGGCCTTGGAACCCGCCCATGTATCGGTGTGGCTCAGCCAGCAGGGCTAGCGCGTCACACGGGACAGCACACGACGAGTCGATGGGCGGGACGATGACGACAGAACCAGCCACGGTAGCCGTGATCGGGCTAGGGAACATGGGACTGCCCATGGCTGGCCACCTGCTTGCGGCCGGCCATCGCGTCCTGGGGTGTGACCTGCGCCCCGGGCCGGCGGCCGCCCTGGCCGCCCTCGGCGGAGTGGCGGCACCGGATCCGGCGGCGGCTGCCCGGGGTGCCCGGGTGGTGATCACTTCGCTGCCGTCGGTGACGGCGCTGTCCGAGGTGGTGGCCGGGGACCGGGGACTGGCCACGGCCGCGGCCGAAGGCATGATCGTGATCGAGACCAGCACCCTGCCGGTGCCCGCCAAGGAGCAGGCGGCGCGGCTGCTGGGCCAGGCTGGGGCGGTGATGCTGGACTGCCCGGTCAGCGGTACCGCCAGCCAGTTGCGGTCCCGCGACGTCGCGGTCTACGCCAGCGGCGACCTGGACGCGATCGGGCGCTGCCGCGGAGTGCTCGCCGCCTTTTCGCGGGTGCAGCACGTCGTGGGGTCGTTCGGCAACGGCATGCGGATGAAGCTGATCGCCAATCATCTGGTCGCCGTGCACCACACCGCGGCGGCTGAGGCACTGCTGCTGGCCGAGCGGGCCGGGCTCGACCCGGCGCTGGCGCTGCGGGCGCTGGCTGACGGCGCGGGGAATTCGCGGATGCTGGAGGTCCGCGGGCCGATGATGCTCAGCGGCGACTTCGCCGCCGCCAACATCGCGCTGGCGGTCTTCTGCAAGGACATCGACCTCATCGGCGAGCTGGCCCGTGCTGCCCGCTGCCCGCTGCCGCTGTTCACCGCCGCCGCCCAGCTCCACCTGGCTGCGCTCGGCCAGGGCCGGGCCGCCGAGGATCCCGCCTGCGTCTATGCGGTGCTGGCGGGGATGTCACAGCCCCGGTGATACGGGCACGGTGCAGCGGGTGCGCAGCGACTCGGCGATGGCATCGGTCAGTTCCACGCTCCGCAGCCCGTCCTGCCCGGACGGGCTCGGCTGGTGGCTGCCCAGGACCGCCTCCTCGAATGCTGCGACCACCCCCTGGTAGGCGTGGTAGCTGGCGGTCGGCAGGGTGATCTCACCGTTGGGGGTGAGGATCTCCAGGCGGCCGGTCATGTTCATGCGGGTGCAGGACCGGCCGGTCACCCGGCCCTTGGTGCCATAGACGGTGATGTCGGCATGCGGGCGGGCGACCGACTGGTTCACGTTGACACAGGCCAGTGCGCCGCTGGCATAACGCAGGAGCACCAGCGCCAGCGTCTCCGGCACCAGCCCCTGCTCGTGCCCGGTCAGCGCGGTTACCTCGGTCACCTCCGCACCGAGCAGGAACCGGGTCAGGTCGAAGGCGTGCACCCCGATGTTGTTGATGACGCCCAGCCCTGCCAGCGCCGGGTCGGTCCGCCACCCTGTCAGCAGCGTCCGGCCCGAGCTCATCTCCACCTGCACCACCCGGATCTCACCGAGCGAGCCGTCCTGGATCACTTCCCGGAAGCGGCCGAAATTGTCGTGGAAGCGGGTCTGGAAGGTGATCCCGAGCCGCACCCCGGCGTGTTCGCAGGCCGCCACCGCCCGGCGCGCGTCTGCCGCGCTGAGCGCGAGCGGCTTGTCGCACAGCACGTGCTTGCCGGCCGCCGCAGCAGCTACCACCTGGTCCACGTGCAGCGCGTTGGGGGTGGCGATATAGACGGCGTCCACCTTCGGGTCGGCCAGCAGGTCGGGGTAGCTGACCAGCGCCCGTGCCGCACCATGCCGGGTGGCGAACGCGCCGGCCCGCCTCTGGTCGCGGCTGACAACCCCGCGCAGCACGCCTCGGCGGCTGGCGGTGATCGCCGGGGCGATTTCGGTATCGGCGATCCGGCCCAGGCCGACGATGCCCCACCGGACGCTGCTGCCCTCGGTCACTGCGACCTCCTCACCCTGGCGACTGGTCCTGCCCGGCGGCGGGCAGCAGCGCGACCGCACCGGTCGAGCCGTCGATGGCGGCCAGCCAGGTCCTGTCACCGGCGGCCGGGCCCGTCACCAGCTCCGGATGGCAGCCGACCACCATCGGCACGCCGAGGCTGCGGGCCACCCCGGCCAGGTGCGAGCCAGCCGCGCCGGATCTGGCGATGATGCCACGGGCCGAGAACAGCAACGGCGCCAGGGCCGGCACCGGCTGGTCCACCAGCAAGATGGCATCGCGGCAGTCACCGGCAGGCCGCTGGTGCGGATGGCAGCGCAGCAGGCGGCCGGCCGCGGTACCCGG
>Ga0306922_10001954_pt1 | contig 18959 bp, 17 predicted proteins | sample sta12Cox44000082_FD_203758 | JGI IMG/M metagenome (GOLD analysis project Ga0306922, IMG submission 203758) | Lab enrichment of tropical soil microbial communities from Luquillo Experimental Forest, Puerto Rico - statoxic.12C.oxic.44.000.082 (v2)... | ecosystem: Environmental > Terrestrial >... | reverse complement strand
GCCCGTTCGCGGGCGGCGGTGAACTGCTGGCGCACCCACGACAGTTCGTAACGCTTGCCGCAAGTCAAGCATAACGCATAGCTATTGTTGCCGTGCAGCTCGATCACGTGTTCCGCCGATATGCCGGAGCTTTGATGCAGATTGTCGATGTTTTGCGTGATCACCGCCGGCGCCTTGCCGGTACGGTAGAGGCTCGCGAGCGCGAGGTGGCCGCGACCGGGCCGGGCGGCGGAAAACTGCGCATCCATGGCAAAGCGCCGCCGCCAGGCTTCATCGCGCATCTCCTGACTGGCAACGAACTCGTCGAAAGGGATCGGCTTGTTCTTGGTCCAAAGCCCGCCGGGCGAGCGGAAGTCCGGGATGCCGCACTCCGTGGAAATGCCGGCACCCGTGAAGGGAGCGATCAGGCGCGCCCCCTCCACCAGATCCTGCAGCTCGTCGATGGCGGTCTCGAGGTCGGGCGCGATCATGTATGCTTCATCCGTATGCCATGCGATGCGAAGAGGTCACACCCATGAGATATCTGCACACCATGTTGCGCGTGCGCAACCTTGATCAGGCGCTCGATTTCTACTGCAACAAGCTCGGGCTCAAAGAGGTGCGCCGGCGGGTCGACGACAAGAACCGCTATACCCTGGTTTTTCTCGCGGCTGCCGAGGACGAGGGGCTTGTGGAAGAGAGCAAGCGCACCGGCCGCGACGCTCCTTTGGTCGAGCTCACCTACAATTGGGACAGCGAGGACTACGGCGAGGCGCGCTATTTCGGTCACCTCGCCTACGAGGTCGACGATATTTATGGGCTGTGCGAAAAGCTGATGAAGGCCGGGGTCACCATCAACCGCCCGCCGCGGGACGGGACGATGGCCTTCATCCGCTCGCCCGACAAGCACTCGATCGAGCTCTTGCAGAAAGGTTCCCCGCTGCCGCCTAAGGAACCGTGGAAGTCCATGGCGAACACGGGCAAGTGGTGATGGATTGCTCGGTCAAACCCGGCATGACGAACCCATCCTGCCGGCGGCTCGGCGTTTCCTTGCCGCCCCGCGCAAACGCCTCTATATGTCCCGCACCTTCAGCGCCCTTCGTCTAGCGGTCTAGGACATCGCCCTTTCACGGCGGAAACACGGGTTCGAGTCCCGTAGGGCGCGCCAGCACAAGCCCTGCAGTCGCCTCAAAAACCGGCGGGCCGCGTTACGGCTGCTTGGTCAGCTCGGTGCAGGAAGCGACACGATCGGCCTGCGACTGGCGCATGTAGCACCACTCCATGCGGTTCGGCGCCAGGACCGTGCCGACCGTATAGCCATCGTCGTCGACCACGATAATCGTGTTGCTGCGCGAGACCACGCCGATGATTTTCTCGTTGGTGCGCGGCGAGGAAAACGTGCCGGAGAAGCGGCGGCCGTCCTGCTTGTCGATGGTCACCGTGAAATGCACGCTGTTGAGCCGCGGCTCGGTCGTCGGTTGCGCGGCATGGTGTGGATTTCCCGCCCCGAGGACGATCGACTCGCTGTTGCCTTTCCAAGTGCCGAGAAGGTCGGGAATCGCGCTCTGCTGCGCGGCTGCTGGCGCGGCGGAGAGGGTTGCGAACACGACAATCCAGGCAAGTTTCGACATGGCTCAAATCCTCCAAGCGTTCATGGCCCCGCTATTTCCGGTAAAGTCCCCATACCGCGATCAACGCGGTGATGGTCGCGAGCAGGAAGAGCGCGGAAAGTAGGCCCCCCTGAACGTCCCACTGCAGCAGGCGGGCGAGATCATAGAGCACGTAGGCGCCGAAGGTAAATGCAAGACCGTAGATGTACGGGTTGCCTTTACGGGCCGCCAAAATCGCCACGATCGCAACGGCTGCTTCGAGGATGATCGAGATGACAAGCATGAAGATGCAAGCCTAGCGAATGACGCTGGTGCATTCCACCGAGTTGGCAGCATGAGCGCAACACAATCGCCCCGAGACGAGTTCTCTTGGCAGCGCGGAGGATCGCCTCTATATCTTTCGACGCCCGGCAGGGGGAATCAAAAATGTTGAAACCGATCTCGGCGTTCGCCTTGGCTCTGTTGATGTGCGCGCCGGCGCTTGCCGACGGCATGGACTATGCACCCCGGCAATACTATCCGCAGCGGTTCTATCTGCCTGCCGAGCGCCACGTCATCGAAGTCGTGCGGCCGCCCTGGAGCGGTAATTTCATCATCAACGGCGCGCGCTTTACCGCGCGAACGCCGGCCTGTTACGGATGGGTGGCGGGCGAGCGGATTACGCTCCTTGCCGGGGACTGGAACGCCCGCTGCGCCGTCGCGGTATTTTACAATTTAAATCGCCGCAACACCTGCGAAGTGTGGTGCGGCGGCGGCGTCTGGCAGTGGTGGTGGTGAGGACAAAGCCTCGGCGAGGCAAGAGCGCCTCCTCGCACCGTGGTCAGTCCTGGCGTTGAAATTCCGACATCGCAAAAGCGGAGAGTCGCCGTGTTTGCAGTCGGCGTGCGGGCGGCGGATAGACGTGGCGGCCTCCCCTGAAGTCCTCGACCGCGTAGTTCGCCGTGCCGTTCTCACCGCGGATGCGAGCAAGGTAGTTTGGCCCGATCGGCGACTTGCCGTGGCCTCCGGGGATATCGAGAACATACGTGGGTTGGCATAGACCCGAGAGGCGGCCGTGCAGCGCGCGCATCAAGGCTTGCCCCTCTTCGATGCTCGTTCGCCAGTGCGCGGTACCGGGCGCGAGATCGCCGTGGTGGAGGTAATAGGGCTTGATCCGGCATTCGACTAAGGCGCGCATCAATTCGCCCAGCACCACCGGGTCATCGTTGACGCCGCGCAACAGCACGCTCTGGCTCAACATGGGAATGCCGGCATCGATGAAGCGCGCGCAGGCCGCGCGCGCCTTCGCCGTGAGCTCGCGCGCATGGTTGGCATGGAGCACCACGTAAGTCGCTTTCCCCCGCGCCTTGAGCGCACGCACCACCTGGGCCGTCACGCGTGAAGGCTCGACCACCGGCACGCGGGTGTGCACCCGGATGACTTTGACGTGCTGGATCGCCGAGAGCGCCGCGACGAGCTGCTCGAGCCGGCGCGGGGAGAGCACGAGCGGATCGCCGCCGGTGAGGATCACCTCCCAGATTTCAGGATGGGCGTGGATATAGCCAATCGCGGCATCGAGCTCTGCGCGCGAGAGCGGCCGTTCGCGCCCGACCACTTCCCGGCGGAAACAAAAGCGGCAATAGGCGGCGCAGATATGGACCGGCTTGAGCAGCACCCGGTCGGGATAGCGATGCACGATGCCAGTAACGGGACTGTGGACCTCGTCCCCGATCGGATCGCTGATCTCCTCAGGGTGGCTCGCAAGTTCCGCCTCGTCAGGAATGAACTGGCGCGCGATGGGATCGGACGCATCGGCGCCGTCGATGAGTTCGGCCACGTCGGCGGTCAGCGCGAGCGCATAGCGCGCAGCAACGGCTTCGATCCCAGCGCTGCGTTCTCGCGGGATCGATCCGGCCGCAACGAGATCATCGGCTCGGCGTAAGATCTTGCGTTTTGCTCTCATGAGGCCTGTTCCCTGCCTTTGTAGGGCGCGTTTGCTGATGGTGCTGGGGGTGGCAAATGTCAATGCGCGTCCATTTCCTAGTCCCGCCTCAGTACGCGCGGGCGTCCAGTGAAAGCTTCTTCCGCTCGTCCCCGCGAAAGCGGGGCGGGAATGAGCGGAGCTTTCCCGCAGGGCCGGCGCGTCCTCCGCTTGCGGGACGGCAAAATTCCGTGTTGGTAGGGGCTGCGCAACTGCGGAGCGAGCACAGATGAAAAACTATCTCGACGGCGGCGAGGCGATCCTCGAGGCATTTCGCCAGCTCAAGATCGACTACATCATGTCCTCGCCCGGCTCGGAATGGTCTCCCATTTGGGAGGCGTTGGCGCGGCAGAAGCTCGAGAACAAGGCGGGCCCGACCTTCATCGAATCCTGGCACGAGACGCTCGCGGTCAACATGGCGGCCGGATACACGCTGATGACGGAGCGGCCGCAGGCGGTGCTGCTGCATGCCGGCGTCGGCATGTTGCAGGGAAGCCTGGGCATCCATGGCGCCTTGCAGAACGAAGTGCCGATGGTCGTCATGTCGGGTGAATCGCAGACGCTGGGCGAAGACCCGGATCTCGACATCGAGCAGCAATGGTATGGCGGCCTCACCGTCGGCGGCATCGAACGCTTCGTCGAGCCGGTTTCAAAATGGGCGCGCGCCGTCACCAGTCCCTATACCCTTTACGAGAGCGTGATCCGCGCCGGCGAAATGGCGCAGCGCGCGCCGAAAGGGCCCATCTATCTCAATGTGGCGCTCGAACACATGCTGCACGACTGGACGCCGCCCGCGACGCCGCGCGAAGTGCCGCCGGCGCCGATCGTGCAATCGCGGCCGCAGGACGTTGAGAAAGTTGCCGAGCTTGTGCGCAACGCCAAGAGCCCGGTGATCGTCACCGAAACCGCCGGCCGCGATCCGAAAGCATTTTCAGCGCTGGTGGAATTCGCCGATCTTCTCGCCATCCCGGTCATCAACGGGCGGGTCAACTCTTACGCCAACTTCCCCACCAATCATCCGCTCTATCTCGGCGTGGGCAGATACAAGGCGGTCGAAGACGCCGACCTCGTGCTGCTCGTCGGGGCGCGCGCGCCGTGGTATCCGCCGCGGCGGCGGCCGACGCGCGGCAAGATCGTCGCAATCCACGACCATCCGCTCAAGGAGCATATGGTCTACCAGAACCTGCACGCTGACATTTATCTCGAGGGCGACATCGCGGAGTCGCTGCGGCTGCTGATCGCGGCAGCCAAGTCGGCGAAGATCGACGCGGCGGCGGTGAACGCGCGGCAGCAGCGCTGGACGCGCGAGCACGAGAGCTACGTTGCCGAGCTCCGCGCGGAGCGGGAAAAAACGCAAAATGGCAGCGCGATCGATCCGCTCTCGCTCTTAAGCGCTCTTGGCGAAACGATGCCGGCCGATACCATCTACGTCGACGAGACGATCACCCATTCCATGCTGATCCGCCAACACCTGCCGCAGACCAAGGCGCAAAGCTTCTTCCGGGGCTCGGGCGGGCTCGGCCAAGGCATCGGCACCGCGCTCGGCATCAAGCTTGCGGCGCCGCAACGTCCGGTGGTGCTGCTCATCGGCGACGGCTCATTCCTCTATAACCCGATCATCCAGGCGCTCGGCGCCTCCAAGCGGCATGAGCTGCCGATCATGATCGTCGTCCTCAACAACAAGAAATACGAGGCGATGCGTAAGGGCCATGTCCATCACTATCCCGATGGCGCCTCGGCCAGCAAAGACCTGCATTTCGGCGTGACCATCGACGGGCCGGACTACGAGAGATTGGGGAGCCATTTCGGCTTTCATGGGGAGCGGGTCGAATACCGCGCCGAATTGGAGATCGCGCTGAAAAGCGCGCTCGCCGCCACGAAAGAAGGACGGACGGCGATCCTCAACGTGATGGTGAGCCGGTAATACCAACGGCCATTCGCATCAATCACTCGAATAGCCGATTGCGCGGGTCATCTTACCCCACGTGGCGATTTCGCTCTTGAAGTAACGTGGCGATTTCGCTCTTGAAGTAGTTGCTCGCCTCGGCGACGCCCTTGATCATGACGTCGAAGCCGATGATCTTGAGCTTCTGCTGCGCTTCCGGCTCTTGCATAATGGCATTGATTTCTGCATTGAGCTTGGCAACGACGGCGTCGGATGTCTTCGCCGGCGCGAAGAAACCGACCCACGAGCCCGAATAGATGTTGGGAAATCCCATCTCGCCATAAGTCGGAACGTCCGGCACCGCGGAGTTGCGGGTCGCACTCGCAAGCCCAATGCCGCGGATAAGCCCTTGCGTAATGGACGGTACCACCGTGGGCAGCGTCAGCACGAGGGCATCGACGTGGTTGCCGACGGCGGCGGCAACCGCGGGGGCCCCGCCGGTGAACGGCACGTGCAGCGCCTGGACCTTGGCGACCTCGCGGAAAAAATACTCGGCGCCGATATGCGGACCGGTGCCGACGCCGGCGCTGCCATAGGTGAAACTCTTCGCCTTCCCGTTCTGGATGAACCCCCGCAAATCCTTGGCTGGATTGCTGGGATGAATGGCAAGCACATCCCGGCTGAACGCCACGATGGCGATGGCGCGCAGATCCTCGGCTGAGAAGCCTTTGTTCTTGGTGGCGGTCTCGTTGACAGCGAGCGATGTGGTCGTGGCGAGGATGGTATGCCCGTCGGGTGCCGCGCCGCTCACCGCCTTTGCCGCGAGATTGCCGCCGGCGCCGCCGCGATTTTCCACCACCACTGTATGGCCGAGGCGCTCGCTGAGCTTCTGTCCGACCAGGCGGGCAACGACGTCGGCAATCCCGCCGGCGGCGAATGCAACTTGGAACGTGATGGTCTGCGTCGGATAGCTCTGCGCCGAAGCCGGCCGCGCGAGGGCGCTGATGGTTGCCGCCAGCAAGAAGCAAAGCGCAGCGCGGAAACGAAGCATACCGTGTCCTTTCATTCTCAGTCCTCTCGGTGCTCAGTGCGCCTGCATGATCGCCTGAATCTGCGGCCAGGCCTCCGCGCCACGGCGCCGCATGAGGTCAAGGTAAGCGGGGTTCTCCCACTTGACGATGCCTTCGTAAAAGCTCGGCCGTGCCTTGCAGCGCCGATACCAGTCCGCGAGGCGATCGCGCTGTCCGGTCATGCCAAGGATGTCGAGGTGTTCGAGCCGAGCGAAATACGGAGTAAAGGCGACGTCCGCCAAGCTGTACTCATCGCAGGCGAGCCATTGGTGTGCGGCAAGGGCTTCTTCCATCTCGTCGAGGAGCAGGACCATGCGGTCTACTGCAATCATGAAATGCTGCGAGTTGGTTCCTTTCTCGATGACATCGCGCCGACGCTCGCGTTTGAACACATTGGGTATGGCTTCGAGCATTTTTTGACCTAACTCGCCGCGCTCGATGTATTGATGCCGGAACGCAATGCCGAAGCTCAGCACGGCGGCTGAGGCATCGTGCACGTCCTCGTCGAGCTGCTTTGTCCACAACCGCACGCGGGCGCGATCATAAGGATTTTTCGGTAGCAGCCTCGGGTCGGGATAGGTTTCCTCGAGATATTCGAGGATGACGTTTGATTCCGGAACGACCTTGTCGCCGTCGACGAGCGTCGGCACCACCGCGCGGGGGTTGAGCTTGCGGTACCAGGGCTGCTGGTGCTCGCCTGCGCGCAAGACAAGGTGGCGGCTTTCCCATTCGAGCCCTTTCTCGGCGAGACAGAGCCTCACCTTCTGGGCGCAAAGCGACATATCGTTGTGATAGAGCGCCAACATTGCTTCCTCTCTTCTACCCTTGCCGTTTCAGGTCGCTGGCAGCGGCGTCCATATGACGTCATCGATATGGGCGGCTCCGGTTGCAAGCATGACCAGCCGGTCGAATCCGAGCGCGACCCCGCAAGCTTGCGGCATCCCCGCAAGCGCGGCTAGAAAATCCTCGTCGATGGGATAGCGCTCGCCGTAGATGCGCTCCTTCTCCGCCATTTGCTGTTCGAGGCGTTTGCGTTGCTCCGCAGCATCGGTGAGCTCGCCGAAGCCGTTTGCAAGCTCCACCCCGCACGCATAGAGCTCGAAGCGCTCGGCCAACCTGGGATCGGATGGCTTCGGCCGGGCGAGCGGCGATTGCACCGCCGGGTATTCGTAAAGGATCGTCGCGGGTCCTTGCCCGAGATGCGGCTCGACCTTTTCGACGAGCACACGGCTGAAAACGTCGCCCCAGGTGTCGTCGGCGGCGGTACGTACCCCCGCGGCCGTCGCCGCGGCGGCCAGAACGCCGCTGGGCTGCGGCGGCAGCATAGTGGCGAGATCCATTCCGGCATAGCGCGCGAACGCCTCCGCTACCGTCAGCCGCTCGGGCACGGCGAACGGATCGATCGCGCGATCGCGGAAGGAAAACTGCTTGGCGCCCGCCGCCTTGGCCGCGGCCCCCAGAACCGCAGCGCAATCCTCCATCAGACTCTCGTAAGGCGCCTCGGCCCGGTACCACTCGACCATTGTGAATTCGGGATGGTGCAGCGCGCCCCGCTCCCGGTTGCGAAAGGTGCGCGCGAACTCGACGATCCGGCGCTCGCCGGCCGCCAAGAGCTTCTTGCAGGCAAACTCGGGCGAGGTGCGCAGATAAAGCGGCGCGCGCGTTCCGCTCGGCGCCACCACCTCGGTCGCGAAAGCATGCAGATGCGTTTCGTTGCCCGGCGAGACCACCAAGGACGCGGTCTCGACCTCGACGAAGTCGCGCGCCGCGAAAAACTTCCGCAATGCCGCCGCAATGCGCATGCGCGCCACCAGCAAAGGCCGCCGCGCGGCATGCAGGGCCCAGAACGGCGACGGCATCAGCACGCTCCTCGCACCGGGAACTCCGCCGTCCGGCAGCTAGGAAAACCGCTGGCGAATGGCAAGAAGATCAGTATGGTGGCCCGACATTTGCGCCCGGCACCGGTCGCGCGCGCATTGGACAATCGAGGAAACCTCGCCGTGAGAGTCATCGCCAGCTCGCTCCGCAAGGGCAATATCGTCGAATTCGAGGGCAAGCTCTACGTCGTCCTCAACGCCGAAAGCTTTCATCCCGGCAAGGGGACCCCCACCACCCAGGTCGACATGCGCCGCATCAGCGACGGCGTGAAGGTGGCGCAGCGCTTCAAGACGACCGAGCAGGTCGAGCGCGCCTACGTCGAAGATCGCGAGCATCAGTACCTTTACCAGGACGGCGACGGCTTTCACTTCATGAACACCGAGACCTATGACCAAGTGACGTTACCCGCCGACGTCATCGGCAACCAGGCCGCGTACCTGCAGCCGGAAATGAAGGTGATGGTCTCGGTGCACGAGGGGGTGCCGCTCTCGATCGAGCTGCCGCAGAAGGCGACCCTGGAAGTGGTCGAGACCGAGCCGTCAGTGAAGGGCCAGACCGCCGCCTCTTCGTACAAGCCGGCGCTGCTGTCGAACGGGGTGCGCACCATGGTCCCGCCGTTCATCGGTACTGGGACGAAGATCGTGGTCATGACGGCGGACGGCTCCTACGTGGAGCGCGCCAAGGACTGAGCCCGGAAGATTCCGCAACCTAATTGCAACACCTGCCGGTCTGTTTGCGTTAACCTACTTGGCAGAATCTGCCGTCGCGGCGATACTTTGATTCGCGCACGGACGTCGCGGCGACTGCTCCGGCGAGGTATGGAGCGTCATGTCGCGATTCGGAATTGCGGGCCTCGCGCTCGCGGCTGGCGTCATTGCGGCGGCCGCGCAGGACATGAAGAGCCCACGCATTGCTCCCACCCACGTGGACTGGGACGCGGTGGCGATCGAACTCAGGGCGATCGAGCCCCAAGAGCCGTTCGTCTTGCCGGAGCTGATCGCCAAGCTCAACCGCGCAACCAGCGAGCGGTTTCCAAACATCGCCGCCAGCCCCGTCCCGGTGCTGCTGCCCTTCGACACGGCCGCCTTTCTGCGCGATCTCGCCGCGGCATCGAACGCGGCCCCTGCGGACGCCAATGCGCCGGCCGACAATTATCTCTTCGGCTTTAACTCGGTGCCGCTCTTCTACCCCGGACCGGCGGGCTACGACGCCGTTGTCGTCGCCCGCGCGCAGGACATGCACGAACTCGGCATCCGTTTTTCCGATCCGGTCTACGTTCACATCGGCGGCTCGGCGTTCCTTTATGAGCTCGACGAGCCTAAGGGCATGATCGGCTGGCCGGTGCATGGCCTCGACGAGATTGCCGGCATCCGGCGCATCTACCTGGAAAGTTACGTGCGCTACACCTTCGTGCGGTACGGCGTGCCCTACGTCGTGGCAATCGAATGCTCCGACGGCGCAGCGCGGTTTCGCAAAATGTCGTGCCGCGACGCCGACAAGGTCGCTGTTCGCTTGATCAAGGCGCTCCACGTCGTGGGCGGAACGCCGCAGGCGCAACCGGAGGCGCTCACGGCCGACACGATCGATCGCCCCAGCGAGCAGTCGAGCGTATTTACCTACCACAGCCCCGGCAACCTGCTCCCCGGCACCGGCTTCAGGCGCAACAGCGGGGTCGCGGATTACACCGTCTATTCCAAGATCCGTTTCCCGCTCGCCGACGCGCCCGCCTTCGCCAACTCCCAGTCCTTCATGAATTGGGGCGATTGCGACGCGACCGGACGTTCGGGTTTGGGATTTCTGGATGGGGTGAGGGCCTATCGCTGCCGCGTCAACGGACAACGACTCATTTTGGACGAATCCGCCGCTGACAACTATTCCTATCCATGGCGGGATAATTTCTGCGAGCATCGCTACTTCTATGTCGGCCAGTGCCCGGGCGGTCTAGGTCACCAAGGTCAAGACATCCGTCCGGCGTCCTGCAAGCAGCGCATTCAAGGCGCAAACCGCTGCGAGCCGTATCAGCACGATGTCGTGGCGGTGCGCGACGGGGCGGTGCTGCGCGCACCGAGCCAGGAGGCGCTGCAAATCGTCGTCAACGCGTCCAACGAGCGCGTGCGCTTCCGCTACCTGCACATGTTGCCCAGGCAATTCAACGCGGACGGCATGGTGAGCGGCCGCCTCGTGCACGAGGGCGAGGTGATCGGCAAGGTGGGCAACTTCTTTCGGCGCGAGCGCGCCACGACCTATCATCTGCATTTCGATATGCAGGTGCCGACGAAGTACGGATGGGTATTGGTCAATCCGTATATGACGCTGGTCGCTGGCTATGAACGGCTCATTCGCGGCCGCGGTCAGGAGATCAGGGACGAGGAGAACCGGGAAGACGTTCCCACGGCCTCAATCAAGCAATCGCCCACCACCGCCCCGACGACGCCGGACGCCACGGCCGCAAAGACGACAGAAACGGCTGTAAAGTCGCTGCCCGAGGCAACGGATTCCGGGACAAAGCGCGATGAGCGAGTGGATGAATCCTCCCCTGTCAAGGCGAGCCTATCTGTCCATGCTGGCGGCGGCCGTGGCAGCGTGGAGCACAACGGCCCGCGCACAGGCAAGCAAAGCGTCGTTCGAGCAGTGGGTCGCGGCGTTCCGCGCGCGGGCGCGCGCGCGTGGCATATCCGACGCCACCTACACGCGGGTTATGAGCGATATCAAACCGGATACAGCAGTTTTTGAGCTCAACCGCTACCAGCCCGAATTCAACGAACAACTCTGGCAATATCTCAATCGTCGCGTCTCCGACTGGCGCATCACGACCGGCAAGGAGAAGGCGAAGGAATACGCGCCGCTTCTGGCCCGGATCGAGAAAGACTACGGCGTCGACCGCGGGATCATGCTCGGGCTGTGGGGGATCGAATCGGCGTTCGGCGATCCGGATGTGCAGAAAAACCACATGCGACCGATCATCCCGGCGCTGGCGGCGCTGGCGTGGGGCGAGCCGCGCCGCCGCGCCTACTGGGAGCAGGAGCTGCTCAACGCGCTCGTCATCATCGAACGCGGCTGGAGCACGCCTGAAGAGATGCGCGGCTCCTGGGCCGGCGCCATGGGCCACACCCAATGGATGCCGGAGGTGTGGCTCAATGTCGGGGTGGACTACGACGGCGATGGCCGCGTCAGCCCGTTCGGCAAACCCGACGACGGGCTCGCGGGCACTGCGCAATATCTGGTCAAGCGCGGGAAATATCGCGCCGGGGAGCACTGGGGCTACGAGGTCCGTGGCGTCGGCCGCGCGGGCGAAGGGAAGTCACGCACCTACGACGCGTGGCAGCGAGCCGGCGTAACGCGCGCGGATGGCAGCGCGTTTTCGCAGCCTAATGCATCGGCAAAGCTTTGGGTGCCGGTGCCGGGAGGACCCGCGTTTCTCCTCGGCCCCAATTTTTATGCGGTGCGCTCCTACAACCCCTCCATGAATTATACGCTGTCGATCGTGCATCTCGGCGACCGCATCATGGGCGCAGGGCCGTTCGTGCAGCCCTTCCCCGGCGGGGAACGCACCCCGACCTTGGCCGAAGTCCAGGAAATCCAGCAGCGGCTGACCGCGCTGGGCTTCGATACTGGCGGCACTGACGGGCGCGTCGGCAATGACACCATGATGGCCGTGCGCAATTTCCAGCGCAAAGTCGGCATGCAGCCCGCCGACGGCTATGCCGGCGTCAAGCTTCTGGCGCGGTTGCGCCAGGGCCTCTGATTCGGTTCTATGGGCCTCATCTCGGAGAGCCCAAGGATCATCCCGTGACGACTGCAAAAGCCAAGGTGGCGCCTGCCGCCGTGAAGCCTGCGCCTGCGGCACATCCCTCGCTGCGCGCGCTCGAGCGCCCCGCCAATCTGACCGGCACGAACGCGCCCGCCTTCGGGAGCGACGTCGTCGCCGACACGCTGCGCGCGCTCGAAATCCCCTATATCGCGCTCAATCCCGGCGCGAGCTATCGCGGACTGCACGATTCCATCGTGAACTTCCTCGGCAACGAAACGCCACAGATGCTGCTCTGTCTGCACGAGGAAAGCGCCGTCGCCATCGCCCACGGCTATGCCAAGGTGACGGGCAGGCCCATGGCCGCGGCCGTGCATTCCAATGTCGGGCTATTTCACGCCACCATGGCGATCTTCAACGCCTGGTGCGATCGCCAGCCGGTCGTCGTGCTTGGCGCGACGGGGCCGGTGGACGCCGTCAAGCGCCGGCCCTGGATCGACTGGATCCACACCGCCCGCGACCAGGGTGCGATCATTCGCAACTACACGAAATGGGACGACCAGCCCGCCTCGCCCGGGGCTGCCCGCGAGGCGCTCCTGCGCGGCACCTGGATGGCCAGCACCGCGCCGTGCGGCCCGGTCTACATCAACCTCGACGCCGAGATGCAGGAGGCAAAGCTTGCCGAGCCGCTCGCGCCGATCGATACCGGTCGCTTCATGCCGCCCGCCGATCCCACGGCGTCCGCCGAAGTCGTCGAGAAGGCGGCGGCAATCCTCAAAGGCGCAAAGCAGCCCGTCATTCTCATGGGACGGGTTTCGCGCAGCATCGAGGCCTGGAATGACCGCGTGGCGCTCGCGGACGCCCTCAACGCCAAGGTGATCAGCGATCTCAAGATCGCTTGCGGCTTCCCGACCGATCATCCGCTGCATGCCGGCGCGCCGGCCTCGAACGCCATGGTGCCCGAGGCGATTGCCGCGATCAAAGCGGCGGATGTGATTTTAGCGCTCGACTGGGTCGACCTCGGCGGGGCGTTGCGCAATGCGCTCGGCCAGGAGCCACCGAGGGCAAAGATCATCAGCGTCAGCGCCGACTTCCACGTCCACAACGGCTGGAGCATGGATTACGAAATGCTGCCGCCGGTCGACCTGCTGCTGCCCACGGCACCCGATGCCGCGGTGCCGCTGCTGCTGGCCGCGCTGGGCGGCAGCAAGGCGCCCAAGCCGACCGAGGTAAAGCCGAGAGCGGAAAAATACCAACCGTCCGCCGGGCCCTTGCGGGTCGATGACCTCGCGCGCTCGCTCCGCGCCGCGGTGGGCGAGCGGGAGGTGACGCTCACGCATCTGCCGCTCTCCTGGAACGGGGCAACGTGGCCCTTCCGTCATCCGCTCGATTACATCGGCTCGGAGGGCGGCGGCGGCGTCGGCGGCGGACCGGGGATTTCCGTCGGGGCGGCGCTGGCGCTCAAGGGCTCGGGACGGCTGCCGATCGCCATCTGCGGCGACGGCGACTTCTGCATGAGCGTCACCGCGCTTTGGACGGCGGTGCATTACCGCATTCCGCTCCTCGTCGTCGTCTGCAACAACCGTTCGTTCTTCAACGACGAGCTGCACCAGGAGCGCGTCGCCCGCATCCGCAACCGGCCGCCGGAGAACCGCTGGATCGGGCAACGCATCTCTGATCCCGATATTGATTGTTCGGGCCTGGGAGCGGCGCAAGGTGCGGTTGGATTCCCTCCGGTGATGAAGACCGGCGATCTGGTGCCGACGTTCGAGAAGGCGATCGCGGCTGTGGAAGCGGGCCAGGTGGCGGTGGTCGACGTCCGCGTCGAGCCCGGCTACTCGGCCGTCGCAACCGCGGCCATGCTGCGCGGAACCGAGAAGGGGTGAGATATCTCCGCTCGCACGAGACGGGCCGCGCCTAGATTGCAAAACTTTCGTGCGTCGCCGGGTGGAAGAGTTCTTCCGGCGCCACCAAACGCGACGAAAGTCCCTGCGCATGGTGGTGACGCAGGAAAGTCTGAAGCTCCTTGCGATTCGGCCCGAGCCCGTAAGACCAGAAGTCATGCCCCATGAGCTCGCGGGCCGAGCGCAGCTGCTCTTCCACGAAGGGCAGCGTCACCTTGCTCGCGGCAGTGTCCTCGAGCGCTGCGAGGCATTGCGTCTTGGCCTGTTGGAAGGCCTTGAACACCGCCGCCGGCAGCCACGGATTGGCCTCCACCAACTCGCGTCGGATGCCGGTGACATGCATGATGGGAAAAAAGCCGGTGCGTTTGAAATAATCCCGGCCCGCGGCGATCGGATCCGCAAACAGCCAGCCGATCTGGGGATTGTTCTTGCCGGCAAGGCTTGGCACGCGCGGCGCGATGAAACCGTCGATCTCGCCGCGCTCCAGGAGTTCGGAGATGGTTACGCCTGCCGGTGCCTCCTCCATGCGCACGCCGGGAGGAAGCTTGATGGCGATTTTCTCCGGCCGCCCAGGATGCTCGATCCCTCCCCGCATCCAAATGATGTCGGAGGGTTTCACGCCGTGGTCGTCTTCGAGAATGATGCGCGCCCACACGCAGGCCGTGAGCTGATACTCCGGCAGCCCGACGCGCCTGCCCTTGAGATCGGCGGGCGACTTGATGCGATCCCGACGCACGTAGATCGAGTTGTGACGGAATGCCCGTGAGACGAATGCCGGCACGCCCATATAGGGGCAATTGCGTTCCGCGACCTTCACAGTGAAGCTCGACATCGACAACTCGCAGATGTCGAAATCCATGCTGCGGAAGGCGCGAAAGAAGATTTCCTCCGGCGGCAGGTTCATGAACACCGGATCGACGCCGTCGATCTGGACCGCGCCGTCCATGAGCGGGCGCACCCGATCGTAGTTGCCGACCGCGACGGAGAGCTTCAGTTTCGACATTGTCGTTGATCTTTCTGCAGGCGGCGTCATGCCCCCCGAAGGCGGGGCGATAACAGCGCATATGGGCTCGCCACCTTAGCAGCTTGAGCACCCGGCCCGGGCTGGCATCGCGATGCTAATGAATGCCGAGACTTGCGTCAGCCGGCGCCATATCGATGAGCCGCAGCTGCACCCGCTCGGTGCCATTCCAGCGGTCGAGGCACAACGTGCCGACGGCGTGGACCGATTGGCCACGCGCTCGCTCGAGCGCGATCCCAAGCTTTTGTCCGGCGGCGCGAAATGCGATGGCGTTGATGATCGAACCGTCGCCCGCGCGCAATCGCGCCCGCATGTGCGACTGGCCGACCGCTTCGGCATAGACCAAGCTATGCGCGGGAAATGCGATGACCGGCTCGGGGTTACCGGCGCCGAAGGGACCGGCGCGGGCGATCATCGCCACAATGTCGTTGTTCGCAGCAGCAGCAGTTACCGCCCCGTCGATCAGCAACGCATCGTCGCGTCGCGCTGCTTCGACCGTATCCGCCAGCGCCTCCTCGAGATAGGCGCGGAAGGCGTTGAGCTTGTCTTTTCTCAGCGTGACGCCGGCCGCCATCGCATGGCCGCCGCCTTTGATCAGGAGGTCCGTACTTACGGCGTGGCGCACCGCGCGGCCGAGATCGACGCCCGTGATCGATCGGCCGGAGCCTGTGCCGATGCCGCCCGGCTCGAGCGCGATCGCGAAGGAAGGCCGCCCGAACCGTTCCCGCAGCCGTGCGGCGACGAGGCCGACTACGCCCGGATGCCAGCCCTCGGCGGCGGTCACGACGACGGCGCCCTTCTCCTCCGCGCCGAGGGCGGCCATCGCCTCCGCCTCGGCCTGTGCCACGGTCGCGACTTCGATCACTTGGCGCTCGCGGTTGAGGCGGTCGAGTTCGCCGGCGATGCGCGCGCATTCGGATTGATCCTCGTGCATGAGCAGCTCGACGCCAAGCGTGGCTCGACCGATGCGGCCGCCGGCGTTGATGCGCGGGGCTAAGAGAAAGCCGAGATGCCAAGGCTCGGGCGGACCGCCGAGCCGCGCCACATCCATCAAGGCGGTAAGCCCGGGATTATCGCGCCGCCGCAGCGCCAACAGACCTTTGGCGACAAAGGCGCGGTTCAGGCCTGTGAGCGGCACCACGTCGGCGATCGTTCCCAGCGCAACCAGATCGAGATAGCCGAGGAGATCCGGCTCCGGGCGCTCCGGCGTCCAAAATCCGCGCAGGCGAAGTTCGCGGTTGACCGCAACGACGGTCATGAACACGAGACCGACGGCGGCAAGGTGGCCCAGCGACGAGAGATCGTCGAGCCGGTTGGGATTGACCACCGCCAACGCCGGCGGCAGCCGTTCGTCGGCCAGGTGATGGTCGATCACAATCACGTCGAGGCCGAGCTGACGCGCCTCGCGGAGTGGCTCGTGGCTCGTGGTCCCGCAATCGACGGCGACGAGGAGGCTCGCTCCTCGCGCGGCGAGCGCGCGAACCGCCTCCGCATTCGGCCCGTAGCCTTCGAACAGGCGATCGGGAATGTGAATGAGCGGGTGCAGGCCGCAATGGCGCAAGTATCGCCCGAGCACTGCCGCCGAGGTGGCGCCATCGACGTCGTAGTCGCCGAAGATGGCGATCGTTTCCCCGCGAACGATCGCTTCCACCAGCCGGATGGCGGCGGCGCGCATGTCGGCAAGCATATGCGGATCCGGCATCAGCGCCCGCACCGTCGGATGGAGGAAGCCTGTGACCTCGCCCACCTCCACTCCCCGGCCGGCGAGGATGCGCGCCAGCAGCTCCGGCATGTTCTCGTAGCGCTGCGCCATCGCCAGCGCGCGCGCCGCGCCGCGCTCGTCGAGCCGGTCGCGCCAGGCGCGTCCGCAAGCGGACTGCTCCACCCCGAGGAAAAGGCGCCGCTTGGGAAGGGTTTGCGCCGGCAGGGCGATCGTCATCTCAGGCACCGCGAATCGCATCAAAAAAGCTTGCGATATTGAATAAATCCCGAGCGCTCCGCCAGCTTGTCGTAAAGCGCACGCGCGCTCGCATTGGTCTCGTGGGTGAGCCAATAGACGCGGCTCGCGCCCTCGCGGCGCGCTCGCTCTTCCACCCCCGCGATCAGCGCGCGCCCGAGACCACGATGGCGCGCGTTTTCGGCGACGAACAGGTCTTGCAGGTAGCAGTAGTTGCCGACCGTCCAGCACGAGCGGTGGAACAGGTAGTGCGCAATGCCGCAGAGTCGCCCGTCGACATAGGCGCCGAGCGCCTCCATCGGTTCGGCCGGATCGTGCAGGCGCGCCCAGGTCACGCGCGTGGTCTCGTCGGGGATCACGACCTTGTAAAAGGCCTGATAGCCCTTCCACAGCGGCTCCCAGGCGGCGCGCTCGTCCGGCCGCAGCGGGCGGATCTCGACCTTCGGTACGCCCATGCGGCACCGGGCAATTTGGCTATTCGGCTGCGGCGGCGTGAATGCGTAACAGCTCCGGTATAGTCTGCGGCGGCCGGCGGCCGAACCCGCATTCCGTCGCGATCGCGAAGTTCTTCACATATTTTTCCGCCGTTGCGAGCCGGCGGCGCGTTCCGCCCACGCCATCGGTGTAGTGCACCAGGCCGAGACACAGCTGCGTCTCGGGGCGACGCTCGAGCCGGCGCAGCGGCTCGAAATACGCATCGTCGCAGCGATCGCGCGGAACCGGCATGTGGATCAATTGGATGGACCGTCTGATCATGCGCGAGAGGTGGTTGGCGAGAACAACCATATCGCCCATGTCGATCGGCTCGACGACGTGTCGGTGGTTGGAGTCGCCGTAGCAGAAGTGAAACAGCAGCTCGATGTTTGCCGGTACGTGATCGGCGAGCCCAACCAGAATCGTTGCGAATGTTTCGATCATCTCCTTCTTGTTGCGCCCGTAGGCATTAGGCTCGTTGCGCTGCAGCCGCGCGAACACGGCGGAAGCGACGTCGAACTGGATGGCGAGTTGATCGTGCGGAATGGCTTGCGCGAGCCGATCGATCTCACGGCACAGCGCCTCGTTATAAATCGGATCAATCGCACGATGCAGGTCGTCCTGCAGGAATAGCCAGATCACCGAATGCGCCGGCACCAGATCGACTTGGAACCGGCAGCGAGCCGGGATCATTCCCTGCTGCTTCAGATGGGCGAAGTCTCGATAGGAGCGCATCGCGGTGTCTGCGTAGAGGAGATTGTCGAAGCTCACATCCTTTGCCGACGCGCCGGGCTTGAGGCGGTAGCGCGTGCGCGGCGGCGCGGTCGGATGCAGGCGAAACATCTTCTCCGATTTTTCGAACGCTGCATGATTGGCGAATATCGGTTCCAGATGCGCAATCCAATCGCTGCGCTCGCCGGTCTCCCCGTCGGGGATGCGCAGAAGGTGCGGGCCGAGCGCGGCGCTCACCGTCGCGAATACTTCGGTCGCGTTGGCAAGCGGGACGCTGCCGACAAGGTGGATATGGCGAGAGGCCACGTCCTTCACCCGTTCACTCAATCGAGCGGCACCCGAAATTCGGTGGCCAAAGGCGCAAAGTCCATCCATTGCTCGCATCGCGGCATCGCTTGTGCATAAGCCCGCTTCGATTGCGCGCTGGCGGCGCCGGTCTCTTGTTCCTCGATCAGGCTGGTAAGTGCCTGCGCAGCCTGCGCACACACACGCCGCACCGGGGGAACAGTCTGCGGGCAACGGCTGAGCGCTTCTTCCGCCGCCAGCGCATCTTTATTCGAAATCGATGCAGCCGTCGCGCGCGCCCGGGCGAGGAGATAGCTGAACGGGCGGGTATCGAAGCCTTTGCGACGATCCGCCGTCTCCTGTTCGAGCGCGCGTAGGGCCTCGACGTGTTTCTTGATCGCAACGCGAACGGCTTGCGGGTAGCCGCGGCAGGACGCCGCCTCGACGCCCGAGGGA
>Ga0306922_10001952_pt1 | contig 18974 bp, 20 predicted proteins | sample sta12Cox44000082_FD_203758 | JGI IMG/M metagenome (GOLD analysis project Ga0306922, IMG submission 203758) | Lab enrichment of tropical soil microbial communities from Luquillo Experimental Forest, Puerto Rico - statoxic.12C.oxic.44.000.082 (v2)... | ecosystem: Environmental > Terrestrial >... | reverse complement strand
CTGGGCCTGGGCATGGCCAGCGCGGCCACCACCGGGCACGCGGCCAGCACCAAGTCGCAGTCGGCGGCCAGCTCGCCGGCCTCAACCTCGCAGGCCACGAGTTCCACCGCCACCCAGCGCACCACGCCCAGGCACACGTGCCCAAACAGCGGCCACGGTGCCGCGTCCGGCACCGGCGTGCCTGCGGGCAGCTAGCGGCGGTACTTTCCGCCGCAGTCAGGCGCCTCCCGGGCCGACCGGCCCGGGAGGCGCCTTCCCCTTGCACCCCGCACCGGCCGCAGCCCGGCACGCCAGCCGGGCGCCCTAGCCGGCCTGCCCCGGCGGGCGCGGCAGCCGGTACAGACTGACGAGGCCCTTGCGGCGGTCCAGCCGGAAGCCGAGATCCCGCAGGTACGGCCCCACCAGGATGGTCGGCCGCCAGACGATCGCCCAGCCAACCCCCATCCGCAGCGCGTCGCGGCGGGCGGCTGGCAGCTGCGCGGGCGTGCACGGCGCGTCCTTCTCCGCACCGACCAGGCAACCGTAGAACGGGTGCGCGCCGATCGCGAACACGGTTGGGCGGGACACCCAGGAGGTGACCGATACCGCCCGCGGATGACCGTCGGCGGTCGCTGTCACCAATGCCTGCGGCGACACCTCCCGCCCGTAGAAGGCAACCCCGCCGCGCAGGCCGAACGGGATGTCCACCACGATCGAGCTGGAATGGTCGGCGGCGATCGGCGCCACTACACTCCCCGCCGCGGTCGGGATCGACCTGATCCCGTGGTAGCCGGGATAACCGGCCTCCAGCACGGCCAGGGCCAGGACCAGGATGGCCAGCGGCCGGGACCGCCGGGCCAGCCATTCCACCGCGCGGCCCGCCAGCAGGGCGGCCGGCAGCAGCCCGAGCAGCGCCAGCCGGTCAGCCTCGCGGAAGGCGGCCAGCCCCGGGATCCGGACGAACCAGGTGTAGGGCAGCAGCGCGGACATGTGCTCGCCGTCCCAGTACACCGCCAGCGGCGTGTAACGGTGGCTGCCGACGATCAGGAACGGCCCGAGCGCGAGCGCCGCGGCTACCAGCCAGCCAAGGGCCAGCAGCCAGGCGCTGCGGCGGCGCCAGCTCACCACCAGCCCGAGCAGCGCCAGCAGCGGCAGCACCACGCCGAACGTGGGAATGCCCTCCCGCGGCTGCGAGAACTGGTAGAAGTGCGCCAGCCCGCCCAGGCCGAAGTCGGCCAGCCGCGGCGACGGGGTAAACAAGGTGGTCAGCGGTGCTCCGAATGCCATGTCCCAGGAGGCCAGCGTGTGCGCACTGACGTCGGCGGCCCCGCCCCGCAACTGGGCGGCCATGGCGATGAGCTGAGGGCTGGCCACCACCAGCCCGGCCAGCCCGGCCACCAGAGCCAGCCCTAGGTGTGCCAGCGAGCGATCCCGGACCAGCCAGTCCACCAGCACGGCCAGCGCGACCAGCGCGGCGATAACCGCCGATTCCTGGTTGACCAGCGCGCCCGCGCCGATGATGACGCCCAGCATGATGGCGGTCAGCAGCCGGGGGCGCCGCCGCAGCCGGATGGCGGCCTCTAGCGTCAGTGGCAGGAACACTGCACCTGCCGCGATATTGATGTGGTACCAGTCCTGGTACAGCAGCATCGTGGCCAGGCCGTAAAAGGCCCCGGCGGTGATGGCGCCCAGCCGGGTGGACAGCCACAACCGGGCGGCACGGTAGGCCGCATAGCAGCACAACCCAGGGACCAGGATGGTCAGCAGGTTGTAGGCGGCGCTCGGGCCGGCCAGCCAGGTGACCGGGGCCAGCACCGCACCGGCCAGCGGCATCAGTGTGTCGTAGCCCAGCTGGGTGCCGACCGGTGCCGCCATGTGGCTGGTGAACCAGGGATTGCCCAGGTGCGCGATCTGATGGGCCACCCACCAGAACGACCAGACATAGCTGCTCTGGTCCACCGTGGCCGGGATCCGGCCCGCCAGGTAGCTGGGCCGGGGCCAGGTCGCGGCCACCCCGGCCAGCAGATAGCAGCCCAGCAGGGTGAAGTGGAACAGCACCGAATCACCACGTCGCGTGGCTGTGGCAGCGGGCAGGGAGCCGCCACTGGACGCGGTGGGGGTCCCGCGCGCGGGGCCGCTGGCTGGCGCGGGATCACTGGCTGGGATGGAGCCACTGGTCAGCGCAGAGTCAGTGGCGGGCGCCAGCTCACCGGTATCGGGCCCGCTCGCCCGGTTTTCCACCTTAGGGAGCCTAGCAACATCGCAGGCCAGATCGGCCGCGCTGGCTCAGGGCGCCATCGGGGCGGGATCAGGGAGCTTGCGGGAGCTTGACCGAGCCAGGCGGGACAGCGGGGGCGGACGGCGGCGGCACCATCGGGCCGATGTCGCCGTCCGGCGCCTCATCCAGGTCCACGATTACCGGCGCGTGGTCACTGGGCGCGGTGCCCTTCCGGGCCTGGCGGTCAACCCAGGCGGCACGCACCCGGCCGGCCACTGGCGAGGTGGCCAGCACCAGGTCGATCCGCATCCCCAGATCCTGGTGGAACATCCCGGCCCGGTAGTCCCAGTAGGTGAACACCCGCTGGGACGGCCAGCGGTCCCGCACCACGTCGTGCAGGCCCAGCGCCTGCAGGCTGGCCAGCGCGTCCCGTTCCGGCCCGGTGACGTGGGTCTGGCCGGCATAGGCGGCCGGGTCGAAGACGTCGGCGTCGGTGGGCGCGATATTCATGTCCCCGCACACCATTGCCTGTTCAGGGCCGGTGCCGACCATCTCGGTCAGTGCCGCCAGCCAGGCGAGCTTGTACCGGTAGTGGTCGGAGCCAGGGACCCGCCCATTGGGCACATAGACCGAGTGAACCCGGACCCCGCCGCAGGTCGCGGTGATCGCCCGGGCTTCCGGATCGGGGAACCCAGGCGCGCCAGGAATCCCGGCGGCCACGTCATCCAGCCCGGCCCGGGACAGGATGGCCACCCCATTCCACTGCGGCTGGCCGTGCAGCGCCACCTCATAGCCACGGCCGCTCAGCTCGGCGCCGAGCAGCTTGCTGAACGCGCTGTCGGCGAGCTTGGTCTCCTGCAGGCAGACCACATCGGGCTGGCGCTGGTCGAGCCATGGCAGCAGCCGCGGCACCCGCTGCTTGACTGAATTCACGTTCCAGGTAGCGACCCGCACCGGGCCACACTAACGCGGCGGCGCGAGCTGAACACCCGCGCCGCCAGGCCGGCCGGCAGCCAGCAACGCGGCTGGGCGGTCCACACCGGGACGCGGTGCCTGTGGTACGCAGTACCTGTGCCTTCCGGAGCCTGTTCGTGAAGGCACCCGGCGGCACGCGCAGACTGACGGTGCGGCTGCGGGTTCAGCCGATGGGTGGCAGTTCCTCGACTTCGCGTTTGCTGATGTTGAGCTGGACGCCCGCGTCCACCTCTTTCACCGCACTCATCGGGATGGCGATGTCCTTGCGCCCCCATAGATGGCCTTCCTGCAGTACCACATGGGTCGCGCGGTGGTCGTCCGGATCGACCAGGAAGCCGTGCACCCGCCCAATCTCACCGTCCGTGGCGTACACGTGATCGCCCCGGCCGGCCTCGGCCTCGCCGACCGGGACAACCGCGTCGGTGACGGTCCTCAGCCGGTGCGGTACCCACATCGGGCCAGCCATACTGGAGACGGAACCGCTGACGCCCAGGCTGCCAACGTCGCCGTATCCCTGGACCGCCTCCGCCGTGCTGTAGCCGCCCAGGTCGCTGTCGTCCTGCACGATCTGAACATCCTCGGCCGGGTCAAGCCGGCCGAATTCGGCGAGGGTGCACCGCAGTTGGATCGCGCCATCCACCGGTTCGGCCATCTCGATCGGCACGAGCCGGCCGTTCTCCGGCCGGTGCTTCGGCTCTATGGCCAGGTGCGTGACCGCGCCAGCGACTGGATCGAAGATGATCCGGATCACCTCACCGCAGAAGCCGTCGGAGCAGTACGCGTGGGCTCCGATCGTGAACTCTGTTTCGGCTGTCACTGCTGTTTCCGCTTCCCGCTGGCGGCGGCAGCCAGCCTGCCGCCGTGACGGCGGGGACAAGGCGCCGGGGCCAGGTGATCCGCACAACTGCCGTTTGATCCTGACAGACTGAGCGTAATCCGGCCGCCCGCCGGTCGACAGAACCCGCCCGGTGCGGAGCGCCAGCGAGTGAGCTCCGCCCGGCTTTGCCCGGTGCCGGCGTTTTGCCGCTGTTTACTCCTGCTGCTGGCGTTGGACCTCGGCACCTGGCTGCTCGCCGGCCAGCTTCTCGGCGCTCGCCGCGGTGGCACGCTCGACCGCGGCCCGGATCACCGCGAAGATCGCGCCTTGCAGCGCGGCGGCGGTAAGGATCTCACCCCAGCTTCGCCGGGTATCAATGGCCTCCGGCGCATCATCATGGCCAGGCATGAGTTCCCACACCTTCCTGACGATCGCTGAGGCCAGCAGTCCTCCCAGCATGCCGACCAGCAGGCCCAGAACCTTGTACTGCATCTTGCTCATTTGCTGCGCGTACCCGGATACGGCTGCTCCATAACACGGGCTGCGTGCTGACCAGGCAGAGGTAGCGTCCGCGCAACGCAGCGCCAGCCTCGCCTCCCGGCCTCGCTCAGCCCCCGACGTGCCGCTGCAGATCCCGGAACGCCGCCACGAGCTTGGGTGTCGTCCATAGCGCGTTGAGGCCGCTCGGGTTCGGCAGTACCCAGATCCGGGTTGTCCCGATGACCTCCTGCTGGAGGCCGACCGCCGCGCTGGGCTGGCCGAACGCCGCTCGGTAGGCAGTGACTCCCAGCACCGCGAGCCAGGCAGGCCTCAGTTGCTGGACCTTCCCGGCCAGCAGGCGGGCGCCTCCGGTGAATTCCGCGGGCCGCAGTTCGCTGGCCCGGGCAGTGGCGCGTGCCACCACATTGGTGATGCCGAGCCCAAGCCCGAGCAGTTGTACCTGCTCCTCGGGCCGGAACAGGCGGGGGGTGAAGCCGGAACGATGCAGCGCGGGCCAGAAGCGGTTCCCGGGCCGGGCGAAGTGGTACCCCGTGGCGGCCGAGTACAGGCCCGGGTTGATGCCGGTGAACAGCACAGCCAGGCCGGGCGCAATGACGTCGGGGATGGTCGTGTCCCGGGCCGCGGCCAGGTCGGCAGGCGCTGGGCGGGGCGCTGGCCGGGGGGTGGGCACTGCCCCACCATAGGCCTGGCGGACAAGCCCGGCGCCGGGCCGGGCCAGCCCGGCTGACGGGCCCGCCCGCCTGTCATCACCCGGAGTACCCTGGACGCGACCGGACGGAAGGCGCGATGTACGAGCCGGACCGAACACTGGGACAGCTGCCCGGGCCGCAGCGAACCCCGCCGCCGCGGCCGGTGCAGAACGCCGTCAAGCTCATGTATGCGGGCGCCGCCATCGAGCTGATCGCCCTGGTCGTGGCGCTGATCACCCAGAACAGCATCAAGTCTGCCCTGCGCACGATCCACCCGCACTACACCGCGGCGCAGCTGCACTCCGCGGTGACGATGCAGATCACCTCGCTGGTCATCGGCGCGGCGGTAGCCACCGCCCTGTGGCTCTGGATGGCCTGGGCGAATGGCCGGGGCTACAACTGGGCCCGGATCCTGTCCGCGGTCTTCTTCGGGATCAGCTCCCTTGACCTGGTCATCACCTTCGCGGCCGTGCGCGCCCCGGGCGGCATCATCGTCAGCTTCGCCATCTGGCTGGTCGGCCTGGGCGCGATCGTGCTGCTTTTCAGCCGGGAGTCGAGCGCGTTCTTCCGGCAGCTGCCCGCCTTCCGCTAGCTGGTCACCCGCTCGCCCGCACGCCGCGAGGCTAATGGCGGCCAGCAGATCCAGCTGGTGCTGCGTCGCGGCCGCCAGCGCAGGCCGGGAATGATGGTAGGCGTCAACCTCTAGCCGGGCAGGACGGCCACCCGGAGTCGGCCCAGCCGGTCCGGATCGGCAATGACATCGATGGCAGTGATCTTCCGGGCAGGGCTGACGGTCAGCGCCAGCACGATCTGCAGCCGGCCGCGGGGTGCGTACACGACACCGACAGCCCCGTCCACCAGCGCCAGCTGGGAATGCTCCGCCCGGGCCGACGACAGCCGGGCGCCCCTGGCGACCAGTTCCGCGCCCCGCAGCACAGCCGGCCGTCCACCCGGGACCGCGGCCGCATCGCCGGTCAGCGTCACGTCGGAGTCGAGCACCGCGACCAGGGCCGACAGGTCGCCACCGCGGGCAGCGGCGAGGAACGCGGCCGCCACCTCCCGCTGGCGGCCCAGATCGCCATGGTCCGGGCTGGGCGCGCCACGGACCCGGCGGCGGGCCCGGCTGGCCAGCTGCCGGGTCGCGTCGGCAGACCGCCCGAGCACCGCCGCTATTTCCGGGAACGGCATGGCGAACAGATCGTGCAGCACGAAGGCCAGCCGCTCGGCCGGGGTCAGCGTGTCGAGCACGATCAGCAGGGCGAGGCCGACCGAGTCGGCGAGCACCGCCTCAGCTTCTGGATCAGCGACCCGGCCCGCCCGGCCAGCGCCACCCGTCCCGGCGGCTGGCCCGGTCCAGGCCGCCAGTTCGGCGTCCGCCGGCCAGGAGTCACCGACCGGTTCCTCCGGCCGGCGCCGCCGCGACCGGAGCATGTTGAGCGATACCCGGGCGACCACCGCCGTCAGCCAGCCACCGAGATTCTCCACCGCATCTTGGTCGGTTCCGGCCAGCCGCAGCCAGGTTTCCTGGACCGCGTCGTCAGCATCGCTCACCGACCCGAGCAGCCGGTAGGCGACCGCGCGCAGGTGGCCGCGCTGCTCTTCGAAGACGGCTGCCAGCCAGTCGCTCTCGCCCATCTGCCAGGTTCCTCACTGCCGGTGTCACCACCTTGACACCGGGCACCGCGCGGATGTGACGCACACCCGGGCTGGGGACGACGGTGGGTTACCCGCCTGGCTGATCGTCGCGGCGGTGCTGTGGCCACAGCCACGGTAAACTGACCTGTCGCTAAATTCTCGCCGTTCGCCGGGCTGCTCCCGACCGGAGCCGCGCTGCCACCCGGCCGGCGGCTGTAGCGGCGGGTGCCGCTGTAGCTGGAGGGGATGCTGGCCCTGCAACTGGACAACCTGCAGCGGCTCAACGGCCGGTCCGGCCCCGCCCGGCTCCCCCGTTACATCGTGCGGCGGGCCCGGGTGGACCTGCCCTGGGCGCTGGCCGCCGTGGAGCTGGGCGAGGATCACCTGCCCTGCGCTCGCCTGATCAGCGGCTGGAACCGGCCGCCGGCACCGGGGCCGGCCCAGCTCGGCCCAGCTGACCCCGGCGACCCGCCGATGGTCGCCGGGGGCACCGGCCGCGTACTGGTGCCCGCCTACCCCGGGCGGTCATGAGCCTCGCGTTGGGCCTGATGCTGGCCCTGATATCGACAGCCGCCCTCAGCTACGCGGCCTACACGCAACACTCGGCATCCGGCACCCTGCCAGCGCTGTCTGTCCGGCAGCCGGTGAGGTCACTGGTCTCGCTCTTCACCAGCGGGCGATGGCTGGCCGGGTTCTTCATCGGGATCAGCGGCTTGGGCGTGTATATCCTCGCGCTGCAGTTCGCGCCGCTTTCGCTGGTGCAGGCCACCTCGGCGGGCGGAGTGGGACTGATCGCCCTGCTGGTCTGGCTGGGCGGCGGCACCCTGGCCCGGCAGGAGCGGGTGGCCGTGGCCGTATCCGTGGGCGGCCTGCTGCTGCTCGGCCTGTCCCTGCCGGCCGGCGCGGCCCCGGCGGCCTCGCTCACCTGGCAGGCGCCGCTGGTATGGGTGCTGGCGTCGGTGGTGCTGGCCGGAGTGGCTGCGGTGCCGGCGGCGGGAGTGCTCCGGCCCGGTGCCGGGCTGGCGGCCGCGGCGGGCCTGCTCTATTCGGCGGGCGACGTGGCTATCAAGGCGGCCGTCGATGGCACCCACCCGGTGCTGCTGTTCTGGGGACTGCTGCTGGCCTGCCACGGGCTCGCCTTTGTCTGCCTGCAGCTGTCGTTTCAGCGCGGGACCGCGCTGGCCACGGCGGGCGTGTGCACCCTGCTGACCAATTTGCTGCCCATCCTGGCCGGCCTGACCGTCTTCGCCGAGGCCATGCCGGGCGGCCTGGCCGGCGCCTTGCGGGTGGCCGGTTTCGCCGGTGCAGTGCTGGGTGGCACCCTGCTCGCGGCTGCCAGCCGCGACCAGCCTGCCGGTCCCGCTGGGCCAGGCCGAGACGCCATGACCCACTCCGCTGGCAGCGGGTGAGCAACGGCCGGGCAGGTGTCGCCATTCGTACTGGCGCTTATCTTGCGGCCGGGCAGATGTGGCCATTGGTACCGGCGGTTATCTTGCGGCTGCTGGGCAAAGTAGTGGATAAGGAGGCCTGGCCGCGGAACCGCGTCAGCGGCGTCCCGCCAGGCGACGGATGTGGCGATGAACTGGACGAGGCAGAAGACTGCCATCGCGGTGGCCGCGGTGGTGGTCCTGGCCGGCCTGATAGCCGGTACGCTGCTCCTCCTGCGCGGTGGGCAGGCCCAGGTGGCGTCGGGGCACTCGCCCGCGCAGCTGCGGTCGCCGTTCACCGGCGAACCGGTCCGCTCGCTGAACCGGGTGCTCGCGGTGAAGATCGATAACATCGTGTACGCGCGGCCGCAGACCGGGCTCACCCACGCTGACATCGTCTACGTGCTGCCGGTCGAAGGCGGGCTGAGCCGGTTCATGGCGGTCTTCTCGTCGGACTACCCGCGGGTCATCGGCCCGGTGCGCAGCGCGCGCGAGGATGACCTGCAGTTGCTGCGGCAGTTCGGCCGGCCCGCGTTCGCCTACTCGGGGGCGACGGCCACGCTGCTCCCGTACATCCAGCAGACCGCCCGGATCGTCGACCTGTACGCCGGCACTACCAGCGGGTACTACCGGGATAACAGCCGGATCGCGCCATACAACCTGTACGCCCACACGCGGCAGTTGCTGCGGCAAGCGCCGCACGCGAGCCTGGCTCATGACATCGGGTTCCGGTTCGGCCCGCCGCCGCCGGGCGGCACGCCCAGGCACTCGGTGTCGGTGTCCTATCCGGCGGCCTCGTTCACGTTCACCTGGTCGGCGGCGCGGGCGCGGTGGCTGGTGTCGATGGATGGCCACCCAGCGATGACCACCGATGGCGGGCGGATGGCTCCCGCCACCGTGGTCATCCAGCACACGGTCGTGCGCACCTCCCGGTTCCTCGAGTACGGCAAGCCCCCGCCCTATGCGGAGAGCGTCGGATCCGGCACCGCACTGGTGCTGCGCGACGGCAAGGCGTGGACCACGCACTGGTCCCGGCCGCGGGCGAACGGCGGCACCACCTTCACCACCACCACCGGCCGGCGGATGACCTTCGCCACCGGCCAGGTCTGGATCGTGCTCGCCTACTAGCAGGGCTTTGTGACAGGGGTGGTGAAAGGCTGGCATGAGAGGGTGCGGGAAGGGCCGGGCATGCCCCCTTCGCCCGGCCCCCGCAGGGCAAGACTTTACCATCGATTTGCTTTCACATTGCCTGGTTAAGGGGCCGCGCGAGGATGCCGCGCCGTCCGGTCAGCCGGCGTGACGTGTGGATTCCCGCGGCGCAGGACGTGGCTTGTCTCCCCGTCCCCGGGCGGCCCCGGGCCTTGTCAGTACCCGGATTTACCGTGGGTGGGGTAGCCGAACTCCGCACGGGTAAAGGGGAGACCATGACTACGCTCCAGAACCGGCCAAACACCGCACTCCTCGTCATCGACGTGCAGAACGGCGTGGTGACGGGAAATCACGAACGCGACGCCGTGGTGGCGAACGTGGCCAGCCTGGTCCAGAAGGCGCGGCGGGAACAGGTCCCCGTTGTCTGGATCCAGCACTCCGACGAAGGGCTGCCGCGGGGTAGCGAGGGGTGGCAGATCGTGCCCGAGCTGGCTCCCGGCGGCGCCGAGCCGCTCGTCGAGAAGAACTATGGCGACTCCTTCGAGGACACTACGCTCGAGACCGTGCTGGCGGGCCTCGGCGTTGGGCGGCTCGTCGTGACCGGCGCGCAGACCGATGCCTGCATCCGCTCGACACTCCACGGCGCGCTCGCCCGCGGCTATGACGCGACACTGGTCAGCGACGCGCATACGACCGAGGACCAGACGGCCTGGGGCGCGCCGCCGCCAGACAAAGTCATCGCACACACCAACCTGTACTGGACATACCAGACCGCGCCGGGACGGACGGCGGGGACGGTCAAGACGGATGATGTCGACTTCGCCGGCACGTCCTGACGCCAGACTCCCGGCGCCCCTGGCCGTGCTGGCCAGCCAGGCGCTCTCAGCGCCGGCCTAGCCGGCGCTCACCGCCGGTACCCGGCTGATACGCCAGGCCGTAGTACGTGAAGAGCGCTTCTTCGTCAGCCGCCAGCAACTCGCCATCGGGCCCGATCGACGGTGCATCCTTAACCAGCTTCCTTCCATAGCCGACCTTCAGGTATCCCGGACCCACGGTCGCCCGTTCGAGCGGCACGAACACCAGCCGGCGACGGCCCGGCATCCCGACCGTGACCGTGCCGAACGAGGGCAGGTCGGTGCCGGTATCGAAGTAAATGCCTTCCAGCTGGCCGATCTTGTGGCCGTCGGCGTCCACCACATCGTGGCCATGCCATTCCCGGATGTTCTCCGCCTCGAACATGCCAGCCGTCCTTTCCGCCGGCGCGCCGCCGCCCACGGTTAGGGTCTGCCCGGATGGGGGCACCGGACACACCCGGTGATCGCCTCTGAAGGTTCATGCCGCGTCCATGGCCGGCCCCGCCGTGCTTGCTGGCCCGCGCAGGCCGGTCCGCAGGATGTCGATGCTGAGCAGCAGGATCCAGGCCGGGAACAGCAGTTCCACCCAGGGCGTCAGGCCCACGCTGACCAGCAGCAGGATAGCGACCGCGAACCCGGCCAGCCCGATCCACCGCGGGATGACCCGGGTCCGGAGGGTGATGGTGGCCGTGCTCATCGTGAACACGGCAGCCATCCGCATCGCGTACACGTGCAGGAAGAGCCCCGTGACCTGCCGGCCGACGGCGAGGACGGCTGGATTCGGAGCCGCACCGGACCGGAGAGTCACATCCGCGACGAGGCCGCCGGCGAAGGCGGCCGCAGCGAACATCATGCCGACGAAGAGCAGCCCGCTGCCCAGGAACACCGAGGCGAAGAACCGGTCCTCACGCTGCCCGATCCGGTCCCGCACCACTCCGATGAACCACAAGAAGGCGATGCCGGCGAACGGCACCAGGTTCAGTGCGAAGGCGACGGTGCCACGCCTCGGTGACTGGGTCAGCCACGTCCCGACGGTGGCCGGATTGGCCGGTGATGAGACCGTGATGAGGGCCAGGGACAGGCCGAGCAGCAGCGAGAAGGCGATCCCTGCCACCGCCGCGGCTCGCGGCGTCCGCAAGCTGCTGCCTGTTATCGGTTCCGGGTGAGTCATGGTGTGACGCGCCTCCTCGGGCCGGGGACCCAGCGCACTGGCTGGCCTGGCATTTCGCTGGCCGGCCTGGTGACCGGTTGCGACCCCATCGCAGGACGCTACCGCTGGGCAGGCTCAGTAGGCGCGGGCGAAGATCAGCCGTTTGCCGTAGGCGGACGGCTTGCCGCAGCGGACGCAGGTGCCCTGCTCAGGTTCGCCAGCCAGCGGGATGCAGCGGGGAGTGGCCGAGGTCTCGGCCTTGATCTCATCTTCACAAGCCTGGTCGCCACAGTGCAGCGCCAGTGCCCAGCCGACCGCAACGGCGGCGGTGAACTCCGGCCAGGAATTGACGATGGCAGTGCGGTCGTCACGGAAGTCGGTAGCCCGCCGATACAGCATCGCCTGGAACTCGGCAAGCTCGGCTGCTAGCACGTCTGCTGCCGACGCGAGCGGGATGGCCTGTTTGGCGGCGTCAAGCTGCCGGTAATTCAGTCGGCGGGACATCAGCGCGGTGCCGGCGGCCAGGTCCCGGGGGCCAAGCTCGAGCCGGATCGGCACACCGCGCAGCTCCCAGGCGTTGAACTTGAAGCCGGGCGAAAACTGCGGGCGGTCGTCCACGTGCGTCCGGATACCGGCGTGCTGCAGCGTGGCGGCTAGTCCGCCAGCCGCCAGCACCGTTGCCGAGGCCTGCTCCCCGCGCCCGATCGGCACGATCACCACCTGGTAGGGAGCCAATGCCGGCGGCAGCACGAGCCCCCTGTCGTCACCGTGGGTCATGACCAGAGCGCCGATCATCCTGGTGGTCATCCCCCAGGAGGTGGTGTGGCACAGCTCGGCCGTGCCGCTCTCGCTGGTGTAGGTGATCCCGAATGCGGCCGCGAAGTTCGTGCCCATGTAGTGCGAGGTGCCTGCCTGCAGGGCGCGCCCGTCCCGCATCATGCCCTCGATGGTGAAGGTGCGCTTAGCCCCGGCGAACCGCTCACCCGGCGTCTTCTCGCCCGGCACCGTGGCCATCGCCGCGATCTCCACGGCCAGGCCCTGGTAGAAGCCCAGCGCGAGCATCGTCTCAGCGGTCGCGCCTGCCTCGGCGGCGTGCGCGGTGTGGCCCTCCTGCCACAGGAACTCGCTGGTGCGCAGGAACATCCGGGGCCGCATCTCCCACCGGAGCACGTTGGCCCACTGGTTCAGCAGCAGCGGCAGGTCCCGGTACGAGCTGATCCACTTGGCCATCATCTCCCCGATGATCGTCTCCGACGTCGGCCGGATGACCAGTGGCTCTTCCAGTTCCTTGCCGCCCGCGTGGGTGACCGTGAAAAGCTCGGGCGCGAACCCCTCGACATGCTCGGCCTCGCGCTGCATATAGCTCTGCGGGATGAGCAGCGGGAAGTACGCATTCTGGTGCCCGGTGGCCTTGATCCGCCGGTCCAGATCGGCCTGCAGCAGTTCCCAGATCCGGTACCCGTACGGCCTGATGACCATGCTGCCGCGGGCCGGTCCCCGGTCCACCAGTCCAGCGCGGAAGATCACGTCGTTGTACCAGGCCGCGAAGTCCTCGCTCTGCGGGGTAACGCCGCGCACGTCACCTGCCATGATCTTCAGATTAACCGAGCGGGCGGCAGCCCGTTCCAGATCGCCAGTGGCGGCGAACCGGGCCGGAGCCGTCGCCGCGTGCGTGTCCATGCCTCAGGCACGACGGTGCGACCTGGATTCACCCCGATGAGTGATTCGGCCGTGCCACGTATGCCTTAGCGTCGGCTTTCGATCAGGGGGTGATTCGGCTGTAACGCTTGCGCCTCACTGCCGGAAAGTGGTCCGGCGAACACGGCCGGCCTCGCGCACGAGCTGCCGGCCGGCGATCTGTCGAACGTCGATGGCGCGTCCAGCTACGTCCGGGTGCAGGTGCTGACCAACGCGGGCGCGCTGGACCGCGGCAAGCAGCTCGCGGTGGTCAGCCAGGTTCACCAACCTGATCGCCGGCGCCGCCGGTGACCCGTCGCTGGCCGGCCGCACCTGGGTGCTGCTGACCGAGGACACACCCGGCAGGCGGGGCTGGCCCGGCACGCGAACACCAATGACGAACTGGTCGCCGCCGCCCGCCAGCAGATCGCCGAACCGCAGGCGGGAGCCAGCGGGCCCGCGGTGCAGAGCTTGTCGGGATCCTTGCGGCTGGTGCGCCGTGCCCTCGGATCCATCCAGCTGTGTGAGCATGAGGACATGGCGGCCAAGAAGGGTCCGGCGATGCGCCGGACCGACGAATCGGTGGCGGGGTTTCTCGCTGCGGTACCCGGCGGCCAGCGGCGCAAGGATGCACGCCGGCTGTGCGCCATGATGCAAGACATCACCGGTGAGCCGCCGGCGATGTGGGGACCAAGCATCATCGGATTCGGCAGCTACCACTACCGCTACGCCAGCGGCCAGGAAGGCGACGCGCCGCTGGCTGGCTTCTCACCTCGCCGCCAGCACCTGGTCGTCTATCTGGCCAGCGAATTCGCGAACCGGTACCAGCCGGTCCTGGCGCGGCTGGGCCCACACACGAGCGGCAAGGGCTGCCTGTACCTCAAGAGCCTCGAGGAAGTGGACCTCAGTGCGCTGCGTGAGCTGATCGACCGTTCCGTCCGGGTACACCAGGGTGTCGACCGAGCTTCCACCTAGCCTTGAGCAGACCTCGGCGCGCTCGGAGGGACTCGGACCCCAGCCTTCTGATCCTTAGGCGCCGAGGCCGGGCAGGCCCGCCGAGGCAGGGCTGCCCGGGCTTCCATTTCCACGCCTGTGCGCCAGCTCCCGACCGCACGGCCGGAGCCAGCTTGGCGGACCTTCCCGCCCCAGCCACAGCGCAGGTTGGACAGCCGGATCATCGCCGATATATGGTCGCCGTGCGCGTCTGCCCATGCGCATCCTCCGAGCCGGTGCTCGACCCACGCGCGAGCCGGCGATGACGGAGCAAGGGACATGGTCTCGGGCGTGTCATCCCAGACCATGGCTGGGCGCGTGGGGTCTGGCCAGAGCTGGGGCTGACATGACTCAGAATCGGCGTTCACGGCGCGCGATCCGGTCGCGCATGGCGCAGACCGGCGAGAAGTACACCCAAGCACGGCGGGCGCATCTGGGTTCCGGCGGTCACGGTGGCGCAGGCAACGAGACCGGCATCACGATCACCTGGCCGGAGGACTCACTGGGCTGGTTTACCGACCAGGCGTGCAACGCGATCCTGCTGGCCGCGGACGAGGCGCGGATGCTGAGTCACCCCCGGGTCGACCCTGAACATCTTCTGCTCGCGGCCGCTCGCTACGGGAACGGTGAGAGTCTGCTCGGCGGCATGGGCATAGATGCCCGCGCGATCCACGAGGTGATCGTTCAGATCAAGGGCTTCGGCGGCAAGCTCCAGCTCCGGCCGCGGCGCTCGCCAGCGAGCGAGGAGGCCCTGCGCGAAGCGGTCACCGCGGCCACCACCCGAGGCGTGCTCGGGCCCAGCACCGAGCATCTGCTCATAGCGCTCGGCGAACAGGAACTCACGGCCCGGATCCTCGCCGGGCTCGGGATCAGCAGCGCCCAGGTGCTCGTCGACGGCCACTATCCCGTCACCCGCCCCCCGGTTGATCTCGCGACCCTCCGGCGGCGCGCCGCCCAACTCGACGCTACAGGCAGCGAACCGCCGGGCCCCGGGCCGATCCCGCCCATCTTCGAACGCTTCACTCGGCAAGCCCGCGACGCCATCAACGCCGGAGTTCAGTACGCGCGTGAAGCCGGCGATCCCCGCGTCGAGCCCGCCCACCTCCTGTTCGGAGTGCTCAACGCGACGACCGGCGTGGTCGCGACCGCGCGCAATAAGCACGGCTGGCACATTCCACCCGGCCTGTTCGCCTCGGCGCGCTATCCCGGAGCCCCCGGCATGACCAGCCCCCGGCCGAGGCACGAGAACGTGCTGACGTACACCCAGCCACCCCAGTCGCGGGCCACCGGCATCTTCAGCACCTACGCGAGGCGCATCGTGGCCGAGGATGTGCTCCTCGTCAGTGAGCGCCTCGGCCACAGAGCGCTCACCACGGGCCACGTCCTCATCGCCATCGTCGAACGCCCCGACGAATACACCAGGGAGATCATCAGCTCGGTGCCCGGCATCCGCGAGGTAACAGCGGTCATCGACGCTCTGCCCGGCCAGGAGGACACCGGAGACTGGTAAACCGACGGAATCCTCCAGCGCTGCCCAGCGCCGGGAGCTGCGCCGCACGCTGACAGCCTGCTGGGTTCCCGGCTCACCCAGTTGGTCAGCCCTTGACGTAGGCCAGGGTCTCCGCCACCTGCCCAGCCCGGACCCGCAGCACGTCAACACCGCGGACATGCCCATCCGCCCAGCTGTACAGCCACCGGACGATGACCCGGTCACCCGCGCCGAACATCTCCTCCACCTCAAAATGCGTGGTTGGCGACCCAGCGAAAAAGGCCCGGCACGCCTCGAGCACCGCCCGCCGGCCAACGTGGCGGGTCCCGTCGGGTGCTGGGCTGGTGGCCTCAAACACGCAGTCGTCGGTGATCAAGTCACTCAGGGCATCGAGGTCCCGGCCGTTGAGCGCATCGTGGAATCTCTGAATGGTGTCGCGAGCCTCGTCATCCATCCGCAGGTAGCCTCCCCCATCCCATGAAAGCCCGGCAGCCCACATGTTAGCCCTTGCAGATCATGTCACCCCGGCGCTGGCGCGGTTGCCCGCCCCGACCTCCGCCGCCGTGACCACTTGCTTGCACAGGAGTGGCCGCAACCGGCGGACCTGCTGCAACCGCGGGTTTGGCAAGCTAGGGTCTCGTGACTGACTACTACCGCGACCTCGCCACCGACTACGACTGGCTTTACGACGACGACGCGCTGATCGACGGTTTCGCGATAACCCGGCCCGCAGTGGCGGACCTGCTCCGGCGGGTCGGCCCCGGTGGCGCCGTGCTCGATGCCGCCTGCGGCACCGGTGTCGATGCGGCGGCACTTTCCCGCCGGGGTTTCCGCGTGCGGGCGACCGACGGCAGCGACGCGATGGTCCAGGCCGCGGCGGCGCGGTTCCGGCGGGAAGGGCTGGCCATCCCAGTCCAGCAGTGCCTGTGGGCGGATCTGCCCGGCACTATCGGCGAGCGGTTCGACGTCGTTCTCTGCACCGGCAACGCCCTGGTGCACGCCGCCGGGCGGGAGGCGATGGTCCAGGCGCTCACCGGGCTGCGGCAGATGACCCGCCCCGGGGGACATGTGGTGATCCATTCGCGCAACTGGGAGAAGCTCCACGCCGACCGCCGGATCGTGCAGGCCGCGAACCGGGTGAGGACACGCAGCGGACGCAGGTGCGTCCTGCTGTACGCCTGGGAGGTGCCGGTTCACCTGGATCAGGAGCACATCGCCCACATCGTGTTCCTGTTCGAGGACGGCGACCGGATCGAGCCGCATGAGTACCGGATCTCACTCCTTCCCATCACGCTCGCCGAACTGCGCGAACGGCTCGAGCTCGCGCGATTGCGGGAAGTCAGCACCGACTTCGGCGAGGCCGCAGACGAATACGTCGTGGTCGCGCGGGTGTGAGCGGCCGTACCGGCTAGGGCAAATCCCAGATCTTGTCGTCCCAGGCCCGTTCGAGCACAGGCAGGTAGGGGCCGATGTCGATTCCCTGTTCCACAAGCCAGCCGTCGTCGTGGTAGCTGGTGGTGTACCGGGCGCCACTGTCGCACATGAGCGTCACGATCGATCCGGCCGCCTGGTCCGCGCACATCTCGCAGGCGATCCGCAGTGCGCCGAAGACGTTGGTGCCGGTCGAGGGGCCGGCGGCGATTCCCAGACGGCGGCCGAGGAAACGCATGGTGGCTACCGAGGCGCCGTCGGGGACGCCCAGCATCCGGTCGATGACGGTCGGGACGAAGGACGGCTCCACCCGCGGCCGGCCGATGCCCTCGATACGCGACGGACTGCCGTCCGCGACCTGCCCCTGGTACGACGGCAGGAAGGCCGAGCCGTCTGGGTCCACGACGCACAGCCGGGTGGAGGTGCCGCGCAGCCGCAGGTACCGGCCGAACGTGGCGGCGGTGCCCCCGGTCCCGGCACCGACGACGATCCAGGCGGGTATGGGGTGCGGTTCGAGTGCCATCTGGGCGAGCGTCGACTCGGCGATGTTGTTGTTCCCGCGCCAGTCGGTGGCGCGCTCGGCAAAGGTGAACTGGTCGAGAAAGTGCCCGTCCAGCTCGCGCGCCAGCTGGGCCGCGACCTCGGATACGGCCGCGGGATCGTCGATGAGATGGCAGGTGCCGCCCTCCCGCTCGATGAGCGCAATCTTGGCCGGGCTGGTCGAGCGCGCCATCACGGCGAGGAACGGCACCCCGATCAGCTGCGCGAAGTAGGCCTCGGATACTGCGGTGGATCCGCTAGACGCCTCGACCACCGTCGTGGTGGGCCCGATCCACCCGTTGCAGAGCGCGTACAGAAACAGGGACCGGGCTAGCCGGTGCTTCAGCGACCCGGTGGGATGGGTGGACTCATCCTTGAGGTAGAGGTCCACGGGTCCCGCTAGCGGCAGCTTTACCAGGTGGGTATCTGCGCTCCGGCGCGCATCGGCCTCCAGCCGGTGGACCGCCAGCGCGGTCCAGTTCCGGTCGATGGCCGTCGCGGGGTGGTGGTCAATCAGGTGCCCGACGCCGCCAGAGCGGGACATAGCCGGGATTGTAGACGTGGCGGTGGTTGCTGCCCGCTCGGAGCCTGGCGGGTCGCTGCCGATGCCACCGATATGCCAGTTGACCAGGGAATGCGTCAGGCCGCTGGCGCTTTGCGTTCGCTGCTGCTGGGCAGCGCCAAGAGCACGATGTAGCACAGGACGGCGAGGGCGAAGAGCAGCGCCATCACATAGGAGTTCGCGTCCTCGTTGTAGTTGAGAAAGCTGGCGCCGTTGAACCCCGCGCCGAGGATGAACAGCGCGCCCAGGACGGCGGCCCACACGAACCCCGCCCTGCGGCCGCGGATGGCCAGGACCGCCAGCCACAGCGAGCCAAGCACAAGGAGCAGGCCAAGTCCGGCGTGGACGGCCAGTATCACGGGGGAGTGTGGGGACGTCTCAGCCCAGGCCACGCTGTGGTACGAGCCGGCGAAGAAGTTGTTCGCGCCATGCCCGGGGTGGTTAAGCGGGATGGACGCGAACAGGTTCACATACATTCCCAGGCCGAACTGGACGAGCAGGGCGATCAGCAGGCCGAACGCCCAGCCCCGCGCGGCCCGATTCCTGCGGTCCTTCCTGGCGCGCTCCGCGCGTGGCACCCGGGCTGCGTCATCTCTGGTGGCGGCCGGTTCCCTGCTGCTGGCTTCGGTGAGAGCCCATCTGCGCCGGATAACCCCGGTCAGGTTAGTCATAGCCGCCCCTGGGGGTGGTGGCTGGCATGCTCCGTGGTTCCTTCATTATCGCGGGTGGGGCTCCGCTGAGGCTAGCGCCAGATCGCACGACCCCCTCCGCTGCGCGTGGGACAGGGCCCGGCGTCAGGAGTTGAGGTAGGCCAGCACGGCGAGCACGCGCCTGTTGTCATCATCTGACGGGACGAGGTCCAGCTTCGCGAAGATGCTCGTGCTGTGC
>Ga0306922_10001949_pt1 | contig 18986 bp, 20 predicted proteins | sample sta12Cox44000082_FD_203758 | JGI IMG/M metagenome (GOLD analysis project Ga0306922, IMG submission 203758) | Lab enrichment of tropical soil microbial communities from Luquillo Experimental Forest, Puerto Rico - statoxic.12C.oxic.44.000.082 (v2)... | ecosystem: Environmental > Terrestrial >... | reverse complement strand
GTCGCCGCCGCTCAACGCTCCGATGAAGCCCTCACCAAGGCAGCGCGCAAACGCACCGAAGACGACTACCCGGTGCACAGCTTCACCAGCCTGCTCGCCGACCTGGCCACCATCTGCGCCAACCAAATTCAGCCCACCAACGACCTGCCAGCATTCACCATCCTCACCACCCCAACCCCACTGCAGCGGCGGGCCCTCGAACTACTCGGCGTCTCCCACCGCCACGGTTTCGCGTAGTCACTACACCCAACCAGCTAGGCCACAAAACCGCTGGTCACAGCCCAACACGCCGCGACACTAGGGGGAACTTCGGGTTAACCCGGATTCATTCATCGTTCTGCCCTCGAACATGTCCTCGGGCACGGCCTGAACCGATCTGGGTGTGCGTGCTGCGCCGGTTTAGGCCGGGGGCATAAACGCGGGCAGCACAAACGTTTTCAATATTTCGCGGCTGCCCTGATCGTCGGTGCCGGTAACATCGCGGCGCCCGACCAGAATGAACTGTACTAACGCTAGCCACTGGCCGACGGCCAGAATGTCTAAGTCCGAACGGATTTCGCCGCGTTCGATTGCACGCCGCAGCACCGGTTCCCACATCTCCGCGGTCAGTTCGGCGACCAGTGCGGATCCGTTGACGATCGGAGTGGTCACGCCCAGGTGTTCGGGGCCGACCAGGATCCGCACGATCGGATCCCTGCGGCCGTGATCGATGAGATACAACAGCCCCTCTACGAGTTGTTCGGCGAAAGACTCGAACCCAAAGATGAAGTCGCGGGCCTGGTCGAACAGCATCCGCGCGCGCCGTTCGATCAACGCGCCCAACAGATTATCGCGGTCACCGAAATAGCGGTACACGGTGGGCCGGGAGACGCCGGCTTGTTTGCCGATGTCATCCATCGTGGTTTTCGAGACGCCGTAGCGCGCAATGACGCTCTCGGCTGCGGCCAGGATCTGCTGGCGCGCCTCGGTGGCGTCGCCGCTGAGGACGCTGCTATTGGTACGCCGCTTGGTCCTGCCGTGCCCGGCGAGGCGTAGGGATACTCCCGGCGGAGACGGCGGGCCCGCATCGGGCGGAGCGTCATCTCGCGCGGGGAAATCGTTGGCCGATGTCATGATATTCCTCCCGGACGGCCTGTTTGGCGATCTTGCCGCTGGGCAACCGGGGCAGCGGTTCCGACCGCAGCACCACGTACCGCGGCACCTTGTAGTCGGACAGCAGTTGTTCGCAGTGCGCGATGACCGCGGCCTCGTCGAGGCCTACGGCTTCGGGTGCCACCGTGATGATCGCCGCGGGTGTCTCGCCGAAGCGCGGGTCGGGGGCGGCGATGACGGCGACCTCGGCGACGCCGGCAAGAGTTGCGATGGCCGCTTCCAGCTCCACCGGTGAGATGTTGATCCCACCGGAAATGATCAAGTCTTTGATGCGGTCGACGAACGTGATGCGCCCCTGCGCGTCCCGTGTTCCCAGATCGCCGCTGTGCAGCCAGCCGTCACGAATCGCCGCCGAGGTGGACTGGGGGTCGTCCCAATATCCCGGGGTGACCCCGGGGCCGCTCACCACGATCTCGCCGTGCTGACCCGCTGCGGCCATCGAGCCGTCGTCCGACATTATCGCCACTTCGGTGAAAATCGAGCCGATGCCGCACGAGCCGGGATGGGCCAGCGCGTCGGCCCTCTGTGTCGCGGTCGCGACGCCGCCGGCCTCGGTCATTCCGTAGATCTGGCGCAGCAACACCCCTTTGTCGGCCCAGCGCTTCAACAGGTCCGCCGGTACGGCGGCGCCGCCGACAATCGCGGTCTGCAGCGAGCTCAGGTCGGCGTCATCGAATTCGGGTGCACGAGAAAGGGACTCAAAGATCAGCGGGACGCCGAAGATCGCGCGCACCGAGTGTTGTTCAATCAGATTGACCGCGCGAGACGGATTGAGTTCTGGTTCGACGACGAGGGTCCCGCCCAGCACGGCGGTGATCAGCAGTCCGTACACCAGGCCCGGGGTGAACGCCAGCGGCAACACCAGCAACGTCACCGTGCCCGGTCGGAACCCCTCCTCGGTCAGTGTGTTCTCCAGAACGATGGCCAGCAGGGTGTCGCTGGTCAGGATCACACCTTTGGACAGGCCGGTGGAGCCGCTGGTGAAGATCACCGCGATCGGCTCACCGCCGCCCCTGTCGATGCGGAAATCGTCGGGAGCACCGGTCCGTTCCGCGTCGACGCTGTCAAAAGACAGCACCGCGAATTCGCGGCCCGCCCGGCATGCCTCGTGCGCGACGGCGGTATGGGAAGGCGCGGCGATCAACAGGCTCAGCCCGGCATCGTCGGCGATCTTGCGGACCTCGGCGGGCTTAAGACGGGCATTGAACGGCACCAGCACCGCCCCGGCCTTCATGATTGCCAACGCCGCGACCGGCCACTGCAGCGCGTTGGGCGCCAGCAGTCCGACGCGGTCGCCGGGCTTGACGCCATCGTCGGACAGCCGCCGTGCCAACCGCCCGGACCAGTCGTGCAGTTGTCGGTAACTGAGCTGGTCGTCTCCGAGCAGGATCGCGGGCTGGTCACCCTTGGTTCTGGCCCACCAGTGCAGTGCGGAGCCGACCGTCGCGGCCATCTTTGTCCTCGATTCTTCGGTGCGTCAGATTGTGGCCGCCGACCCGAACACTGTCGAGCTGACCAGCGGGGCCATCGGGCCGCCGATCAATAGCGAAACCTCGGCGCCGGCAACGGGATTGGGGGAGCCGCCGCGGATCTGGCGCACCGCCTCGGCGACCAGGCCGATACCGTGCACGAAACCTTCGGCGATGTTTCCGCCGGCGGTGTTGATGGGCAGGTGGCCGCGCTCGACAGTCAAGTTGTCCACAGTGAGAACCTCGCCCGCGGCCGGCCCTGGTGGGCACAGTCCGTGATCGATCATCGACGCTACCGCGGGGCCGGTGAAATTCTCGTACACCTGGGCCACATCGACGTCGGCCGCCGTGAGTTGTGCGCCGTCCCAGAGGCGCTGTACCAGAGCGGGGTGAAACCCCGCGCTGGTGTAGTTGTTTTCGTTTTCGACCGACTCGGTCCAGCCGGCGGCGGCGCCCTGCACCCCGGACAGGATATACGCCGGCACCCCGCGGTAGTCGCCGGCGCGTTCGGCGCTGACTACTAATATTGCTGTGGCGCCGTCATTTTCGCGGGAGCAGTCAAAAAGTCGCAGCGGTTCGGAAATCGGCCGGGCCCCCCGGTAGCGGTCGTGGTCGAGCGGTTGACCATAGGCCACGGCGCGCGGATTGTTTTGCGCATGGTGGTAACCGGCCAGCGCCACCGCCTCGAGTGTCGAGGGCGGCACGCCGTCGACTTCGAGCATCCGCTGCGTGCGCAGGGCACACACCTGCGCAGGGGCCATCATGCCGTGGGCGACATACAGATGACCCATGTGCCCCTTGTTGTATGCGCCGCGCCCATCGGTGGCCTCCGACAGGCCGCGATAGACCGCCACGCAGCTGGCCTGCCCGCTGTGCACGGCGGCGGCGGCGCAGTTGACCGCCGCCGCCACCGCGCCGCCGCCACCGCCCCACACCTGCGTCGACCAACGCACCTCGTGCACACCCAGCGCCGCGCCGACTACTAGGCCCTCGCTGGAATCCCCGGCATAGGAGACGAACCCGTCGATGGTGCGCGGGTCAGCACCGGCGTCCTCGCAAGCCCGCAGAATCGCCTGCAGCACCAGCTGTGTCGATGACAGCGGGCTGGTGCCGCGTTTGAAGTAGTCGGTGGCCCCGACTCCCACCACCGCGGTCGACGCGCGAAACCCGCTCACCGCGCCTCCATGTCCGGACCGGGGTCCAGGTGCCAGCGCACCAGGGGCCAGTAGCGGTCGTCGGGAGGCTGCTCGATAACCCCGCGCACCGCCGCACCGATGCGGGGGGTCAGCCCGTCGGCGTGGGCGAGCACACCCAAGACCCGGCGGGCGCCGGCGGCGGGCAGTTCCACCAGCACCACGACGTAGGGCAGGTGGCCGGTGGCCTCAGGGGTGAACGGTTGCCAGGTTCGCGTCCACGAGTAGATGATGCCCACCGGGTCGACGGCCTCGAAACTCAGATCAAAGCAATGGCAGGCCGGGCAGATTGGACGCGGCGACCAGATCCACGTCGCACACTGACGGCAGCGTTGCAACAGCAGCTTCCCGGCGCGAAGCCCGTCCCAGTGCGCGGTGTCAAGGCCGTCGGGGGAGGGGCCGGTGAGGCCTACCCACGGCGCGGTGTCGGGGATGTTGCGGACGCTGGACACCCGCCAGCTCTCATCGGTGAATCGCACCCAGCGGCTGCGCAGTTCAAACCACTGGTCGTCGAGTGTGGTGTAGCGGATGGTGGCGTCGTAGTGTGCCGGCTCGGCTTCCGTGATGGCGCGTACCTGGGCACCCTTGAGCCGGGCGGGTACATCGGCCGAGGCGATCAGCTGGCCGATGCGGTCGGGCAGGAAATCAGCCAGAACTGCGTCATTATCGCCCGCCGCAACGGCTTTGGCGTGGGCATCGACGCTGCTGCACAGGTCGGCCGGGATCGTGTCTGTCATGACTTGCCACCGATTTGATAGCGCACGTCGGTGCGGTCGTGTTGAAAGCCGGCGAGTCGACAGGCATTGACCATCGCAGCGTCATCGGAGTCGATATGGATGATCACGCCGCTCATCCCGGCCTCGTGGGCGAGGGCTGCCGCACCGTCGAGCAGCCGGCGGCGCTGCAGCGCATCGGCGGCCGGTGCCGCGAACGCCGATGCGATGGTCGCGCAGCGGCCGAACTCCTCGGATGCGACCGCGCGCAGATCCAGTGCCGCCACCCCGACAATGCGCCCGGCCTCGCGCAGCGCGTAGGTGCGGTCGCTCCCGGGGGGCGCCGACACCCAGCCCAGGTCAGCTAGCGCCGCATCAGCGACAGGTTCGAGAACCGGCGCGGCGGTGGCGTCCTCGACGGCCTCAGCCGAGCGGATGAGTTTCCAGACCCGCCGGGTGCACGGGATCAAAAACCGGTTGGAAAGCCGGCCGGCCGCGGGATGGTTACCTTGTGCCCATGCGGTCACCGCGTGGGCACCGGTGTCCAGCCAGCCACCGGGACGTGCCGTGTCCAACCCGACCCGTTCCAGCAGCAGCGTCATGATCCCGATCGAACGCAGCCGCGGGTCGATCACGGCGCTGGCGTGCGCCGACCCGTCTGGCAAGCACGTCAGGCGGATCAACCCGGCGATTCGCTCGGGTTGATCGGGCTCACCCATCGCGGTGGCATGGGGCAGCATCCAGATCAGGAGATGGCGCATCGACGAATCGGACTGCGACATCGCACGATCGACGTCGGCGAAGTCAACCCTGCTGTATTCGGGCTCGGCGTCGTACTCGGCGGCACGCACGAGCAGGTCGGACAGTTCGGCCGAGTCATCGGGACTGAGACTAGTTCGCCACTCGTATTTGATCATCGAACGGTCACGATGTGGTGTGGCCTTCAGCGAGCAATTTTTTGGTCTCCCGGTGGAATACCTGGTTAGCGGTCTCGTTGCGGCCCAGCAGCATATCGCCGGCGTCGGCACTGGCCATCCCGCGCTGCGAATTACGCAGCAGCGGGAAATCCTCGTTGTGCAACACGGCTAAAAGAATGTCCCAGTTCTTGTCCCACAGGCGGTTCCAGTGGGCCTCGTTCATGCCCGAGTCTTCTTGCCTCGGGACCATCAGCCGTTGCTCCATCCGGGACTTGGTCGGATCGCTCTGATGGGGCCGGAACGTCAGCAGCTGGAAGTGATCCGGTTGGCGCAGCAACGTGCTGTTAGGCAGCAGGAAGTGTGTCTCGGTGACATAGTGATCCAGCTGGCGGTCGCCCGGGTCCTCCTCGAGCCAGCGGTCGATCGACTTGCGCGGCGCGATGAACCGGCAGTGCCGACCGAAATCCTCGAATGCCATGACATTAGTGTGGATAATCTTGCCGGCGGTGTTCGGGTGGGCGTACTGAATGTGGTAGCCGTCGAGGAACGCATCCTGCATGATCTTCCAGTTCGTCGGTTCGTCGAATCCCGCCGACCGGACGCACTGGAGCTTTTCGAGGTGATAGCCGGCCAGGATCGTATCCATATCCGACCCCAACCAGGCTGCGACATCGATCGAGGCATGAGCGTTGTCGACCACCCAGATGAAGCCGTGCCGCTCCTCGCACGGCACTTCCACAAGACCCTGTTTTTTGCGGTCGATCTCGCCGAAGGTGGCATCGCGGGTGACCATTCGCAGCGATCCGTCGGGATCATAGGACCACCGATGGTACGGGCAAGAGAAAAACCGGCAGCGGCCCTTCTCGCTGTCCTCCAGCAGGGCGCCGCGATGCCGGCACAAATTCACGAAAGCCTTGACACTGTTGTCTTTTTGGCGCACAACGATGACGTTGTTGCGCGGCATCTGCACGGTCATGAAGTCATACGGGCGTGCGATCTCGGAGCCGCAAGCAACGATCGACGGGACACGGCCGAAAATGAGATCGCGCTCCTGCTGCGCGAGCACCGGATCGGTGAATTCGCTCGCGGAAAAACGAAGAACGTCGTCGAATTTGTCGGTCGTCTGGTTACGCAACAGCTCAAGGGCCCGACGGATTCGGTCCTGACGGGGTAGCGACGTGGTCACGGGACTCACTTCTCCGGGGTAAAGGTGATTGGCATGCGAAGGCAACCACGCACCTGAGTCGAGTGGAAGACCGGGGGATCCGATTCGATCAGCTGGTAATCCGGGATCCGACGGTGCAGTTCCTCCAGAGCGATGGTCAACTCGATGCGACCGAGATGTGAGCCCAGGCAGCGGTGCACCCCGGCGCCGAAGGACAAGTGCCGGTTGGGGGAGCGGTTGATGTCGAAGTCGTTGGGATGGGTGAACGAATCCGGATCGCGGTTCGCCCCACACAGCATCAACAGCAGCTGGTCGCCCTCGGCGATGCTGACCCCGCCGAGCTCGACATCGCGGGTCGCGCGGCGGCCGGCGGCGACGGCCGCTTCGATGCGGAGAATCTCCTCCACGGCCTTGGGAATCACGGCCGGGTCGGCGATGATGAGATCCCGTTGGGCGGGGTTGTCGACTAGATGCATGACTGCCCAGGCCAGCGAGCCCTGTACGGTGTGCAGACCACCCATCAACAGCAGGTAGAACATCAAAAAGAGTTCTTGATCTTCGAGTACCCGTGTGCCGCCTGGTAATTCGACTGCAGTATTGATCAAGGTAGACGTCGCGTCCTCGTGCGGGTTGCTCCGCCGATCCTCGATCACCTTCTGGAAGTAGCCGGCCACCGTCAGACCCGCGGCGATGCGGGCTTGGTCGGACTCCTCCTGGGTGCCGCCCGGCTTGCCAAACAGCACAACGTCGGTGGCCTCGCTGAACAGCGGGGAATCTTCCAGTGGCCAGTCCATCAAAGCCAAAAACACCCTGGCCGGTAGCTCGTGGGCGAACTCAGAAATGAACTCGGCCTGACCCGTCGGTGCGAACCCATCGATCAACTCGTTGACCACGGCACGGATATCGCCCGAAAGCTTTTTCATGCGTTGCGGACTGAACAGCGGCTGCAACACCTGGCGGTAGGCAGTGTGCTCCGGCGGGTCGAGTTCGAGCGGAATGAACTTGCCGAAATCGGCCGGTGTGACCAGGTTGTTCGGGTAGCTGGAAAATGTCTCGGGGTCGGTCAGAACCCGATGGATTTCCTCGTACCGGGTCACCACCCAGTGCCCACCGTGAGCCGGCGAATACACCACCGGGCCCTTAGCGGCCAGCCCGGCCACCCGCTGCTGAAACACGTCCACCGGGGTGGCCAGGCTCGGATCGTAAACGTCGAAGTCCGTGACGAGGTTCGGCGGCACCCGATCCATTGCTGTGGTCATCTGTCTGCGCTCCATTCATTCGCGACGTCACTTGGTTGCCAGCTCAATTTGCGTTCGGAACGGCCTCGGGATTGTGGTCTTCGGGGAACCACATTCCGACGCGAGCAAGGGTGCCCCCGTCAGTGGCGCCGATGGTGGCGCCCGAGATGTAGGCCGAGTCGTCGGAGACCAAGAACAGCGCCACTTTGGCGTTGTCGAGCAGCGACGGGGGGCGGGGCAGCTTGAGCGACATCGGCGACACGGTGGGATTCCATGGGCCGGCGACCTCTTCGTAGGACTGGCCAACCACCGGCGCACCCGGGGGCATCAAGAAGTTGGGTGACATGCCGTGGGTCGGCGCGATGGCGTTGACCCGGATGCCGTAGCGGCCCAGGTCCAGGCTCAAGGCGCGTACCAGCCCGTTGACGCCGGCCTTGGTCGCGCAGTACAGGGCGATCTTCGGGTAAGCGACCAAGGACGCCGCCGAGGACGTGGCCAGAATAGTGCCCCCACCATTGGCTTTCAGGTGGGGAATCGCGGCCTGGATGGTGTAGACAACGCCGCTCAGGTTGGTACCCAACACGTGCTGCCAGTCGGACTCGGTCAAATCCTCAAATTCGACGGCCTCCTCGAGACCGAGGGCCGCCGCGCCACCACGAGACACGACCCCCGCATTGGCCCACGCGATGTCGAGCTTCCCGAATTGGTCGACAGCTGCGTTGACGGCGGCGGCGATCTGATCTTTGGCGGCGACGTCGGCGGTGATCGCGATGGCGTCACCACCCTGCTGCTCAACGAGTTTGCGAGTTTGCTCGGCGCGTTCTGCATCGATATCGACAATGGCCGTCTTGGCTCCTTCGGCGGCGAACAGCTGCGCCGATTGCCGGCCGAGGCCAGAGCCCGCTCCGGTGATCAAGGCGACCTTGCCTTCGAGTTTCATCGTCCTCCTTTGGTTGGCGCTACGTGCCGGTCCCAAAAGCCACACGTGCCGAAGCTTCGATGTGGTTGAGGAGCGAGGTGTTGCACCCACGCGGCAGGCGTTGTGAGCTCGACTACACTCGCACCGGTCATTAAACTTACGGCATTAGGTATGAGACGTCAATCAAGAAATGTCAGCTGATTTTCAGCCGACCGATCAGGTCAATTTCGGAGATCGTGCGCGGTTGCCTTGAAAACCTCTGTTGAACATAGGCTTCAGCCGGGTTGGAGATGCCATTCTCGCCGAGCCACCACCCAGCGAGACGACCGCAGAATCCGCACCGCCGGCCTCTGCACATGCCAGCGATCTGCGGGATCGTAATCTACGGCAGCAAGGTTATCGGTTGCGGTCGGGAGGTGAGATGGACAGCGACCTGTGCGACGAGGACCATGAACGGTTTCGCGCGTCGGTCCGCGGTTTTGTGGCTAGACACGTGGTTCCGAATCTGCAGCAGTGAGACGCCGACCGCTAGACCTGGCTGGCGGCGGGTAAGCAGGGCTTGTTGGACCTTGCCGCGCCTAAGTCAGTTCGGCACGGTAGAGAAGAATCCAGCTGGAGATCGTCCGGGTCGGTGCCTCGGCGCTGCAGTCGGATCCGCCGGGATGTCATGGCCGCCGCAGAGCGTTAACCGCCCGGGGGCTGGCACCAGCAGCGTCCGATTGCTAGTCCTCTTGGATGATCAGCGCAAGCTCGGGGCAGGCGTTCACGCCGTGACGGGTGGCTTGCTCGTCGCCGGGGGCGACGGTGTGCTCCTGCAGGTTTGAATAGCCCTCGTCGTCGATCGGGAACAAGTCCGGCTCCACCGCGTAGCACTGGGCATGTCCGGCGCACTTACTGCGTTCAAGGCGCACCTTCGTTGCCTATTGCCTCCGCTCGACAGGTTGGGCGCCAAAGGGCTGATCGGTCATGACCTTTCACTCTGCGTCGGCAAGCTGTCGAGTGACCGGGCGCTTGCGCACAAAACTATAGGCATTAGTTGATCTAGTGTCCAGCCAGGTGACGGGATCTGCTCCGAAATCGTCTTGGCCCTGGGTGCGCACCCTGCTGCACTCCATCTTCGACCAACCTGACGCAGAATCAGTTGTAGCCCAATATGATCGGGTACTCGACGCGCTGACCGACAAGCTACCGAAAGTGGCCCAGCATCTGGATGCAGCGCGGGCCGAGCTGTTGGCCTTCACCGCGTTCCCAAGCAGATCTGGCGCCAAATCTGGTCCAACAATCCCCAGGAACGACTCAACATAGAGGTCCGGCGCCGCACCGACGTCGTCGGCATCTTCCCTGACCGCACTGCCATCATCCGCCTGGTCGGCGCCGTGTTAGCCGAACAGCACGACGAATGGATCGAGGGCCGCCGCTACCTCGGCCTAGACGTACTCACCGGTGCCCGGGCCACATTGGCCGCCCCGACCGAACAGGAGCCTGCCACCTCACCAGCGCTGACCGCTTGATCAAGGATTCGGTGGGGCTAACGAGTCCACGAGAAACTTCTACGGCCAATCAGGATGCCGCGGTACCTTTGGCTCTCCATCGCGCGAGGAGGGGGTACGCCCTTAAAACAAGGCTCAACAGGATGCTGGTGCCGGCACTGCTGGGATTGATGTATTCACGCATCGAATCAAAGCGTCCGTCGCGGATATGGAAAACCCAGCAGTAGCCGTCGATCTTGACACGAACGCCGCCGACGAGTGCCCCATGTTCGTATTCGACGACGAGATACTCGTTGTTGGTAAACCAGTTGGTGATAGTGACTTTCGACTGGCTATCGTGCGTCCTTCGGCTACCTGCCGCCATGACCGCGCTCATGACATTGTCGCGGCCTCTCCAGGCATGGCCGATGGGCATCAGGGTGAAAGTGCAATCATCGGTCAGTAGTTCACCGAACCGCTCGTAGTCGTCGTCAGCGACAATGGCTAGGTATCGCTCGATCAGACGTGTGACGGCGCCATCAGTCTCGGGCACTTCGCCTCCCCTGCAGCTCCTGTCCCTCGCCTAGTGGTCCGTCTGCGTATTGATCTGGTGGAGGGTGGCGCGGCCGCGTTGGACCTTGGCGATGATGTCGGCGGCGGGGGCTTTCCAGATAAAGGGCTTGGGGTCGGTGTTCCAATGCTCGGCCCAGGTGGTGATGGCCGAGCTAAGATCGGCGACGCTGGTGAAGGTGCCACGGCGTAGGCGTTTGTCGGTGAGTTCTTTGAACCAGCGTTCGACGAGATTCACCCACGAACTCGAGGTCGGGGTGTAGTGCAGATGCCAGCGCCGACGATCCTTGTGCGTCAACCATTTCGCGATCTCTGGTGTGGAATGAGCCGAGAGGTTGTCGAGCACCACATGCACACCCAAACCGCGCGGGACCGAAGCGTCGATCTGTTTGAAGAACCCCAACACGTCGGCGCCGGTGTGGCCTTTGCGTAGATCGGTGAGCACTTCACCGGTGGCGATGTTCATCGCCGCGAATAAGTCGATCGTGCCGTTGCGCTTGTAGTCATGGGTCATCGTCCCGGCCCGGCCCGGTTTCATCGGCAACGATGGCTGGGTGCGGTCCAACGCCTGGCACTGCGTCTTCTCATCGAAGCTGAACACCACCGCCCGCGCTGGCGGATTCATGTACAGGCCAACGACATCGACCAGTTTCTCCTCAAACCGCGGATCGTTGCTCACCTTGAAGGTCTCGACCCGCCACGGTTTGAGGTTGTGATCAGCCCAGATCTTGGCCACCGTGTCCTTACCGACGCCGACACGTGCGGCCAAAGTGCGGGTACTCCAATGCGTCGACCCGTCATCGGGGCGGTGCTGATGAGTCAACCGCAGCACCTCCTCGACGGTGCCCGGCGCCAGATTCGACTTGCGACCACGACCCTTGGCGATCACCCCGACCCCGGCGCTGCCCTGCTCGACGAACCGGCGCCGCCACCGCCGCACCGTGTCCGAGTCCACCCCGGCCCGGCGCGCAATCTCCTCGTTGGCCACCCCCTCAGCAGCCCACAACAAGGCCCTCGCCTGCACCACCTGTCGATGCGGCAACGACGTCGAGGCCGCCATCCGCTCCAACTCGCCCCGCTCAGAATCGCTGACCGGCAACGCCACAGCTGTCATAACAGGCATACTACAAACTACCATACTAATTCACCGACAGACCACTAGATCACTTCGCTTGGCCGGTGATCCGCAGCGCAAGGGAGCATCGGGCGACTTCGTCGTAGTGATCCTGCGTGACCTGTGGACCGAGGCGCGACCTGGCTGCGCCGTCGCCGGTAACGCTGCGGGAATATTTCCGCTGGTCGCAGCGTTGCACACAGTGCCAGGACGGCGGGAGGGAGGTGGTCAGGATGGCCTTGTACTACTCCGACGGCGGCCCCGGTCCCGCGAGCAAGCTGTGGCGGGTCAACGTCGAGGGCGACGGCAGCGACATGCACGCGTGGCACTCCGCGTCGGCTGAGCAGTGGGGCGAGAAGGGCTGGGTGCCAAATCCCGGCGCGCAGTTGGACATTCTGTGGTTGGGTGAGTTCTTCATGATCGACGAAAGCGAAGTGCCCAAGGTGCAGAACGAGATCCGCGAGCGGAATGCTCAGGCCCGGCGCGAGGCGGCCCAACGTGGGTTTGCTTGAGTAACAACGTAATCCAAGCCCGGCAGGTTTTTCGCCTGACCGGGCTTCTTCGTACCCGAACTGAGTCAACTTGGTTCAGTTGAGCGTCGGCCCGATGCCCTTGCCGGTGTCCGCCGGTCAGATCCGGCCTCCGGCTGCAGCCGGTAGAGGCCATTCCTGGCCCCCAGAGCCACGCTGAGCCACGTTTGCCGTCACCCGCGACGGGTCACAAAACCGAGGCACGCTTCCAGATACGCCTGCAGCCACGCCTGGCGAGTGGCCGGTGTGTCAGCCCAGAGCGGGCGGCGTTAGCGCGCCGCTTTAGCGGCGATTCCGCGCATCTCGGCGGCGTCGAACGTTCGCAGGGTCGTCGTTCGCACGTTTCCCAACGAAGACAGGGCTAGCGCGAATGCAGTCGCGGTCTCGTCGTCCGGGGCTTCCAGAATCTGCACGACGTCGTATTGGCCTAGGGTCCAGTAGGTCTGCTTCAGCGTCGCGCCCAGCTTGGTTGCGAGTTGGCCGCTGGCCTCGGCTCGGTCAACCGTGTTCCCGGAGGCCTGGATTCCTTGCTGGGTCCAGCTTTCCAGGGCGATGTAGGTGGCCATTGTTCCTCCCTTGTGCGGTGAATTACGCCACACAATTCAACGCCCAGCCGTACACCGCGACAAGTGCCCACCGCCGCATCGTGGCTACCTGTGGGTCGGTCGGCTCCGGTGCACCCGAGCGGACCTGATGGGTGCGCGCCGATCCGGCAGGATTACGCGCATGGATCCCCAGCAAGTGCCGATACGAGTTTGGACGCGCTCATACGCCTGCAACTCGTACTGCTCGTACAAGCGATAGCGCAACCGTGATGCCATCAGGTTGCAGACCTCGCTGATGGACCCGTCGGTGAGCCGCTCAGGAACATCCACCGCGATGGTGATGCGCCGGGGTATCTCGGCGCTGAGCGTGCCGTGTGCCATCGCTTCACCCGCCGTATGTGTCGCTGTAGGGGGTAGCGTCGACATTCATGGGATTCAAAAGCACGGGTGCGGCAACGTCTTTCGTCATCGCGTTGCTGAGCGAGTTGGAATTTTGCGCCAAGATCGCGTACTGCCTCGCTTTGATGATCGAATCCGCCTGTCCGTCAGCCAGGCCGGGAATGCGGGACGCCAGCGCTGCCGGAAGCACCCGGCTGGAGCCTGGCGGCTCTTGAGATAGTCCGGTAGTTGTTCACTCAGGCAAGCGATTTCGTCGTCGTCGGCGTTGGCCACGAGATCCTGGGCCGCAGCCACCAGCTTGGACGGGTCTTTGATCGAATCAAGCGACCGTTCCTTGCGGTACCAGAACGCGTCCGTTGCAGCGCGCCCGTCCTGACTGACGCGGGTGTTCTTCATCAGGTCGTCCACCTTCTGGTTCGCGGCAACACTGTCGTCCTTGACCGCTTGCAAAGCGTCCGGCAGCGCCAGCGCCTGATCTGTGAAGGCGAATTGCCCTGCCGCGTCCTTGAGTTCATCAGGGCCGATGCCGTCGGGGAATGAACCGCGCCACCTTGTGTACAGGTCGGCGGTCTGCTGCTGCAGCCGGTGTGATCGCTCAGCAGGGATTCTCCCGCCGGGATCGGGAAGCTGCCCGGAGGGCGGTGGCAGAACGTGAACGCGGCGTGCTGGCCGCACAGTTGGAAATGCCATGGCTGAACTCCCGTGCAGTGCTGATGATTTGAAGACGGACGTCAGGGAGAGTCTGACCTGCCCGGCCTGTCACGCTCTGCACGCCATCAGTGTGTGTCTGAGGGGGCATTCAGCTAGGGTGTTTCGAGTTCTGTTCGGGCCTGGTCGATTTGATCGTAGGCGTAGGTCACCATCGCGGCGGTGGTCATCGTCTCACCCTTGCGGGCGAGCGATTCGTAGGTCTGGTCGCCGAGGACTTCGCGGAGGTGGGTGATCGCGGTGGTGATCTCGGGGACCCCCGCTGCGGCGAGGGGACTGAGCGCGAACCGGGCGATGGTGGCCGCCGGTTCGTAACGTCCGAGCCGGTCGAAAAGAACGGCGAGCGCACCCAGGGCGGTATTGAGGTGGGCGGTGTTGCCCGAGTCGTAGTAATTGTGAATCGTCCGAGCGAAATACTCGAGGGCTGCCAGCGGGTCACCGAGTTCGCCCTCAAGTCGTGCCAAGGCACCCGCCAGGTGAGACTCGTTGGCGCGATTACCGCTGTCCTGGGCGATGGCCAGGCCACGGCGTAGAGCGTGCTGTGCGCGGACGGGATCTGCGTCGCCGAAGGCGAGGCCGGAGGCAAGCAACGCGAACGAAAGCGCCCACGGGTTGCGGGCGGCCTCTGCGGCCTCGACAAGGCCGGTCGCGGCGGCCATCGCCTCCTCACCGCAACCGGCCAGCGACAGTGCGATGACCAGGCCCGCCCTGGTAAATGCGTGCGTGTCACGACCCTGTGAGAGCTCGGCGCGAGCCCACTCGACGCACTGCTCAGGTTGGCCGGTGGCCATGTACGTAGCGCTCAGCCAACCCTGCACACCGCCGGGCAACACGTGGTGCCCGCCGCCAATCGCCTTCTGGCCAGCGGCGCTGTAGCGGACGGCCTCCTCGAGCCGTCCGGGCATCCAGCACAGCGATGCCATCGCGTACAGGGACACGAGTCGTGGGTGGTCGGCGACACGGGCGGGCTCGATGAGCTCTTCGGCCCAGGCTATGGGTTCGTAATTTTCGACCATCAAGCCGAGCATCGCCGCGTAGGTCGCGATGGTGGTGGCGGCGTCGAGGTCATCGTGGTCGGCGGCCCACCGAAACGCGGTACGCAGGTTGGCCAGCACGGCGGTGAACCAGTCGTAGGCCTCGCGCTGGCGAGGGCTGTCCCACAGGGCCAGGATGTCGGCTTCGCGCTGAGCGAAATACCTGGAGTGCGCGGTCCGCACCTCAGTCGCCGCTCCACTGGCGACGAGTTGATCCTCGGCGAACTGGCGGATGGTCTCCAGCATCGAAAACCGGGTCCGCCCGGCTGACCGGTCGGCGACCAGCAGCGACTTGCGCACCAGGGCGTCCAGCAGATCCAGAACTTGGTAGTCGTCTGGCTCATCGGCCCCGGCTACCGCGCAGACACTTTCGAGGTCGAATCCTCCGGCGAACACCGAACACCGTTGCAGCAGTGCCTTTTCGGTGTCGCCGAGCAGGTCGTAGGACCAGGTCACCGCGTGGCGCAGCGTCTGATGGCGTCCCAGCCCGCGCCGCGAACCGACGAGCAGTTTAAAACGGTGATCGAGGCGATCACGGATCTCGCCCACAGTCATCGACGAAATGCGCGATGCCGCCAACTCGATAGCCAAGGGGATTCCATCGAGCCGACGGCAGATCTCCACCACCGCGGCCGCCTCCTCGGCGTTGGTGACCGAGAAGCGCGGCGAAACGGCTTGGGCGCGTTCAACGAACAGGGACACCGCGGCAGAGTCGATTCCCGCGGCGACATCCAGCGAGGGCACCGGCCACAACTGCTCGTCGGCGACCCCCAAACCTTCACGGCTGGTGGCCACAATCTTGGTCGTTGCCGAGGCGACGAGGATGGCCTCGATCAGGTCGGCGGCGGCGTCGAGAACGTGCTCGCAGTTGTCGAGCACCAGCAGCCGCACCCTGCCCTCCAGCGCGGCGGCCACGCTCTCGGCCACGCTGCGGCCGGGTTGCTGGGTCATGCCCAGCACCGCCGCTACTGCATCGGGCACCGCCGCAGGATCGGACACCGCAGCCAGCTCGAAAAACCAGACACCGTCGGGAAATTCATCGACCAGACGCGCCGCAACCTCCAGCGCCAGCCGGGTCTTGCCGACCCCGCCCACCCCGGTCAAGGTCACCAGCCGATGAGCCTTTACCGCCGCTTGCACCTCGTCGAGTTCGGACTCGCGTCCGATGAAGCTGGTGGGCGCGGGGCGCAGATTCCCCGGACTGACATCAAGCGCCCGCAACGGCGGAAAGTCCGTGCGCAGGCCCTCCGCTTGGACCTGGAACACCTGAACCGGGGTCGGCAGATCCCGCAACCGTCGCGGCCCCAGATCCAGCAGATCCACTCCGCTGAGCAGACCCGCCGTCGACTCGGCCAACAGGATCTGACCACCATGTCCAGCGGCCATCACTCGCGCGGCCCGATTGAGCACCGTTCCGAAGTAGTCCCCGTCTCGCAGCTCCGCCTCCCCGGTGGCCAATCCCATGCGCACCGGCAACCCCAACTCCCGTTGCGCGTCGATCGCGGCGTTCACCGCCGACATCGGCGACGCGAAGGCCGCCACGAAACCATCGCCCGTGTGGCTGAACAAGAACCCGTCATACGCCTCGATCGCCGTGCGCAACACCTTGTCGTGCACGACGAGCGCCGCCCGCATCGCCTGCGCGTCGGCCTCCCACCGACGCGTCGAACCCTCCACATCGGTGAACAAAAACGTCACCACCCCCGAAGGAGCAGCCGCCGCAGCAGCGGACACCCCAGCAGAATCTCACAAACCCACCGCTAAGGAGAGGCGACGGCGAAGAGGCGCCATTCGCCGGGCACGCCCTTGAGCTCGTGAGCGCCGCGCTCCTCGAACTCAAGTCCCGACCCGATCACCAAGTCGCGCAACGTGCTAGACACCAACACCTCGTTAGCCCCAGCCATGGCGCTCACCCGCGCCCCGATGTGCACGCCGATACCACCGATGTCATCACCGCGAATCTCGCACTCGCCGGTGTGCAACCCGGCGCGCACCTCGATGCCAAGGGCTTGCACTGCGTCGCGGATCGCCATCGCGCAGCGGATCGCTCGCTGCGGGCCGTCGAACATCGCGAGGAAGCCGTCTCCGGATGTGTTCACCTCGCGGCCTCGAAACCGTGTGAGTTGCGATCTCACGACGGCGTCGTGTGCATCAAGCAAGGCGTGCCAGTCACGGTCGCCGATCTCCGCGGCCCGACGCGTGGAGTCCACAATGTCGGTGAACAGCACCGTGGCGAGCACCCGATCGTCGGCCACTTCGGCCTGGTGCCCGGTGAGGAACTCGGAGATCTCCTGGAACGACGCACGCCACGGCTCAACGAAGGGGTACATGTTGCGCCCCGGCAGCTCAACGTATTTCGCGCCCGATATGTGGTCGGCGAGGTCCTTGCCCCACTCGGGCGGGATGAACGGGTCGTCGGCGTGGCGGACCACGAGGGTCGGCACGCGGATTGTGGGAAGCACCGCCCGCACGTTCACTTCCGACACCAGAGGTATCACGAAAGCTATGGTCCCTGGGCTGGCCGCCCAGCGTTCTTGTCGGGCCCATGCTGCCCGGATCTCCTCATTCCACGGCATGTCCGGATTCACGACATGCTGGAACTCCCCCGTGCCCCACATGCCGACCAGGGCAGCGATGATTTCGTCGTTATCTAGCCCATCAGTGCGTTCAGCCATCGGATCGGCATAACCCTCGAGCACGACCAGCGCGGTGGTGCGAGACGGATGTGTCGCCGCAAACAGCGCCGCTGGCGCGATCGCCCCGTCGAACGCCAGGAGGACCGCTTCGCGACTGCCTAGATCGTCGAGCACCGCCGTGATGCTGTCGGCCCATTGCTCCAAGGTCGGCAGCGCACCCGGCGTGACGGGATCGGAGGCTCCCGTGCCCGGCTGGTCGAAGAAGATCAGCCGACCGAGCGATGTCATCGCCTCGACCCACCCTCGCAGTGACGGTAGCTCCGGAAAAAGCTCGCAGCAAAAGAACCAGTTCGAGACGAACACGATGTCGCGAGCACCTTCGCGCGACGCGCGATAGGCGACGCGCAAGTCCCCGTTTCGCGCATAGCGCGTCTCCGAGAACATTGCGTAAGCGTAAGCCGAGGAGCGGGGTCGAGTTTGGTGTCATGCAACGAGCTGAAACAGAGCTGAATCAACGGGTTCTTCATGCATTCGGTGCCAGGTGCGCAGCATGCGCACGGCATCCCTCCGTTGCCTCTGATTGCGGCCCTCCCCGTTGCCGCCCAGATCTACGCTTGCCGTATGCCCCGCTATGAGCAGCTCATCGGCCGGCACGAGCGTGACCGGCTGATCGTGGCGCTGCACGCCAAGGGCTACAGCCACGAGAAGATCGGCCGTTTCGTCGGACTGTCTCGGCGTGGCGTCGGGATGGCGCTGGAGCGCATCGCGGCGGCGGGCCGGCCCGATCCCGACGCGGAGTGGGGTCCGCCGCGGCCGGCCGACGACGACGAGTGGTCGACGAATGGGCCACTTGGGCGCACCGTCGTCGACAATCTCACCTGCCTCAAAGACGAAGACGACGAGCGGGACGCGGACGACGCCTAACAGCCCCACCGGCGTGGCTACCGCGTGGCTCGCGAAGCGGCGTCGCGGTCAGACCGAAACGCGAAGAGAAAAGCTGTACTAGGCGTACGTCCTCACCAGTTCAAGGACGGCCTCGGCGTCGGGCCCGTCGGCTCGTAGCTCGGTCTCCGCTACCTTGAGCCGGCGGGCGGCGACCAGGCACCAAGCCTCCCCGGAGCCGGTCACGGTAGTCGTGGCCGACGCTTCGTCGCCGAAGCGCCATTCGCTACCGTCGGGCGCGGTCAGGATGACGGCAACCGGACCTGAGAGGCT
>Ga0306922_10001940_pt1 | contig 19022 bp, 24 predicted proteins | sample sta12Cox44000082_FD_203758 | JGI IMG/M metagenome (GOLD analysis project Ga0306922, IMG submission 203758) | Lab enrichment of tropical soil microbial communities from Luquillo Experimental Forest, Puerto Rico - statoxic.12C.oxic.44.000.082 (v2)... | ecosystem: Environmental > Terrestrial >... | reverse complement strand
CTTCTTGGGAGCGGCTTTTGTGGCAGCCTTCGGGGCGGCCTTCTTGGCTTCTGCCATCACGAATCCTTACCGTCGGGCCCGGAGGCCAGGCCCAGTTCTCGTTCGCGCAGCACGGTGTAGACCCGCGCGATTTCCTGACGCACCGTGCGCAGCCGGCGGTTGTTGTTGAGCTGTCCGGTCGCCATCTGGAAGCGCAGGTTGAACAGCTCCTCCTTGGATTCGCGCAGGCGCTCGGTCAGCTCCTCGTCGGTGAGCTCGCGCAGTTCACCAGGCGAAATTCCCAGTGCCATCAGAACTGCTCCTCTCGTGTCACGATGCGTGCCTTGATCGGCAACTTGTGAATTGCCCGGGTGAGCGCCTCGCGGGCGGTCTGCCCGTTGGGGTAGCTGAGCTCGAACAGCACCCGGCCCGGCTTGACGTTGACCACCCACCACTCCGGGGAGCCCTTACCCGAACCCATCCGGGTTTCCGCGGGCTTCTTGGTCAGCGGGCGGTCCGGGAAGACATTGATCCACACCTTGCCGCCACGCTTGATGTGCCGGTTGATGGCGATACGAGCCGCTTCGATCTGCCGGTTGGTGACGTAGGCGTGCTCGAGGGCCTGGATGCCGTAGTCACCGAAGTTCACCGAGGTGCCGCCACTGGCGATGCCACGCTGGCGGGGATGGTGCTGCTTACGGTGCTTAACTTTGCGGGGAATCAACATGATTCAGCTCTCCGTGCTCTGCGGTTCCAAGGTGGGCGCAGCGTCGGCTGAGGGCTCAGCGGGGGGCAGGGCGCCGTCTTCGCCGCCTGCCGCGCGACCGGCCTCTGTGCTGGTCGCCGTGGTGCCCGAAGCGCCACTTCGGCGCGGACGCGTACCCGTCGGCCGCTCGCGGCGCGGACGGTCGGCGCCCGCCGGTGCGGCGGCCGCCAATTCACGCTTGCCTCCGACGATGTCGCCCTTGTAGATCCACACCTTCACGCCGATCCGGCCGAAGGTGGTCTTGGCCTCGTACAGGCCGTAGTCGATGTCGGCGCGCAGGGTGTGCAGCGGGACCCGGCCCTCGCGGTAGAACTCGGAGCGGCTCATCTCCGCGCCGCCGAGGCGGCCGGAGCACTGCACCCGGATGCCCTTGACGTTGGGCTGGCGCATCGCCGACTGAATGGCCTTGCGCATCGCGCGACGGAACGCCACCCGGTTGCTGAGCTGCTCGGCAACGCCCTGGGCCACCAATTGTGCTTGCGATTCCGGGTTTTTGACCTCGAGGATGTTGAGCTGAACCTGCTTGCCGGTCAGCTTCTCCAGGTCCGCCCGGATCCGGTCTGCTTCGGTGCCCCGCCGGCCGATGACGATGCCGGGGCGCGCGGTGTGGATGTCCACCCGGACCCGGTCACGGGTGCGCTCGATCTCCACATCAGCGATGCCGGCGCGCTCCAGGCCGCTGGACAGCAGCCGACGGATCGCGACGTCCTCCTTGACGTAGTCGGCGTACTGCTTGTCGGCATACCAGCGAGACTTCCAGTCGGTGGTGATGCCCAGCCGGAAGCCGTGCGGATTGATCTTCTGGCCCACTAGTCTGAGCCTCCCTTCGCTTCAGACGTCTCAGAAGGTTCTGCGGGCGCCTTCTTCGCGGGTGCCTTCTTCGCGGCGGCCGTCTTGGCGGGCGCCTTCTTGGCCGGTGCCTTCTTGGCGGGTGCGTTGGCGGCGGCCTTGCTGGCCTCGGCGCGGCGGGCCCTCGTCGACTTCACCGACCGCTGATCCTTGGCCGGCCGGCTTTCCACCACGACCGTGATGTGGCTGGTGCGCCTGCGGATCCGGAAGGCGCGGCCCTGGGCGCGCGGACGGATCCGCTTGGCGGTCGGTCCCTCGTCGGCGTAGACCGTGGCGACCACCAGCGTCGCCGGGTCCAGGCCGTTGTTGTTCTGGGCGTTGGCCGCGGCGCTGGCGATCACCTTGGCAACCGGCTCGCTGGCTGCCTGCGGCGCCCAGCGCAGGATGTCGAGCGCGTCGGCCACCGACCTGCCGCGAACCAGGTTGATCACCCGGCGCGCCTTCATGGGCGACACCCTCACGAACCGCGCGACGGCGGTCGCCGACGGGAATTCAGTAGTGGTCATCGCCGCTTGGCCTTCCGGTCGTCCTTGATGTGCCCCTTGAAGGTTCGCGTCGGCGCGAATTCACCAAGCTTGTGACCGACCATCGCCTCGGTGACGAACACCGGGACGTGCTTGCGTCCGTCGTGCACCGCGAAGGTGTGGCCGATGAAGTCCGGAATGATCGTGGACCGGCGCGACCAGGTCTTGATGACCTGCTTGCTGTTCTTCTCGTTCTGGACGTCGACCTTCTTGAGCAGGTGGTCGTCGACGAACGGACCCTTTTTCAAGCTGCGTGGCATGTGCTAACCCCTGAGACTTCCTAGCGCGAATGCTTCTTGCCGGTGCGCCGGCGTCGGACGATGAGCTTGTTACTGAGCTTGTTCGGATGGCGGGTGCGGCCCTCGGGCTGACCCCACGGGCTGACCGGGTGACGGCCACCGGAGGTCTTACCCTCACCGCCGCCGTGCGGGTGGTCCACCGGGTTCATGACGACACCCCGGACCGACGGGCGCTTGCCCTTCCACCGCATCCGACCGGCCTTGCCCCAGTTGATGTTCGCCTGCTCGGCGTTGCCCACCTCGCCGACGGTTGCCCGGCAGCGCACGTCGACACGACGGATCTCACCGCTGGGCATGCGCAGCGACGCGTAGCTGCCCTCCTTGCCGAGCAGCTGGATGCTCGACCCGGCCGACCGCGCGATCTTGGCGCCACCGCCCGGCCGCAGCTCCACGGCGTGGACCAAGGTACCGGCCGGGATGTTGCGCAGCGGCAGGTTGTTGCCCGGCTTGATGTCGGCGTTGGCGCCGGATTCCACCACGTCGCCCTGCGAGAGTCCCTGCGGTGCAATGATGTAGCGCTTCTCGCCATCCAAAAAATGGAGCAGTGCAATATTGGCGGTGCGGTTCGGGTCGTACTCGATGTGCGCGACCTTGGCGTTGACGCCGTCTTTGTCGTTGCGGCGGAAATCGATCACCCGATAGGCGCGCTTGTGGCCACCACCCTGGTGGCGGGTGGTGATCCGGCCGTGTGCGTTGCGCCCACCGCGACCGTGCAGCGGGCGCACCAACGACTTCTCCGGCTCCGACCGGGTGAGCTCGGCGAAGTCGGACACGCTGGCGCCGCGACGGCCGGGCGTAGTCGGCTTGTACTTACGAATTGCCATGTCTAATCAAGTCTTTCTAGCTCGGTGCACCGAACAGGTCGATCGGCTTGCTGCCCGGCGCCAGCGTGACGATGGCACGCTTGGTGCTCTTGCGCTTGCCGAATCCGGTGCGGGTGCGCTTGCGCTTGCCTTGCCGATTCGCGGTGTTCACCGATGCAACCTTGACGGAAAAGATCTTCTCGACAGCGATCTTGATCTGCGTCTTGTTCGAATCGGGGTGCACCACGAACGTGTAAACGTTGTCGTCGAGGAGTCCGTAGGACTTCTCGGAGATGACCGGCGCGAGGATGATGTCGCGGGGGTCAGCGATGGTCGCCATCAGGCCGAAACCTCCTCGGCTGAAGTCGTCGTGTTGGCGGCCGTTTTGGCGCCCTTGTTGGCGGAGATGTAGGCGTTGAGCGCCTCGACACTGAACACCACGTCGTCGGAGCGCAGCACGTCGTAGGTGTTGAGCTGGTCCTGCGTCAGGACATGCACACCCGGCAGGTTGCGAACGCTCTTCGCGCCGGTCTCGTCCGTGCGCCCGATGACCACCAGCAGTTGCTTGCGATCGGTCAGGGTGCCCAGAAATGCCTTGGCGCTCTTGGTGGAAGGAGTCTGGCCCGCGACCAACTCGGTGACCGCATGGATGCGGCCGTTGCGCGCCCGGTCGGACAGCGCGCCGCGCAACGCCGCCGCGATCATTTTCTTGGGTGTGCGCTGGCTGTAGTCGCGCGGCTTGGGGCCGTGCACGACGCCACCACCGGTGAACTGCGGGGCCCGCGTCGACCCCTGCCGGGCACGCCCGGTTCCCTTCTGCCGGTAGGGCTTGCGACCGCCGCCACTGACCTCGCCGCGTGTCTTGGTCGAGTGCGTGCCCTGACGGGCCGCCGCTCTCTGCGCGGTGACCACCTGGTGCATCAGTGCGACATTGGCTTCAGCGTCGAACAATTCGGCGGGCAGCTCGATGGAGCCGTCGACCTTGCCGTCCGGCGTCTTGACATCAATCTTGACGACCTTGGCTGCCATTACTTCTCACCTCGTTTGATCGCGCTGCGGACCATCACGAGCCCACCGGTGCGGCCGGGGACCGCACCTTTGATCAGCAGCACGCCGTTCTCGGTATCGACCTTGTGCACCAACAGGTTCTGAACGGTCACCCGGTCGTTGCCCATCCGGCCGGCCATCCGGGTGCCCTTGAAAACCCGCGCCGGAGTGGAACAGCCGCCGATGGAACCCGGACGGCGGTGCACCGCCTGCGCACCGTGAGCGGCGCCCTGACCGCGGAAGCCGTGCCGCTTCATACTGCCGGCGAAGCCCTTGCCTTTGGAGGTGCCGGTCACGTCGACATAGCTGCCGTCGGCGAAGATCTCAGCCGTCAACTCCTGGCCGACTTGGTATTCGGCCGCAGCGTCCGGGTTCTCCAGGCGCAGTTCGGCCAGGTAGCGGCGTGGGTTAACACCCGCGGCGGTGTACTGACCGGTCACCGGCTTGTTGACCTTGCGCGGGCTGATCTCGCCGTAGGCCAATTGGACGGCGCTGTAGCCGTCCTGCTCCGGGGTGCGAATGCGCGTCACCACGTTCGGCCCGGCCTTGACCACCGTCACCGGCACGACTCGGTTGTTTTCGTCGAATACCTGCGTCATACCCAGCTTGGTGCCCAGGATTCCTTTCCTAGCCTTTGAAGCCATTGCTCTGGAATCTCCTACTGGATGTTGACGTCGACACTGGCCGGAAGATCGATGCGCATCAGCGCGTCAACGGTCTTCGGCGTGGGATCGAGGATGTCGATCAATCGCTTGTGGGTGCGCATTTCGAAGTGCTCCCGCGAGTCCTTGTACTTATGCGGGGAGCGGATGACGCAATACACGTTCTTCTCGGTCGGCAGCGGCACCGGACCTACGACGCTGGCACCCGTGCGGACGACGGTCTCGACGATCTTGCGCGCCGATGCGTCAATAGCCTCATGGTCGTAGGCCTTAAGCCTGATGCGGATCTTCTGTCCCGCCACGCTTCTCCTACCCTCACTCCTCTTGAGGCCCGTGTCCGGGCCTGGTGCCCCCAGCGCGCGCCGATCGGGCCGGCCGTAGTTGGGCCGATCGAGCGTCGCGCCGGATACTGCGCCGCTGTTTACCTGTCGTGGTCCACCGGCCCCCGCGGTCGGGCGTGTCACCCTGACGCAGCCTCGTCTGCGGCCAAAAATCAGTCGCGTTCCAAGGATGGGACCGGACGCGCCCGTTTGGGCGCTGGTCGTATGCCCAACCAGGCGCAAACCTGGCGCAGGGCAACCTGAACAGTATGCCTCAGATCATGGCTCCGGCCAAATCTCGGCGGCCTGCGCTTTCGGCGTCGAAACTGCGCTCAGAGCGCCTCGCTCAAGCACCTGCCGATTCGACGTTCGCTGCGCTCGCCCGGTGCTGCGCGCGCTGAACGTGCAGGAAACCGTCGACGGCCGCGCGCGCGCACTCGCTGTAGTCGAAATCGGGCAGGGTGGACAGGCGTCCCAGCACGAGCGGGCCGATCAGCAGAGCGATGGCACAGGATCGGTCGACCTCACCCAATTCGGCAGCCTCCGGGCTATCGAATATCGCGTCGAATGGCGCCGCGTACTGCTGCGCGATGCGCTCCCGCAATGTGGTGATCGACGCGGTGTCAGCCGCGGGATTGTGACGAGGTTCTGGCAACCCTTCTAGGTCGCGGCCCAGCGCCAACCACGACATGGCCGCCATCATGGCGGGCGCGTGGGCCACGACTTCAGCCTGGGCCAGCACCAACGCGATAAGCCGATCCCGCAGTGAGCCCTCTGCCGGCGGCGTGGGCGCCGGCGGGATGAGGCTGTTGAATGCCGCTGCCAGCAAATCATTTCCACTCGGGAAGTGGCGATACAGGGTGGCTCTGGCTACATTGGCGCTACGGGTGACCGCATCGACGGTCACAGCACTGGGACCCCCAGAACGCAGCAACGCAGCGGCGGCCTCGAGCAAACGGGCCCGGGACCGCGCCGGACGGGGATCGGTAGTCGCGCCGGAAATTACGGGCACCCCCTCTGCTTAGAAACAAGACTATTGGTCTAGCTACAAGACTATTAGTATTAAAGACTCCGTACGCCGCCTAAGGGGAGGGGCGTTTCATGGTCGAAATCCTGGTCCGATCCGATCAGCGTACTGGTGCGACGAGCATCGGTGGTAGCCGCCGCGCCCGGAACTGGACCCTGGCCGTCGCCTGCATGGGCGTCGGGCTGGTCGTGGCGTCGATGACGGCGCTGAACACCGCGCTGCGGGACCTCGCGGTCGCCACCTCGGCGACCCAGTCGCAGCGGCTCCAGCTTTGGCGGGCTTCCCCGCGCCGGTTCGCGGCCCGGCAACCGACTCGTTGGCCAAGGCGGTGGAGGTGGCCGCCAAGCTGGGTCCACAGGGCGGCCAGCTGGCCGAGGTCAGCAAAGCGGCGTTCGTCACGGCGATGCACGCTTCGCTGCCGGTGTTGGCCGTGATCGTCGCGGTCGCGGCGGTCCTTATCGTGCTGTGGGCTCCCGGGCGCGACGGGCACCAGCTAACCCTGGTGCGCCGGATTGTCCTCGGCCGAAGGTGACCTGCCCGACACGCGGATTCAAGATAAGGAACGGCTAAAAAAGCCCCGGCGCACCCCGGCGGAGCGGTAGATTCGGTGTAGCGAAGTTCGCAGCGGGGGGCGGACGACCTCGAAGCTATCCGGAGAGCGGAATGTCATATGTGATCGCGGCGCCGGAGTACGTGGCTGCCGCCGCTACGGATCTGGCGAATATCGGATCCGCGATCAGTGACGCCAACTCCGCGGCGTTGGTTCCGGCATCAAGCGTGCTTCCGGCGGGTGCTGACGAGGTATCGGCAGGCATCGCGTCGCTGTTCGAGGCGCACGCTCAGGTCTATCAGGCGCTCAGCGCCGCGGCGCAGGCCTTTCACTCCCAGTTTGTGCAGCTGATGAGCACCGGTGGGGAGCAATACGCCCTCACCGAAGCCGCCAACGCCTCGCCTCTGCAAACGGTCCAAAACCTGCTGGGTGGGGGCCTGAATGGAAGCGGGGCCCCGAGTCACGCGTTACAAGCCGTTCAACCGCTGCTCGGCACCGCGGCGTCGGCGGGTTCGGCGGCGGCGGGGGTGCCGGCTTCAGTGGCTGGGCTGGGAGGTGGTGCGGCGCCGTCCGCACCGGCGGCAAGCCTCGTGGCGGCCCCCTCGTCGGCACCGGCTGGCTACGTGCCGGTCGGTGCGGCGGCAGCGGCGGCGCCGCTGGGGTCGGGCGGGCTGGCATCCGGCGGCGCGCCCATAGCCCCGCTGCAAGCGGCAACGCCGGCTTATGCTCCGGCGGCGTTGGGGCCGGTGACGCCGGCAGCGGCGGCCCCGATTGCGGCGGTGTCGGCGGAAACGGCGGAGTTCGCGCCGGCTGCATCGGCGCTGCCCGGCCCCACGCCACTGGCGGCGGCGCCGGCGGCGACGGCGTCGGGTGTTTCTCCGGCAAACGCCCCGTACTCGCCGGCAACGGGGGCGTCGGCCGAACCTGCCAAGCAGCAGTCGACGGCGGTGCAGGTCGAAACGCCGCACTACGCAAGCTAGTTGCAAGCTAGTTCGCTTCAACGAATCCGGCCGCTCGGTGCCCGAGCATCACAATGGTCGCGTGCGGTCCGCGGCTGGTGACCGCGGGCAGAATGGAACCATCGATCACCCAGAGGTTTTCGATGCCATAGACCTGGCAGCGCGGGTCAACCACGGCCCGCGGATCGCCGTCGGAGCCCATCGGGGCTGTGCCACAAAGGTGTTGGGATGTGGACCACACCGGCGGCCCGACATGTGTTGTCGCACCACATAATTCACGGGCCAACTCACTGCCTCGGCGTAGCGCCGCGACATCGTCGGGCTCGCTGTCGTAGCGGTGCTCGATCCGCGGCGGCACGCCCGGATCCGGCGAGACTAGTGTGATGCGCCCGCGTGCTCGCGGCCGCATGAGCGCCACCCCGATGTGCGGCCAGTCGGAATGCCCCGCCGTGCCATCGCCGGTCAACGCAACGAAACCGCCTGTGTACGGCCTTATCTCAAGGTCATCGGCGGTGCTGAGCACAACCTCTACAACGGGCCTTCCAGGGGCCACAGTCCAATTGGTGGGCAATACCCATTCGGGGTGATCACTGCAAAACATGCCGACCGGCAGCGGCGCCACCACCGGCACGCCGACGGCCCGCAGCGTTGCTTCATCACCGACACCAGACAGCATCAGCAGATGCGCTGACTCAATCGCACCGCCGCACAGAACTATTCGGTCAGCACTGAGCGTCACCGGGCCGAGCGGTCCGATCGCGTCGACACCCACCGCGGCAGCACCGGAGAAACGCAGTCGCACCGCCCGCGTCTGCGCCAGCAACGTCAGATTCGATCGTTCCAGCGCCGGAATCAGAAATCCGGCGCCCGACCCGATCCGGATACCGTCGACGATGTTGAGCGGGACGGCGCCGAGGCCGGAAATCGGCTCCGGCCCAATGTCGTTGAGGTCGGCGATCCATTCAAATCCGGCTCGCTCAGCGGCGGCGATGAATCGCTCAGTGGTACCCGTCATTTCGTCGGTGCGACGGACCAGAATCGGGCCACGATCGCCATGGGCGGGGCCGTCGAAGTCCAGGTCGGTCTCGATGGCGCGGAAGCTGTCCAGCACATCGGACCATGCCCACCCGGGCAGCGCGGCGCGATCGAAGTCGCGCGGCAAGGCCCGACAGAAGTAGCCGCCGTTGATCGCACCTGAACCGCCGACCGTCGATCCGCGCACGATCGGCAGTTTGAGAGCGTGCCGATCGGTGAGCCGAGTCAGATAGCGGCGGGCCAACGGGCTGCCGACCCCGATCGGCAGTTGCAGCCCGTTGGCGGTTTGAGCCAGCAATTCCGGGTCGGCAAGTGCGGGCCCCGCCTCCAGGACGGTAACGGCGCGGTCGGGATCGGCCGAAAGACGTTCGGCGACCACCGATCCGGCACTGCCGGCGCCGACGATCAGCACATCGCTGTGCGGGGCGGCTGTGGTCAAGGCGGCGGCTATGTCCGAATCTGCGGTTTGAGCGCGCGGAGGTTCCGTTCGCGCAACACACCCCACCACAGCCCGAGGCCGTAGGCCAGGTCATCGACGCGCTTGAGCAACAGGTAGGTCGGCAGCCCGATCGGCTCGGCGTCGTCGCCGGTGGCATCCCGGCGGCGAAGCCAGTCCACCACTCCGTCCATGACGGCCGCGACCAGCACGACCCGTCTACAGCGACGCGACAGGACGGCCGCCAGCAATGCCAGCGGCCAATAGTGCCGGCAGAGGGCAGACGCCAGTTGGAGCGCCGCCGACCACAAACCGCGGGTCGCGATCGTCAGCACATCGGTCATCGACGTCTCGGCGCTGCGCATGGCCTTGGCGATCCGCCGCCCCGTCAGCAGCGCGAGCACGATCGACGCGAGTTGACCGAGGCTCGTCCCCAGCGCCATGAGAATCCAGGCCATCAACGCCCACCCGGAGATCACCACCGGCGCCGTCTTGTCCGGGTGGCGCACCGACAGCGGGGCCGCCGAGCCGCCGTAAAATGCCTTGCGCGCAAGCCAGTCCCGTAGCTCGGTGCGGTGGTCGTGGGCGACAAGCGCGATCGGCTCGTACCGCAGCCGGGCGCCCGTTTCGACGAGCCGCCAGCACAGGTCGACATCCTCGCCGGACTGCATGGTCTCGTCGAACCCGCCGACGCCACGGATCGCCGAGGCGCGACAGATTATCGCCGCGCTGGGAACGTAGGACACCGTGCTGTGGGGTAATACCGGCGCTTCGCGCTCCCCGAGGTCCAGTGACGAGTGCACGGCCTCGTAGCGCGCCACCACATTCTCGCTCTGCGAAAAACCAACAATGCGTGGTGCGACAAGGGCGACGGTGGGATCGCAGAAGTGACCGAGCAGGGCTTCCAGCCAGCCCCGGCGCGGCGCGACGTCGGAGTCCAGGAACGCGACGAAGTCGCTCGTGCACGCGGCCAGCCCGGTGTTGCGTGCCGCCGCCGGACCCTTGCTATGGGGGTGACGCAATACTTCGATATCGCAATGCGCGCCGACGAAGTCCTCCGGCTCGATTGCGGGAGACGACCCGTCGTCCACCACGATGACGCGCAATCCGCGCAGTGAGCTCACCAGGCGGCGCACACCAGGAACGTTGTTGCGCACCGGAATTACCACGGTCACGTCGCGGTGCGAGGGGCCACCCGCGGGCCGGGGGTGGGCCACCGTGGCGTCCAGCAGGGTGCGGGCGAGTTGGGCACTGACGTCGTCGCGAACCTTCAGCCGGCCATCCGACAGCATGCCCTGGGCAGCGGGAGCCAACTTCAGCAGGCGGGTCGGCGAGCCACCGAGCAGGGCCGAGCCGTCGCCGAGTACCCGCACGCGGCGATCGACCTGGACGGCGAACCCGTCCGGCAGGCGGGGCTGGCTCATGTCAACATCCCGTCGCGCCCGGGCAGCCACCGAACGACTCGGCGGACACACTCGTCGACCATCTCGGAGAAGATGCGCTTGCCCTCGGCGGCGGTCGCGGTAGTCGGGTCCCCCAGTACGCCTACCGGGCTGACCGCTGCGACTCCTCCGCGGCGCATCGACGGCAGCAATTCGGACAATGGCGCCCGGTTACCGGCGAGCCACCGGTCGGTCAGCACATCCGCCGGCGAGATATGTAGCAACACTGACGTTTCGGTATGGCCGGCGTGGGCATCGCCGTCGGAGGCAACGCAGGGGCACCATCCGACGTCTCGGCCTTCGGCGCGCAGTTTGCCCACCGCGGCGTTCAGTGCGCCGACGTTGCCACCGTGGCCGTTGACGAAGAGCAGTCGGTATGCCCAGCAGGCGGCCGACCTGCCGTATTCGACCAGCAGCATCGTCAGTGCTTCGGTGCCGATGGAGATCGTCCCGGGAAAGTCTTGGTGCTCGCCGCTGGCGCCATAGGCGAGAGCGGGCGCCACCAACCACCGTTGCTCGGGGCGGGTCCCGAGACCGGCCACAGCCCCCCGGGCGACCGCCGTTGCGATCTGGGTGTCGGTGTCCAACGGCAGGTGCGGACCGTGCTGTTCGGTCGACCCCAGCGGGATCATTATCGACGGCGAGATGCTTGATAGCTGGCTCGACGTCGCCGTCGCCAATTCGCCGAGTACGGGCACTGGCTGATGGTAGGACGAATTCACCTGGCGTGCACCAATTGTTGTCCCATCAAACGAAATTTTTTCTGGCCCGTTTACCCGCTGGTCAAATTTGGCGACTCTTTCGTCACGGTTGCCCCGCGCGCACCACAAATTTCGCGGCCGTCGGGGCGACCTCAACCTAACGCTGGGAAAGATGCCCAACATGACAAAAATTCACGGCAGCTCACCCAGCGCCCGAGTGAAACCGGCCGGCACCAGAATGTCGTCCGGATTGAGGTCGTGAACCGAGGAGTGCCCCAGACCGGTCAGCGCCGAGTCGATGCCACCGCGCAAGATGTCGAGGACGTTCTCGACGCCGGCTTGCCCGGCCGCGGCGAGGCCCCACAGGTACGCGCGGCCGATCATCACCGCGCGCGCCCCCAGCGCCACCGCCTTGACGACGTCGCTCCCGCGCCGGATGCCACCGTCGAGCAACACCTCGACCTGCCCGCCGACCGCCGCGGCGATCGCGGGCAGGGCGCGAATCGTCGCCGGCGTGCCGTCCAGGTTGTTGCCACCGTGGTTCGACACCGAAATCGCCGAAACACCCGCATCCACAGCTCTTTTGGCGTCATCGACCCGCATCACGCCCTTGAGCATGAACGGTCCGCCCCACAGGTCGCGCAGCCAGGCGATGTCTTCCCAAGTCGGCGGTGGCGTGCCCATCCACTCCCCGTATGCGGCGAAAAAGGGAGGCCCGGGCTCGCCCTGGCGGCCCTGGTTGGGCACGCGTAGGTCCGGTGGCCGCAGTGTCTTGCCGAACTTCCACAGCCACCGCGGCCGGACGATGGCCTCCGGAGACAACCGGAGGATGGTCCGTAAGTTCATCTCTTCGGGGATCTTCGGGCTACCCCAGTCCCGGCCGTGCGAGAACGTCCAGTCGGTGGTGACGATCAGACCGACCGCTCCGGCCTGGCGCGCCCGTTCCACCCGCTCGGCGATCGCGTCGCGCCCGCCGAGCCAGTACACCTGGAAGAAGACCTTGGGGTTGGCGGCGATGACCTCCTCGATCGGCTTGCTGGCGAAAGAGGACAGCCCCATCGCCGTTCCCCGCGCCGCCGCGGCCCGCGCGACGGCCACTTCACCGTCCGGGTCGACCGCCTGGACGCCCGTCGGCGAAATGATCACCGGCAGCGAAATTTCCTGACCCATGACGGCAGTCGACAAATCACGCTTTTCCTGCGCCCCGATGACATGGGGTGCAAAGCCGAGTTCGCCGAACGCCTCGACATTGTCGGCGACCGTAATTCCTCGTTCGCTGGCCGAAATCAACGATGAATAAACGGACTTCGGTAACCGTCGCTTAGCACGTTGCTGGGCGATGGCGACAGTTTCGAACCATTCGTCGGCCATGGTTATACGGGACTTTCGTTGCAGAGACGCGTCGGTGGTCGCATCGACAGTTTCAGCGGCACCGGTTCGCGGCGCCGCCCACGAGAGTGGTCCGCGCGGGGCGGCGGGGTCTGGCGCTCACGTGCCAGCGCTGACGCGCTGTGCCCTTGGACGCATTCGGGGTCCGGTCCATCCATCGGCAGGCCGGTGAAGAATTTGGCCGCCATGCACCCGCCCCGGCAGCTGTCGTAGTGCGCGCAGCCGCCACAGGCGCCCGCAGACTGTGGCTCGCGCAGCTCCCGAAACAGCGGAGCGTTCTTCCAGACGTTGTCAAACCCGCCGTCGGACAAGATGTTTCCCGCCAGGAAACGGTCGTGGATGGCGAAGGGACAGGCGTACACGTCGCCCACCGGGTCGATCAGGCACACCACCCGACCGGCTCCGCACATGTTCAGGCCGGCCAGCGCACCGGACTGACCGAGGGGCGAGAGATGAAAGAAGGAGTCACCGGTGAGCACCCGCTCCCCTTTGGCGACCAGCCAGTCGTAGAGCTGAACCTGCTGGGCGGCGGTGGGGTGCAAATCGTCCCACACATCGGCGCCCCTTCCCGAGGGACGAAGCCGGGTAATGCGCAAAATGGCACCGTAACGGCTTGCCAATGCTGCGAATTCGTCGAGCTGGTCGACGTTGTGCCGGGTCACGACGACGGAGATCTTGGCCCCCCCATTCTGAGAGAAGCCCGCCTCGGCCAGGTTTTCCAGCGCGTGTACCGCCATGGCGAATGACCCGACGCCGCGGACGGCGTCGTTGACTTCGGCGGTGGCACCGTCGAGCGAGATCTGGACATCCACGTAGTCGCTCGCGGCCAACCGGGCAGCCACGTCAGGCGTGATCCGGACACCGTTGGTCGAGAACTTCACACCGACGTGGTGGGCGGTGGCGTAGTCGACCAGTTCCCAAAAGTCCGGGCGCACCGTGGGTTCGCCGCCGCCGATGTTGACGTAGAACACCTGCATGCGTTCCAACTCGTCGATGATGTCCATGCATTGGCGGGTGGACAATTCGCCTGGATCGCGTTTGCCCGACGACGAAAGGCAGTGCACGCAAGCCAGGTTGCACGCGTACGTCAGCTCCCACGTCAGGCAGATCGGTGCGTCCAACCCGCGCTCGAACTGCACGATGAGCCGGGGCACACGCGCTGTTGGGGCTGTCATTGATGACCCTCCTGAGGCACCAGCATGTTTGATTCGGCCAGCACGCCCAGCGCGTGCAGATACGGCCGCTGCCCGGAGTCGTCCACGCCGGCGGCGCGGCAGGCGGACCGGACATCAGGGTGATCGGCCAGTGACCGCACCACCGTGAGAATGGTGCGGTCCTTCAGGAACGACAGCTTGCGGGTGCCGAAGTGGTAGAGCAGTGCGCCGAATGGCTCCGGCCGAACCGACACCTGCGGGTGCAACCGCCAGCCGCGATCGGGATCGAACACGCGGTCAGTAGACCCCGCACATGCCGTCGATGGACACCTCTTCGACCAGGGTCTCGGTGACGAGCTCAGTGTCGGTGTCGGTTTCGTGGTCCATGTGATTTTTCCTTCCTCGCGGACTCGACAAGGATCGATCGTTCTGGACACAATATGGCATCGAGTGCCGCAATGGAAGGGCGGGTCCAATGTTGCCGCAGTCGCGGGTGGGCAGGCGCCGCTCGACGACGCCGGAGCACATCACCGACGTCGCTCTCGGGTTGTTCACCGCGCAGGGCTTCGCGGAGGTGAGCGTCGACGACGTCGCGCAAGCGGCCGGCATCGCCCGCCGCACGCTTTTTCGTTATTACGCTTCCAAAAGCGCCATCCTCTGGGGGGATTTCGACACCCACCTCGCGCACCTACAAGAACTACTCGACGAAGTCGACCGGGTCGACCCGAAGGTTCGGATGGGTGAGGCGCTGCGCGGGGCGCTGTTGGCGTTCAACACCTTCGACGATTGCGAGACGGTGCGGCACCGCCAACGAATGCGGGTTATCCTGGAAACCGCCGAGCTGCAAGCCTATTCGATGACGATGTACGCCGGCTGGCGTGAGGTGATGGCCGGCTTCGTGGCCCACCGGCTGAGCGTCAAAACGACCGACCCACTGCCCCAGACCGTCGCCTGGACGATGCTGGCGGTCGCGTTGAGTGCCTACGAGCACTGGCTGAGCGACGAATCCGTCACCCTGCCTGAAGCACTCGGGAGCGCGTTCGACGTCGTCGGGGCCGGGCTGGAAAGGCTGGACCGGTGAGCGCCAACACCGAGCATCTGGTGCACATGCTGCGGTCGCAGGGGCGGTTCTGCGCCGGCTCCGGTTCCTCGATGTACGGCGAGCTGTTCGAGCTGGTGGCGGGCGACGTCGAAGCCGGTGGCGTCTTCGCGAACATTTTGTCCGGCCACGAGGACGACCCCTCGCGCCACGCGGTGCCGCTGCGGCTGCTCGGCGGGCTGCACCGGTTGGTGCTCGACGGCCGGGCACCCGAATTGCGGCGCTGGTATCCCAGCACCGGAGGCACCTGGGACGCCGGCACGGCCATCCGGGCCTGGCCCGAAATCCTGCGCACCGCGGCCCGCCACAGCGACACGCTGCGCGCGGCGCTCGACCAACCACCGCAGACCAACGAGGTGGGCCGATCCGCCGCGCTGATCGGTGGCCTGTTGCGGATCAACCGCGGATTCGATTTTCCGATAAGGCTTTTCGAGATCGGATCGAGCGCCGGGCTGAACATGCGGGCCGACCACTACCACTATCGGTACGGCGGCGGCGGGTGGGGACCGGTCGACTCGCCGGTGACCATCGACGACGCGTGGCACGGGGCGCTGCCGCCGCATGGTCCGGTGCGAATCGTCGAACGAAACGGGTACGACATCGCGCCCATCGACGTCACCGGCGACGACGGGGAAATGACGGTCTTGAGCTACGTCTGGCCCGACCAGGACGCGCGACTGGACCGGCTGCGCGGCGCCATCGCGGTCGCCCGGAACGTCCCGGCGCGGCTGGAACGCAACACGGCCGCCGAGGCGGTGGCCGGCATGCGGCTCGCCGACGGCGCGCTGACCGTGCTGTGGCACTCGATCACGTGGCAGTATCTGTCCGACGACGAACGCGTCTCCGTCCGTGCCGGGGTCGCCGCCCTTGGCGCGCAGGCCGATGCCAGGTCGCCGTTCGCACACCTCACCCTGGAGCCCGCCCGCGACGGGCCCGGCGCACCGATCAGGTTCTTGGTGCGGGCCCGTGCGTGGCCGGGTGGCGAGCTGACCGTCCTCGCCGAATGCCATCCGCACGGCCCGCCGGTCAGGTGGCAGATCTAGGCCTGCGGGTTGGCGATCCGAATGGGCGCCCCGTCCAGCCAGGCCACCACGGCCTCGATGGTGTCCGCATAGAAGGCACCCAGCATCTCGCGGGTGACGTATCCCAGGTGGGGAGACAGCGTCACATTGGGCAGCCGTCGCAGCGGATGGTCGGGTGGGGGCGGTTCGATGTCATAGACGTCGAGCCCGGCTCCCGCGATGCGCCCGGTCCCGAGCGCGGCGACAAGCGCGGCCTCGTCGACGATCGGTCCCCGAGAAGTGTTGATCAAGAAGGCGTGTGGCTTCATCAGGGCCAGCTCGGGTTCACCGACGAGACCTCGCGTGCGCTCCGAGAGCACCAGGTGGATCGAGACGACGTCGGACTCTTCGAACAGAGCCGCTTTCTCGACCCGGCGGGCACCAAACGCCTCGGCGGCGTCGTCGGTGAGATTTTGGCTCCACGCAATGACTTGCATGCCAAACACTTTCGCGTATTCGCTCATGCGCTCTCCGACCCTGCCGAGACCGAGAAGTCCAAGCGTCTTGCCGGACAGCGTCATACCGGTGGTGGCCTGCCACGCACCGTCGCGCATGCGCCGATGCTCTTCGGCCAGGTTGCGCACGGTCGCGATCAGCAACCCCCAGGCGAGTTCCGGAGTGGGGTCGCGAACGGACCTGAATCGCGGATTGGCGAAGTCCGAGTGGGCGACCAGGACGCCGCAGTCGCTGGCCGCGGCCATGTCCAGGTTAGGCAGGCTCCTGCCGACGATGGTGATCAGCTTCAGGTTCGGCAGCCGCTCGATGAGCGTGCGCGGAAGCGCCATGCGCTCGCGCAGCGTACAGATCACATCGAAGGGCCGCAACTCTTCCGCGGCCTCCGGCTCCGAAAGGTGACGGTCGAAAACGGTTACCTCGCAACGCGTCTGCACCGGCGACCAGTCGGCGAGGTCGAGGGCCATCCCGGCGTAGTCGTCGAGTATCGCCACCCTGGGCACGGGTCTCAGCCAAGCATCTCGGCAATGGGTGTGGCGGCGGCGATCTTGGCGCGGACCTTCATGACCTTGCCGGGCAGCCCGCCGCCGACCACGCCGACCAGCACTCCATCGCGCTCGTAATACGCCAGGAACTTGCGTCCGTCGTCCTCCACGAGATGCACGACATCGTTGGCTTCCGGCTCCCCCAGACACTGGATCTTGACGTCGTACTGGTCGCTCCAGAAATAGGGGACGACCACGTTGGTGGGCACGTCCTGGCCGAGCAGCGCGGGCACCACCACGCGGGCCTGGTCGGCGACGTTGCTCCAATGTTCCACGCGCGCTTGGTGTCCCGTCGCGTCGCGCCAGGAGGCGACGTCGCCCAGGGCCCACACATTGGGTGCGCTGGTGCGTCCGGCTTCGTCGCAGATGACCCCGTTGTCGACTTCGATGCCACTGCCCTCGAGCCACTCCGTCGCCGGCCGCGATCCGATGCCGACCACGACCAGGTCGGCCGTCAGCTCGGTGCCGTCGGTGAGCACCACGGTGTCGACGTGCCCCTGGCCGCGGACTTCTGCCACGCCGACGCCGAGGCGGACGTCGACCCCCTCATCGCGATGCAGCCGCGCCACCAGTTCGCCGATCTGCTCGCCGAGCACCGATGCAAGCGGGGTCGGCTGCGGCTCGACCAGCACCACGTCCACCCCGAGGCTGCGCAGGCTGGCCGCCACCTCGCAGCCGATGAAACCGGCGCCGACGACCACGGCGTGCCGCGCGGCGGACGCGTGCGAGCGCAACGCCATGCTCTCGTCGAACGAGCGCAGCACCCGAATGCCTTCGAGATCCGGGAACGCCGGAATGCGCCGGGGCACCAGCCCGGTCGCGATGACGAGCTCGTCGTAGCCGAGGACGGTTCCGTCGTCGAGGGTCACCGTCTGCCCGGCGGTGTCGAGACCGGTCGCGGCCGATCCCAGTCGCAGGGTGATGTCCTTCTCGTCGTACCACTCGCGCGGTTTGAGGGCGACGTCGTCGACTTCCTTGCGCAGCACCTCCTTGGACAGCGGCGGGCGATCGTAGGGCAGATGTACCTCGTCGCTGACGATCGTGATGCGGCCGGTGTATTCGGACCGACGCAGCTGCTCGGCGGTGCGGGCGGCGGCAAGCCCGCCTCCGACGATCACGACCCCCATTTCGGAGTCCTTTTTGCACCCCTTTTCGGAGTCCTTTTCAGTCACGTGGTGTTCATACCACGCTCGCCGGTTAATACTTCAGGGCGCCCTTGTCGACGGGGATCTGGGTGCCCGTCAGTGTGCCCGAGCCGTCACCGGCCAACCAGACGACGACGTCGGACACCTCGTCGGCCGTCATGAACCCCTTGTACTGCAGCGGCATTGGCGGGAAGCTGTGCACGAAGCGGGGGTGCTTGGCGAATATCTGCATCATCGCCTCGGGCTCGATCATCGGGCTGTCCACCGAGTACGGGTGGATGGAGTTGACCCGGATGTTGTATTCACCGAGTTCGATCGCGAGGGTGTTGGTCAGCGCGGTAAGGCCCTGCTTGCTGGCCGCGTAGTGCCCGTTGCCCGGTGTGGCCTTCAGACCCGCCGACGAGCTGACGACGACGATGGAACCCCCGTTGCCGGCCTCGATCATCGCCGGAATCGTGGCGCGCAGGGTGCGCCAGGTGCCGGTCAGATTGACCCCGATCACGGTGTCCCACTGCTCGTCGGTCAGCTCCCAAACCCGGCCCCAGCCCAACACCCCGGCGTTGGCCACCAGAATGTCGAGCCGGCCGAATTGTTCGACGCCGTCGGCCACCAGTTGCCGCAGCGCAGCGTCGTCGCGGATGTCCGCCTCGCGGGCCAGCACCTTGCGGCCCTCGGCCTCCACCAAGCGGACCGTCTCCGTGAGATCCTCCGGGCTGGCCGGCGTGTAGGTGAGGGTGTCGGACGCCGGCGCGCAGATATCGAGCGCGATGATGTCGG
>Ga0306922_10001934_pt1 | contig 19040 bp, 12 predicted proteins | sample sta12Cox44000082_FD_203758 | JGI IMG/M metagenome (GOLD analysis project Ga0306922, IMG submission 203758) | Lab enrichment of tropical soil microbial communities from Luquillo Experimental Forest, Puerto Rico - statoxic.12C.oxic.44.000.082 (v2)... | ecosystem: Environmental > Terrestrial >... | reverse complement strand
TGGAGGAGGCAGAGCGCTTCAATGTCACGCTCAGCGATGCCAAGGGAGGGGCGGAGATTGGAACCCAAGATGGAGTGGTCGAGATTGCAGCCGATGGTGACCCAGTCGGCCAGTTTGGATTTGCAGATGCGGCCCTTTCTGTCTCCGAGGCGGATGGGAGTGTGCAGGTTGCGGTCAACCGCAACTACTATTCCAAGGGGGCAGTTTCGGTAACAGTAACTCCGACTGCGGGATCGGCCACGACTGCCGAATTTACCGCCGCACCGATCACCTTGTCCTGGGCTGACGGTGATCAGGGAGCACAGATCGCGACCATCCCCATCGTTAACGAAAAGGTCGCCAAGCCCTCGGAGTCCTTCACGATCGACTTATCGAATCCGACCAATGGCGCGCTGATCGGTCCGCACTCGCACCTGGTCGTTACCATCAACTATGACTATCAGCAGCAGCCGCCGCCGCCGCCGCCGCCGCCGCCGCCCGGAGGGGGCGGCGCGTTCGACTGGTTGACGCTCCTGTGCCTTGGCTGTGTGCGTTGGCTGCGACGTCGCGCCTTCTGAAAAGAGTGGCAGCAGGGCAAATTCGGCCTGGATTCAGGGGAGGGACAATCATGACGAAGCTGCCGAAATCAGAGGTTATCTCCAAATCACAAGGCGGATCCTGCCGACAACATGCGTTGGGGAAGCGCCTTCAGAGTACCCAAATATAAGCCCGATACTTCGAGGAGAGACATCATGAAGAAAGTTACCATCACGAGCGCTTTTGCCGCCGTGGCCATGATCGCGGGGTCAATGGCCGCCTTCGCCAACGATGATTCGCATGCCCGCGATATCCTCGCACTGAAAGCTCTACACGTCGCCTTTCACCAGGCCGCGTCGCATGCGGGAACTGACCCGGCTACCAAGCTGGCGCACGTCGAAGCGGTCCTTGCACTCTGGACAGACGACGGCGTTTTCATAACGGGGGGTGTGACCTATAGCGGCAAAGGCACTCCGGGCACGGCGAGCTGCGAGCTCGGATCGATGACTCTATGCGACCTTTTCTTCAATCACGCCGGGGGGTTTGTGTTGGGGCACGATTGGGTATCGCTGACGCCGATCTTTACGGAATCCATCAAGGTGCTTGATGACCACAATGCCGACATCTATTTCCAGTGCATTTACGTTGACGCAGTCACTTATCAGATCAAGTCCAACGTGACCTACGGTCTTCCCGGTATGCCCGGCTCCAGTCGGGCGAGGAAAGTTCACGGTCACTGGCTGTTCTGGCATGTCCAGGGCACGAGTTTCCCGCCGCCCACGCTGGACGTTAACTAACGGCTCGGCACGATGCCCTCATACGAGGTATCGATAACTAGTAGAAGTCCGGGGCACGACTGTCCGCGCTCGTGTCCCGGACCTCCTGCGGAGGTCCTCGGTTTTCGATTGGACACCCGGAGACAGGTTCTGGAGGCTAGGGTCGGATTCGAAGCTCGCGCGCAGTCGCCAAACTAGACCCGTTCTCCTTGCCGGGGGCTAAGCGTTTAGCCGCAACTCAAGGCGGGAACGATACAGGTTACCGGATGGAGTTCCATCCAGCCGTGTTGCCTGTCAATAACATGGGCACCCGTGGCCGTAGCTCTCCCCCAATCAGATCTTTGGCCACCAGCGCCTTCATCTTCTGCAGCTCCCCCGGGATAGACCGTCGCTGGCGGTCCTTGCCCATGACCTTGGCGAGCAGGCTCGGGTCCCCCGGGCGCATCCCTTGGCTTTACTGACGTATACTCAATTCAGGGGGTGCTTGAGGCTCGCGTATGCCGGCGTCGGGCTATCGTTTCGACTCTTTTATAGTCGATTTTTCCGCTCGCGAGTTCGTTCGCGACGGAGAGCGTATTCACCTCCAAGAGCAGCCATTCCAGCTGCTCGTCATGCTCCTCGAGCGGTCCAACCAGGTTGTCACGCGTGAGGAGCTGCGCAAGAGGCTGTGGCCAGCAAATGTCTTGGTCGACTTCGATCACCGGCTGAACAACGCGATCACGCGACTGCGGGAAGTGCTCGGCGACGATGCCGACTCGCCGCGCTTCATCGAGACTGTGCCGCGTGTCGGCTATCGCTTCATTTATCCTTTGACAGCCGTGCCCGGCTCCGCCGTTACAGCGGAGCCGTCATCAAACGGTTCTGCGGTACCCAGCCTGCCGCTTCCTGCCCAACCTCGGGCGTCGACTCCGGACGTCCCGCTGGCGCCGCCGAGGCCGGAGGGTCGTGGGATAGCGCGCATTTGGCTCAAGGCTGGTGCAGGTGTCCTGATCGTTGCGATCGCGGCTGCAGCCGTATGGCAGATGCCGCGCCACGGTGACGCCGGCCATCCGCTCCATTCTGTGATTGTCCTGCCTTTCGATAATTTGTCCGCCGACAAGACGCAAACATATCTTCCAGACAGCATTACCGACGCTCTGATCTCCGACCTCGGGCGCTTGCCTCATCTACGTGTCATCTCAAGCGCAACCGCAATGCACTATCGGGGCATGCACCCGCGCCCATCCCGTCTTGCCGATGAGCTCGCCGTGGATGCGGTGATCGAAGGGAACATCGTGAAGGTGGGACAGCAGTTGCGCGTCGACGTGCAGCTCATCCGCGCAAGAGATGAGCGGCGGTTGTGGACGCAGAGTTTCGAGCGCAACAGCACGGCGCTCGGCGCGCTGATGACGGATCTGGCGGCAGGCGCCGGGCAAGTCCTGGCGCCGAACGCATCCAGTAGGTACGAAACGGCGGTGCCCGGCAGCCGCTCGGTGATTCCCGCCGCCTATGACGCCTATCTGCGCGGCATGCATCTGCTGCGCAACGAGCGCAACAAGGAGGCGCTCGACCGCAGCATTGCCTACTTCGAGGCTGTTCGGGCATTGGATCCCAATTTCGGTCCCGCCTTTGCAGGCCTCGCCGAGGCTTACTCCCTCGAGAGTAGTTCCTTCGTCCTCAACCAGCGTCGCGTCGAGGCGGACCCACGTCCCCTCATCATGGCGCGTCGCGCTGTCGAGCTCAGTCCTGAGGTTGCACAGTCATGGGGCGAGCTGTCATCGGTATTGGCGAATGGGGCGGATCCGGAGTGCCTCGAAGCCTCCCGGAAAGCGCTCGATCTCGCTCCAGGGGACGCCTGGGTGCACAAGGTGGTGGCGGATTGTTACGCCGCGCAGGGCCAGAGAGATAAGGGCCTCGAGAATTTGCGGATCTCTCTCAATCTGGACCCGCTCAACCCGCATACGCTCGGTATTTATGGAAGCACGCTGGTAGAGTCCGGAAGCGCCGAGGAGGGGCTGCTGTACCTGCGCAGGGGGGTGCAGCTCGATCCGCAATATTTCATTCTCCACTGCCGGCTCGGCGCGGCTTACGCGGGATTGCACCGCTGGCAGGAAGCCGTGGCGGCCTTCAGTGCGGCCGAGGCGATCTCACCGGATTCCCTGACCTCTGAAGCCGGGCTGGCATGGGCCGAGGCCATGCTCGGGGAGACGGCCAAGGCAGAAGCGATGTTACCCAAGCTGATTGCTCACGCCGAAGCGCTCGACCACCCCTCCGCCGTGGCGCTGGTCGAGGTCGCCCTGCACCACCGCAAGGAGGCTCTGGCCTGGCTGGCGAGGTCGGTGGATGAAAACGAGAAGTTCTATTTCGATTGGCCGGAGACCGAAGGCAGCGAGTGGTTGCAGGACGATCCCGAATTCCAGGAGTTGGCGCGTCGCATGGGCGTGACGTCTAGTTCGCTCGGGCTCTGAAGCGATAGCGGGAGCTTCGTGAGAAGTCCGTGTCTACTGCACTTTTGTGCATGGCTCGGAGCAGCCACCGCCGCCGCCGCCGAGGAAATGGCTCCCTCGCCGCTGCCGCAGGTCATCGTTACCGCGCGCGGTTACGCGGAGGCGGCGAGCGACGTGCCCATCTCGATGACGAGCCTCGCCACTAGCGATCTCGACCGCTTGGAGATCAAAGACCTCGATGCGCTGGCTGCGGCTGCACCAGGTCTTGCGTACACCTTCAGTCGCGGCCCCGGCGGGGTGCCGGTCATGCGCGGCATGTCGCAGACGGACACCAGCATTCTCGAGCTGGAAAACAACGTTGCCACGGTGTTTGACGGCGTCTACGTTGCCAATTCCTTCGCTGTCGACCCCACCGTGGCTGATCTCGAGCGCGTGGATGTGCTGCGCGGCCCGCAGAACGCCACGCTCGGCCGCAACGCGTTCGCGGGCGCTGTGATGTACTCGCCGCAACGCCCGACCAGCACCTGGCAGGGTGCGGCCCGAGTCGGCGCTGGCTCGAGCCAGTTCCGCGAGGGGATGGCGGCGTTAGGGGGGCCACTGTCACCCTCACTCGGTATGCGACTGTCGGTGCGTGCGGAGAGCTTCGACGGCACCATTACTAATCAAGCCGAGCCGTCGCAGCTACTCGGCGGCTGGTCGAAGCAGGGTGCCAGCGGCATGCTGGTGTGGAGGGGTGCTGAGAATTCCGGGACCGCGGAGCTCGCCGGCTACTATTTCAGGCAAAGGCGCGATGCGACCGCAGGCTTTGCGATCGGTTACCCCGCAGCGCCCTTCAACTGCGGTGCCGATCCCGCGAGCGGCACCCCGGATGTGAACTACTGCGGCGTGGTGCCGGGGCGCTCTTCGGTGGATATCTCACCGGATGCACGCGGCCTCACGACGGACACCTTCATCGGCAAGCTGCAGCTCGAGATTCCGATCGCGAACCTGCAGCTGACGAGCGTCACGGCCTACGTGACCACGTACAACGACACACCTCCGGATGAATGGGACCTCAGCAGCACGGGACAGCTGCTGCCGGTGGTCAAGATCAGCGCTCCAGACGTGGTCATTCGCTATCAGCGGGCAAACGAGTATTTCAGCGGCTTTCCGACCAACGATCGTGAATGGAGCCAGGAGTTGCGGCTGGCGAGCCGGCAGACGCGGGTGCGCTGGATGCTCGGTGCCGCCTATTCGACCAATTCCTCTTCCTATCTTGCCGCCTCTTCGACCGACAGCAGCGGGCTCGCAGCCGACGAGATGTTTCCGGACGACTCTGATCAGACGCGCACGCCCTCGAACCTGACCCCGGCCTTCGAGGGGCGCGGGATGGACCGCATCACTGCGGCATTCGGCTCGCTCGGCACATCCTTCGGCCGTTTCGAGCTGCAGGGGGAGCTGCGTTACAGCCGTGACCGCTGGCACGGGCAGCCAGTGCTCACCTTCTACGCGCCGGCCAACGAGCCGCCGCAGAACGGTCAGTGGGAGTTTTGGACGCCGCGCCTGACGATTGAATTTCACAAGTCGGCCGACGAGATGCTGTACGTCTCCGCGGCCAAAGGTGCCCGTTCGGGCGGCTTCAACAATCCGGCCCCGCCGATACCGAGCGAGGCGCAGTTCCAGGCGGAACACAACTGGACCTACGAGGCGGGCATGAAATCGCGTTTAGCTGCCGGGCGCGTGCAGCTAAGCGCTGCCGTTTACTACACGGACTGGTCCAACATGCAGATGTCAGGGGTCTCGAGCGATCCGCGCTTCCCCTCGCCGGTGATACGCAATCTCGACGGGTCGATCGTGAGGGGCGCCGAGGTGGCCATCCAGGCGCAGCCCGCCAAATGGCTTGATCTCGGGCTCGCGTACGCCTACGCGGACGCCCGGTTTCGCGGCGGTGTGATCGATCTCGGGGTGCTCAGCAATTGCAGCCCCACGATCTGCAATATGGTTCCGGGCACAGCAACAAATCCCCTCGTGCCCGATGTGGGTGGTAACCGTTTGCCGGGCGCTCCGCGCAATGCCCTCTCTCTGACGGCAACCTTGCATGGCCGCTGGGCGGCCGATCGACAGTGGTACGCTCGGATGGGCTTCGACGTGACCGACCGTCAGTTCATCGCCTCCGACAACCTGAACTGGCTCGGTGCCCGGCATCTCCTGAGCGCGGGTGCGGGGATCACAGGGCAGGTCTTCGAGCTCTCACTCTGGGGACGCAACCTCCTCGATCAGCACTACGCAACCAACGGTGGATACGGCCCGACATTCAGCGTGACCGGCCCTCCCTACTCGATCCTCGCCGGCTACCCTGCCAACGGACGACGGTTCGGCGCGTCGGTCACCTATCGTTTCGCTGCTGGCGACCGCTAGCTGGGGTCCGCACACCGGGAAATCCCAGCGCGAATCAAGCAGTTCGCGCTGCGGACAACTTCAGGATCAATTGAGGATCCCTGCGGGATTCCCAGAGCCCTCCTCTTCGGATCACGTTAGCGCCGGACGCAGCGATCCTGGGGGAGTGACAACCATGACAAAGCGGCAGAAATCGGCGGTTATCTCCAAGATCACTAAGGGAATCGTGCCGACAACGGCAATTGCCTCGGGTCTTCTTTCACCGCCGTCCTGGGGCGCTCCCGGTGATCTCGACCCTACGTTCGGCGATATGGGCCGTGCCAGCTTCCCGCTCAAGGGCACGGCCTTTCATGTTCAAGAACTCAGCGCGGACGAGAGTCTTATCGCAGGCGGTGAACTTCTCTTCCCTCATCATTTTGGTTGCGGCTATTACAACTACTTTTGCCCCACCGCCGCCGACGGCTTCTTTGGGCAAGTGTCCCCCGCAGGCTCGCTCGATTTGAAGTATGCGTCCGCCCAACTGGGCGAGACGGAAGTCTTGGACTTCGCACTGCAACCCGATGGCAAGCTCGTTGCGGTGGGCCAATCAGTTAGCGCGCATAAGTCCGTGCTCACAGTGTTCCGCCTAATACCAGGGGGTTTGCTCGATCCGAAGTTTGCTAACGGTGGTGTCCTGCATTATGCGCAAAACACCGTGGCGCATTCCGTGGTGCTCGATCCAAGCGGAGCTATCGTGGTCGCTGGATCAAATGATGGGAAGCTGATGGTGCTGCGCTTGCTGGCAAGCGGCGTCCTCGACGAATCGTTTGGAAACGGTGGGCCCTATTCCGGTCCGGCTATCGACGGCGCGCGCATCCACGTACTACGCACCGCAAATGGCGGGTACCGTGTCAGCGCCACTCTTTCCAACCTGCCGCAGGCTCACGTTTCCTCTTGCGGTGTGATCGCTCTGACCGCAGCCGGCGTAGTGGACACGACTTTCGGGGAGGCAGGAGTTGCCGCAATACCCGCCCATCACGTGGGCGCCTCGACTGGCTGCCAGGCTATGACCGCTCAATTCGACGGCAGCCTGGTGCTAGGCGGCCAGGAGGGTGGACACGGGTTTGTAGACCGTTTGCTGGCGGGCGGTGCTCTGGATCCGAGCTTCTCGGCGGACGCGGTGCAATCGAACATGGCTGAGGCCACTGCGCTGGCCGTCGATCCGGCTGGTTCAATTTTAGTCGCTGGAACTCCGAACCCTGGCGTACCCGGAGCGCTGATTGTTCGCCTACACGCGACTGGACTACTCGACGCGCTGTTCGGTAGCGCAGGCTTAAGCTGGATCGACCTGCCCTCGAGCAAGGCAACGGGCCCGGGGGTGGAAGACCTGAGCGTGCTCGCCGACGGACGCGTACTGGCCGCCGGCGGAGAGTGGTCGACGACAAACGGACCGCAACCACTGTTAGTCCGGCTGTTGGGTACCGACGGCACCGCAGGCCCGGGGATTATTGGCGTTACGCAGTCGCTTTTTGCGGTGAAGGAGAAAGACAAGACTGCGGTCGTGACGGTCCGGCGCATGGGGGGCGCGGCGGGTGAGGTAAGCGTTGCCTACCAGACCGCGGACTACACGGCCGGCGATGCCACCGCTGCGATCTCCGGCACCGACTACACACCCGTTACCGGCAACCTGACATGGGCGGACGGCGATCGAAGCGATCGTCAGATCACTGTGCCCATCATTACCGATGTGGTGCAGGGGGTGGTGGAGGAGGCAGAGCGCTTCAATGTGACGCTCAGTGATGCCAAGGGAGGGGCAGAGATTGGAACGCAGGATGCGATAGTCGAGCTTGCAGGCGATGGTGAACCCGCCGGCCAGTTTGGATTCGCAGACCTGGCCATCTCTGTCTCCGAGGGCGATGGGAGTGCGCAGGTTACGGTCAACCGCAACTACTATTCCACAGGGGCAGTCTCGGTAACTCTGACTCCGAAGGCAGGATCGGCCACGACTGCGGAGTTTTCAGCCACGCCGATTACTTTGTCCTGGGCTGACGGTGATCCGGACTCAAAGACTGCGACGATCCCGATCGTCAACGAACAGGTCGCCAAGTCCTCGGAGTCGTTCACGGTCGACTTATCGAATCCGACCAATGGTGCGCTGATCGGTCCGCACTCGCACCTGGTCGTTACTATCAACTATGACTATCAACCGCCACCACCATCACCGACACCATCCGGCGGAGGTGGCGGCCTGTTCGATTGGTTGACGCTCCTCTGTCTTAGCTGTGTGCATTGGCTGCGACGTCGTGCCTTCTGAAAAGAGTGGCAGCACGATGCCCAGCCGCCTCTGATTGCCCGCTACGCGCTCGGATACGCAGCATCCAACGTCTGCAGGTCTCGCGGTGTGAGGGCCATCGAGAGCGCCACGGCATTTTCCTTGACGTGCGCTGGAGAGCCGGATTCGGGAATTGCGATAACATTCCCGCTGCGAATCACCCAGGCCAGCGCTATCGCGGCGGCCGAGCAACCATGGGCAGTGCCGACCTGCACTAGTGTGTGGTCACCTACTACGAGGTGCTTGTCGCCGCCGAGTGGCGAGTATGCCATGACAGGGATGTTGTGCTGCTTGCACCACGGCAAGACATCTTTCTCAATCCGGCGGTTATTGAGACTGTAGGCAACCTGATTGGTCGCGCAGCGAGGGCCGTCGGGAACACGGAGCAGATCCTCCATCTGGCCAACGTTGAAGTTGGATACGCCCCACGCGCGAATCTTCCCTGCCGCACGCAGCTGTTCAAATGCAGCCACAACACCTGAGAATTGATTGCTGCGCACCGGCCAGTGCAGCAAATAGAGATCAAGATAGTCGGTGCCTAGACGAGCGAGGCTCGCCGCGCAAGCCCGCGGGATGCCGTCGCCAGACACCTGGTCGCCTTCCACCTTGGAGACCAGGAATACGTGGTCGCGCTGGCCGGCAAGGACACTACTGATCAATTGCTCGGAACGGCCGTTCCCGTAGTTTCCCGACGTGTCGATCAACGTCATGCCGAGAGAGATCCCCGTGCGTAGCGCGTCTTTTTCAACCGCTGCTGGATGTCTTTCCTGACCTAGGTGCCAGCAGCCTTGACCGAGCGCCGGAACGGTAGTGCCGTCTGGAAGCCTTACAGTACGCGCTGCAAGCTCCGCTGCCGCGCTACTTCCGAGAACCTGTGGAGTTGCCTGCGCCGCAAGCAGTCTACTCACGGCAGGGAACGAAAAGCCGAGCGCCGCGCAACGCACACTGAACTGACGTCGGTTAAGCAAAGGCTTGCTCATGGTGTCCGTCTCCCTCCGGAAGGGCTGAGTCGGACCACGCGAGACCGCGGTTTGAGGCTAGGGTCGGAATCGAACCGGCGTAGACGGCTTTGCAGGCCGCTGCATGACCACTCTGCCACCTAGCCACACGTGCGGTCCCGGCGTTCCAGGACCTCAAACCAAGAAACCCCGCGAGGCTTGTCCGCCGGCGGGGCTTATGTTTCAAGCACAGTGGCGCGGAGCCTAGCAAAAAGGAAACAATGCGTCGATTGCCCTCGGCGGTACCCTCCCTCAGGGTACCCGCACGGGGTTGGTGCGTGCAGAAGAACGAATAAGGTTGCCTCTCAAAGAATAAGGAGCGATGCATGTCCGCTGCCAATGTGATCACTGCCGGATTGCTCGACCGCGAGCGCACAATTGCCAGAGAGGGCTTCAGCCGATGGCTGGTGCCGCCTTGCGCGCTCGCGATTCACCTCTGCATCGGCATGGCGTACGGCTTCTCGGTTTTCTGGATCCCTCTGTCGAAGGCTATCGGCATCACCAAGTCCGTGGCGTGCCCCAAGGACGCGTCTCTCCTCGACTATCTCACTACCACGACCTGCGACTGGAGGATCGCGATGCTGCAGGCGTGGATGTTCGCTCTCTTTTTCATCTTTCTCGGCACGGCCTCGGCGGTGTGGGGCGGCTGGGTGGAGCGCGTCGGGCCGCGTAAGGCCGGCGTGGCTTCCGCACTCTGCTGGTGTGGCGGGCTGGTCATCTCTGCCGTGGGGGTGAAGCTGCATCAGTTATGGCTGATCTGGCTCGGCTCGGGTGTGATCGGCGGCCTCGGTCTCGGTCTGGGCTACATCTCGCCGGTGTCGACTCTGATCAAGTGGTTCCCCGACCGGCGCGGTATGGCGACCGGCATGGCCATCATGGGTTTCGGAGGCGGCGCAATGATCGGCGCCCCGCTCGCCGACAAGCTGATGAAGCACTTCGCTACACCCTCCTCCGTAGGTGTGGCGCAGACCTTCCTCGTCCTCGCTGCGATCTACATCGTCTTCATGATGAGCGGCGCGATGGGCTATCGCCTGCCGCCACAGAACTGGAAGCCCGCGGGCTGGAACCCGGACGCGGCCAAAAAGCCGCTGGTCACTCACGGGCAGGTGCACTTGAACGTTGCCTGGCGTACGCCGCAGTTCTGGCTGGTGTGGGCGGTGCTGACACTCAACGTTGCCGCCGGCATCGGCATTCTCAGCATGGCTTCTCCGATCCTGCAGGAGGTTTTCGGCGGCGGCCTCATCGGAGTGAATGCGTCATTCGAACAGCTCAACCAGGCGCAGCTCGGCAGCATCGCAGCCATCGCCGCGGGTTTCACCGGACTGCTGTCGCTCTTCAACATCGCAGGTCGCATCTTCTGGGCGTCGCTCTCGGACCGGATCGGCCGCAAGACAACCTACATGGTGTTCTTCGTTCTCGGATTCGTCCTCTACTCTTCCATTCCCTGGACAGCCGCGAGCGGAAGCCTTGCTCTCTTCGTTCTGTTCTTCGGCATCATTCTCTCGATGTACGGCGGCGGTTTTGCCACCATTCCTGCGTACCTCGCTGATCTGTTCGGCACCAAAATGGTCGGTGCAATCCACGGCCGGCTGCTGACTGCATGGTCAACGGCCGGCGTGCTGGGACCGGTGGTCGTAGGTTACATTCGTCAGTACCAGCTCGATCACGGTGTACCGCGTGCCCAGGTTTACAGCACCACCATGTATGTGCTCGCCGGATTTCTGGTGCTGGGTTTCATTTGCAACCTGCTGATCAGGCCAGTCGCAGAGAAGAACTTCATGACACCCGAGCAGATCGCGAACCTCGACGCCGAGTCTCACGAGGCCACCTCCGCGGCGAGTGTCGCGGCGGCCAGCCCCGGCCCGCCCACACCCGGCTGGCTCGTTGCCGCAGCGTGGCTTGCAGTCGGCATTCCGATCGCGTGGGGCGTGTGGATGACGCTGCAGAAGGCCTTCATACTGTTTACCCGATGACCGGGGTCCGCTGAGCAAGGCCGCCGTCACGGCGAGCGACAAGGCACCGTGACACCGGGCTGGGCCTGAAAGCGACATCGGCCTCGGTCTCGCGAGGTCACGCATGCCACGCATCCTCGAGCCGGGTGAGATTGAGTCTTCCGCCGACCGGTCGATTCCACGCGTTCGACTGCCCGAGCGATCTGGCCCGTTCGGCGCGCGGGCGCGACGGCTGAGGCAGCTCGCGGCGCCCGGCGCAATCGGCGAGGCGATCGGCGATTACCTGCATCTGATGGCCGCGGTCGCCGAGGCTCAGGCGACAGCCCTCGCCTCGCTCGACCCGAAGCTCCCGAGCGCACAAGAGCTCGAGCGCTCGCGCACCCATCGCATGCCGCCCATTCAGGCGGGCGCCTGGCCGCGTGAGCCTGCATGGCGCGTGCTCGCCGCGCAGCTCAGCGAGCAGGTCGCCGCCGCTGCCGACCTTCCCGACAGCGCCCGGCAGGAGCTCTCCCAGGTGCGCAACCTGCCACCGGAGTGGTTCGAAGCCCAGGCAGATGCCCTCCTCGCTGGCCGCCGCGAGGAGATCGAGATGGCTGCGGCGCCCTTCGTCATGGCGGCTCTGCAGACCTGGTGGGTGGCCCTCGCGAGCCGGCTCACCGAAGAGGTGGTGCCGGCGCTCGAAGTGCCCGGGGTATGTCCTGCCTGCGGCACGTTGCCGGTAACGAGCATCGTCCGCGTGGACAACGACAAGCGCTCCCAAGGCTACCGTTATCTGCACTGCGCGTTGTGCGCTACCGAATGGCACCTCCTCCGGGCCACCTGCAGTCATTGCCTGAGCACCGAAGGCATTGCCCAGAACTCCATCGAGGGCGGCCCGGAGGCCATCCGCGCCGAGTCCTGCGAGCGCTGTCACACCTACCGCAAGATTCTCTTCCAGGAGAAGGACGTGTCCGTCGAGCCGGTGGCTGACGATCTCGCCAGCCTTGCGCTTGATGTGCTGATGGGCGAAGCGGGCTACCACCGCGGCAGCAGCAACCCGCTGCTATGGCAGTAGCCCGGAGCGGGCGTCGGCTCGAACCTCGCCGCCCGGACCTACGCTATGCACGTCGAGCCCTAGAGCCGCACCTTCTCAGAGACGGCCGGTTGTTGCAGTTCCACCGGCCACACCTGACGGATGTGGCCGTACAGAAACGCCGTGGTGAGCCCAAAGAGCAGCATCCCATCGAGAGCTTCGAGCGCTCCCATCAGGCGCCAGTGGGGTGCGAGCATGAGGTCGGTATGTCCGTAGCTGGTGATGGCATTCAATGAGTACAGGAGCGCCATGCGTCCATCCGGCAGCGCCCCGAGCGTACGGAAGGCAGCCGCCCACAGCGTAGCCTGGAATGCGAGCAACAAGATGGCGAGCAGCGCCGCGAGGCCCATGACCGACACAAACACCGGGAAAAAAGTCCGCTGGTCCCGGATGCGGGTCATCAGGGGCACCAGGCGTACGTTGATGAGTGCGAGGCCGACCACCTGGAGGATGAGCGTGAGCACGATCAGGGGGAGCGCCCAGGCCCAGTTGCTACTCCAGCTCAATGCGTCGGACATGGCGAGTTCCCCCGATGCTTTGTGGCGGTGCGGGCGGCAGCACGCGGTTGAGACCGCGCTGCGGGTGCTATGACGCGGTCCCGATTGCACGCTGAGCCTACATCTGTTTTTGACCTGCTGCTGGATCTCGATGAGTGCCGCGAATGGCACCTGCCGACCCGAAACGGTCCTTCGGTCTTCGCAATACCGGCCGCTGAAAGGTTGAAGAGCGGTCGATCGCACGGCTGAATTGCCTCCCGAGGTTCCCGCAGTGCATTCTCACCGGGCGCATGACGCCAGAGGATGCCGATGGCGGGAGAGTCGCCAAACCGGGTGACGGCGGGGCCAGTGTTCGTGAGCTACGCCTCGCAGGATGCCGAGGCGGCGGCACGCATTTGTGATGCTGCGCGAGCAGCGGGTATCGAGGTTTGGTTCGACCGGAGCGAGCTGCGGGGTGGAGACGTCTGGGACCAGACTATCCGCAGGCAAATCAAGACCTGCGTGCTCTTCGTCCCGGTCATCTCCCAAAATACCCACGAGCGAGCCGAGGGGTACTTTCGCCTCGAGTGGAAACTCGCGGTGGATCGCTGCCATCTGATGGCCACGGACAAAGCATTCCTGGTGCCAGTCGTCATCGACGACACGCAAGACGATGACGAGAGGGTACCTGAGAAGTTTCGGGACGTGCAGTGGACGCGGTTGCCGGCTGGGCAGGCGTCGCCCGATTTCATCACACGTCTTCTGCAGCTACTCTCGCCGGAGTCGAATCACTCACCCACGATTGTCCCGGGACGCGTATCGGAGAAATCGATCGCGGTGCTGCCGTTTAGCAACCTGAGCCTGGAGAAGGAGAGTGAGTACTTCAGTGATGGACTTGCCGAGGAGATCCTCAACGCACTGAGCCAGGTCGAGGAGTTGAGTGTCGCCGCGCGCAGCTCTTCCTTCTCGTTCAAGGGAAAACCCACGGACGCCGCCGAGATCGCGCGACGGCTGCACGTCGCCCATGTGCTCGAGGGCAGCGTGCGCCGTGCGGGCGAGAGGCTGCGCATCACCGTGCAACTCGTCGATGCACGCAATGGTTTCCAGCTCTGGTCCGAGCGCTACGACCGGAATATGCAGGACATCTTCGAGGTCCAGGACGAGATCGCACGCGCGATCGCCGAGCGGCTGCGCGTGACGTTCGCGACTGGCATCCGTCGTGACACGAAAAACCTCGAGGCCTACGAACTCTACTTGCGCGGCCGTCATTACTGGCACGAGCGGTCGCCCGCGACCCTGCGCATGGCAGTGCAATACTTCGAACAGTGCATCGCCATCGATCCTCGCTACGCGCTCGCCTACGCGGGTCTCGCCGACTGCTACGGCATCCTGAACTTCTACGGCTGGCTGCCGGACTCCGTGGCGCAGCCGAAGGCCTACGAGGCGATGACGCGGGCCGTCGCTCTCGGGTCTTCTCTGTGGGAATGCAACTTCTCGCAGGGGTTCTACCGGTTCTACTTTGATCGGGCGTGGCGCGACGCTGAGGCGCACTTCCGCAAGGCGATCGCGCTCAACCCCCGCTCGTCGCTGGCGTGCACCTACTACGCGCTTTGGCTCTCGAATGCCGGCCGCGAGCAGGAAGCAATCGAGTTCTTCACGCGCGCCCGCGGCCTTGATCCGCTGGCGCCGCTCGTACACGGCCTGACTGGAGCCGGTTTGTGCGTGCTGGGACGGTTTGACTCAGCGGAGCGGACCGCCCTACACGCCCTGGAGCTGCAGCCGGCCTACATGCTCGCGTCATTTTGGTTCGGGATCGCCTGCTACGGACAGCGCAGGTATTCCGACGGCGTGCAGGCGCTTGAGGGGGTAGTGGCGCTTTCTCGCGCGCCGATATTCGTCGGTGTACTCGGCCTCGGCTACGGTTTTGAGGGAAGGACCGCGGATGCGCGCAGCCTGCTGCGCGAGCTCGAGGACCGCGCCAGCCGCGGCGAGCACGTTCCAATCTGGGCGCCGCTAGCTATTCATGTCGGTCTTGCTGATATCACGGCGATCCGCCAGGGATTGCGCGCCGTGGCGACCCAACCGGCACAGCACTACACCGTGCGCGCCGTCCTCGGTTGCTTCCTCAGAGAGCTGCGGCGAAGCGATCCGGAGATCGATCGTGCGCATCTCGAGTTCTTCGGCTGGTAGCGTCCGCTCGGTGCTCAGATCGATCGTGACAGCCCCTCGAATGCGCAGCCGCGGGCTTGACTGTAACGGAGTGCAAGCCCCGCTGCATGCTTTGACGGAGGCGCCCGGCCAGCGAACAATGGCATCGTAGTCGTTGGCTGAACCGACAACAACAAGCCCGCCGGGAGCAAGTCATGGAAGTGATCCGTATTCGCGGCTTCCTGCGGAGCGTACTAATTGGCATTTTCGGTACGTGCCTTGTGTGCACTTCCGCCGTGCACGCAGACGGCAGCGGTTGGTACACCGCACCGCAGGTGGCGCAGGGTCGCTGGGAGTTCTCACAGAAGTGCGCCGTCTGTCATGGTGCGCAGCTGCAGGGTGGCGGTGCGCCCGCGCTGAAGGGAAGCGCTTTTACGCAGCGCTGGGACGGCAAGAAACTATCCGATCTCTACGGCTTCATTCACGCGGACATGCCTCTCGGTCTCGGTGCGTCGCTGCCGAGTCAGGAGTACGCCGACATTGTCGCATTCTTGCTCGCGCAGAGTGGGCTGCCAGCGGGCACGGACAAGTTCACGCCCTATTCGCCGATGGATCGAGTGCTCGAACTGAGCACAGCCGCGGCCGCGGGAGGTACGGTTGCGGGCGCGCCCCCGGGGCAGATAACCATCGGCGCCCTCTTCGGGAAGCTCGCGCAACCGACGACGAGCGCACCGACGCAAGAGGAGCTGGACGCGGCGGATGCGGCGACCGACAACTGGCTCATGTACAACAAGGGCTACCGCGGTGAGCGCTACTCGACGCTCGCTGAAATCAACACCCACAATGCCGCGAGCCTGAGGCCGGCATGCATGTATCAGCTCGGGGAGCTTGGCACGTTCGAGACCGGCCCGGTGATGTATGACGGTGTCGTCTATGCCACGACGCATCTCGGCACCTACGCCATAGACGCCACCAACTGCCGCAGAGTCTGGGCGCACGCCCACGTGGCTCAGGGGCCGGAGATGAATGCCACCAACAAGGGCGTGGCACTGGCCGGTGGCCGCGTCATCCGTGGTAGCCAGGATGGTTTTCTCTACGCGCTGGATGCCAAGACGGGTAAGCCGCTGTGGGTTCGGCAGGTGGCCGACTGGAGTCTGGGCGAGGGGATTGGCGCGGCCCCGATCATCTGGAACGACCTCGTCTATGTCGCCAAGGCGGGCGGCGACTGGGGTATCCGCGGGCGGATGATGGCGTTTAAGGTCGCCGATGGCTCGCTCGCCTGGACTTTCGATCTCATTCCGCAACCCGGAGATCCGGGCGCCGAAACCTGGAAAAATCCCGAATCGATGCAGCACGGCGGCGGAGCCGCCTGGGTCACCTACGCGCTCGATCGCGACACCAGCACGCTTTTCGTGCCGGTCGGCAACCCCGGTCCAGATTACGCCAAGGACATGCGCCCCGGGGCAAACCTGTTCACCATCGCGACCGTAGCGATCGATGCCAACACCGGCAAGCTCAAGTGGTGGTATCAGTTGCGGCCCAATGATGATCACGACTGGGACGCGACGGTCGTCTCGCTGTTCGATGCGGATGGTAGGAAGCTGGTCGCGACGGCCGGCAAGGAGGGAATTCTGCACGTGATCACCCGCGAGGACGGCAAGCTCGTCTTCAAGCTGCCGATGACCACCGTGCTCAACCACGACGCTCCGATCACCAGAGAGGGCGTACGTGTTTGTCCGGTGGCCGGTGTGCAGTGGAACGGCGCAGCCCACAGCCCGGTCACCGGCCTGCTCTACGTCAACGCGATCGATTGGTGCACGCTGTTCAAGAAGGGAAGCGATCCCAAGTGGGTGGCCACCATTCCCTACACCGGACTTGCCAACGGCTGGGGCAGCAATGATCCGACCAGCAAATGGGCCGGCTGGACCAATGCCGTTGATCCCAGGAGCGGAAAGATCGCATGGCGTGTGAAATGGCCGACACCCATGTATGCGGCGATCACGCCGACGGCCGGCGATGTTTTGTTTACGGGTGATCTCAACGGCGACTTCCTCGTACTCGACGCACGCAACGGCAAGAAGCTCTATAGCTTCAACACCGGCGGCCCGATGGCGGGCGGCGTGATCACTTACGCGGTCAAGGGCAAGCAATACGTCGCCGTGGCTTCAGGGCACAGCGGCGGCTCGATCCCGCTGAACGGCAGTGCCACCATGGTGATCTTCGCTCTGTAGCCCCGCGCTCACATGCGCAAATGGCTGCCCGGGACGCTGATCTTCGGCATTTGCGCTGCGGTGCGTGCTGACGAGCTGGGCTCGGATCGCTTTCTGCTCGGGGATTGGGGCGGCTTGCGCACGCGGCTGCACGAGCGTGGGGTTGATTTCCAGCTGAATTACTTCTCCGAGCCGGCCTACAACGTTTCCGGGGGAGACAAGCGGCTGCTGCGCTACGCCGATCAGTTCACCGCCGACGCGAGCTTCGATCTCGATAGGCTATTCAGCTGGCGGCGGGCGATATTCAAAATCACTCTCACCTATCGCAACGGCAACAGTCTGAGTGCGGACGCGAATCTGCACACCTTGCTGGACGTACAGGAGGTTTTTGGACGGGGTAACATCCTCCGCCTCACGGAGCTTTCCTACGAGCAGGTGATCTTCGACGGTCTCTTCAACATGAAGCTCGGGCGGCTGGGTGTCGGCGGCAGCTTCTTCAACTGGTCGTGTCAGTTCATGAACCTGAGCTTTTGCGGCGAGCTGCCCGGCAACATTGTCTCCACCTGGTACAACTGGCCGGTGAGTCAGTGGGGCGCGCGATTGCGCCTGAGACTCAATGAGGACATGAGAGTCGAAGCCGGAATCTACCAGATCAATCCGCGCAACCTCGAGGACGGCACGACGCTCAGTTTCTCCGGTGGCATCGGTGAGATGATTCCGGTGGAATTCGCTTGGTCGCCCCGATTCGGCAGCGCGGAGCTTCCCGGCACGTATCGCATCGGCGGGTGGTATGACACCTCGAGCCAGCCGGATGTATTCCTCGCCGCCAACGGTGAGCCACTGGTACTCAACCCCGGTGTGCCCGCGCTGATGCGAGATGGCGAGAGCGGTGTCTACCTCAACGCCCAACAGCAGCTCACCGGGGCAGGCGCCAATTCCCGCGGGTTGAGCGTCTTCTTCAACTGGGTCGAAGCTGATCACAATACCGCAACCATCACGGAGCTGATCAGCCTGGGCATGTTCTACGCCGGCCCGTTCGGCGCGCGCCATCAGGACACGCTCGGCCTCGCCGTCGGACGCACGCGGGTGAATCCGCGTGTTGCCGAAGGTCAGCGATTATTAAATAGCACCGGCACCAGCGCGCTGGTACCCGTGCAGGACGCCGAGTACCCAGTCGAGCTCTTCTACAACATCCACTTCACGCCCTGGCTCTCCGTCGCGCCGCTGCTGCAATACGTCATTCACCCGGGTGGCACGAATGTCTATCCGGACGTGGTGGTCGTGGGGGCCAACATCGCCGTCACGCTCTGAGCGGTGGCGAGTGCACGCGGCGGACCATCACCTTTGGATCCCTTGGCTTCGCTGGCAGCGCTGCGCTGCAGCGAACGGCGGCGGGTTCCGTGCCGCGGGCGCGAACATCCGCTCCGCGGAAATCCAAGTGGTCAAGGAAAATGACCGCTCCTGGTCGATAGCGGACTAAGCGTAACGCCGGACGATCTGATTTCCGCTGGGCTCGAAACGCGTGGCAACGCGATTCTTCCGCGCTGGCCGCGCCGCGAAGTGATACGTCGTTGTAGATGGAGCGGGCTAACGGGTTCGAACCGTCGACCTGTACCTTGGCAAGGTACCGCTCTACCAACTGAGCTAAGCCCGCTTCCTTTAGGAGCGCGAATTCTATGTACACCCCTTTGGAAGTCAAGGCGAGCCTGTCGCAACTGCAATCTAGAAATCACCAGATATTAGATCAGTAAGTCAATGTAATATATAAATTAAAATTTT
>Ga0306922_10001929_pt1 | contig 19058 bp, 19 predicted proteins | sample sta12Cox44000082_FD_203758 | JGI IMG/M metagenome (GOLD analysis project Ga0306922, IMG submission 203758) | Lab enrichment of tropical soil microbial communities from Luquillo Experimental Forest, Puerto Rico - statoxic.12C.oxic.44.000.082 (v2)... | ecosystem: Environmental > Terrestrial >... | reverse complement strand
CTGCCTCCTCCCTCGCATCGGCAGTTCGGAGCGACAGAAAACAAGGAAGCCAGGTGGAGCAAGGCCATTCGGCGATGGATAGAAACTCTCTCGCACTACCTTCGCCAGTTCGCTCCGCGCCGAAATCGAAGGAGGTTCTATGAAATATCTACGATCAATTCTCTTTGTGTTCACCGCGCTTTTGCTCGCGAACGCGGCGCAGGCCCAGTCGACCAATGTGACCGCCAGCGTGGCCTTTGACTTCGTCGTTGCTGACCACGCCTATCCGGCCGGCGACTACGCTGTCAAATCCATCAGCGACTCTGGCGTACCCATTCTGATCAGGAACAAGGACGAAGCGGAAAGGGGCGTCGCTCTCTCGATCCCCTGCTCCAGCGTCAAGCCCTCCTCCACGACCAAACTTGTTTTCCATCACATGGGCGGCCAGTACTTCCTCTATCAGGTTTGGACGGAAGGCAATACCACAGGCCGTGAATTCCCGATGAGCAAGACCGAAATCCAGCTTGCCCGGAACTCCCAGCCCGAAATCGTGATTGTCGCCGCAAACTTGACTCGCTAATCCTCCACACTTAGCGCAGTTCAACCGGAAGAGGGAACGGGCTTTCCGTTCCCTCTTTTCGCTTTTAGGAAGCCTCCCCTCCGCGTTGCTATTGTTGGCACGATAGTCTAAGCTGTCCCCCCGGCGAATTGACGCTTACTTCGCAACCAGATCGGATCGCACGTCGTCACCAGAAGACGCGGCAGTCTGAGGTGCGCGGTGCCATTCTGCTTGCCGCCACCGCTCTGACCGCTTTCCTCCCTCCTCCTGCCGGCGCTCAGCAAGGCGATCGAGCGGCCCCGGTTGTGGTCCAGCCGGGCGCTCCCGGTAAGCCCAGCGAGACGCTCCCGCCGTCAACGAAAGCCACGTTGCCGCCGCGCTCGCAAGCGGATGTGGAGTTCATGCAGGGCATGATCATGCATCATGCGCAAGCCGTGGAAATGACCGCGCTGATTCCGTCGCATACCGAGAACAGCGACTTGCGGTCGCTCGGCGCGCGCATAAGCAGCTCGCAGTCCGACGAAATAAAGTTCATGAAGCGGTGGCTCGCGGCCCGCGGAGAGCCCCTTTCCATGCCGATGCCGGATATGCCCGGCATGGAAAGGTCGCACCACTCGGCGGCTCTCATGCCCGGAATGCTGACGCCCGAGCAGATGGACACGCTGCGTAAGGCCAAGGGCGTCGAGTTCGACCGTCTGTTTCTGAAAGGGATGATTCAACACCACGGCGGCGCCTTGACCATGGTCAAGGATCTGTTCGAGACACCGGGCGCGGGGCAGGATGCCGAATTGTTCGACTTCGCCACCGACGCGGACAATACCCAGCGCGCCGAAATCAGGATTATGGAAGCTATGTTGGAGAAGATTCCGTCAGGGGAGAAACCATGAACCGAATGCTTCGTGTTGCTTTTCGCGTGGCGGGGTTAGCCATCATCTTGTATTGCGGTGTCGGCAGTTCGCAAGTGTGCGCGCAGAAGCCTTTAACCGGGCCGCGGCCAACCTCGCCGTCAGAGCAGTCTGGCGACTCGGGCGACAATCCATTCGCCCCTGAGCCAGCTCCCACGCTTCTGCCGGGCATGACCGGGTCGGATGCCACCGATCCGCGCGCCACGCTGACTCCGGGATTGTATGACGCCGGAGAAGCGGCCATGGGCATCAAGCACGTCATGCTGTTCAAGAAGCCGGACGCGTTTCAGCTCGGCACCAGCGAGCCCGACGATCCGAAGGTCAAGCAGACGCTCGACCAGCTCGGCTTCGGCGACACCGCGAAAATCCCGAAACCGATCCAGTTGGTGATCGCGCAGCTTGCTTTCGCGAATTCCGACCTCGCCTTCGAGGGCAACCACCTTTTCCAGGGAAATTTTTACGGAGTCTCGATCTATGACATTTCCAATCCCGCCAAGACGGCCTTGCTGACCTCGATGGTGTGCCCGGGCGGCCAGGGCGATGTTTCGGTCTACAAAAACCTGCTCTTCATGTCGGTCGAAATGCCCAACGGACGTCTCGACTGCGGAACGCAAGGCTTTCCTCCCGAGCCGCCTCCGGCACCCGGCCATGAAAAGGAACGCCGCTTGCCGGCGGCTCAAAAAGACCGTTTTCGCGGCGTGCGGGTCTTCGACATTTCCGATATCAAGAACCCGAAACAGGTCGCTGCCGTGCAGACGTGTCGCGGATCGCATACGCATACCCTGGTGATCGACCCGAACGACAAAAATAATGCGTATATCTATGTGTCGGGCACATCGTTTGTGCGCCAGTCGGAGGAATTGACTGGCTGCTCCGGTGAAAAACCGGACAAGGATCCGAACACCGCGCTTTTTCGCATCGACGTGATCCAGGTTCCGCTCGCTGCGCCGCAAGATGCGAAGATCGTGTCGAGCCCTCGCGTATTCATTGATGCGCGGACCGGCGCGCTGAACGGGCTGAACAATGGCGGCGGCAGCCATGGCAAGGCCGCCGACAAGCCCGCGGACACTGACCAGTGCCACGACATTACGGTATATTCCGCGATCGGCCTTGCGGCCGGAGCCTGCTCAGGAAATGGAATCTTGCTCGACATCAAGGACCCCGTGCATCCGAAGCGCGTCGATGCGGTCAACGATCCCAACTATTCCTACTGGCACTCCGCTTCGTTCTCGAATGACGGCTCGAAAGTTGTGTTCACCGACGAGTGGGGCGGCGGCCTCGGCGCGCGGTGCCGTCAGAACGACCCGAACCGCTGGGGCGCGGACGCAATCTTCCGCGTGAAAGATGACAAGCTGAGCCTTGCGGGCTACTACAAAATGCCGGCGGCGCAGGCGGATACCGAGAACTGTGTGGCGCACAACGGCTCGTTGATTCCCGTACCAGGCCGCGATATCGAAGTGCAAGCGTGGTACCAGGGCGGCATCTCCGTCATGGACTTCACGGACCCAGTGCATCCCTTCGAAATTGCCTATTTCGACCGAGGTCCGCTCGATCCGAAGACTCTCGTGCTTGGCGGTGAATGGTCCGCGTATTGGTACAACGGCTTCATTTACGGTTCGGAGATTGCCCGCGGCCTCGATGTCTTCGAACTGACCCCAACCAGGTTTCTCACGCAAAATGAAATCGACGCGGCCAAAACGGTTCGCGTCACTGAGCTCAATGTGCAGAATCAGCAAAAGCTCGAGTGGCCTGCCCAGTTGGTCGTCGCGAAGGCCTACCTGGACCAGCTATCCCGCTCTGAGGCTCTGCCGCCAGACCAGATCGCCGCTCTGCGGAAGGCCATCGAAAACGCAGAGACCTCGCGCATGAACAAGGGCAAAGTCGCCAGATTGAAGCAAATGGCAGCCTCCGTGGATGAGAGCGCGGTCGCGGCGAAAGACCCGGCTGACGCAACGCGCCTGCGTGCCCTCGCAGAAATTCTGAAGCACCCCTCCCCTAGCGCCACGGAACGCCGTTAAAGCAACTTCAAAATTGCGCCTTGCTTCTAAGCCGTGAGAACCTCAGCAGGCTGTCGGTGCGTCGCCGTCATGCTTTCAGCGAGGGCATATGAATCCTGGCCCTGCTCTGCTACGACTCGCCATTTTGTCGGTGGTGATACCGGCTCTTGAGGGCTGCGGCAGTGGCGCTTCACCTCCCTCTGTCACCCCACCCTCAGGCTTAGGCTCGGCGGTCGACGCCGTGGTTGAGAGTTCGACGCAGCAATCGGGAGTCCCCGGCATTACCGTTGCAATCGCCAAAAATGGCGCGATGTTGTACGTTCAAGGCTATGGTGTTACCGACCTCCCCACACATCAGCCGATGCGACCGGCCGTCATCTTCGAGATCGGCTCGATCACCAAGCAGTTCACCGCGGCACTCATTATGAAGTTTCAGGAGCAGGGGAAGCTCCATGTTGCTGATTCGATGGCTTCCTATCTCCCCGAATACGGCTTTCCTGCGGCCATCACGATACGCATGCTTCTGTCGCACACTTCGGGCCTCGCCGACTTTACCGATTTTCCCGAGCTCGGTCAGTGGATCCAGCGCGGAGTCGCGGAGGCGACGGTGTTGACCGCCGTCAGCCAGGCGCCCTTGCAGTTCCAGCCGGGAACGAAATACTCCTACTCCAATAGCAATTTCTTCGCGCTCGGAACCATCATCGAGCGGATTTCGGGCCAGTCTTACTCGACCATTCTCGCCGAGCAGATTCTTCAACCGCTTGCGCTGCAGAACACCTACTATGTCCTTCCACCCGCCGCCCTTTCCGCCACGGGTTACACCAATGGCGGGATGGGCCTGCAGCCGGCCATTCTTTGGGATCGTTCCGCCGCCTTCGCTGCAGGCGCTCTCAGCTCGAACGTCTATGACCTCGTGACCTGGGACAACGCGCTCCTCCACGGAATGGTGGTCTCGCCGGATTCCTTTAAGGCTATGACCACCTCCAACGGTTTCGTCGATTCCGCCGGCAACAGTTACGGTTTCGGATTGGCCCTCTACGTCTTCGACAGTCACCCGATCATGTGGCATAGCGGCCAGATCGGCGGGTTCTACACGGAGAATGTGGTTTTTCTCGACAGCGGCCTCATTGTAGTCGTTCTCACCAACGATCAGGACGTCGACACCGATCCGCTGGTATTCGCCATCATGAACGCCGTGTGCGGTTCACCGCAACTGTCGGTCAATTGCGAAAACTCCCAGCCTTAATCGCGTTGCCAGTAGTTAGGCTCGCCCATTCAGCCGTTTCGGAAGATTGACATCCACCAGTTAGCGGCGCCCCTGTAAAGGCGCGCCTTTCTGTCACTCTGCGGCGCTTCAATAGTAGACTCCTATTTTCGCATTCACCCAGATGATTCGCTTTACGTCTAGTCTTATGGTATTATTACAATAAGATGGTTAACGAGCCCCGAGGACCGCTGGCTTCTCGACTGCGGCAGCGCAAGTTCGAACTATTGCGCCGTTTCCAGATTCCCGACGATGCCCTTCCTGGTTCTCTCTCCCTCTCCCATCTCCGCTGTGGCAAATCAACCTGCCATTGTGCCGAGGGCCGTGGCCATGAGGTCTGGTCTCTGACCTTCATGGTCCAGGGGAAAAAACATGTCCAGCACATCCCCAAAACCTGGGTCGCGGATGTCCGGCGTCGGGTGGCGGAGGGGCGGGAGTTCCAGGAGGCTGTGCGCGAGGTCCTGGCGGCCAATGCCCAACTGTTGGTGCTGGCGCGAAGGCAAGAGAAGGAGCCGAAGAAAAAGAAGAGATGAGCCGTCCGTCGCCACGTCGCTTGTTGCACTTTGTGACGCGGCGCCTTCGACTTCGAAAATATCTGCAGGATCCCGGCGATGGCCGGCGGCAACCGCAAATCCCCGCAAGGCTTCTGCTCTGGGCCCTGCTGGTCGGTCAAGTCCTCCGCCAAAACAGCTTTCATGCCGTCGAAGCACTGGTGCGCTCTCCGGCACGCAGAAATCTTCCTATCTCGGCTTCTTTCTCCGACGATGCCTTGAGCTATTTCACCGAACGCTTGGATCCCGGCTCGACCCGCCAAGCTTTACTCTCTGTGGTCCGTCGAGCCAAGCGCAACAAGGCCTTCGATGACTGCCGCTGGATCGCCTTGGCCATCGACGGCACTGGGGCCGGATGGCGCACCAAGCACGGCTGTTCGCTCTGTCGTCCGCAGCGCAATGCCCAGAAACAAATTATCGGCTATCAACATTCTTTCGTCCTGATCAGCGTGGTGGGAACCGGTCTGTCCTTGCCTTTCGATGTGGAACCCTATGGGCCCGGCGATAGCGAGTATGCCGCCGGGCAGCGCATCTTGCGCCGGGTCATCAGCGGCCTGGGTAAACGCTTTGCGCAGTACGCGGTGGTCGACGGGGAATTCGCCACCGCTCCGTTCCTGCACACGGTTGGCGATTTGGGACTCTGGGTGGTGGCACGATTGAAAGACAATCTGCGGGAATTATTCACCGCCGCCCGGAAACGCTTTCCTTGCGGACCTCCCACCACCGTCTTTCCCTATGGGCAAGATCGCGCGACGACTTCGATCCCTGGGATACCTTGCGCTGGGAAACCGTGCGCGTGTTCTTCTATCGCCAGCACAAGCCCGACGGCAAGGTGGTCGAAGCCTACTGGCTGACAAATTTTCCCTCTTCCCGGGTGGGGGTTGCTTCGCTGTTCCACATGGCCAAGAGCCGTTGGGAAATCGAGAACGAAGGTTTTAATGAAGCCAAGAGTCGGCATGGTCTTGAGCATATCTGTCATCACCATGCCCACAGTCTGTTGATCCGTTGGCTGCTTGCCATGTTGGCCCTGACCATCGAACGACTCTACCGCCTGCGCTATCTACGCCGTGGCACGCATACCCCGCGTAGTGGTGCGGAACTGTTCCTCACCCTGTGGGTCAATCTTTTTCGTCCCTGCCCTGCGGATACCAGTTGAAACGGCTAAGAACTCGCGCCTGCAAACCCTGAAACGGATTCCTATTGACCTCACATAAAATAATGCAATAATGGACCTCGAGATGATTGGAGGTTCAAATGCGGCCGAAGGGTTCGGCGGACTTGCTTTCCGATCGACGCAGGCGAGCCTTGAAACTTTTGGGTGAGGAATTGTCCTTGAATGAAGTTGCGCGGCGCATCCGTTGCGCGGCCAGTTCCGTGATGCGTTGGCGCAATGAATGGCAGCGCCGTGGCGCCGAGTCCCTCCAGGTGGGATTCTCCCCGGGTCGTCCGAGAAGACTGACGCAACGGCAAGAGCGCCGGCTGGTCAGGGTCTTGCTGAAGGGAGCCATCGCCAGTGGGTACCGCACCGAATTGTGGACGACGAATCGGGTGGCCGAAGTAATTCGCAAGACTTTTCACATACCGTGCCATTTCAACACCGCGGGCCAACTCCTCCACCGGCTCGGGTGGACGCACCAGAAGCCCGAACGACGTGCTTTAGAGCGGAACGAACAGGCCATCGAGCGTTGGAAGCGAAAAGACTGGCCGCGGGTAAAAAAAACGCCGCGCGGTTGGGTGCCCACTTAGTTTTTGCGGACGAATCTGGCTTTTTGCTGGCTCCCCTGGTGGTCAAGACTTGGGCGCCGCGGGGCTGCACCCCCTTCCAGCGTCATCGCCAGGGGCGCCGCGACAAAATCTCCGTCATCTCCGGAATTTCTCTGAGCCCCAAACGACACCGACTCGGCCTCTACTATCTGCTCTTCTTTAACAACATCGCCCAGGAGGAGGTCTGTGTGTTTCTGCGTGAGTTGCTGCGGCACCTGCGCGGCCCGGTCATTGTGCTGCTGGATAATTCCTCCACCCATCAAGGGCAACCACTCGAGAGACTCCTTCGAAAACATCCGCGTCTCTCCATCGAGCATTTTCCGTCCTACGCTCCGGAGCTCAACCCCGATGAAGGAATCTGGTCGCTGGCCAAGAGAAAACTGGCCAACAGTCGGCCGGATGACGTAGACGTGCTCATGGAGGATGTCATCAGGGTCATGGAGAGGATTCGAAAGTCGCCGGCGACACTACGCAGCTGCATTCTCCAAGCAGAACTACCCCCTTTTTTGCCCTAGTCATTGCATTATTTAATGTGAGATCAATAATCCTTCGAAGTATCGAGTGACTTTCCCGGGCTCAGCCCGAGCAGGATTTCCCCCCGAAAATGGCCTTCGCGTTGCCCGACCCTATCCCATGCCTGCAATCAGCACCCGACTGTACTCTTTTTAGTTGTGGCCTTAAATCTTCCGAAACTGCTGTCGCCCATTCTTCTATCTTCCCTGCGCCCTCACATTCTGCTAGCCTTCTCCCTGTTTGCCGCCCTTGCGTTTTCCGCCCGCGCTGTTTCCCGCCCATTTCGTTTCCGCCGAGAACATCCGTAAGTCCAACCATGTTAGGAGCATATCAATGGGTACACTCGATGCAATTTTGACCGAAGCGGGAACCCAGTTCGGTTTGAGTACTTCGAAAGTGAGTTCCCTGCTTTCCAGCCTGCTTTCTCTGATCAACGACACTCCCGGTGGCCTAGGTTCTTTCCTCGACCGCTTCCGCAAAGCGGGCTTCGGCGACTCTGTTTCGTCATGGCTTACCGGCTCGCAGCCAAACCCTATTTCCGGCACCACCCTCGAGTCCGCCGTCGGGCGCGACTGGATCGACAAGATCGCCTCCAAGGCCGGCCTCTCTTACTCCACGGCCCTCTCCACCCTCGCCTTTATGATCCCCAGTCTCGTTCATCGACTCGCCCCGGGCGGCGTTGTTCCCTCACATCTCCCCAGTGACGCGCTCGCCTACGCCGGCAGTGCCACTTCGGCCGTCGCTGCGGGCGCACGGGGAGCCGCGTACGCCGCCGAGGGTGCCGTCAAGCGAGTCGGGCTTCCCTCCTGGTTGGCGCTCATTCTTGGTTTAGGCGCTTTATTCTTGATCGGTTTCTGGATCTGGGGTTCGCGCCCGAGCAGCACCGCGTTCAATGTCGATGAACAAGTTCGCATGGCAACCCAGAAGGCCTCCGCCGCGTTGGCCGCGTTGAGTCCCGGCTTCAGCGCTAAGGACCTCGTCACCGCGCTCAACCTGAATGTCATCAACTTTTCCTCCAACAGCGCTCAGATTCCCGTCGACAGCACCGATTACCTGAGTCGCGTCGCGACCGCCATCAAGGCCGCTCCAGCAGGCACGGTACTCCTCATCAGCGGCCACACCGACAACACGGGCGATTCCGCCTCGAACCTCGCGCTCTCTCAACAACGCGCCGATGCCGTTCGCAATTATCTGATCCAGCAGGGAGTGCCCTCGAACATGCTTGCCACCAAGGGCTACGGGGACGCGCGCCCGCTAGCCCCCAACGATACGGAGGAAGGCAAGTTCCGTAATCGCCGCATCGAGTTCAGCCTTCAGTAAAGCCGGGCCCCGTCTGCGTCGGACGGTCCGCGTGTGTCTGCATCAGGTCCTACAGGTAGACGGTCGCCGGTACCGCGACGTGTCCTCTACTGCGAATGCAGCGAGTCCGCGAGACTCTCGAGATTCTGCGGCTTTACCCGGATGACCCCGCCGTGCGGGCTGTCGATATCCGCTATCAGAAAAAGCGATATGGAGAGGGCGATCGGCAAAATAAGTAGGAGAAAGGCGCTTCGCCCGTGCGCGTCATAACCGATCAGCAGGTTGCAGAACACCGAGATGAGTATCAGCAGCACCCAAGCCGCGGTTGGGATGCGGTTCCACCAGGCGGCCTGCGTATACCCCTGCGAGTTCAACACGTCGTTCATGCCCGAAACGACGAGCGCGGCCACTTGTGTCGGTTGAGCCGTGGCCGGCGCAACCACCGCGGTCCACATCTCGCCCTGCAGCCGAGCGATTTCGGCGTTCGTCTGCTGTATCCGTCGCCTGTCCCGCACCTTGTAACCGATTATGCGCTGCTCGAGATAGCTTTTCAGCAACGCCCGCACTTTCCCCGCATCCCCGGGAGGAAATAAGTCTGCCCGCGCGTACTCGGTTCCAATGGCGTTTGCCTCTTGCTCTTCGTAGTTCTTGCGTTGATCGTATCTGCTCACCGCCATTGAAAAAGTGAAGCCGATGATGAGACCTAGCAGCGTCAAAGTGGCGCCCAGAATGATTTCGAGATCTTGATGGCGTTCCTCCCCTGGCTTCTGCGTTCGTTTGCGCAACCAGACGCCAATCGACGCGGACACCCAAAGCATGCACAACGAGACCACCAGAACCAGAAAAGGGTAATCCAAAGGATTGAACATACGTTCCACCCCGGTTGGAATCGCGCTGAGTCTACAACAGCTCGCTCCGGCAGTCGTAGCCTGAACTTCCAACAACGGTGAACGAACGGAAGGTGGTAGAATCGGCGGCTGTGAACGGCAACGCCGCGTAGCGGACTAAGCGGGATGGTGCATCTTAACGCGCCGGGTGTGTCGTCGACTTTGCGATTTTCCTGTTCGGCATGCTGTGCGGCAAAGTGCCGCGGGGTCTTGCGAACCGCAGGAAGGAAGAATATGCCGCCACGCTGCGCGGGCGCGTGTTGAACGCGGTGACGAATGAGCCGGTGGGACACGCACTGGTTGTTATGCGCGTGGAGAACGCCGCCACTATCGCCACCATGCCGCCCACCATGGGCTGGCCGTTTTTGTGCACCGCTCCCTTTACTGGCATGGCCCGGCATGAACGCGACGACTCTTTGCTGCGAGTCGCGCAGCCCGACCCCATACTGCTTCGGCATCGTCTCGTTCACCCCGAGTTTCACGGTCAGTTTCGCGAGTGTCTGGCCCTGAGTAGCATTCAAATCCTGCCCATTATGTTCAATCAATCTCGCTGAACTGCGGGACTTCAGCGGGATTCGTGCTGCCACCAGCCTGATCAGGTCCGTCCAGCACGGGCAAAACGTGATCATCGGAGAAAAAATGAGAGGCCCCGTCCATCTGCCGGAGGCGGTGGAGGTGCAACCCAGGTAGCGGCTCCTCCCTGACCCGACTCGCCCGGTCTTCACCAACTTATGTGAAGCAACCAGCATCCAAAAGTATTACAATTGTCGGCAACGGGTCCGCGCGATCCTCGTAGCTTCAACCCTGGTAGCTGCAAGGAGGGTAGTTTTATGGCGCGCTTCCTTCGCGGTTCGATCCTCAGAAACATTGTTGTTGCTGTTTGTATGCTCGCCGCCACCTGGGTTCACACCCCGGTTGCGTGGGCGCAACACGGCGGCGGCGGCCACGGTGGTGGCGGAGGCGGCCACATGGGCGGGGGCGGCTTCGGTGGCGGTGGCCATTTCAGCGGAGGGGGAGGCGGCCACTTTAGCGGCGGCGGACACGTTGGTGGGTCTCATGCATTTGCTCCGCACGCTTCCCATGCGCCGGTTATGCGCCCGCGGGGCTCGTACGTTCCTCCACCCATGGGAGCAGGCGTCCGCACTTCTCGCCTCCAACATAACCCGCCTCACGTTGTTCACCACCACCACGTGTTCTTTGGCCCGCGCTTTCGCAGGTTTCACCACGGGTCTTGGTGGCCCTACTGGTGTCCTTACAATTGGGGCTGGTCCTTCAACTGCTACGGTTGGCCTTCTTATTGGTATGGGTATCCCTCGTATGGATATCCCTATGATTTTGGCACCGAACCGGGTTCCTATAGCCCGGGAGCGCAAAGCGCCGCCCCAATGTACGCGCACCCTACCTACCGCTCTGGCGGAGACCGGCGCGACCTGATCGAACTTTATCTGAAAGACGGCACGGCGTTCGACGTGACCGATTATTGGCTCGAGGACGGCAAGATTCATTTCACGACACCCGAAGGGTCCGTCGAGCAGGTGATCGGCGTCGATCAGTTGGATTTGCAGACGACCGTCGACGTGAATACCCGCCGGGGATTGCGATTCGTCTTGCGCAACGAACCCGCGGAATGACCAGCCTTTGGGTCATGCCCTAACCGAAAAACGTCCCTCCCTATCTGTACAGTTAGTGTCTGTGGTGCTCTTCCTCCCCGACTCTTATAATGCTGCTGCAATCCCGCTTTCTATAAATCCTTACAGGGGACAACCATGAAGCATGCGGTCTTTGCCATGTTGGTGTGCGCCTTTTCCTCAATTGCCGCGGCCCAGGTCACGGTGGTCCGCGCTGGGCGTCTTGTCGAGCCGGATTCCGGCACAGTGCTCACCGACCAGGTCATTCTAGTTGATGACGGGAAGATTCAAGCCGTGGGCAAGGGGTTGGTGATTCCGGCGGGGGCGAAGGTTATCGATCTCTCAGACAAAACGGTATTGCCGGGGTTCATCGACTGCCACACGCACCTGGCAGATGGAAATGGATTACAGAATGGAGATCCGTTCAACATTCTCAAGAAGACTGCTTCCAGAGTCGTGCTGGAGTCCGTTCCGAACGCGCGCGTGACACTGCTTTCCGGCTTCACCACCGTGCGCGATGTCGGAACCTATCGGGCACTAAACGATATCGCGCTGCGCGACGCGATCGCCGACGGAGAAATCATCGGTCCTCGGATGTATGTGGCGGGCGCTTACATCACGATTACCGGTGGGGCAGGCGCGATGACCGGCCAGGCACCCGACATCCAACTGCCGTGGGACCTCCATTATGGAGAAGCAAACAGTCCGTGGGAGGTACGTCAGAAGGTGCGCCTGCTCGCGCATGACGGCGTCGACCACATCAAAATACTTTCGACGGGCGCGGTGCTCACGCACGGGAGCAGCCCGAATGCCACGGAGTTCACCCTGGAAGAACTGCAGGCCGCCGTGGAAGAAGCGCGGAATTTTGGACTGCGCGTGGAAGCGCATGCGCACAATCCGGAGGGAATCAAGAATGCCATCCGGGCCGGTGTGGCGTCGGTTGAGCACGCTACGCTTATCGACGACGAGGGAATCGTGCTGGCCAAGAAGAACGGCACCTACTTGGACATGGATATCTACGACGAAGAGTGCATCCAGGCAGAGGGAAAGAAGGGAACCATCCCGCCCGATTTTCTGGAGCACGACCGCGCCCTGGGCGAGAAGCAACGGCAGACCTTCCGAAAAGCGGTGGAGGCGGGGGTGAAGATGGCGTTCGGCACCGATCTGGGAGTGTGCCCGTACGGGACCAGTCCGAACCAGTTTGCCTTCATGGTGAAATACGGGATGACCCCGATGCAGGCCATCCAGGCGGCGACGTCGAACGCCGCCGACCTGCTCGGGCATTCGGATGTAATTGGCTCGATCAAGCCGGGGAAGTCTGCGGACATCGTCGCGGTGAGCGGCGATCCCCTGAAAGACATCCAGGTGCTCGAGAGCGTTGACTTCGTAATGAAAGAAGGCAAGGTCTACAAGCAGGGGGGAGTCACCGCCTGCCCGCGCTAAGGTCATCACGCCGGGCACTGGACGGCGAGCAAGTTCCAGGCCACTCGGACTATAAGTACCAGCGGGTACAACTAGGTACAATCTTCAAATGCATGCGACCCCGTTCCTCGGCAGGCTTTCAACGCACGCAGTCAAGGGGAATCGTCCGAATCATAGGGGGCATGCAAAGCTTGACCACCCAAGGTGGAAGCTAGCGATTTCCAAATCAATGTGTCGCGGCGCAAGGATACCGCATCAAAGTCAGCATAGGCTGGAGCCAGCGATGTTCGTCTGTCCTGCAAAAAAGCGCTCCGTTCTGAACCTCGGGAACTTGGTTTGGCTGGCCCTTTGCCTGCTGCTTTCGAGCCACCCGGCTCCGGCCCGGTCGCAGGGTGTGCCTGACTTGCCGGCAACCTCACCTGGTCAACAACAACCCGATCGGCAACCATCGGGAAGCATCAGCGGGAAAGTGATCGATCAATCCGGCGCCAGCATCGGCGGAGCGACCGTCAAGCTTACCCGTGAAGGTGAAGCGCCAAGCCGGCAGGTGCTGACTGACGACGATGGACAGTTCTCTTTTGCCGGTGTCCCTCCGGGGCCTTTTCAGCTCATCTTCACTTCCGAAGGTCTCGCACCGGCGGATTTCTCAGGAACCTTGCGTCCGGCGGAAGCTTACCTGGTCCCGCAAATCATGTTGACGGTTGCCACCCAGGTCACCGAGGTGCGCGTCGCGCTTACACCAATCGAACTGGCGGAAGTGCAGATCAAGGAACAGGAGAAGCAGCGGGTTCTTGGCGTCATTCCGAATTTCTACGTCAGCTACGTGCCGAATGCAGCCCCTCTGAGGGCCAGACAAAAGTTCGAGTTGGCTTGGAAATCGGCGTCCGACCCTTTCACGTTTCTGGGGGTTGGCGCTTTGGCGGCGGTTGACCATGCAACCGGTCGCTGGAGCGCCTACGGACCCGGCGTGGAAGGCTATGCAAAGCGCTACGGCGCAACTTACGCCAACGTCTTGACGGGTACCTTTATTGGCGGTGCCATGCTGCCTTCGCTTTTCAAACAGGATCCCCGCTATTTCTACAAAGGGACCGGCAGCAAGCGATCGCGGATTCTCTATGCGCTGGCCAGCTCCGTGACCTGCAAAGGCGACAATGGAAAATGGCAGGCCAATTACTCAGCCGTCCTCGGGAATCTTGCCGCCGGAGGAATCTCCAATCTGTACTATCCCGCGAGCGACCGCAACGGCGCCGCGTTGGTGTTCTCGAACGCGCTCATCAGGCTCGGCGAAATGGCAGTCGCGAATGTCTTTCAGGAGTTCCTTGTTCCCAAACTGACTCCCAATCTTCCCACTCGCGCTCCAGCCCAACCTTAAGGCGCGGAATTCTGAACCATTCTCTGGCCTTTTTCGTGAGGCCGACCTCGGTATGACATCAACGGGTAAAGTGCGGGAAGTTACCCCAAGCGGGGCGAAAAATCCGTCAGCGTCAAAAACGTCGAGTCAACCTTCTCGACCAATTTGCCATTCTCTTCCGATTTCGCCTTCACACTCTTCCACGCCGGATCGTCCTGGAAGGCCTTCCAGTTCGCTGCGGCCGCTTCCCGGCTCGGATGCTCCAGAAGGTAGAAAAAGGTGCTGCTTTTCAACGGTTCGTCCAGCGCCGTCCAATACGCCACGCTCTTGATTCCATGGTCGGCAAAAAGCTTCATCGTGTGGTCCCGGAAGCGGGATACCAGCTCCTCCATCTTTCCGGGAACCACGTGATAAATCCGCAACTCGTATACCGTCGTTGATTCTGCCATTCGGCCACTCCGCTCCTTCTCATTTGTCGCCAACTCACGCGCAAGGGAATCAAACACCAATTTCACCACCTCGGTCATCCCGCCTGGCACCAGCACTGCCGAGGGCGCCGCCGCCAGCAAGGTTCGTCTTTTCATTGCGCGATTCTACCAGAGCGCCACAGAGCGCTTCATCCTGAATTGGACATTTGGCTGACTGCGAACAGATAGAAACTCTGGCAGCGGAATACGCCAAGCGCACTTCAGACTAGCTCGCGCTTTTCCGTACTGTCGTGATTCAGGGCATCACAATTGGATTATTTTTTTTGTACCTTCGAGATACGCTCTTCGAGGCCAAGAGTCTTGAGAATCTCCGGTGAAGCTTCATCCATGGCGATAAGTTCGTGGCACGCACCGCAATCCTGGTTTATCGTCGCCCCTCCGGCTTCGGCGTGTGAACCGTCGTGGCACCTAAAACATCCCGGACGGTCTGTGTGTCCCAGGTTGTTCGGATAGGTACCCCACGTGACCTTGAGTTCGGGAAAAACGTTGCGGTTGTAGATGGCAAGGATGGAGTGAGCAGCTTGCTGAATGTCTTGAGACCGTGTATTGGAAAGGTCTGGGTAGTTCTGCCTATAAAAGTCTGCAAGCGCCATGGGCAATTTTTCCGCAGCCTCTTTCTGGGAACTATAGTTGGCTTTCAGTAGTTCCACTCCCTTCTTTTTGATAAAGGGTAACGTCGAAGAGAGTTCCCCAAGAGCCAGCGCGCTATCCATGCCGTGCTCAGGCAACTCAAATGTGTGAGTTGGACGATTGTGGCAATCCACGCACTGCATTTGGTAAACAGGAAGATTTTTGTAGGAGTCGGGTTTGGCCCCGTCGCTTACGAATGTGTGGACCGTTCCCGTACTGTTGTCTCGGTATTTCACCCAGGGAATGCCTTGCCTCTGGGCGTCGGCTGCCGCAAAGCGGATCTGTATGCCGGGGCCGAAGTGCTTGCCGTGTATGCCCGAGAACTTGCTCCCTCCCACCATCATCATCAACACCGTTTGTGTGCGGGTGTTTTTCTCGTCTTCAGCATAATGTGTGACCACTCGGAGCCTTGCAGAGCCGAATTTTTCGGGCCAATGACAGTTCTCGCAGGTCTCGGCTGCTGGAACGAGGCGGTTGCTTTCGAGCGCGCTGGGTATTGGTCGTCGGTAGCTATTGAAGATAGTTTCGATCAACTGCCGAGTGCCTGCCTTCTTGCTCGCAATCCAGCCCGCCGCTCCGGGTACTACGTGGCATTCCACGCAAGCTACCCTGGAATGAGGGGAATTTTGATAGGCCGCGAATTCCGGACTCATGCTGTGGCATGCCTGTCCGCAGAATTGCGGGGTCTCCATGTGCTCGACAGCGCGGTACGTGAGCTGGGTTCCTATTATGATGTTTAAGAGCGTGGTAACCCCGAAAAACCAGGCCAATCGTCGAAGGGTAGCCTTGCGATCAAATTCATGGGGAACGAGGTCCTTTTGCAGGCGTCTTTTTCCCAGATAGATGCCGATTGGGATCAACACCAAACCGGCAAAGAACACCACCGGAAGAATCACGAAGACGATGATCCCAATGTATGGGTTATCGACGTGTCCCCTCATTTGAAGTGGCAATACAAACAGGAATGAAAGGACGGCGGTAGTGACTATCGCGCTGCCTGCAAGGCTCAGCCAGTGAAGCGTGAGCAAGTACCAAACCGGTCTGTTATCCGTTGCATCCATGGCGCCGAAAGTTTACTCCAAAAGCCAAGCCTCTGGTGCCACAAACATCAACATCAAACGCCAATTGGCATCGAACCGCATCCAACTTTCGCGGCAGCTCGAACCATTTATCGGTACGAATCTACCTAGGTTCTCAAGAACGTGTTGCGCGATTACCAACCTACTTGGCGCATCCGCTCCAGGATGAGTGCGCTGTAGTGATTCATGTGATCGGGCCGTCGTTTCAGGGGCAACGGCAGAATGGCGGCGAGTTGGGCCGACTGTTGCCGGTCGATATTCCGGGCCGAGATTCGGTAGTAGTAACGACACGCCGACTCCGCACCATAAACACCCGGGCCCCATTCGACCACGTTGAGGTACAACTCCAGAATGCGCCGCTTGCCGAGGACCAACTCGGCCACCGGGACGAGCGTGAACTCGGCGCCCTTGCGGAGGATCGAGCGGCCCGTTCCGAAGAAAAGGTTTTTTACCAGTTGCTGCGTAAGGGTGGACGCTCCGCGAATGCGGCCGCCTTCCATATCGTCTTGAGCCGCAATTTGCATCGCGTGCCAATCGAACCCATGATGCTGGTAGAAGCGCGCGTCTTCCGCGGCGATGACAGCATGCTGGAAATCGGGCGAGATTTGGCTCAGGGGAACGAATTCGTATCGTTCGTGATACGGTGTGCGGTGAATCCAGGCCTGCAAGCGGCGCTCCATGTGCACCGCGGTGGTCGGCGGGTCGATCCACCGGGCAGCCACAAGGATCAGCACAGCAAGCGACCAAAGAAACGCCACTCCGATGAGAAACCATCGAAGGAAGGATCGGAGAGAACTTTTCGGAACCGGTGTCTCGGTGCGTGTGTCTGGATTTTCCGCCACATTTCAGAATAATCGTTTGGGCTCGATTGACATAGTGCCCATTAAGTCTGAATGAATAGGTTGAGGGAGGAGCGCTGGGTGCTGGTTAATCCCGAACAGTGGCGGCTAACATATGCTAGCGTGTTCGCGCGAGCGTGAACATCCTCTACTATTAGATACTTATAGGGTCCGGCGACGACGTATTCTGTGCTCATGCGAAAATTGGTTGGCAGGGCGCGGCCTAAGGTGCTGCGAGATTGGCAGCACCGACTCCGTACAGTTTTCAGACCGCAAGATCTATCACTTTTCAGCGGCTTCCAGTTGGGCGGGATCCTCTTCGCGTTTGGAGGCCTGTCCGGCAGGTCTTTCAGGCATCACGGGCAAGGGAAAAGAAGTTTTCAAATCAGTGCTGACAGGATCATGGGCACCGGTCCCCTGTACGCGTGCGCGCCAGCGCCCCCAAATTCGCGTCACCCCTACCACGGCAAGCACCGTGAGGATCGGATCGATCGGGTGGCGATAGCGTTGCGAGCTATGTGTGAGGTAGTAAGGAAACGGGAAAACCACAACCGCACATGCCAGCGGAAGCCGCTGCAACCAATCCTTTGCCAGAACGGCGAGCAGACCAGCCACGGCAGCAAGAGTGAAAAGCGTCGAGAAAAATATGTAGAAGGGGCGGATGCCCAGGGGTTGAATGTAGACATCCTCCCTTGAGTCGTAGCAGGCCGTCCAGGTATCTATGGCGCGGTTCAAAGAAAGCCGCGCGAAGGTAGCGGGGTGGGACTCAATGAAGGCAAGAGCTGCGACCTCCTTGGCGTGGTTATACTTCAACTCGCCCATGGAGACCATTTGGGAGAGTTCCTTCTCATCGTTCAAGGGATTGTGCATGGGAGTCCAGACAGTCTTCACTTCGGGATTGTTGCCCAGCCAGAGTTCCACTCCGAAGTTAGACTTCACGAAAGTGAATCCTCCCAGTTGCAACCAGTTTCGTACCGTCCAAGGGACCAGAACCAGAACACAAGTGAGTGTCGCGAGGGCGAGCGGCTTTCCTACAGGCGACATCGACTCGCGGCGGCGGAGCCAAAACCATACTGCGAAGCAAGGGAACAAAATGAAGAGTGAGGGGTTGGTCAAAGCGGCGAGGCCCCAAAGCAGGCCGTAGGCAGACCACAACCAGGGCGAGGAGGATTCAGCCAGGGTGTAGCTCAACACGAACAACACGGCCATGAGCAGAGCCGCAAGGCTCTGGTCCCAAGTGAAGGCAATCGGCATCAGAATCGCCACCGGCAAAAAAGCCCAGGTCCACGCGGCGATTATTCCTGCAGTTCGACCCGCCACTGTTTTCCCCAGCATGAATATGGGATAACAGGTCAGCGCGGAGAAGAGGATATTCCAAGTCTGGCCGAAAATGATGAGCATGGCGCCATTTTTGCCAAGTAGGAAGGTTCCCAAGGCCAGAATCCAGACGTACACGGGTGCCAACCAACCCGTAGCGACGAAATTTGGGAAGGGGAAAGAATAGCCGTGGCCGTGGACTAACGCGTAGGCCAGAACCATGGCCTCAAACCCTATGCTGTGGTAATGGTCGTGTTTCAGATCGATATAGCTTTGCGAAATGCCGAGCACCGCCAGCCGCAGCAGCAAAGCGCATAGAGCCGCGGCCCTGGGGGAGCCGAAGAAAGAATCGAGTGCGTGGAGGGAACGCGGAAAGTTCATGAGCCGGGTGACGTCAGTTAAATTCCTACCTCGTACTCTACCCGTGAACATATGTGAGGGTCAACGAAGGCGCCTGCGTTTTTGGTGTAAATGTAAACAAAACGTGGCGTGAAACGTTCAGCGTCTCATTCCGGTTTGGCCTCTCTAGTCTCACAGACAATCTCGCGCGCACGGGATTCTTCCTCCGGGAAATTTCACTAATCAT
>Ga0306922_10001927_pt1 | contig 19067 bp, 14 predicted proteins | sample sta12Cox44000082_FD_203758 | JGI IMG/M metagenome (GOLD analysis project Ga0306922, IMG submission 203758) | Lab enrichment of tropical soil microbial communities from Luquillo Experimental Forest, Puerto Rico - statoxic.12C.oxic.44.000.082 (v2)... | ecosystem: Environmental > Terrestrial >... | reverse complement strand
ATCTCCGACGGCGTGATCGATACGACGTCGGCCATATCGATGACGATTCCGAGCTCCAATAAACTCATTGTTCCGGGGGATGTCAGCCATCTGGAATTTTTCCTCGCAAGCAAGGGCTCGAACGACGCGGGCGGCGCGAACGCGATAATCCTCGGAGCCCTTGAGCAGGATTATTCGTGGGCCAGCAGGAATTTTATCGCTCCAAGTTGGACACTCTACAATTCGGGATTGAGCGGCGGCGACAGGCTGATCTCGGCCAATGGGTCGTATTCATTGCTCCAGCGGGATTCCGACGGTAATCTGGTCATCTACGACAACGCCAATCGGCCACTGTGGAGTCGTGGCGGCAGCTTGATCCAGCACGCCCGCAGCGTCATGCAAGATGATGGAAATCTGGTTACCTATTCGAACTATCTGCCGGCGGTCCGCGGTAGCGGAGGCGCGATCTGGGCGACGAATACCGCCGGCAACGGCCTATCCTATCTGGGCTTGATGGACGACGGGAATCTGACCATTGTCCAGACGCCGGATTTCGCGCAGCACTTCCCAAAACAAAACATTACCCGGCCTGGCGGGAATTATGGGGGGAACGTCACATGGAAAGCATTCACGGGTCCCAACAGCCCCCTTTCCAGCATCAACCCGAATTCAACACCTGGCGGTTGGTGCATGGAAGTTCCGGGAGGACAGATCTCGGATAATGGCCATGATCCTGTAACCTTGGCCATTTGTAACGATTCGCCTCAGCAGAATTTTGTGATCGTTGGGCAGTACGGAAGCATCCGCGCGCTGGGCCGTTGCCTGACCAACAATGGCATCGGCCAGCCCGTAACGATGGAGGTCTGCGGCCAATTGCACCAGAACTGGGTTGCCGAGCTCGGGGTGATACGGCCTGCCGACGGGTCCAAAAGTTGCGTCGATGTGCCGGGGTCGCGATTTGTTGAAGGCCAGCCTTTGGCGATGGCCTCCTGCAACGGGTCCGCGGACCAGAATTGGGTCGAACCGCGAATCAAAAATTTCTCTGGCTCCGGCAAATGCCTGGGTGGCGCCAACCCCGGTGTCGGCAACAATAACAAGGCAGTCCTGGCGACCTGCACCGGCCAGGTCAACCAGCAATGGTACACGTCCGGCTGGTGGAGGAACGGCGGCTATCGCGGCGCGTTCCAGACGAAGAACAACCAATGTCTCGAGGTCCCCGATCAGAACTTCGTCGGCGGACAGCAATTGCAATTCTTCCAATGCAACAATGATCCGGCTCAAGACTGGATTTGGTTCACGGACAGCACAATCCGTCCCGCGGCCCAGACGCAGCTCTGTGTCGATATCACCCAGTCAAATCACAACGATGGCACGGCCATCGAACTGGCGCCATGCAACGGCACCAATGCTCAGCAATGGGATCTGCCGGGTGGCCTCTCGCCCAATACGCCGCCGGCGGCCCCCCGCCAGCGTAAATGGATCATAGCGACCAGCGATGTCCTCGCTGCGGCCGGCACGCTGGAGGTCGCGCACAACCCGTTCCGTTTTCAGCAGCAGGGCGGCGGGTCGGGCGACGATGGCAATTTGGTGATCGTCGAAACAAATGCGCAGCCCGGCGCGCGTAACGTTGTGCGCCCGCTTGTGGGGACGTTCGGGGCCGGTTCAGCGAGAATTTCGGGGCGCCGCGGCAGAATTCTGAAAGGGCCAATCCCGGTGCTCGCTGATGCCTCGCACAGAGATCCGCAGACAGTGATTGTAAGTCGAAGTTTTCACGCGGTTTCACGCCTTTTCGCATGAAGATAGCCGGTCGGCGCGCCAAGATTATCAGCGCAGCCTACCGCCAGATGGCAATGCCGGCTGTAACCGAAAATACAGGTGAGTGCGATGAAGTTCGACCATCAAATGTTCATCAGTCTATACGAATCTTCGCAAGCGTCGCAATTCGGTGCGCTCGACGACAATCAAGCGTCAGGGATTGACGCCTTGCTCGGTTTCCTCGAGCAGGACGCAGGTGTAAGCGACGTGCGTTGGGCCGCTTACATGCTGGCCACGGTCAAGGAGGAATGCGCCAATACATGGCAACCAATCGAGGAAATTGGCAAGGGGCAGGGGTACCCTTACGGCAACCCGGTCACGGTCACAGACGGCAACGGCAACACCTATGTAAATACCTACTACGGTCGGGGCTACCCGCAACTTACCGGGGAAGGCAACTACCAACAGATGGGCCAAAACCTGAATCTTGGCGATCAGCTTCTGTACCACCCGGAGCGGGCCCTCGACCCGTCCACCTCCTATGACATCTTGTCGTTTGGCATGATCAACGGCTCGTTCACTGGCGTCGGGCTCGGCGACTTCATCGACGACTCGCAGACCGATTACTTCAATGCACGAAGAATTGTCAACGGCCTCGACAACGCACAAGCGATCGCTGATTATGCGACAACGCTGGAAAGTCTGCTGAGACAGAGCTCCTCCGGAGAAGGTCCAGGCCCTCGCCAATATCACATCGTCAACGCTCCAGACGGAGTGAATGCGCGAAAGGGACCCGGCTCAAACTTCCCCGTTGTGCATGGCGTCGCCAACAACAGCCCGATCGACATCGTCTGCCAGGTGCACGGACAAGTCGTCAATGGCAGCAACATCTGGAACAAGCTGGCGGACGGAACATTCGTCACCGACTACTACTGCGACACCCCCAACTTCAACAAGTTCAGTCCGCCGATCCCAGTGTGCCCGCAAGCCGCTGAGCTCTCACGGGTTCAGCTGGGTCCGAGCACGTACCAACACCGTATCGTCAACGCTCCGAATGGGTGAATGCGCGAAAGGGACCCGGCACCGGCTTCCCGGTTGTGCACAACGTCGCCAACAACAGCGCGATTGACATCACTTGCCAGGTTCACGGGGCAAGTGGTCAATGGCAGCGACATCTGGAACCAGCTGGCGGACGGAACCTTTGTCACCGACTTCTACTGCGACACCCCGAACTACAACAAATTTAGTCCACCGATCCCGGTCTGTCAAAATGCGCCGCAACCCGCGCCGGGTCAGCCGGGTATCAAAGGAGATGACTATCCCTTCAAGGACAGCCCACCTGATCAGGAAGGGGGCGATCTGTGGGCTTTCTACTACAGGGAGTGCACCTCTTTCGTCGCATGGCGGATGAACCAGCTCGGCGTCAACTTCAGCAACCACATGACGGGTCCTAATGGCACGGCCGGTACCTTCGGCAACGGCGACACTTGGGCTGCTAACGCCCTCGCGATCGGGTTCAGCGTCGACAATACGCCATCGGTCGGGGCCATCGCCCACTACGATCCCGATGTTTCCGGAGCCGGGGATCTGGGTCACGTGGCATACGTCGCGCAGGTGAACGGGGACGGCACAATCGTTATCGAAGAATACAATTGGTTCCCGGCGTACGGTTATAGCAATCCGCCACGAGTCATCCCCGCTTCGGACGTCAGCAACTTCATCCATATCGTTTGACAAGGCCTGGGAGAGCAGGGGTGCAGAGGGTCGACGGCGGGCGACCCCTGCACCTCTTCTTAATGCAATCGGTGAAACATGACCCCGTTGGCCCGAAAGCTCGGTCTAATCCAGGCCATTGGCCTTTCGATATCGATTATTGCGCCGGCCGCGGCGATGGCGCTCAACGTCTCGCTGACGGCGCAGGCGGCGGGCCCCGCAGCGCCGCTCGCCTTTGCGATCGGGACGGTGGTGATGACGATCGTCGGAGTGTCCTTTGTCGCGATCAGCGACTACCTCGGTCATACATTCGGGCGCCGCTGCGGATTTATTTCAGGTTGGACATTGCTGCTCGCCTACCTGGCCTACGCCGGCGGCGTCAGTGCTTTGGTGGGGCGGTTTCTGCAAGCGGCCATGCAGAACATTGGCCTCCATCCGGCGTCGTCGTGGGCGGTCTTCGGTTCCGGCAGCGATCCTTCTTGCCACCTACGCCGCCTACCGCGACATGCGCGTAGCCGCTCGCCTGATACCGGCGCTCGAAAGCGTATCGGTTCTGGCGATCCTCGTCCTGAGTGGCCTCATTCGTCCCGCGCTAAAGGACGAGGTGTTACCAAACATGACGCCCGCTCACGGCCACCGTAACCGGTCACCTCAGGCTGTGTTTACCGAGATGTCCAATGACCGTTGACGAATACGAGGAGCGCTTCTGGAGTCCGGCGCCGTCATGGCATCAAATATTGAAGCTCAATCGAAGCCGGAACCGACGCAGACGAGGCTGCTTGGCTGACGCGGGCCTAATCGCGGTCTGTGACGCTCACAATGGAGATCGCGGCGAATCACGCTGCTCACAGTCATCCTGGACCGGGTCTGCAAGGGGGCTAGCGTTCGACATGTTGCCGGGCGGATCTTGTCGCCGAGGCCGAGCCGGTTGGTGGCGGCCGAGACGGCGAGGCTGCCGTGCTCGCCCGAGGCGGGCTCGTAGGTCGCGGCGGGCTCGTCGCAGACGAGCGGCGGGCCCGAATCAAAGGCCAGCGCTTTTAGGCCGGCGTCGACGATGGCGCGGTCCCCGGCCGGGCGGCTCATCACCGTCGTCCAGACAAACAGGCGCGCCTCGAAGGCCTTGGTCGGCTCGCCGTCGCGGTCGCGGTTCCGTCCGTAATCGGCGTCCATGAAGATATAGGACTCGGTGTAGACTCCCGCGGAAGTCCGTGCTCTGGCTGACGCCTGAATTCGTCAAGCAACGTCCATCGATCGGTTCCGTTTGCGTTACTGCGTCAGCGAACTTGGTTTCTGGGGTCGTTCGGGGGGCGTGACGATTTCGACCGATGGAAATTTATTGGTGACCCACGCGACATTCGCCTGAATGCCGGCCGGAGCCCCAGGTGCAGTCGCGTCTTGCTTCCGCACGCGTTCGATCAACGCGTCAGCCGCCGCTCCAGCCGCCGTTGGGTATTTTAAAATCTCTACAAGCCCCTCCATGTACCTCTCCTCAGGATCCTGCGGCAAAAGATCGGCGATAGCTAAAGCCCAAGCTGTAGATTCCCCATCCGAACCGCTTGTGGACAATTCCCACCGCGCCAGAGCCAGTGAATTATCCCAAAGATCCGGGTTGATCCTCGTTGAAAGGACTGCGGCAATCTCCCCCAACTCATCCCGCTCTTTGGAAACGCGCATATGCCATTGGCGATCTAGTACGCGTACCAAAGCAGCTTTAGATTGATCGGGAGATAATCTGAGAACCAAGGCGTCGGCGATCTGGACGATTGCCTGGTTTACGTCCTTGCTGCTGACAAGATCCGACTTGACGATAAACTCCTCAACTTTCTTGAGAACCGATTCTGCGCTTGCAGGCGGGACTACCGCAATCAGAGCGGTCGCGGCTTTGCCGCGTTCATTAACAGGACCAAAGCGCAATTTGGATAATGCCTCGAGCAGTGCACTTAATAGTGCCGGGGCCTGATCCGGTACCACCTGTACCCCAAGTGCGGCCGCGATTCGGGCCAGCCCTTCTTGCTGCTCGGCGACACCATAGGAGGACTCAACAAGCTGCTTAATAACTAACTTCGAGAATTCCTTTCCATCTGATTCCTGCAACCTTCGAGCTAGCGCAGCACCGCAAGCACCGAGCGGTTCGATCTCGATTGTCTGTGCACTCTTAATCGCGCTCAACACCGAAGCAAACAGTGGATTAATACTTTCGGATGAAAGATGTTGGACCAACGTTAAGAAGATAAGACTAATCGTCGATTTCTTTAGGTTCATGTTACCGCTGGAGTCTTGTCTCTCGAGTTCTTCGGAAAGCTTTTGTATAACTGTTTCTAGTTTATCTTCAGGAATTCTATTAGATGGTTTTGTTACAATTGTTCTCTTGGTTGGATTACGTAAAATGTCATAGCGTATAGAAAAGAGATCGGAAGAACTCTTAGACGAGATAAGTTCGATTGTTTCCATTGCAGCTGTCGCCGCGTCTGTGTCGTTTAACTGCTGAACAAAGGGGACATCGCCGGAATCAAAAAAAGCTGAATTTTCAAAAAATAGAAATGGGGTTTTAAATAGAAATGGAGTTTTAAGGTATATCTGTAGTTCTTTCAAAGCAATAGGTGATGACAAATGCGTCGATAGTGCAGCAGAAATATTTATAAGCAAAGACTGTTGAGCCCGATCACTGAAAGTTTCCTGGGCCTGAGTGATATGCTCTTGAATAACGTTCGCGTCTTCACCAGTAAGAACATTAGCAAGTTTTCTGGCAACGTTTAGAAATTCTGGGGTTAGTAATTCTCCCCTGGTATTGTCGATATCTTGTAATATTATTTCGATCAAACCGGCGGCCTGACCAGAAGAAAGATTTTGGGTCAACCCCTTTAGAGCGACGAGCAGCTTCAAATACAGCTCTCCCTTATACTTTCGCGCGTCCATGGAGAATACTTTACGGAAAAGCAGTTCGGTCTGATGCTTCAATGGCTCATCTGCAGGAAACCTGACGTATGCCGCCGCGGCTTGGCCGAACGCGGAGGCCTGGCCGGGTTCGGTCGCGTTCATTAACCCTGAAATAATTCTTCGGTGAGCGATGAGACCCATTGATGCCGTAATATGAGGCGCAAAACTTGTGATCGCGCCTCCTAACGCTTTCCAGTCTTCGTTCTCCGTCGCTTTGTCGGCTACTTCTAGCAAACTGGCGAGCGCAGCATCTGACTGAGCTTGGTCGAACCACGGAGCGGTCGCCGCCAATGCGCTCTCGGGCACGCCAATCAGATCGGGATCCCTAGTATCACCGAGACGTGCCAACTCGTGGTGTAGGAGGGCCTTCTTTTCCTCCTCAGGGAGCTGAAGACCCAGCGCATTAATTATCGGGAGGGGTCTCTGACCAAAGCGCGCAAGATAACTGGGCTTCTCGCCTAACTGTCTTACAAATACACGCTTGACACTACGAGGGGCTAGGGCCAACTCCCAAACCGCATCTATTTCATCGCGGCTCAGCCGTGGGTCCTTGAGCACCAATCGACTCCAAATGGAAGTCGCTCTTGCTTCATCACGCTGTTGTGTAGCAGTCCACCATGCCCACCCAGCAACACCGGCAAGTATTATGGCGACACATAACGCGGCTCCGATGATCCAGTTTGCGCGTGCTCGGGCGAGGGCCAACAGCTCTTGCTGATGGGCATGCTCCTCGAGCCTCCGTCGTTCTGCACGGTCAGCCTCTTGCCGCTGATTCTCGAGCGTCAGTGCGTTAAGCCGCTCTTGTTCCCGTCTACGGCGGTCCGCGTCAAGTGCCGCTTGACTATTCGTAAATAGCTCTCGCACGGCCTGGAACTCGCCGCCGTAGCGTGCGGCCCACGCCTCGGTCCGTGGACGTTCCTTCCACCAACTCCACCGAGCCTCGACTTGGTCAAGCGGTAATGTGGGGCGCCCGCCGCGCGACACGCCCTCCGCTATCGACAGCAACGCGCGGTAGATCGTTCCGTCCTCAGCCTCGGCGCCGAGCCAATCTTTTCGGCCGCGGGTAACGACAGCAACAGAGGGACCGCCGCTCATCCGTTCCCAATTTCTAATCAGCGCCTCATGTCCAATGTCCACCACCGTCCCGGAGTCCAAGGGTTGCTGTAAAGGCGGCACAAGAAAAGAACAGTCGTCGCGCCGGAAACGATCAACTACCTGCCGTAACTCTAATTCGCCTATGCCAGTTTCGGCCAGCAAACGAGCGAATGGTAGTGCGCGCCGCACTGCGCGCCCATCTTTATCGAGCTCTGCCAGCGCGCGGAACGCCTGTTCGACTGCAAGATCAAGGCCGGGCAGCTCGGCTAATACCTCGTCGGCATGGACTGACAGTGCCCGCGCGAAGCCCCCAATTGCTTCATAATCCGCTTCTGTCAGCCGCCGGACGTCAGGAGATTGAGCGCCTACCCCTTGTCGTCTGCCCGCCGCCTCCCATAGGCGCATCAGGGCGTGCTGAAGGACTGGCAGCTGGTCTGGCTCGTTGCTACTATCATTGAGTAATCGCTGCACAAGATCATCATCGATCGCCGCGCCTGCCTTTTGGATCGGGCCACGAATAGCCTGCTCCCGCTGGTCGCGGGTCAATACGGGGACGAGAAATTGGCTGGAGGCAACCGCCTCGGGAAGGCTGGGAAATCGATCGCACTCGCCGATATAGTCAGATCTCATGGTCAACATAATGTGGACAGCTAACGCGCTATCTCGGCTCGCTTCGAGCAATAACTGAACAAACGCCGATGCCTCATCCTGTCGGGCGGCCAGCAGTCGAAAATCTCGACTTCCAGCACCCGTGACATCTGCAAACCGGAAGATCTCCTCAAACTGATCGACAATAATCAAGACGGATGGGGTTGTTATGCTCGTGATCTCGCGCAAAGCTGCGACCAAACCAAAGCTTGACTGTCGCAAAGCAAGCTCAAGGCGGTCCCGGCGCGTGGCGTGCAAAATCTCGGCGTCTTCACCATTTATCGGCGGAGGGCCCGCGAGGGCCGACGCCAGCCGTGACAAGGGCGCGTCGCCCGGATGTAGCTGGAAGCAAGTCCACCGCTGCTTGTCATCGCCTCGTCTTTCCTGCATAATCTCTGGCAATAAACCAGCAGCGACGAGTGACGACTTGCCACTTCCAGAGCTGCCGACCACCGCGGTGAACGGGCCGCGGTCCAGCAGCCGGTAGAGAGCGAGTATTTGGTCATCGCGTCCAAAAAAGTAATCGTGGTCCGCAAACTCATAGGGCCGAAGCCCCGGGAAGGGACGCGACGGTCCAAGCCCCGCCGTAACATGCGTGCTCACGTCAATTTCCGAGAAGTGGTGTCAGTAATGGCTGAAGTCCTTCAGGCGTAGGCGGGACAGCAGTTGCATCTATTACGAGGTCGATGTCGTTAAGTGGCGGGATACGCAGAAAATAGTTCTTTGCACCACGAGGTGGCGGTAGAGCCACTACGGTTCGGCAATTAAAGGGGCGGCGGCGGCCGAGCGCCTGCCAATCCCGCAGTTCGTGCGCATTCGCCTTGATCCAGAGGTCTGCGGCCTCTGCCCAGCACAGAACAACTATGTCGCAATCGCGAAGGCTTCGCCGGTGGAGCGCTCTTCGCGCCGAGTTCCCGCCTTCAAGTGCCGGCAGAGCTGGAATGAAACCTGCAAGCCGCAGTCCTTCAGCTAGCGCGACAGCACCTTCGACATCGCTTTCATCGTGGGTGAGGTACACGGTCGCCCCGCTTGCAGAGGACGGTACTTGTGGAGGCAGCTGTTGGATCGCGGCAAGATGCTCTACTACAAACTGGACAAATTTAATTTGTGAGTGTCGCCCACCAACTTGTCTCCTGGTCGGAGCGCCTGTTCACGTGGGCTATTTTGCAGGCGAGCTAAGACATCCTGTGGATCGCGCATGCCTGCATCATCTTCCGCGTCCGGCAATACGGCGGGCGCCCAGATCAGGCGATGGAAGGCAGCTGAACCTGGGCGCGTTACCCCTAATCAATTCCCCAGCGTATGCGCCTGCACGCTCCAACTGGAGTGACACGATCGGAGCCGCGCCTTCCGGAGTGAATCCGGTGCGCTCCCCCAAGAGATGGACGGACAACTCAGCCTGGGAGAGTGCGGCTTCTATATATGCGACTGCGTTGGAGCCCTGGATCGGGAGCTCCCTCTCCGGATCGGGCACCACCCTGTGGCCTCGGCCAGTGAGCTCTTCGAGCAATACCAAATAGGGACCTTTCATATCCCCGGCCGGTTGCGCGACGAATACCGTGCGACCCGAATGGGCGACTGATCGTCGCGGTTCTGGTGGCGAGGGTACAGTTCCCTGCTGTGAAAACTCCTGGGCTTTTTCCCAGAGATGTCGCGCTAGCTCGGCAACCCTCTTCGAGTATGCACTCTTCTCGTAGCCTCCAGGCCCAGGCTCTCCACGGGAAAAGAACAGGATCTCCTTCTTGTCCTCTCTATCAATTTCGTAAAATCTGTATCGGACTTGGCCGCGCAGCGAAACGAAGGTCTGCTCTTGGGACATCAGTCTTGCAGACCAGCACGATGCGCCTCTTCCACGTAGGTTCCTTCTCGTCTGCGAACCTGCGAACGAATTCTGCCAATTCGTCCTCGCAGTTAGAGCTGGCAATCCAGTTCCGGGAAAGAACCACCAACAAAAGGCCTGCGCCCGCTACACCCTCGGACAATAATGGTTCATAGAAGTCGCCGTCGGGTACCCGCTCGCGATCGCGCCAAAGTTCCGGTTGCTGGCCGCCGATTTGACCAAATTCAAAGCGTAATTGTCGCCGAAGGTACATGACGAACCCAGGAGCTTCTCGATTTTCGGGCGGCGGTTCATCGTCGATCCGAGCATAACTAATGAAGATCCGCGCAGCGAGCGACATTCTCCCTGACCACTCCAAGTGGCTTTCGGCTGACCATGCACTGTGGCCGAACCGATTTGTATTAACGAGATTCTATATTCAATGCTGCAAGCAAATCAATCGAAGTTCTCCGGTTGAAAGTTGTGGCCGAATCTAGGCGGAGAGCCTACGGAACGACCGGCCACGTCAATACACGGCACCCCTCGCGGTGATGGGCCAGACCTGCTCGACGCGGTTGCCGCGGACGCAGACGTACCAGTCGTAGAGGTTGACGGTCGGGTCGCAATGGCCGGGGATCAGCCGGATCTTGTCGCCGAGCCCGAGCCTGTTGGTGGCGGCCGAGACGGCGAGCCGGCCATGCTCGTCGGAAGCCCGCTCGTAGGTCGCGGCGGGCTCGTCGCAGACCAGCGGCGGACCCGAGTCAAAGGCCAACGCCTTGAGGCCGGCGTCGACGATCGCACGGTCCTCGGCCGGGCGGCTCATCACTGTTGCCCACACAAAGAGGCTCGGCTCGAAGGCCTTGGTCGGCTCGCCGTCGCGGTCGCGGTTGCGGCCGTAATCGGCGTCCATAAAGATGTAGGAGCCGCATTGCAATTCGGTGTAAACCCCGCTCCCCGTCTCGAACTCGAAGGTGCCGGTGCCGGCCCCGGTGACGGTCGGGCACTCGATGCCGTGACGGGTCAACAGGTCGCGGGTCCGCCCGGCCTTCTCGGCAGCCTGGGCGATCGCCTGGCGGCGCTCGTCCCAGCCGCGCAGATGCTGGGCCGAGCCGTGATAGGCCTGCAACCCGGCAAAGGCGAGGTGCGGCGCATCGGCGATTTGGGTCGCGAGCTGCAATGCCGGCTCGCCCGGCTCGACGCCGCAGCGATTGCCGCCCATGTTGACCTCGACATAGACCGGCAACGTGATCCCGGCGTCACTAGCCGCCGCCTCGAGGGCGCGTACTTGGCTCTCGTCGTCGGCGCACACCCCGACCCTGGCGGTCTGCGCCAATGACACCAGGCGCCGCAATTTCTGCCGGCCGACGACCTCGTTGGTGACGAGCACGTCCCGCACCCCGCCATAGACCATCGCCTCGGCTTCGCTGACCTTCTGCACGCATACGCCGACCGCACCCAATTCGACCTGTTTCAGCGCGATGACCGGGCATTTATGGGTCTTGGCATGCGGGCGCGCTTTGACCGGGCTGCCGGCGATTTGCTCCGCCAGACGGCGCAGATTGCGCTCGAAGGCGTCGAGATCAATCACCAGAGCCGGGGTGTCGACCTCGTCGAGGGACATGCCGATTTCGGCGGGCGGGCGCATGGTCATCGCAGGGTCTCCCAGGGTTTTGGTGTGTTCGGCGAGGCTTGCCCAGCCGGGGCGAAAATGCAACAGGCGGCCATTTGCTGCCGTGATATCCACAATGGGGAAAACTTCCCTGCTTTTCCCGGATCAGGGAAGCCTCTTCCTTGCACGACCGATTTAATTCCCTGTTCGACTGGCGAGGGAATTTGCCTGCGGAGATGGCGCAATCGCTGGGGTTCGGCTGCAAAAACCACTCTCGGAAGGGCGCGAAAACGGTGGTTTCCCGGTATCTTCCCGTCCGGCAGGAAAATCTCGGGTCACATGGCAAGCTTTGCGTTCAGCGAGCGCGCGTCGACCGGTGCCCGGACCTTAGCGTCGTTGTCAAAATAGGCGAAGACGTCACGGGGGATTTGGTCCGCTGGGTCGGCATTGGGAGCCGCCCGGCGCGCGTCGTTCGGTTCAAGCCCCACCGCCCACAGCTTGATCCGCGATGCAAAATGGTCGAGAGCCTCGTCCGAATAGCCGCTCGCATAGAGCTCCTCGGAGCCGTGCAGACGCAGATAGACGAAATCGGCCGTCACATCCTCGGCGTAGGGCCACGCCACCGAGTCGGCAAAGACAAGTGCCACCCGGTGGCGCCGCAAAAGTGCGATGAAGGCCGGGTTGAGAAAGCTCTGATGACGGATCTCGATCGCATGGCGCAATTCGCGCCGTCCCGCGGTCTTGATCCAGGACCGATCGGCGAGCCAATCGCTGCGGCCTGCGGCAAGGGCGGTCGCGGTTTCGGTGTCACGCGGGAGAAGCGAAAAGAAATGGTCGAGGCGTTCGGCCGAGAAGCGAAAGCTCGCCAGGAACTGCCATAGCACGGGCCCGAGCTTCTCCTCGAGCCGCAAGACGCCGGAGGCGAAGAAATTGGCGAGCGGTGTCTGGACCTCGCGCAGCCGCCGGATATGCGTGATAAAGCGCGGCCCCTTGACCGCAAACACGAAGTTCGCGGGGGTCGCGTCGTACCAGCGGGCAAACGCGTCGGGGCGTTGCAGCCCGTAAAAGGTGCCGTTGATCTCGATCGTATCGACTTGGCGGCTGGCGTAAGACAGCTCGTCGGCTTGCAAGAGGCCCGGTGGATAAAAGTTGCCGCGCCACGGCGCATAGGTCCACCCGGAGATCCCGATTCGTACGTTCCCGACGCCGCTCATCACAAGGCGCCACAAAGCCGTGCTAAAAGGATGGCATGCTGACCCTTTCCGAGGTGACATATCGTGTCGGCGGACGCACCGGGCGCCGGCTGCTCGACAATGCCCATGCGCAAATTCACGAAGGGGCAAAGGTCGGGTTGGTCGGCCGCAACGGCGCCGGGAAATCGACCCTGCTCGACCTGATCCGCGGCGCGCAGCAGCCGGATGACGGGACGATCGAGGTGCCGCGCGGCTATCGCATCGGCTTTCTCGCCCAGGAAGCGCCGAGCGGGGAGGGGACCCCGCTGGAGACGGTGCTCGCTGCCGACCGCGAGCGCACGCGGCTGCTCGCTGAGCGGGAAGCCGGGGCGGAGCCGCTGCGCTCGGCCGAGATCGAGGCGCGGCTCGTCGAGATCAAGGCGCATGCCGCACCAAGCCGGGCGGCGCGCATTCTCGCTGGGCTCGGCCTCGACGAACGGGCGCAGCACGGGGCCGTCGGCGATTTGTCGGGCGGCTGGCGGATGCGCGTCGGGCTCGCCGCGATCCTGTTTACCGAGCCCGATCTGCTGCTGCTCGACGAGCCGACCAACCACCTCGACCTCGAAGCCGCCCTCTGGCTCGAAGGCTTTCTGCGCAACTATCGGCGCACCTTGATCCTGGTCAGCCACGACCGCCATTTCCTAAACGCGGCGACGACACTAACGCTGCATCTCGACCGCGGAAAGCTCACCCTCTACTCGGGCGGGTTCGACGCCTATATGCGGGCCCGGACCGAGGCGGCCCGCCGCCTCGAAGTCATGGCCCAGCGTCAGGCGGCCGAGCGGCAGCACATGCAGGCCTTTGTCGACCGCTTTCGCTACAAAGCCTCAAAGGCGCGCCAAGCGCAAAGCCGGCTCAAGGCATTGGCCCGGCTCGAGCCGATTACCCTCTCCGCCGCCGAGCCGCCGCCAAAGATCCGTTTTCCCGACCCGCCAGCGCTGCGCCCGCCATTGATCTCGCTCGACCGGGTCAGCACCGGATATGTTCCGGGCAAACCGGTGCTGTCTAAGCTCGACCTGCGGCTCGACCCCGACGAGCGGGTGGCGCTGCTCGGCGCCAACGGCAACGGCAAGACCACCTTGGCCCGCCTGCTCGCCGGCCGTCTCGCCCCGTTCTCGGGTGAGATCACCCAGTCCCCCAAGCTCGCCTGCGGTTTCTTCGCCCAGCACCAGATCGAGGAAATGCGACCCGAGGCCTCGGCCTACGACCATCTCGCCGAGCTGATGCCGAATGCCTTGCCGGAGGCTGTGCGCACCCGGCTCGGCAGCTTTGGCTTTGGTCAGGAAAAGGCCTTTGTCCCGGTCGCCGACCTCTCAGGCGGCGAGCGGGCGCGGCTGAACTTGGCGCTCGTCACCCATGCCGCACCGGCCCTGCTGATCCTCGACGAGCCGACCAACCACCTCGACATCGAGAGCCGTGAAGTGCTTGTCGAGGCGATCAACGAGTTTCCGGGTGCCGTCGTGCTGGTCAGCCATGACGAGCACCTGATCGAGCTGATCGCCGACCGGCTATGGCTAGTCGCCGACGGAACCGTGCGGCCCTTCGAGGGCGACCTCGGTGACTATCGACGGCTCGTGCTCGAAAGCAGCGAAGCCGGGGAGGGCAAGGGCTCGAACGGGTCCAACACTCGACGCGAGGTACGGCGGCTGGCTGCGGCGCGGCGGCGCGAGCTCGACCCGCTGCGCCAGCAGGTGCGGTTGGCCGAGCAGGAAGTGGCGCGATTGACCAAGGAGCGCGACGCGCTCGACCGGGTCTTGGCTACCGGGAAAAGCAACGGCCTCGCGCCCGGCGAAGCGCTCAAGCACCGTGCTGAGCTCGTCCGACAGATCGAGCGCGCCGAAACCGAATGGCTCGCGGCGGCCGAGGCAATCGAGCGCGAGGCGCGCCCGCCATCCTAAAGCCTGCCGGCCGGCTGCTACCTCACCGAGAACGGCGAATTATAGGGTCGGCCAAACGGGACACCCGCGGTCACCGTCTGAACGGGCTTCAGATAGGCGTTGCCGCTGCGCGAATTGTTGCGGGTATCGACAAAGCTCACCGGACCTTCGACCAGCTCCATGATCGCCACATCGCCGGGCGCGCCGACCTGCAAGGTCCCGTGCCTTGGCAACCGATTAATGACTTTCGCAGGATTGACCGTAGCCATGGCCACGACCTGATCGAGCGTGAAGCCCAGGCCCAGGAACTTGCTCATCACCCAAGTCACATAGGGCATGCCCGGCGTGTTGCCGGAGAACACATGGATGTCCGAGGAGATCGTGTCCGGCGGACATCCCTGGGCAAGGGCGGCTTCTGCCACAGTGTAATCGAAGCTGCCGCCGCCGTGGCCGACATCGAAGAGGATGCCGCGCTGCTTGGCCGCCAACGCCGCCGGCAACAGGCTGCCGTCCTGAACGATATTGGTGAAGTCGCCGGCCAGATTCGGCGCGCCCGAATAGGCGTGGGTCAAAATATCGCCAGGCCGCAGCAGATCAAGAATCTCGGACATCAGGCCACGGGTCGCGACGCCGCCGATGTGAACCATGACGCGGCCTCCGGTTCCGGCCTTTTCGCAGGCCGCGATCGCCCGCTTCAACGGCTCGATCCCGTTAGCGGCGATCACGTTCTCCGACATGCGCACTTTTGCGCCGATCGCGATGTCGGCGTTCTCGGCAATGGCCTTGGCAGCCACGTCCACATCGGCGACGTTGATATTGGTCAGCTCGGCGACCGGGAAGGACGCGAGACCGCTATTGGCAATGTGGATGAAGGCGTAGAGGCGGGTCCGCGTCTGCGCCACGATGAAGCGGCGGAACCCGGCGAAATTATTGGCCCCGGCATCGCCGGCCGATACGCAGGTCGTCGTGCACTGATGGCCGACGAGCTCGTCGGCCGGGATGCCGATCGCCGAGCCGTACGGATAGACGTGAGTGTGGAGGTCGACGAGACCCGGCGTCACGAGCTTCCCGGAAGCGTCGAGCACGCGTAACGCGCGGGACGCAGGAATTTCGGGCTCGAGCGCTTCGACGATGCCATATCGGATGCCGATGTCGCGCCTGCCCCGGAGCGACTGACTTGGATCGAGCACGTCACCGCCCTTGATCACCAGATCGAACTTGTCGTCCGGCCCCATGACGGCGCGTGCCGACCCCGCAAAAACGGTTGTCGCGGCGATTGAACCTGCGGAAACAAGAAACTCGCGTCGGGTCCGTGGCTCTTCCAGCTCGCGGGGAGCAGGTGGTTCCTCGACCGCTTTCTCGAACGCCGACAAGGTGGCTTCGATCGTCTCCCGCGGCAGGTCGCGGGTGATGAACACCATGCGGGTACGATGGTCCTCGCTCGGCCATTGCGGCAGGAGTACCGGTGGGTGAAAGAGGTGCTGCACCCCGTGCAGTACGACCGGCTCGTCCGGTCGGTCGCTTAGCGCCACGATCGCCTTGAACCGTAAGAGGTCGTCACCCCGCATCGTCGCCAGGCCGTCGAGCCAACCCGACAGCACCCCCCATGAGATCGGCCTCTCGCGGGTGATGCAGAAGGCGCGGATGCGGTCGTCATGGCGGTTGGGATCGAGATGGTCGTCGTCATGCTCGTGCTCGTGACCGGTTGCAAAGGCCTCGTCGCGCAACCAGCGTTGGACATCGACACCCTTGGTTGCTGGGTCGAAGAAACCGAGATTGAACAGCAGCGCCGGATCGACCGCACCCTGAGCCACTGGAATAATGGGGGCGCTCGGATTGATCGCAGCAAGGCGGGTCTCGAATGCTTGCCGAGCCCCGGGCTCGGCGAGATCGGTCTTGGTCAAAAGCAGACGGTCGGCTACCGCCGCCTGCTTTACCGCCTCTGGCTGCCGGTCAAGCGTGCCGGCCCCGTTGACCGCGTCGACGGTCGTGACAACGCCATCCAACATGTAGCGTGCTGCGACGATCGGCTCGGTCATCAAGGTGTGCAGGATCGGCGCCGGATCGGCGAGGCCAGTGGTCTCGATCGCCACACGGGTGAAGAACGGGACTCGGCCCTTGACCCGATCGACGAAGAGGTTGGTTAGCGTATCAACAATGTCGTTTCGCACCGTGCAGCAGAGGCAGCCGCTATTGAGCAAAACAACATCCTCGCTCGAGCGTTCGATCAGCAGATGATCGATGCCGATTTCGCCAAATTCGTTGACGATGACCGCCGTCGCGGTCATGCCGGGCTGTTTCAGCACATGATTGAGCACGGTCGTCTTACCGCTGCCGAGAAAACCGGTTAGCAGGGTTACCGGGATCAATGACGCGGGTTCGTTCGAGCTCATTGCTGGCCGCTCTCTGGTTCATGCTTGCCGAGTCTGGCGGGAGCAGTTTAGCAGCCGAAGCCCCTTTGCGGGTCGTTGTGTCGTTCAGCATCCTTGAGGACATCGTGCACGAGGTCGGCGGCAACGACGTCGCGGTGACTAGCCTCGTCGGGCGCGATGCGAACGAGCACGTCTTCGAGCCGAGGCCGGATCAGGTTCGCCTGTTGACGCAGGCCCAGCTCTTCATCGTCAACGGTCTCGGCCTCGAAGGTTGGCTGACGCGGTTGGTCGAGGCCGCGCGATACCGCGGGCCGATGGTCATTGCCACCGAGGGCATCGCTCCGATCACCACAACCGAGGCCGGCGGGGCAGCACCCTCGCCTGACCCGCATGCCTGGCAGGACGCAAGCAACGGCGTCATCTATGCCGAGAATATTGCTCGGGCTTTGGCTAGCACCGATCCTGGACGCTCCGAGGCGTATCGGCAGCGCCTCAGCCATTACAGGGCGCAACTCGAGGCTCTCGATCGGCGCGTTCGCGAGAGGCTGGGAACGATCCCCGCCGAGAAACGGCGGGCGATCACCACCCATGACGCCTTTGCCTATTACGGGCGGGCTTATGGGGTCACTTTTATGGCCCCCGAAGGGCTCAACACCGAAAGCGAAGCCTCGGCCAAGACCGTCGCCGCGCTGATTCGGCAGATCCGCCGCGAGGGCATCAAAGCCCTCTTTCTCGAAAACATTTCCGATCCGCGGCTGATGGAAGAAATCGCCCGAGAGACCGGCGCCGGGCTTGGCCCGCCGCTCTATTCCGACGCCCTGTCGGGGCCCAACGGTCCGGCGCCGACTTACATCCGGATGGTCGAGTACAACACCGACACATTGCAGGCCGGCATGCTCAAGAACTGACGCGAGGAGAGACCGAGACGCGGTCGAAATCGGCGGCGATCCGCACCCTCGGGAAAAGGCGGGCGGCTTCCGACAGGATCTCCCCGGCCTTGTAACGGCCGGAAATGTGGGTGAGCAGCAATTCCTTGGCCTCGGCCTCGCATGCGAGCTTCGCGGCCGCGGCCGCAACCAGATGCCCGCGCTCGCGAGCCAGGCCCGCATCACGCTCGAGAAAAGTTGCCTCGATCACCAACGCATCAGCCCGGCGGACCGGCTCGATCAACGAGATGATCTCCTCGGCATCGCCGACAATGGCGAGCTTGGCGCCGGCAACGTCCGGACCTTGAACCATCTCTGGAGTGACGGGGCGGCCGTCAGCGAGCACGACCGGATCGCCGCGGGCGAGTGCCGCACGTTCCGGGCCCTCCGGCACGCCGAGCGCGTCTAGTCGCTCTGGAAGCAGCGCTCGGCGGGCTTCCTCTTCGAACAGGTAACCAAGGCTCTCGGTGCCGCGATGCGCCACCGGAAAGGCGGTGATCTGCCACCCCGGTCGGGGTAATACAAGGCCCGGCGAGACGGCGCGAAATCGGTAACCGGCTTCGCGCTCGGGCCCGATCGTGGCGCAAAGATAACGGCGCACGAAGGCAATGGTCTCTTGGCTGCCGATGATCTCGATCGAGCCTTCGAGCTGGTAGAGCTGGCGCGTCGCGAGGAGCCCCGCCAGCCCTGCCACATGATCCAGGTGCAGGTGGGTCAGCAACACGTGGCCCAAACCGCGAAACCCGAGCCGGGCGCGCATCAGCTGGCGCTGGGTCCCCTCGCCGCAATCGACGAGGAACCGAGCCGACTCTCGGGCGACCAATAATGCCGGGGAGCCCCGCTCGGCGGAGGGCACCGCCGCGGCGGTGCCGAGAAAGACGAGATCGAACATCTGACCTATCGAAAATTAGCGTCGGGGAGGAAGTCCTGGGCAAATGCGTAAGACGGCGCAGAAGATGGGTGAACGAGGCCCTGCCGCACGCTGGGGGATTACGATGTACCGTCTGGTTTACTGGACCGGAGTGACACTGTTCGTCGCGTGGATCGCATTCTCCGCCTATAGCGCTCTCAGCGGCCTGTGACGCTCAGCTTGGGCCTGCCGGCG